>Ga0172366_10000966_pt1 | contig 21953 bp, 19 predicted proteins | sample LakKivSesite69cm_FD_114533 | JGI IMG/M metagenome (GOLD analysis project Ga0172366, IMG submission 114533) | Sediment microbial communities from Lake Kivu, Rwanda - Sediment site 69cm | ecosystem: Environmental > Aquatic > Freshwater > Lake > Sediment | place: Rwanda: Western Province, Lake...
CAGAAGCTGTTATAAGGGCTGGTGCAGATGCTTATTTCGGATACCCCATCACCCCCCAGTCTGAAGTGCTTGAATACCTGATGGCGGAAAAGCCTGAAGAAAGAACGGGCATGGTGGTTCTGCAGCCAGAGAGTGAGCTGGGTGCCATCAATATGGTTTATGGTGCCGCCAGTGCCGGTAAACGTGTCATGTCCTCATCCTCAAGCCCTGGAATTTCACTGTTCCAGGAAGGATTATCCTATATTGCAGGGGCTGAACTGCCCTGCCTGATCGTCAATGTTGTGAGGGGAGGACCTGGATTGGGAACCATACAACCCTCACAGGCTGATTATTTCCAGGCTACTAAAGGAGGCGGTCATGGGGACTACCATCTTCTGGTTCTTGCACCTGCATCCGTACAGGAAATGTGTGATTTTGTACCGCTTGGTTTTGAGTTGGCTTTCAGGTACAGGAACCCGGTCATGATTCTGAGTGACGGCCTGATAGGACAGATGATGGAGAAGGTTGAACTGTTTGAACAGCAACCCCGTGCAACCGAATTTGACCAGTCATGGGTGACTACAGGAAAAACACCTGACCGCCAGCGTAATATCATCACTTCGCTTGACCTGGATCCTGCAAATATGGAGAAACATAATCTGGCCCTGCAGGAAAAATACAGGAAAATGCAGGCAGAGATCAGGTATGAAGAGTTCCTGACAGCTGATGCGGAATATCTCCTTGTCGCTTATGGATCGAGTGCCAGGATCTGCCAGAAAGCTGTACAGCAGGCCCGCAGGAGGGACCTTCGTGTCGGACTGCTGCGCCCAGTAACATTGTATCCCTTTCCTTCACAGGTATTACATATGCTGGCAGGTCAGGTGAAGGGAATGCTCAGCGTAGAGCTGAACGCTGGACAGATGGTGGAAGATGTGAGACTGGCCGTTAACGGCCAGGTTCCAGTTGAACATTTTGGAAGGCTCGGAGGCATGGTACATTCCCCCAATGAGGTGCTCGAAGCCCTTGAACAGAAAATAATAAATATCTGATCATGGATGTCAGGGAAATTATTAAAGAAGAAAACCTGATCTACAGGAAAACACCTTTATTGTTAGATAAGGCGTTATCCTATTGTCCGGGATGCGGACACGGAACCGTTCACAGGCTGATCATGGAAGTGATAGAGGAATTGGGAATACAGTCGGAAGTTATTGGTATTGCCCCGGTAGGGTGCTCTGTCCTTGCCTATGAATTCATGGATATTGATATGCTCCAGGCAGCTCATGGAAGAGCTCCTGCTGTTGCAACAGGACTGAAAAGAGTTATGCCTGAAAAATACATCTTTGCCTACCAGGGAGACGGGGACCTGGCAGCAATCGGTACCAGCGAAACTATCCATGCCTGCAACCGGGGTGAAAACATAACTATTATATTCATCAACAATGGTATCTATGGAATGACCGGAGGACAGATGGCTCCCACAACACTGCCTGGTATGGTCTCATCCACTTCTCCGTATGGACGTAAAGTTGAAACTATGGGTAATCCCATAAAGATGACAGAGCTGGTAGCTTACCTGCCGGGGACTTATTATGTTACACGGCAGGCAGTGCACAAACCTAATACGGTGAGAAAGGCAAAGAAGGCAATATTGAAAGCCTTTGAAAATCAGAAACTAAAAAAAGGACTGTCTTTCGTTGAAATAGTCTCTAACTGTAACTCAGGCTGGAAAATGACACCTGTGCAAGCTAACAAATGGCTGGAGGAGAATATGTTGGCATATTATCCCCTGGGAGATATCAAAGTGGATGGGGAGCTGGTGAAGAAGTAATGATGAATTATCTGACAGACCTGTTCAATTATCATTATCTGAGTAAAGCTTTGTTACTACCTAACTTCCGATAAAATGACTGAAGAAATAATCATCGCGGGTTTTGGAGGACAGGGAGTGCTATCAATGGGCAAGATCCTTGCCTATTCGGGTATCATGCAGGATAAAGAAGTCAGCTGGTTCCCGTCCTATGGACCGGAGATGAGGGGTGGAACAGCGAATGTCACCGTCATTATCAGCGATGAAAGAATCAGCTCACCTGTTCTTAATGAATATGATTCTGCAATCCTTCTGAACCAGCAATCCCTGGATAAGTTTGAATCAAGGGTCAAGAAAGGGGGTATATTGCTGTATGATGGCAATGGGATCACCAGGCATCCTGAACGGTCAGATATTCAAATATACCGCATTGATGCAGCAGATGAATCTGCCAGGATGTCCACCACAAAGACGTTTAATATGATCGTCCTTGGCGGTTATCTTAAGATCAAACCTATAGTCCTTCTGGAGAATGTATTAAAAGGATTGAAAAAATCTCTTCCGGCAAGATACCACCACCTCATCGGAGTAAATGAAACTGCTATCAGGAGAGGTATGGAGATAGTCCATGAAGTGGCTCCTATAGCCTGATAGCCCTGCTATTCAAAGTATTATATTGTCTTAACAGGAACCTGTCATAAATTCATCCGATGAAATTGAAATGATATTGAAAGGATTGAAAAATCTCATCTCCTTGGATATCACTATCTTATTGCTGTAAATGACTGGTCAACAGATAAATTATAGAGATAGTCAAAGAAGTAGCAAATGTGAACTTATTCTTCTGATAATCAGAGCATAACAATATCCTAACTAAGATTTTTCGTATGAAACTCAACAGGATTTTCATCGGATGAGTTCATCCGATGAACTCATCCGATGAACTACGCTATTTATATAGATTCATCCTGTCAATATAGTCCCAAACACCCGGGGGCAGGAAATGCCGCATATCCTTACCTTTTTTAATCCCTTCCCTGATCATTGTTGCAGAAATTTCAATGCCGGGTGCTTCGACGAGGACTATGCCAGGATGTTCAGATGCATTGATCGCATAACCTGGACGAGGGTATACATAACGGGTATAATTCTTGATTATCTCGGTGGCATTCTTCCACTTATCGAATCCTTTAAGACCGTCACTACCCATGATCAGTCCGAAAATATATTTCGGGTACTTTTCCCCAAGGTAGGCAAGGGTGTCAATGGTATAGGATGGCACTGGCATCCTGAACTCGATATCCGACTCGCGGAAGCGGGAGTCATCTGCAATGGCTATCCTCACCATTTCAAGGCGGTGGTGGTCAGCCAGCAGTGATCTGCGTTTTTTAAAAGGGTTCTGGGGGCTGATAATGAACCAGACCTGATCCATATCGGTGAATTCAACCATATAGTTGGCTATTGCCATATGACCGATATGAACAGGATTGTAACTTCCGAAAAATAGCCCGACTTTCATAGAGAAAAGTTAATTTATCCTGGTATAAGGAAATCCCTGACGAGTCTGTATGCCTCGTTTGATGCGATCTCCAGGTTATCATTAACCAGGGTAATGTCGAAAAGTTTTTCGTATTTCAGTTCTTCCCCGGCTTTCTTAAGCCTAGTTTCGATATCTTCCACCGGATCAGCTGCCCTGTGAAGAAGCCTTTTTTTTAATTCATCCAGTGAAGGAGGTTTGACAAAGAATGCAAGTGCCTTTTCCCCGAATTGTTTTTTCAGGTTCAGACCGCCTATTACATCCACATCAAAAATAATATGCTGCCCTTTTTCCCAGATCCTTTTCATCTCTGACCAGAGGGTGCCGTAATAATGATCCCTGTAAACTTCTTCCCATTCAACGAATTCGTTCCTGTTCACTTTTTCCATGAAATCACCGACCGTCATGAAATAATAGTCTCTTCCGTTCACTTCCCCTTCCCTTGGCGGCCTTGTACAGGCAGATATTGAGAAGCACAGGTTCAGATCTTTCCCCAGCAGGTACTTCACTATGCTTGTTTTACCAGCGCCTGAAGGAGCTGAGAATATGACCAGTTTTCCGGTTATCAATTCTGATATTATTAGTTGTTACTCTCCCTGCTCACCGCGAGATTCGGCATTTAGAATTATAAGTCACCCACCACGATAATTCGCACCTTTCCGCGATGGGGTGTTTTATTTTTCAGAGTATATTTGAAACCTGTTCCCTGATTTTTTCCAGCTCATCTTTCATTTCCACAACCAGTCGTTGTATATTTGAATCAGAGGCTTTGGATCCCAGGGTGTTGATCTCACGCCCCATCTCCTGTATGATGAATCCCAGTTTCTTACCAACCGGCTCCTTATTTTCCAGCGTCTCCAGGAAAAAATCACAATGGTTATGTAGACGTACTTTTTCTTCAGTAACATCCAGTTTCTCCAGGTAGTAAATCATTTCCTGTTCGAACCGGCCGGAATCAATTGGTTCCTGCAGGTCAAGCCCTTTGAGGTTTTGCATGAGACGCTCACGTACAATTGTCAGCCTGTCCTTTTCAAACGCACTGGTTTGTTCCAGCAGGTCAAGCAGATGGTCCACCCTCATGCGAATATCGGCTTCCAGCGCTTTCCCTTCCTGGTCCCTGAAGGCATTCACTTCATGAATGGCAGTTTCAATGCATCCGGATACTTTCTGCCATTCCTCCTCGCCAAGCTTGTCTTTTTCAGTTTTCAGGGTGTCGGGAAGGTTCATAACAGTCTGGAGAACCTGTCCTGATATATCCAATGACATGGTTTCAGCAATTTCACCGAGTTGTGCGATATAACTCCTGACCACATCAGCGTTGATCTTTGGAGATACTGTCTTATCTGCCGGGTCGAAAAAAATGCTGATCTCTATCTTCCCCCGCTGCAGCGTCCGTGTGAGCGTGTTCCTGATCTCCGGTTCCTTTTCCCTGAAAAGGCTGGTTATTTTGACAGCAATATCCAGTTGTTTGTTGTTCAGTGATCTTATCTCGATAAGCAGGTTCCTTCCGCCGGCTTCACAAACCGACTTTCCATATCCGGTCATTGATTGTAACATAGTGGTATTTTAGTACATTCAGCTAAAAACAAATTTACAGCTTTATTTTTTCAGGCTGTCAATAGCTGATTGATGTTCCAGGTAATATTTATGGTATATCTCCTGTTTATACTCTTCTGCCTGTTTTAACCGCATGCTGTAATCAGTTTTTGATTCCGTCTTATCTTTCTGTCGCAGGATGGCGGCCTGGCTGAATTCCTCCTGGATTTTATCCCAGTAATAATATTCGGCTATATAACTCTGGTCCATCTTCCAGATCCTGACGGTGCCGTCATTTGAAGCAGTGGCAATGAAGTTGCCATCGGGGCTGAATAAGGCTGCATTCAGAACGTCACTGTGGTCTGCAAAGGTATAAATACTTTTACCCGTGGCTGTCTCCCACAACCTGGCCATTTTATCATAGGATGCCGTTATGATATAGTTTCCGTCAGGGCTGTATTTTGCCTGCATCACAGCATACTCATGCCCTTCCAGTAAATGGATGATAGTCCCACCCGGCACATCCCATATTTTTGTTGACTTATCCAGGGAAGCACTGATCAGGAAACGGTTATCGGGACTAAAGCAGACGGAATAAATGTTTCCCCCATGAGCATTAATGGTCTTAACAGCTTTCATTGTCACTGCATCCCAGAAAATGATGGTTTGATCCAGTGATCCGCTGGCGAGCAGGGTCCCATCACTGCTGGCATCGACGGACAGCACTGACCGGGTATGACCTTCAAATGCGGCAACCTTCCGTGCAGTCTGGGTATCCCATTTGATGAACTTATCCTGCAGGCTGGTGCTGTAAATATATTTATCGTCCGGACTGAATATCACGTTCCATACATGCGTGACATTACCCGGGTAACTTCTGATCAGCTGTCCGGATATGCTGAACAACAAAATGCTTGTTTTGGCAGCAGCAAGAACAGATGCACCGTCATGGGAAAAGGTGAGGTACCTGACAGGTTGATCATGGCACTCAATGGAACGAATCAATTCACCGGAAACAGGATCCCATAAGTATATGACAGGATCTTCCCCGCCCGTAGCCAGAATTTTGCTGTCAGGACTGAAAGCCAGTGACAGGACAGCCGTTTTATGTTTAAGGATATGGCATAGGTGTTCATCCTGCTGGGCGAGCAAGGCCAGCGGGAGGATCAGACCAATGATAGCCAGGACAGGTTTAGAAGAATGTTTTATCATAATTAATATTATTTTTCCGATCACACCCTGTGACCCTGCTGCTGTATTATGCCGTTTGGTTCAGCAGGTCAGACCTGGTCGGGTGAGGAGGATTTAATTCCACCTTCGCGTTCCGCTTGTGCCTCCGCTAAAGCTTCGGCGACACGCGGACGGCGGACGGGAAGGTATGGTTTAATTCCCCGGAGCTTCCGCGAGCGCTGAAGCTGCTCAGCGGAGGCGCTGCCCTGGGGTCCATACCAATTGATTGAATGCAGGTATAGTTAAAAGAATTACTGTTCCCTTATCGGGCTTACTCCTGACTTCAATGGTGCCTCCGTTCCTGTTTATTAACTCCCTGGATAATACAAGACCCAACCCTGAACCCTGTTCATTTGCAGTCCCCGGGGTTGTATAATCCTTATCAACCCTGAACAGATCACCGATGTGTTCTTCAGGGATCCCTATACCATTATCCTCAACAGATAATTCAACCAGATCTTTCTTTTTCCTGGACACAAGGGATATTCTCCCGGCATTCCTGGTGTATTTTATGGCATTTGAAATCAGGTTTTTCAGTACAATATTCATCATAACCTGATCAGCACGTATCATTGTATTCTTTTTCACCAGGTTAGTTATCCTGATTTTCTTTTTGCCGGCATTGCCTGACAGAAGGCGTATATTCTCATCCACAAGATGATACAGGTCAACAGCTACCCGTTCTAAAGTCAATCTGCCGGTTCTGACCATGGACCATTTCAGCAGGTTATCCATAAAATCATTGGCCTGGCGGGCAGATTCCTGTATCATTTTAGTTATGGTCAGGATCTCATTCTTCCCGTATTCATTCTGATTCCTGGTAAGTAATTCGGAATAATCCAATATTGAGCTGAACGGATTTTCCATTTTCCTGGCTATGACAGAGAAGAATTTATCCATAAAAGCATTGGCTTCTTTTAATTGCTTCTCCCTCGTCGCCCCTTCATCAGCAGCTCTTTTCGCTTCAGTGATATCCTTTAAAATAACGAATATTCCTAAAAAAACATTATCCCTGTACTGAGGTGTTGCGGTGACCTGTACATGTTTGTTTTTTCCTGTTTTTGCCTTTATTCTGAGCTCAAAGGATTTTTTTTGCTCAGCTGACAGTTTCTCAAAATATCCCTGTAATTTTTTACTTTCCGTTTTGCTGGTAAAATCAGTGAGGGATTTCCTGATCAGGTTACCCGGATTTATTTCAAATATCTTGCCAGCCATTGGATTGGCGAATGTGAACCTGTACCCCTTATCCAGAAGTCCTATTCCTTCGCCCTGGTTATTGATCAGGGTCCTGAAATTCTGTTCACTCTCTGACAGGTCGTTCAAAGCATTTTTATAATCAGTAATATCCCTGGAAATGCTTGCCACGGCAACGACCTGGTTTTTATCGTTATAAACCGGGAACTTCTTTACCAGTGAATATATTTTTCTCTTATCAGGATATACAAATACCTGTTCATCAACCAGTGTCTCTCCTTTTTTCAGTTTCAGGGCTTTCCTGTCATCTTCCATATATTTCCTGACATAATCATGATCGCCGTATAGTTCCAGGTCCGTTTTGTCAATCATTTCTTCCATCTTTTTTTTACCGGCAGCGAGTGTATTTGCCCGGTTCGACGCGATGATTTTCATGTCTGTGTCTTTTATAACAGCATGATCTTCAGTATTTTCCAGGATCGCTGCGAGAAGATTTTTATCTAATTGCTGCTGAACCCTCTGAGTGATATCAAGTGATTTCCCGATGGAAAGATGGGGTTTGTTTTTCTCGTCATGGATAATGAAGGATTGTGACCAGATCCATTTGATTTTACCGTCAGCTGTTTTAAGCCTGTATTCCTCGTCTATTCCTGTCCCTTTTGGGATACGCCGGTATGCTTTTTTTACACGTTCCACATCATCAGGATGGATCAGTTTCAGGAATGAGCCGGGCTTGTTATATAAGCTTTCCCTGGTCCTGCCATAGACAGTCTCATATTGCGGGCTGATATAAAGGAGTTTATCCACTTTCAGGTCAAAGATCCAGAATACTTCAGAAATATTTTCAACCAGCATCCTGAAATACAGTTCCTGCTTTTTAAGCTGGTCTTCTGCTTCCATCCTTGCTGTGACATCATAAGCAATGCCTTCCACTGCGATCACCCTGCCTTCTTCATCGAATACCGGTATTTCGGTGTTATAGAAGATACGGGTTGATCCGTCACGATGAAACAGTTCATTAAGGAACGGAGGCTGGACAATACCTTCCAGGGTTTTCAGGGAGTGACGGAGTGATTTTTTATTCATCTCACTGTCAGTAAGGAATTCCCGGAAATCACGCAATGCTTCATCCTGCGAATACCCCAGGATTTTTTCGACTGACGGACTGACATAGGTGATCATACCCTTATTATCATGGGTATAGAAAATATATTCATTGCTAAGCTTCTCAACCAGCCTTTTATATTTCTGCTCAGTGCGTTCGAGTGACCGGATGTGTTTTTTCCTGTCGCTAATATCCCTGATTATAGCGAATATAAGCTCTTCTTCATCCTGCTCAAAGCTGTGAGCCCTGATCTCAGATTCGATCTTTCTACCTGTCTTCGTTATCAGTGTTCTTTCGAAGTGCAGTATGTCAGGATGGCGGTTATCTGTTGGTACGGCCCCTGCCTTTACTGGTGACATCAGTTCGGCAGGATTTTTCCTGAGCAGTTCCGGTCTGGTATAACCGAGTGTATCTGCCAGCATTGCATTGACCATGATTATATGCTGCGGATTTTTGTTTTTATCCGGTTTATAGATCATGATCATATCCCCTGCCTGCTCGAAAAGCTCGTAGAAGAAAGAAGAAGCTATTTTCGTTTCCACGGTTACAAATTACTTACTGCTATCACAAAAATAATTTTTTTCAGCAAATATCATAAAGAGAAATAAACGAGGACCAGGTTGGATAAAAAATGACCTGACTGCCGCAGGCAAGTCAGGTCAACAGGTTTAGTGGTTAGAGGGTATCAGTTAAATATAGAAAATACGGTTGAAAGTAAAGGTAAAAAAAAAATTTTTTCATTTGCAATAATCAGGCCTCATATAATATCATTTTCCTGAAATATCTTATTTTGATGAGGCTCCGGGAGGCCTTAATGTTAATTTCCTGTCAGATCCGAATAATCGTTACTTGACTAAATGCCTTTTTTGCTGCTGACGCAAAATTATTTGTCAATCAAGCCGCGATAAATAGCAAAATTCTCTTTATCGATAACCGAGAATATGACTTTCTCAATGTCTTCGTTTTCTTCAAGGAATTTTCTGACAGTCTGTATTGCTATTTCTGCAGCCAGTTTTTTAGGGAAGCCATAAGCTCCTGTACTGATATTGGGAAAGGCAACAGTTTTTAACTTCATATTGGAAGCAATCCGCAGGCTGTTGAGGTAACAGGATGCCAGCAGTTGCTTTTCGTTATCTGAACCGCCCTTCCACACCGGGCCAACTGTGTGAATGACAAATTTTGATAGCAGGTTATAACCGCTGGTTATTTTAGCTTCCCCGGTCTGGCATCCATTATGTGCCCTGCATTCCTCCATTAGGCCCGGTCCGGCTGCCCTGTGAATGGCACCATCAACGCCTCCACCTCCAAGTAATGAAGTATTTGCAGCATTCACTATAGCATCTATGGCCAGTTGGGTGATGTCACCCATGTAAAGCTCGATTCGATCCATGATAATTTATTTTCTTATTTGTGCACCAAGTTTAGTTTCATATGCTGATGCCAGTTTGTTCATGATAGATTCAATCTGGGCGTCTGTCAGTGTTCCGTTCATATCCTGAAGAATAAAACTGACAGCATAAGATTTTTTACCCTCTTCTATATTACTTCCTTCAAACACATCGAACAGGGAAATACTTTTCAGTTTTTCCTCTTCTGTTGTAAAAGCAAGCTTTCGTATATCTTCATACATAATGTTGCGATCGATGATCATTGAGAGATCCCTTTTAACTTCCGGAAATTTCGGCATATCCATGAAAATTATCCGGTAATCACTGATACAGGTTAATAACCTTGTCCAGTTAATCTCTCCGTAATAGACCTCGGTCCGGATATCAAACATAGTTAAAAATTTCCCGCTGATAATTCCAAACTCTGCTATTTTGAGATCATTATAGAAATAAGACAGTCCTTCAGACAGGTATTGTGAATTGTGTGTTCTGGGATCCAGGTTATCCATGTTGAATGATAGTCTTTTGAGAATAGCATCTATGAAGGATTTAAGCTGGAAGAATGTATTGGGGACGGTTTTTTCGATCCAGTTGCCTTCAAACTTATTCCCTGTAAGGAAAATGCCGAAAAATTCATGTTCAGTAAATCCCGGGAGTGCCGTGCTATCTTCCTGTCGTTCAGGTATATGATAACAGCTTCCGAATTCATAAAGCCTGAGGTTCGGCCGTTTGCGGTTAATATTATAGGAGATAGTTTCCAGTCCGCTGTAGACAAGTGTGGTACGCAGGGTGTTCAGGTCCATACTGATAGGATTGGAAAGCCTTATAGCTTCCTTGCTGTCCCTGTAGTAGCTATCCTTGCTCAGTGAGTTTGACATAATCTCGTTAAATCCGTTGCAGGTAAGGAAATCAGCGACCAGGCATGTCAGCTTCTCTTTATCCGGTTTTTCAGTATTGTTCAGTGCAGCACTTATCTTTTGTGTTGTGGTAACATTATCATAGCCATAGATCCTCAGTATCTCTTCAATGACATCTGCTTCGCGGGTGACATCAACCCTGTAAAGGGGCACTGTCACCACTATGTGATCGTCAGATTCAGAAGAGATGATAAAATCCAGAAGAGATAATATTTTACATATCACCTCTTTGTTAAGCTTATTACCTATAAGCCGGTCAATATTCCTGAAATACAGTTTTACAGTCCTGTTGATAAATTTTTCAGGATATACATCAATGATTTCCGAACTGATGGTTCCTCCTGCGATATCACGAACCAGTACGGCAGCTCTTTTCAGGGCGTAGGGGGCCATTTCCGGATCAGCTCCCCGTTCGAACCTGAAAGAGGCATCAGTCATCAACCCGTGTCTTTTGGATGTTTTGCGGATATAAACCGGATCAAACCATGCACTTTCAAGAAATACGTTCCTCGTCTCTTCTGTGACCCCTGTGCCAATACCTCCGAAGACACCTGCCAGGCACATACCCTCAGCAGTATTGCATATCATAAGGTCTTCAGAGGATAATGCCCGTTCCTGTCCATCCAGGGTGATAAATTTCGTCCCTTCACGGAGTGTTTTTACGATTACAGTGTCCCCACTGATTTTATCTGCATCAAAGGCATGCAGGGGTTGTCCCAGCTCATACAGTATGAAGTTGGTGATGTCCACGACATTATTTATCGGGCTAAGGCCTACAGACAGCAGCCTGTTCTTCAGCCAGGCTGGTGAATCTTTGACAGTCACTCCTGACAGGGTGATCCCGCAATATCTTTTGCAGGCTTCCCTGTTTTCAATAATGACAGGTATGTTACGGGTATTGTTATCAATGCTGAAATCGGTGACCGGAGGTTTAATCAGGCTGGCCGAACCATGCAGGCCCAGATAAGCTGCAAGGTCACGTGCTGCCCCGTAATGGGATGCCCCGTCAATACGGTTGGGTGTCAGACCTATCTCATATACCGTGTCGGTGTAAACCTGGAAATATTCCCTGGCGGGCAACCCGACCTCGGTATCAGGTTCGACCACGATGATCCCCTCATGTTCATCACCCAGTGCCAGCTCATCCTCTGCACATATCATTCCTTCTGACAATTCTCCACGTATTTTTGCCGGTTGAAGTGTATATGCCTTGCCTTTAGAGAACAGTGTTGCGCCGGGTTTGGCCACTACCACTTTCTGCCCGGTCCGAACATTCGGTGCACCGCAAACGATATTCAGGAGTACACCGTCACCCGTATCGACCCTGGTAAGGCTTAGCTTGTCAGCATTGGGATGCTGTTCGCAACTTATGACCTTGCCGATGACACATCCTTCAAGGCCACCAGGCAGTGATTCGTATTTTTCAACGCTTTCAGCTTCCAGCCCAGTTTGAGTCAGTATTGCTGCTACCTCTTTTGCATTGAGATCGGTACGGATATAGTCCTTCAACCAGTTGTAAGAGATCTTCATAGAAAACTTGTTTCCGGATTTTTAAAAAGCAAATGTAATAATAAATGTCAACTATAAATAACGTGAGTCGTGAGTCGTGAATCGGAAGAAGGCTAATAAGCTGTAGGCTGTTAGGCTGAAGGAAGAAGGGATTGAAAAAAGATAAAAGACAAAAGTAAAAAGATAAAAGAATAGACAAATGATGTACATATAAGTGCAAGATTAACAAGTATTTAATTAAAAAATGAAAAACTTTTATCTTTATCCTTTTATCTTTTATCTTTAAACTAAATCCAAAAGGAAGAACTTCCCGGAACCCGGAACCATTCCTCCCTATCTACAGCCTAAATACTTGAACCTTGAACTCTGAACTTTTTTTTCCACCACAGCCACATAGCTATCAACAGCCTGGTCATACAGGAAGGGTAAAATGATTATCTTTACAACCTGATTTTGTAACCGTAAGATGGCAGACAGAAAGAGATTATTCCTGCTGACAAATGATGATGGCATCAATGCCAGGGGACTAAGTTCCATGATCGATTTGGTGAGGCCAAAAGGGAATGTGTTTGTTATAGCTCCCGACCAGGCGCAATCAGGAATGTCCCATGCAATAACGGTTAAATACCCGATAAGGATCCAGAAACAGAAAGAGGAGGACGGGCTGATCATTTACAGCTGTAACGGCACCCCTGTCGATTGTATAAAGCTGGCACTGAATAAATTGCTGAACAGGTTACCCGATATGATCCTTTCCGGAATCAATCATGGCTCCAATTCTTCAACCAGTATCGTCTATTCCGGTACCATGGCTGCTGCTATCGAAGGCTGCCTGAACGGAGTTCCATCAGTCGGGTTTTCCCTGCTGGATTATTCTCCCGATGCTGAATTTGCAGGGATCATCAAATATGTTGATGCGATCATTGAAAATGTCATCCACAGGGGTTTGCCCGACGGTATCTGCCTGAACGTGAATTTCCCTGTCAATCATTCCAATGAGGTCAAGGGTATAAGGATCTGCAGGCAGAACAAGGGTGTCTGGCGGGAGGAGTTTGATCAGAGAACAGATCCGCAGAACAGGGATTATTATTGGCTGACGGGGGAATACTTCAACCTTGAGCCTGAGGCAATTGATACCGATGAATGGGCCTTAAAAAACGGATATGTCTCAGTCGTACCGGTTCATGTGGACCTCACCTCCTATGAATCGCTGGATTACCTTAAAAGCTGGAAATTCAATCCACCGGTGGGCGGATCCGCCTGAGGGCGGATTACCTCGGTGCACCGAAAACGAGTCCAGAGCTTCCGCGAGCGCTGAAGCTGCTCAGCGGAGGCGCTGCTATGGAGTATATACGATTTAATTATGAGGAAAAAGAATCTTGAATAAATTATCCAGATATAATGATGTAAGGATCGGATTAGCCGCGGGCCTGGTAGTGCCCCTGATAACCATCCTGGTATTTTACCTGGTAAGATTTAATCATATTTCCCTGTATGAATTCTTCAGCGCATTGATATCCAGGAATATATTGAGTTCATTGCTGAGCCTGTGCGTTATTCCCAATCTGCTTGTATTCTTTATTTTCATATGGACCGATATGCTTTACCTGGCAAGGGGTGTTCTGATGGCCACATTTGTATTTGCAGGGATTATACTGATAGTAAAATATCTTCTTTGATCATTCATTTTTTTACTGCCCGGCCCGGTCAAAAAACAGATTATGAAGTATTACATTATAGCCGGTGAAGCTTCAGGTGACCTGCATGGTTCCAACCTGATGAAAGGATTGAAGTTGTATGATCCTGAACCTGATTTCAGATTCTTTGGCGGCGACAGGATGCAGGAGCAGGGTGGTACCCTGGTGCGGCACTACAGGGAAATGGCTTTTATGGGTGTCTTTGAAGTACTGGCTAACCTTCGTACGGTGCAGGGTAACTTAAGCTTTGCCAGGAAGGACCTGGTTGATTATTCTCCCGATTGCCTGATACTGATCGATTTTGCAGGATTCAACCTGCGTATGGCACGGGTGGCCAGGGTGTCAGGAATACCTGTATTCTATTATATATCTCCCAAGGTGTGGGCATGGAATAAGTCCAGGATATCTGATATTAAGGAGCTTGTCGATAAGATGTTCGTTATCCTTCCTTTTGAAGTTGATTTTTACCGGAAGCATGATTATGCGGTCGAATACCTGGGTAATCCCCTGGTCGATGAAATAGAAGCTTTCCGGAAAAGGAAGCTGCCATCAGAGGTTTTTTTTGACCGCAACCATCTGCAGGAAAAACCTGTCATTGCCCTTCTTGCAGGCAGCAGGAAACAGGAAATCATCCATTGTCTTCCGGAAATGCTGTCGGTGATCCCCTTCTTTCCTGATTACCAGTTTGTCATAGCAGGTGCACCCGGCCTTGCTGAATCCTTTTACAGGGAATTTATTTGCGGGCATGAGGTAAGCATTGTTTTTAACCAGACCTATGATCTTGTCAGCCATGCCGCTGCCGCAGTGGTTACCTCAGGAACGGCCACCCTTGAAACAGCACTTCTGGGAACCCCCGAGGTTGTCATCTATAAAATGAACCCTGCAACCTACCATATCGGCCGTCATTTCGTTAAAGTCAGGTTTTTCTCACTGGTTAACCTCATTATGGAACGCCCGGTAGTTAAAGAGCTTCTCCAGTTCAATCTTGCACGGGATATAAAGGATGAGCTGGACAAACTGCTTAAGGATAATACCTGTCGCGAAAAGATGATTGCTGATTTCATGGAATTGAAAGCCAAAATAGGCGAAGCCGGCGTTTCCGGGCGTATTGCACAAAGAATCTTTCAAATACTGCTGGGAAGATGCGCTCACTGACCGGGAAATATCTGATCACAATATTATTGATAAACCCGGGCCTGTCCATACGATCCCAGGACATACCTGATTATGTACATGTCTGTCTTTTTCATGATTACCTAATTTCCGCCCTTGTCATGAATCTGTCTGATAGCAGGATCTGCCTGTCTTCTGACACCCTGTATCCTGCCCGGGAAGACAGTAATGCCATTTACGTGACCTTTTTTGACGGGCTTCTGCTCGTATCCCTTCCTGATGGTTCATTCAGGCAAACTGCCAGCTTGGCAGTTGAATCCCTGTCGGACAGTTCATACATCACCTTCCGTCCTGTAAAACCGTTCCTGTCATTCCGGGAATATACAGGTTCTGTTCATATCGAAGCGGCAGCAGGTTATCTGCAGATAATCAATGATACCAGGTTCAATGATTATCTTGCCGGCGTGGTGGAGACAGAAGGAGGAGCCGGTGCCCCGGAAGAGTTCATCAAGGCACAGGCTGTCCTTTGCAGAACCTTTGCCATCAGGAATGAAGGGAGGCATGCTGCTGAGGGGGCGGATTTCTGTGATGCCGTTCATTGCCAGGCATATCATGGAATATCAGGGGGAAATGGGAGGATCAGGAATATCATTGAACAGACCAGCGGAATGATACTGGCAGATGCCGATTCGATACCTGTCGTGGCAGCCTATCATTCCAACAGCGGCGGGTACACAAGAAATTCGGCAGATGTCTGGCTGACGGCTTTTCCCTACCTGGTATCAAAACCTGATCCTTTCAGTACAGGCATGAGACATGCCGCCTGGTCAAGGGAAATCAACATTGCCGACTGGACAAAATACCTGGAACAGAAAGGATTTCTTATGAACCCGCAGCATGATCCAGGTGAACTTGCTCATTTCAGCCGGGTTCCAAAGCTATATTATGTCGTGGGAAATGATTCGCTGATGTTTTCAGAGATCAGGGAAGACTGGGATTTCCCGTCAGATTTCTTTGATATGATCTACGTAAAAGGTAATTTTCGGATTTCGGGTAAAGGATACGGACATGGCCTCGGCCTTAGCCAGGAAGGTGCAATGAATATGGCAAAACAGGGTTATGGGTTCAGAAGCATACTTGATTTCTATTTCCCCGGAACCTGTGTGCTGGATATTAAGTACTGCAGGCAGGAACATGTAATAACCAGATGATCAGAAATGTTATCCCAGCTTAAGAAAGAGATTTACGGTTTTTTCTCAAACCTGACAGGTTATGTGGTGATAACGGTCTTTCTCGTCACCACAAGCCTGTTCCTGTGGGTACTGAGTTTTGGTAATCTGAATATCCCGGATTCTGGTTATGCCACACTGGAGCCCCTGTTTAACATGGCACCATGGGTATTCCTGTTCCTGATCCCTGCAATAACCATGAGAATGTTTGCCGAGGAGAAGAAGGGACGTACCCTGGAATTACTTCTGACCAGGCCCATTAGTGACCTTGAGATCATCCTTTCAAAATACCTGGCTGCCATGATACTGGTCACTGCATCACTCTTACCAACACTGCTCTGGTTCTGGTCGGTCGCAAGACTCGGCAGCCCTCCTGCAAATATTGACGCAGGAGCAACCTGGGGTTCCTACCTCGGGCTTCTGTTCCTGGCAGGGATATATGCTGCGGTAGGCATCTTTGTCTCTTCAACGACCGATAACCAGATCATCTCATTTATCCTCTCGGCGATACTGTGTTTTTTCCTTTATATCGGCTTTGAATCCATTACCTCGGCAGATCTTCTCGGACAGCTGGACAGCCTGATCCTGAAACTCGGCATCAGTGAACATTACCGGTCAATGAGCAGGGGTGTGCTTGATACCCGCGACATCATCTATTTCCTCAGCATGACAGGACTGTTTATCCTGCTGACAAAAACCGTCCTGGAAAGACGAAACTGGTCTTAACAAAAAACAAATGAGCAGGAGAAAACAGATAAAAAGGGAATCACTGGTACGGTTAATGATCTATATCTGTATCATTATCCTGGTAAATTATCTGTCATCATTCCTTTTTTACCGGTTTGACCTGACTGCAGAGAAACGTTTCAGCCTGTCAGCCACCACCAAAAAGATCCTGAAAGGACTGGATGATGTTGTTTATATCAAGGTTTACCTTGAGGGAGCGCTGCCGGCCGGTTTTATGAGGCTTCACAATTCTGCACGGGAAATGCTGGATGAGTTCAAAGTATATGGGAAGGATATGATTGATTATGAGTTTATCAATCCCGGGGCAGACAAGGATCCCGCTGTGCGGCGACAGGTGATGAACAGCCTCTATGAGGCCGGGCTGCAGCCCACGAATCTGCAGGTAAAAGAAAAGGAAGGGGGGACCTCCCAGAAAATCATATTCCCTGGTGCCATCCTTTCCTATAAAGGTGTTGATGTACCAGTTAACCTTCTTGAAAACAACCCGTTGCTCTACTGGGAGGTTAACCTGAATAATTCCATCCAGGCGCTTGAATTCAAATTCATCAATATGATCAGGAACATGAGCTCTGACACGGTGGAAAAAATTGCTTTCATTGAAGGACACGGGGAGCTCGATCAGTATCAGACAGGTGACATTACCAGGGAGCTGGCCAATTACTACCAGGTTGACAGGGGAGTCATAGGTGGTGTGTACGGATGTCTTGATCGTTATGAGGCTGTGATCATCGCCAAACCTGTTAAGCCATTCAGCGAGGCGGATAAATTTGTGATTGATCAGTACCTTATGCACGGCGGTAAGCTGCTGTGGCTCATTGACCCTGTGCAGGTAAATACTGACAGTTTGGTCACGGGTACAACCTATGCCCTGTATTTCCCACTTAATATTGAGGATCAGCTGTTCAGGTATGGCGTAAGGATCAATCCTAACCTGATAAGAGATATCCAGTGTCACGTTATCCCGGTAAATAAGGGTATGTCAGGTGGACAGCCCCAATGGCAACTGACCCCATGGTATTATTACCCCCTTGTCGCTCCCCCTGCCGGAAATACGATCACCAGGAACCTTAACCTTATCCTTTTTCAGTTTGCCAGCGTGATAGATACTGTCGGTGATGACCCTGGAATAGTGAAGAAAGTGTTGCTGGCCAGCTCACCCTATTCAGATATTGTGGAGGTACCGGCTATAATATCCCTGAGGGAGACTGACAGGCAACCTGGTGAACAGGAATTTAAAGAATCATTCAAACCATTGGCCGTTTTGGCTGAAGGACAATTCCAGTCGGTGTTCAACAACCGTCCTGTGCCACCCCAGGTCAGCCGGCGCCAGGGAATGACTTTCAGAAATATAAGCCGGCTAACAAAAATGATAGTGGTCTCAGACGGGGACGTCATCCGGAATGATGTTACCATGTCTTCACAAGGCGGTCCGGTCATAGGACAGCTGGGGATGGACAGGTATACCTCCCAGGTGTTCGGTAATAAGGAATTTATTCTGAATGCAGTAAATTATCTTACTGACGCCACAGGACTGATGGAACTGCGGGGGCGTGAGTTCAAGCTCAGGCTGCTTGATAAAAAAAGGATAACTGATGAAAGGACCGGATGGATATTGCTCAATACTGCCGGACCGGTTATCGTGGTGATACTATTCGGAATCCTGTTCAATCTCAGGAGGAAAAGCAGGTACGGGAAATTCTGATCCAGGACCCGGACTTGCAGTGTTGTCATATGCTGAACCTGTTACTTTGATAGATCTGGCACTGGCACATTGCAGCACAATTTCAAATACATCTTTTTTTATGAAAAGAAACACACTATTACTTATTGTTCTTTTTTCCCTGCTGCTTGCTGCGTTATATTTTTTTTTCTCCCGGGGCCCCGGTTCATTAGGAAGGTCAGTTAGGCAATTTAGTATTGCAGATACATCCCTGGTACAGAAGGTGGAGATTACCGGCAAGGATGGAAGTGTTTTGCTGGAGAGGCATGATGGACGATGGATGGTGAACGGGAGGTATTATGCCCGTGACAGGAAAATGAAAAACCTGCTGGGTGCGATGCTGCGTTTGCAGCCGGATGCTCCCGCTGCACGAAAAGACCGTGAGGTTATCCTCCTGCAACTGAGGGAACATTCGAAGAAAGTGACCATCACACAGGAAGGTAAAAAGGATAAAATATATTATGCCTGGCAGGATAGCCTTAACGGAGGCATCACTTATATGATCCTTGACAGGTCTGACCAGCCTTACAGGATGCAGGTACCGGGACTGACAGCTAAGGTGATCTGGTCATTGTTCAGTAGTACAGAGAATGCCTGGAGGGATAATATCCTTTTCAGCCTTAAACCCGGCAGGATATCAGAGATTGAGGTCAGGTATATCAGCAAGCCTGATGCCTCTTTTCGGATAGAAAAGAAAGATAGGGGAGAATGGGTACTTGTCAGCTTACAGAAAAATAAAACCATAGAAAACTTTTCAAAGGATAATCTGCTGGGTTATCTGTATCAGTTCAGCAATGTAAGGTTTGATGAGATACTTGTTGCAGGGACTGTCAGGGATAATGAGATGGGAGAGGCAATAGTTATGATAATTGTTAAGGACACAGACGGGGTAACCACAGTAGTCGGGTGTTATCCGAGATATATTCAGGATGATAAGGGTAATCGGGTGATAGACTTCAACAGGCTGTACCTGCGGGTCAATGATGAGAAAGAAATACTGCTTGCCAGGTATATCCAGGTTGACCTGATTCTCAGGGAACTAAACTATTTTATAAACGGGTGAGAGAAAAGCCAGAAGTACCGGCCCGCAGGGATATTCATTTTTGTTCCTTGAGAAAGGCAGGTTGGTGAAGTCTGAAAAAATGATTTTTTGCATTGTTCCTTCTGGATTATTTTTTGTATTATTGGTAATCATTTATTATAAATATTCATGACATGAAATTTGTTGTTTCGAGTACTGAACTGTTACGTCATCTGCAGGCTGTAAGCCGGGTGATAAGCAGTAAAAACACCTTACCTATTCTTGATAATTTCTTATTCAAACTGGAAGAGAATAAGCTGGAGATCACTGCTTCTGACCTTGAATCGACCCTTATCACCAACCTGACACTGGAGAATGCTTCTGATTCAGGCAGCATTGCCATACCGGCGCGTCTGCTTACAGATACTTTAAAAGAGTTTCCCGAGCAGCCGCTGACCTTTGACATTGACCGCAACAAGCTGTCTGTAATTATCAATTCGGATAACGGTAAGTTCACCATTGTGGGACAGAATGCTTCAGATTTTCCCCAGGTGCCGGTCATCAAGGAAGACAGGAAAGCTTCACTGGAGATTCAACCGGAATTACTTAACAGTGGGATCAACCATACCCTCTTCGCCACGGCTGATGATGAACTTAGACCTGTGATGAATGGTATACTTATGGAGCTTTCACCCGATGACCTCACATTTGTTGCCTCGGACGCACATAAGCTTGTGAGGTATAAGAGGACAGATGCCAAAGCAGATGCCAGTGCATCCTTCATCCTGCCAAAAAAACCTGCATCACTCCTGAAGAATGTGTTACCACGTGAAGAGAATGTGGTGACAGTGGAGTTTGATGATAAGAATGCTTTTTTTAACATGACAGAGTACAAGCTGGTATGCAGGCTCGTGGAGGGTAACTATCCGAGTTACAACAGTGTCATCCCTACTAATAATCCCAACAAGCTCACCATTGACCGTAACGGGTTTTACAACACCCTTAAGCGTGTTTCCGTTTATTCAAACCAGGCAAGCAACCTGGTAAAACTGCATCTCACGGGCAACCAGCTAACGGTGTCGGCTCAGGATCTGGATTTTTCCATTTCTGCCGTTGAAAGGCTGAACTGCCAGTATGAAGGGGAAGAGATGGAAATTGGTTTCAAGGCTGCTTTCCTGATAGAGATCCTGTCCAACCTGTCCTCCACGGATGTGCTGGTGGAGCTGTCAAATCCCACAAGGGCCGGCCTCCTGATGCCTGCGGAAAAAAGCAATGAGGATGAAGATACCCTGATGTTACTGATGCCTATGATGATCAATGCATAATGGAATTAAAACTAAGTAATCCACTCATCATATTTGACCTTGAAACTACGGGAATCAACATCGCTACAGACAGGATAGTTGAAATATCCTGGCTGAAGGTCAATCCCAACGGTGAACAGAAGATTAAAACCCAGCTTGTCAATCCCACAATACCGATCGATCCCCAGGCGATACATATCCATGGGATAACAGACGAAGCTGTCAGGGATGCTCCTACCTTTAAGGAAATAGCACGTTCGCTGGCAAATGAGTTTGAAGGCTGTGATTTTGCCGGGTATAATTCCAACAAGTTTGATATCCCTCTTCTCGCAGAGGAATTTCTCCGGGCAGAAGTGGATTTTGACATGATGAAACGTAAATTCATCGATATCCAGGTTATCTTTCATAAGATGGAACAACGTAACCTGGCTGCTGCTTATAAGTTTTACTGTAACCGCACCCTTGAGTCGGCTCACAGGGCTGAAGGAGATACAATGGCTACCTATGAGATACTAAAGGCACAGCTCGACAGGTATGAGAACCTGGAGAATGATGTTGATTTCCTGGCCAGCTTCTCAACCCAGACGAAAAATGTTGATTTTGCCGGACGGATCATTTATGATGAGAAAGAAGTGGAGGTATTTAATTTTGGCAAATACAAGGGCAAGCCTGTTGAAGAAGTGCTGGCTACTGATCCCGGCTATTTCGGATGGATAATGAACGGGGATTTTCCCCTTTATACCAAGAAGGTTCTGACTAATATCAAACTGCGGGCCCTTAAAAAATAGACCTGATAAAATGAATAGGAGCTGTCTCAAAAGCTGACAATATCATATAAGATGTTATTTTTATGATGAGGGTATTTATAAGCCTGTACGCCGCGGCAGCGGCATACAGGCTTATAAATGATATTAAAC
>Ga0172366_10000967_pt1 | contig 21953 bp, 19 predicted proteins | sample LakKivSesite69cm_FD_114533 | JGI IMG/M metagenome (GOLD analysis project Ga0172366, IMG submission 114533) | Sediment microbial communities from Lake Kivu, Rwanda - Sediment site 69cm | ecosystem: Environmental > Aquatic > Freshwater > Lake > Sediment | place: Rwanda: Western Province, Lake...
ACCTTCAAAAGCAACATTCAGCCTAAGCTATCTATTAGAAATTGTAAAGGCAGCATCTGCAACATCCGACATAGCAACGATGGAATTTTCATCAGACATGCCCATAAAACTGGACTTCCAACAGACAAAAGAAGGAAAATTAACGTTTTATCTAGCACCAAGAATCGAAACAGAGTAACGAGAAAACCAAAATGCAAAGCATATTTTCCAAGTTTGCCAAGAACGATTATGCAAAATATCCTTTTCTAAAAGAAGCTACAAAATACCTGAAAATTCCCGATCTGAGAATTGAAGACTTAACAAATCCTGAGTTAGAAGAAATTCTCAAACGCGCTGAAGAAAGAGTGCAAGAGGCAATCCTCTACACTCGCGTCAGCAGGAAACCAGAAAAAGCAGACAACGAAATATCCTCCTATCCAATCGCAATAATTCTCGCAACCGCAACTAAGAGCAGTTTCATTCAGAAGAGATATGCCTTGGCAGAAGCAAAACAAGCGTTTGAAGACCTCAAAGATGAATCTAGGGAAAAAATTCTCGCTTTTGCACAGAACTTTAGATGGGAACTCGCAGTTAACGATAATGCGGAAATCCCCTACGAATTCAAACTTCATTTCCCAGATTACCTCAAAAACACAATACATTTGAGAGAGAAAAAATGGAAACTTGTAAACCGCCTATTATCAAACGGCAACGTTTACTTAACAAGAAACGAAACTGCAAGACTACTAAGCGAAGAAATCCGCAGACACATCGAAAAACGACTAGAAACAAAAGAGCTACCTACATTTCCACCTAAAATCTTGGAAATAGCAGAAAAAATAAAGAAATTATCAATGGAAAAGATAGGCAAGGCTGAAATGGAAGGCTTCCCACAAACCATTGTCCAAACAGCCTTCCCACCATGCATAAAAACCCTATACCAAGCAATATCATCGGGGCGCCACCTCTCCCACATAGGCAGATTCACCTTAACATGTTTTCTCGTAAACATTGGAATGTCACCAGAAAGCGTGATTGAACTTTTCAAAAACTTTTCAGACTACAGTGAAAGAATGACCCGCTACCAAGTCGAACACATCGCAGGCGAAAGAGGTTCAAGAACACACTACACTCCGCCAAGATGCGATACACTACAAACTCACGGAGTCTGCACAAACCCAGATGAAATATGCCGAAAAATACGCCACCCACTAAGTTACTATCGAAGGAAACTTAAAACGCTGTAATTAACTTGTCTTTCAGTAACGAAGGTGTGTGAAATTATGTGGGATTATTCAAGGGTTCTTGTAACTGGCGGTGCTGGTTTCATCGGTAGCCATCTGGTGGATCAACTTTTGAAAGAAGGCATAGAAGTTGTTGTTTTAGACAATCTGCAGGGGGGACGGCTTGAGAACATCCGACAGCACCTCGGTAAGAAAAATCTTTGTTTTGTCCGAGGCGACATCAGGAATTACCGTCTTGTCAGAAATTTGGTAAGGGACGTAGATGCCATTATCCATCAAGCTGCGCAAATCAGTGTTCCAGAATCAATTGAAGATCCTGTTTTGACGAATGATGTTAATGTCAATGGAACATTGAATCTGTTAAAGGCTTCTGTGGAGTCGGACGTAAAGCGTTTTGTTTATGCCTCTTCTTGCGCGGTGTATGGAGACGCTGAAATGATGCCTATAAAAGAGGACTGCTTGCCTAAACCCACTTCTCCTTACGGAGCTTCAAAATTGGCGGCGGAAAGTTATGTGCAAGCTTTTCACGAAGTTTTTCGTTTAAAAACTGTTTGTTTGAGATGTTTTAATGTTTACGGTTCAAGACAAATTAACAACTATTATAGTGGGGTTATTACACAATTCTTAAATCGTTTATCAAAAAATCTTCCTCTAATAATTTTTGGAGACGGCGAACAGTCTAGAGATTTTATCCATGTTCAAGACGTTGTGAAGGCAAATATGTTAGCCTTAAGAATTAAAGGAGTTGAAGGAGAAACCTTCAATATTGCAACTGGGGTAGCTACAACAATAAATCAATTGGCTGCTACGCTGCTGGAAATTACTAATAAATCTTGCCTGAAAGTTGTGCATTCTAAGCCTAGGAAAGGTGACATAAAACACAGTGTTGGAGACAATTCAAAAGCAAAAAAGAAACTTCGGTATAACGTAAAATTTTCTCTTAAAGAAGGATTAAAAGAACTCGTTGAAAATTATGGCATATCAAAGTAAAACTACAGAACACACAAACCCCGTTGTGAAATCAGTCGATAGTTTTAACCTCAAGTAATAAATAACAAAAGGATTTCATAAATAAGCCAGAAGATTCAACAATCTTGAAGGATGATGCCAATGTGTAAGATTAAGGGTGTTGCATCGAAACCGTTAAGGTTGATTTCAGACGAGCGCGGATGGCTAATGGAAATACTGCGAAGCGACTGGGAATTTTTCAAGAATTTTGGACAAGTATATGTCACCACAGCTTATCCAAACGTTGTCAAGGCGTGGCACATGCACAAGAAGCAGACAGATCACATGGCGTGCATACGGGGGCAAATCAAACTAGTGTTATACGATGGAAGAAAGGGATCTCCAACAAAAGGCAATATAGACGAGTTTTACATTGGCGAAAGAAACCCTGTGTTAGTGAAAATTCCGCCTGAAGTTTGGCACGGTTTCAAAGCTGTGCAAGAAATCGCCTCTGTCATAAATGTTCCCACAGAGCTTTTTAATTATGAAAAACCAGATGAACACAGGCTTCCTCCCGACACTGAAAAAATCCCTTATGATTGGGGGTTAATGCCCGGATTGAAGCATGGGTGAGTCACTTGAAGCTTTTGATAACTGGTGGACTAGGCTTCATTGGAAGCAATTTCATTCGTTACCTGATTAAGGAACATCCCAGCTACTATATTACAAATTTAGATGCCCTGACATATGCAGGAAATCCTGCTAACTTAAACATCGAAGACTGTTCTAATTACACTTTTATCAAAGGCGACATTGCAAATGAAAATGATGTCAAAGAGGCAATGAAAGAAGTAGATATTGTAATAAACTTTGCAGCAGAAACACACGTAGACAGGTCCATTGCAGACCCAGAAAACTTTGTTAGGACAAACTTCACCGGGACCTACGTGCTTCTTGAATACGCACGGAAATACGATGTTGAACGCTTTCTTCAAATCTCAAGTGATGAAGTTTATGGGAGCATCGAAAAAGGGTCATTCAGAGAAACCGATGCACTTGCTCCCTCGAGTCCGTACTCTGCCAGTAAGGCTGGAGCTGATCTGCTTGCAAAAGCCTATTATGATACGTATGGATTGCCAGTTTTGATCACGAGGAGCTCTAACAACCTCGGACCCTACCAATTCCCAGAAAAACTGGTTCCATTATTCACTATAAAAGCACTTAGCAATCAACCATTACCACTCTACGGAGACGGATTGAATGTTCGAGACTGGATTTACGTAAAAGATAACTGCACTGCCATAAGCTTGGTCTTTCAAAAGGGAAAAGTCGGTGAAATCTATAACATAGCTGCTGGAAACGAGAAGACAAATCTTGAAGTTACAAGGTTTATCCTTAAAGAGTTGGGTAAACCAGAAAGCCTAATCCACTATGTGAAGGACAGACCGGGACATGACAGAAGGTACTCACTAGACCCGACAAAGATTAGGAGCCTAGGTTGGAAACCCACCCATAATTTTGAGGAGGGAATGAGAAAGACTATTGCCTGGTATTTGCAAAACGAATGCTGGTGGAAGCCACTCATGAAACAGCCATAGGAACGCCTTTTTTTATGGAAAAAATTCTTGTGATAGGCGGAAACGGACTATTAGGAAGCAAAATTGTAAAGTTAGCCCAAACTAAGTATGATTGTATTCCAACGCATCGGACACGTGCTTTCCATTCCAATTCTCTAAAATTGGATATCACGTCCAAAGAAGAGATTTTTCACGTTTTCAAAATGGTGAAGCCAATTATGATAATGCATGTGGCTGCTGAAACGAACGTTGATAGGTGTGAAATCGACCGCAACTGGGCTTGGAAGGTAAATGCTGAAGGAACGGCTAATGTGGCTGAGGCTTGCCGCAAGATGAATCTAAAGCTTGTTTACGTGTCAACTGACTACGTTTTTGATGGGAAAAAGGGATTCTACACGGAACAAGACAAGCCAAATCCAGTAAATTATTACGGACTGACCAAGCTGAAGGGTGAGGAATTTGTTAGAGAACACTGCAAAGACTACCTGATCGCTAGAACTAGTGTGTTGTTTGGTTGGCATCCTTGGAAGAAAAACTTCGCCACATGGGCAATCGAGGCGCTAAGGTGCAAGAAGGAAATAGAAGTTGTGAACGATCATTTCAATTCTCCGACCTTGGCGGATAATCTGTCTGAGGCTTTGTTGGAGATGGTGGAGAAAGATTTTAATGGCATCTATCATACCGCTGGAAGCGAACGAATAAGCAGGTATGAATTTGTTGCAAAGATTGCAAAGATTTTTGATTTAGACATCAGTCTCGTAAAGCCTATAAAAATGAAGGAGTTGAAGGCTTGGGTGGCTAAAAGACCTAGAGACTCTTCCTTACGCATAGATAAGGTACAGAAAAAATTGAAGATGAAGTTTTTTGATGTTAAAGAAAGCTTGGGTTTCATGAGAAGTATAGAGTAAAAATACTTTCCAGTAATTTTAAATGAATGAGCGTATTTAGGGTTTGATGGTGAGGGCTTTGAAGGGAGTTATCTTACATGGAGGATATGGAACGAGGCTTAGGCCGCTTACCCAAACTGGCCCGAAGCAGCTTATACCTATCGCGAACAAGCCTATTTCACAGCATGTACTAGAGGACTTGTTGGAGGCTGGCATCAATGACATAGCTTTTGTACTTGGAGACGTTTATCCAGAGAAGGTGATTGAATATTATGGTGATGGAAGCCGTTTTAATGTAAAGCTTTCATACATACGTCAAGGTGAGCCTAAAGGTATAGCTCATGCAATAGGACTGTGCAAGGATTTTGTCGGTGAAAAGTGCTTCGTAGTATATCTTGGAGACAATTTATTGAAAGGCGGTATATGTGATTACATGAAGGATTTTGAACACTCTGATTATGACGGAATGGTTCTTCTCTGCAAAGTTAGAAACCCTGAGCAGTTTGGTGTTGCAAAATTTGATCCAAATGGAAAACTTATTAGACTTGTTGAGAAGCCCAAGAAGCCGCCTAGCAACTATGCTTTATCTGGCATCTACTTTTTCAAACCCATCATTTTCGATATGATTGAGGATTTGAAGCCCTCGTGGAGAGGCGAATTAGAGATAACCGAGGCTATTCAGCTTCTCTTAGATAACGGGTTTAATGTGGGCTATCGCTTTGTCGAGGACTGGTGGAAGGATACAGGGACTCCAGAGGACATTTTAGAGTCAAATAGACTGATTTTGGATGAGATTAGGCACAATATGAAGGGTTTAGTTGAGGATGGAGCTTCCATTCAGGGTAGAGTTTCTATAGAAGAAGGAACTAGCATCAAGCGTGGCGCTGTTATCAGAGGCCCAGTGGTTATTGGAAAAAACACTGTTATAGAGGGACGAGTTTACATTGGGCCTTACACAAGCGTTGGTAACAATGTGTCTATTGAGAGGGGCGAGATAGAAAACTCTATCGTCATGGATAATTGCCACATAGATGTGGAAGAAAAAATAACAGACAGTCTCATAGGCTCTAATTCAACTATAAACATGAATCAGATTGGACCGAGAGGCTACAGACTAATCATAGGAGAAAGCTCAAGGATAAGCGTGTAACCTTTTTTGAGGCGCTGACTTTGAAAGAAGCGATTCTTCGGTTTTGGTCGAGGATAACTGAGATTCGTCTAAGCCGCGCGCGTTTAATCCAATAACTCTTCGTGCACTTTAATGACCTTTCTGACTATGTCTTTCCAAAGATATTTTTCCGTTGCAAGTTTATGCCCGTTTTTCCCGATTTGCGTGGCTAATTTTCTATTAGAAAGAAGTTCGATTATTGCTTCTGCAAATTTCTCTGGCCTATTTCTGAGTAGTATATGCTTTCCATTCTCTGCATCTAAGCCTTCTGCTCCTTTAGACGTCGAAACAACTGGTTTGCTGAGAGCCATGTACTCTAGGATTTTTATGCGAGTTCCAGAACCGTGATAAATTGGGGCGATGGCAACATCAGCACCGTCAATAAATGGTCTAACATCTTTGACATTACCGAAGACTTTAACATAATTTTTGTTCTCTCTTTTGTTTAACCATTGAGGCGGGTCTCGACCAACCAAAACAAAGAAAAAATCTTCCTTTCCTTTATGGACACTTGCAGCGATTTCATTTACGATTATTTTTGCAGCATAAACGTTCGGAGCATGGTCGAAGTTGCCTACAAAGATTGCTGTCGGCTTATCATAGCTATATGGAGTGACATGGTTGAAGAAATCGTCATCAACACCGTTGGGAACAATTACGATCTTGTTACATGGTATTTTATACTTTGCTTGGAGTTTTTTGCATCTTGGGTAGAACATGCAAAAATTACTGTGGAAAGTTTAACTGCCAGCCACTCAAGGAAGAATGTTTTGATGTATTGAGCTTTGCTAAGCGGCTTTTCGAGTGCCTTGCTGAGTTCTTTTATGAAATATGCTTCAACGCCATGTTCATCAAGAACAATGGGTTTTCCTAAAAGTCTTAGGAGTAGCATTAATGGAGCAAATGTTGGAAATTCCATTTGGACTATGTCAGCTTGTATGCAGTATCTAAGCATGATTAAAGGTAAAAACAGTAGCTGAGCAAATGGAACAACAATTATTTTTGCTTTGTTTTTTGTTTCACCTAAGAGCTTAGATGTTTTAGAATGGTTTGACCGAGGGATTATGCAGAATATGGTTACTTTATTGCCGTAACGTGCCAAGTTATCGCTTAAATGGTAAATTCTGCGAGCAGCTCCATTATCCAGATTGAAAACATTTCTTGGCGAGATAACTAGAATATTCATGTGACCGAACCTGACGGTAACGCTTTTTGTTTGTTCAAAACTTATTTTCGTTGAAGAACTCGTTTGGAGCCCGCTTAAGTCTGGGTAAAACTTTTTTTTATGTTCACTGCTATAAACAACCCAGGCACCCCACCAAGGAGGACGACGGATTTTGCTCAACAGTAAGAAATACATTGTATTAACTATAGGTGAAAGGAGACCGCGAGAAAAATAATGCAATTTCATAACTGTAAACCAAACTGTTAGATTCCAGTCGGCGTCGATGATTTTAAGGTCAAAATCCCTTAATTCTGTTGGAGAAGGATGTACACATTTCAAATGTTCTTCGGTATTCTTTTCGGGGCGTCCTAAAACATCTTTAGTGAATTTGTAAAACATCATATCACCCCAAGCTCCCATGAAATTTCGACCATCTTGAAGCGGAGTGTGAATGATCACTGAAGTTCCAACGCGTTTCATTTCGTTTATCGCTTCTTTTCTTTCTTCAATTTTTAAATGTTCTAATAAATCGGCTGCAATAACTACATCAAATACGTCTTGTCGGAAAGGTAGATGTTTAACATCGGCAATAACGTCTAATCCATTTTCTCTTCTGATATCTATGGACAAAACTCGATGTCCTGTTTCTTTTAAAGGCGAAGCTCCCCCAGAACCAACATCCAACAGAGTTCTTTTAAACGAAAATTCTGACAGGAGTCTTTCAATTTTCATGTATCTTTCAAAACTCGTAATATCTTTAAATTCCAAGCAATGACGGATTCTGCTGTTCCAAGGAAGTTTTTGAGAAAGCACTTTAAGAAATTGTGTAGATCGCCTTATAATATCATAGATTTTCTCACTGTGCAGCAATTTATCCCAACAACTTAAGTCAAATCTAAATTGTAGCTTGTCTTATCCAGTTGGCATCTCGTATTTGAATATGTATATTTTGTATTTGCTTCCAAACATCTGGTATTCAGTGGCGAGAGATTTCATTAATTTAATCTTACTCGTTGGAATATTCAGTTGCTTGATCCAGAAGTCGCTGGTGACAAAATAGGCAACTGTGGAGTCGGTCTGGTTCATAGCATTTGACATAATTTTGATGGAAGGATTAAGCGACATATTAGTGAAATACACTTTAAACTGATTCCCAGTGTTGAGATTAGGAGTAGGTGAATACCGTATTCCAAGAATTCCTGCAGCAACCTTTGCCAGAAAATAGTCGCTAACTACAACGTATTGGCTTTCTCCAGCAGATGTTCCGATGAAATCTATGGCTGCAATCTCTTCGCTTGAAACCGCTCGCCATGTTGGACGACCCAACTTCGCCGCCAATCCGTCTTTCGAAAAATCTGGGCTTAGAAAGCCAATGAAAATAGGAATCAAACTCCCTGATACTATTAGTAGAAGCAAAATTAAGCTGCCGAAGCGATGTATTTGAGATTTGTGTTCAATTTTTCCCAAGCTATCATGAATCTTCTTATAAGCCGAATACAACACAACCCCAGCCAAAATCGTGAAAACTACATCGACTGGGTACGCAAAACGATATCCACCAAGGGCAAATTCAGGTTCCACAAAAGTCGTTACGAGAAACCAACTAGAGAAAAAGCATATTGCGGCTACGAGAATCACACTTCTAATTCTATGTTGCTCACCTGAGTTGTCAACTGCTTGTTTTTGCTTCCTGAAGATGTAAACGCTGCCAAAAAGAATGAGGTATCGCACCCAATTGAAATAATCCCCAACTAGAGAATTAGCCAACCAATTTCCACTGTCATAAAGTGGCGGAAGCAAGAAATTTGCAGCTTTCTTGCCCGCATTAAGTATGGAAAAATAGAAATTATATTCTGAACTCTTTATTGATGCTGGAAAAAAAGGTTGTAAGTAAGCTTTCGCGTTGACCATAGTTAATGGAACAGAAACTGTTACAATAAGCATTAAAACAAAGACTACAAACTTGTTTGAAGACCATTTTGACCAAAATAGAATAGCAAATAACACAAACGCAAAAGCATAGAAACCCAAAATGACTTCAGCTAGAAAAGTCGCCAACGCAGAAAAGATTAGAGGAATTAAGAGTTTTATTTCCCCTTTGTTTCGTACTGCTCGTATGCCAAAGAAAATAACCGAGAAGAAGAAAATCTGAGCAACGCTTGTGTTGATTGATATGCCTGCGTACCAAAATAAGGGAAACAACGTAAAGGCTAGAGAGCTAACAGCCAACAAAGGTTTTTCACCGGATGGATAGATTTGGCGAAGGATGCAGTAGGTAAAAAGTGGGATGAAGATAACTGCTAAAATTGGGCTCATCAGCCACACTACACTTCTCAAAAAGTCAAAAGAAGGATTAATGACAACAAGTTTTGATATAGTTGTTATTAGAGCAAGTAAACCGATTTTGTGTAGTTCAATAGATTGAGCTTGTGGAGGATAAGTACTTCCGAAACTTTCGATGTTTTTTAGAAAAGCTAGGTGTGTCCAGATATCAGGATCAAATGAAAACTCGTAAACTATTAATGGGACAAAAAAAATCAAAAACGCAATAAGAAAGACGAGAAACAAAGAAATCTTGTGCCCATTTTTGTTTTGGACTAGTGAATGTGAAATAAGAACGCAGAGCATTACGAGTCCAATGAGTAAAATTGCAAAATAGAATGGTAGAACGTCCCACACAGAAAAAATCATCGCTCCCGTACGTGATGCTAGAAGGGTGAAACAGCTTAATGCCCATAAAATGGCGAAACCAGCAAATAGGAAAATCTTGTTTTTACTCAGAATTTGAACATTTTGCTTGACACTAATTGGAGAGTCTGCATTTGTTTGATGCTTCCGGCTTCGCAATATTTGAATAACAAATGGGGGAGCCAGCGCTGGGATTAGTATCCAAGGCATCTTCAGTTGTCCAAAATACAAGATTGTTCCTTCAGAAATCATCAGCCAACCCAAGAACAAGAAGACCCCAATTAAAAAGTTTAGTGGGATACGCTCTCCAAGGAAAACGTCGCTTATTTTTTTCCCCATAGCTAGAAGATAAAGGAATAAAAGGATAACTCCAATAAATTCTGAGCCGATTAAATAGAGATTAAGAATTATTCCAATAATAAGCAATAAGCTTGGTAGAAAACCATGCTCTCTCTTCGCCCAAATAAGCAAGTTTCTCAAAAGAAACCTCCTCTAACGGAACTTTTGCAGTCTAAGAAATTCCAAAATGCTTTCCTTTAAGCTGATAATCAAACCGTTATCTATCAAAAACTTATCTGACAGAACACGTGAATTTTGAACGACAAATCGTTTGTGCACAAATTTTCTAAGGTTACGCAAAACCCAGTGACATGCACTAATCATAGCAAAGACACTCTTGTAAGATTTATGCCTCAAGAATAAGAGAACTTTCACTCCACTGTAAGCGAGTAAAAGAGTTGACCCTTGAAACAAAGTTTTCAATTCAAAATTTTTAATCATGCTCAATGCTTGATTTCTTTGGGCCAAAAAAACTCTCGATGGCGATTCTAAAGGTCCCCATGAACCGCCAAATTTATGATATACCACAGATGTTGGGACATAGAGCACTTTACAACCGTATAACCAAGCTCTCCAGCAGAAATCAGTATCCTCATAGTATGCAAAGAAGTCATCATCAAAGCCTCCAAGTTTTAAGAAATCATCTTTCCTAACTAACATAGCAGCGCCACAAACTGCCCCTACAAACCTACGCTTGTCATATCTTCCATTATCTGGTTCATATTGACCCACATCTATTCCGCCTCCTGTCAGAGTTATCTGCGCTCCAGCATGCTGCAAGATGCCAGGTTGAGCATAAAACAGAATTTTGCATCCAACAGCAATGACGGATTCATCTTCGAGGGCGCTCTTTACCAATTCGCTCAACCAGTTGGCGTCAAGTTTTGTGTCATTGTTTAGAAAAACCGCATAATCTGCCTTGATCATTCGGGTGGCTTCATTATATGCTTTTGCGAATCCCAAGTTTTCACTGAAAACAATGCTTTTGACCCAAGAAAAATGTTGTCTAACATATTCCATTGAGCCATCTGTAGATGCATTATCCACAATGTAGACTTGATAGTTTTTATAAGTCTGCTTTTCAAGGGATTCCAAGCATGTCTTAAGGAAATGTTTGCCGTTGTAATTTATGACGAGCACAGCAACTTCTGGTTCTTTCATTAGACATCGCAACTTGTAGATTTGTGGAACCCTCTCTTAGTAAATGCCCTCACCGAATAAAGAAGCCTTTTGAACTCAGAAAAACCGTTTCTACGAAAAACTTGCTTCAACGCAATTGGAACATATCTTATAGACAAGTAATAGTCTCGCAATATACCATCCACCGCTTCGGTAATTTCCTCCGCAGACAACCAAGGATAAGAAACCACCGATTTTTGACGTCCGTCCTCATCTAAATATTCGCTTAAATCATTTGTCACCAAATATCCATTTTTTTTAACCCAATCATAAAATTCTGTTCCCGGAAAAGGAGTTGCGACAGAAACTTGTAGAATACTTGGTTTCAATAATTTAATCAAGCTTTTAGTCTTGCTTATGGTCTCTCTGGTTTCACCAGGCAACCCAATAACGAAATCGGCATGAACTAAGAGACCAGCCTTACTTGCATTTTTAGAGAAATCTTTTATGTTTTGAAGCGAAATTCCTTTCTTAATGTTTTCAAGTATTTTTTCATCAGCAGACTCAAAACCTACTATTACGAGTCTGCATCCAGCTTTTTTCATAAGCCTCAAAGTCTCAAAATCAAGAGTAGCTCTAACTTGGCAATTCCACGGAATACTTATACCTTCTTTCACCATTTCTTTGCAAACTTCTTGCACATGTTTTGCGTTGATGGTGAAAGTGTCATCTTCTATCACAACTTCTTTTACTTCTCGAAGATTCTGCTCAACATACTTAAACTCTTCAACAATGTTTCGGACGCTTCTACTCCTATAGGTTCTTCCTGTAAAGGTTTGCGGCCACAAACAAAAAGTGCAATGAAAGGGGCATCCGCGGCCAGTAAAAATCTGCACTTCAGGATATAGCGAGGAACTCAAGAAATATTGCTTAACGTCAAGATGCTTCTTATATACGGATGAAACGAAAGGCTCCTCATCTAGCTCTTTAAGGGTCATTAAAGACCGATTTTCGTTTTTAATGATTTTTTCTTTTTGTTTATATGAAATGCCTTTAATGTCTCTCAGATCACTTTTTGTTTCTAAAGCATTAGTGACATCTTTTATTGTTAGGTCGTATTCGCCTCGGGCCACAACATCAACGCCATTGGCGTGCAGAATTTCTCGGTCAAACACAGAAGTTGGAGGTCCAGTTACAACTATGGTCGCTGCAGTGCTTTTTTTTAGAACCTCTGCAACTTTTATATCATTTTTTAGGCTTGGAAAACTGGTATCTAGGACAATTGTGTCTGGGCTTATTTGTTCGACGTTTTTCTGCGTAGTCTCGACATCCCAATCTTTGGCCGGAGCGTCAATTAGTTTCACCTGATGACCCTCTTTTTCCAAAATTCCAGTCGCATAAGCTAACCAGATGGGATAGTATAGGGATCCTCCTCTTCCCACCTCTTGCCATCTAGCTGAACGTATAAAATGCGGAAGAAAAGGAGGATTTAACATACAAACTTTCATAGCTTCTCTTCCCTTTTTCATGAGTCGTGAGTTTGTTCGAGTTTTCTCTTTGCGTGAATTGCAACATTCTTTATAAGACTAATAATAGTGCCTAGCCCATAGGATATGTGCGCAGTGGGGTACACAAAGAACGCCAGCATATAACTTATGTCTTTTCTTTCCATGGTTAAGTAGATGCTGCTTGCAAGTGCAATTGCAATGTAGATCAAGACCAAGTAGAACGTAACTATTAGAAAAATGCCGGAAAAGGCACCCGCAAAAATCAGCGAAAAAAATAACAATATGGAAAAGGCAGGCAACATCCTCGTTCCAGAAAACAATTTTCTTTCACTAAAATACGCATCAACCCGTCCAGCTCCATAATTATGCATGAGTCTAAACAGCGAAGAGAAACCCGTAACTTTGGAATGATGAAATACATAAAGCTCAGGATCGAACAGAATCTTTTTTCCAGATTCTGCAATAATCCTTCTGCATAAATCACTATCTTCGCAATACCTCAAATCTGGGTTGAAGCCACCGACATTTTCTAAGGTTTTTCTCCAATAAGCAGAGTTTCCCGCAGGCACAGCATTAACGATTTTTGTTCGGGACGCTTCGTTGGCAAATTGAACTGTCAAAATGCTGCCTCCGAACGGAGTGTTGAGAGCCCTAAAAATAATAAATATCTTCTTGGTTGCTTGTTCTGGGATTGCGTATGGACCTCCAATTCCTCCAATTTTGTCTCCAGTTTTTTTGAATTCCTCCACAAGTCGCTGTAACCAATTGTTTGGAGCCACGCAGTCTGCATCAAGGAATGCGATTATGTCACCGTTAGAACATGTTATTCCAGTGTTTCTAGCCTTTGATGGGGTGCTTCTTCTATCTTCGACAATTTTAATTTTGGAAGCCATTGACCCTGGCGCATTTTTCGTTATGCTTCCAATTATTTCCATTGTTCGATCTGAAGAGCCACCATCCACATATATTACTTCGTAATTTTGGTAAGACTGAGTGGAAAGTATAGAGTGGATACAATTTTTTATATTGTGCTCTTCGTTTAAGCCCGTTATAACCACCGAAATCAGTGGATGCTCAGACATAACAATAAAGCCTCGATAGTCCGCAGGCATTTAAACAAACCATAGTAGGCAAAATCTGTTTCGTTGGCTACTTCGCCATTTTTTCTGCTAATCTTGTTATTGCATAGAGGGTTATAGCTGTAAAAACGGCGAAAGATCCAATCAGAATGAAAGCTATTGATGCCAACGCCACATTCGTCACTATTCTCTGTTCTATAGTGTATATTTCGAACATCCAAAAACCAAAGAAAATTCCCAAAAGAATTGACACTGCTCCAGGTATTCCCAAAAAAATCAGTGGATGCTTCTCGACTACTAACCGAAGCAAAGACATAATCACGCTGGTTCCATGTCTTAACGAACCATGTGTCGATGTTCTACCTAATCCATGATAGTTACATCCAGTTGGGACCTCCACAATATTTAAACCATGCTTTTTGGCCTCCATTAAAATCTCTACACTTAAACCCATCCCGTTCTCATTAAGGCTTAAGCTCTTCAAAGCTTTTCGACCGTACACTCGGAAGCCACTTTGAGCATCACTAAACCTATGATTAGAAGCAGCACCGGTTAACTTGGTGATCACTTTTATGCCGATCCGCCTGTATCTAGGAACACTGTTCTTCTTCTCCCAATCATCCAGAAAACGTGAGCCAATAACAACATCCGCTTTCCCATCTAAAACCGGCTCAACCAACAATGGAATCTCGCTTGGATTGTGTTGTCCATCACCATCCAAGGTTACAAAAACATTAGCGTCCAACTTTCTAGCATGCTTAAACAATGACTGAATTGCCGCACCATATCCCAAATTTTGCTCGTGTCTGACAACAACCGCACCCATCTGCCAAGCAATCTCGCCAGTCAAATCTGATGAGCCATCATCGCAAACCACAACTTCGTGTGCATACTTCTTCGCCTGCAAAACCACCTTTGCAATAGTTTTTTCCTCATTGAACGCAGGTATACCAACAACGATGAAAGGTTTGCCTTCGGCAATCCCACCCTTGTCTAAAACCATTTTGCCATTTTCGACTTCAACCAACTCTATCACCTACGTATTCAAAAACCGATATCCCGTCGAAACTTTGCAGCTTGGTGAAGTTTTCAGGCACATATATCCCATACCAGCCTATATTATTGTTCCAACAGACAAAATAAATATTTTGGTAGTTGCTCTGCAAAGCCAAATCTACCGCTAAATTAACATCATTTATATAGGCTATGACATTTTGCGAGTTATTGAGATAAAGTCTTGACCATGTAGCAAAGGCATTTTGCAAAACAGCACAAGAATTTTTCTGCATATTGTCCTTAAGCCATTGCATGGCATTGATTGTTCCATTTATGTCTTGGTAAGGCACTGCTGGCGCAGATGAGAAATATCTGGAAGTTGGGTACAGCGAATAAATTCCGAATCCAACATGAACCATCAAAAATGGTGTAGCCAGATAGATGGCTCCTAACAAAACCGTAGCCAAAACCATTACAGATATTTTATTCCTGAAATTTTTGAACTTTTTTAGCATAGTTTCATGTTGCGGCATTCGTCTAAGTAGGTTTCCTGCCCCGTTGACAGCGTAAAACGTGAAGGGATAAACCAACATAAACATCCAGCGATGCCAAAGATCCAAAGCAAAGAACGGGGTTATCAAGCAACCAAACGAGCCTACAATCAGCAAACCGGTCCATACATCAACGATTTCGTTTCTGAAGAAACCTTTCCAAACCAAGTAAAAATATGGTAGATATAGAAGAGCAAAGAGGGTTAAGACGCTTAAGACTAGAAACAGATAATTTGGGTAAATGTCTAAGCCCGTGTTCATTCCAAGGTAGTTGACAAAGAAAAATAGGGAACCATAATTCTGAGGCGTTGTGTCGTTAACCCAGACTAGATTTGGACCAACCTCCGGTGGGTGTGCGTACGAAATTGGAAACATTCTTAGGAATACTCCAACAAGAAAAACCATTGAAGCAGGGAAAATTGCAACAATTAACTTTTTCGTGAACCTAATTCTCTTTTCTTCTCGATTGAGTAAACCAGAAAGCACTAAAACTAAACTTATCACAAGTAAGGTTACAGCCGCATATTCATGGGCAAAAACAGTTAACAAGGAAAGCAACATAAAAGCAGCAAAGCCTCGTTTAGAATTCAGTTGTTTAATTAAAGGCAATGTAAACAGCAACAAGCCAAGACCTAAAATGTTCCTTAAAAATTCGGAAGAAATCCTTAATGAAGCGAGCTGAAGAGAAAAAAAGCCTCCAGCTAAAAAGGACTTTTTCATTCCCCAACTCAAGAGTGATCTGGCGAACCAATAAACTCCACATACATTGAAACCGAACAATATGGGTCCAGCAACTTTCAACAATAAAAACGAGTCTACTCCAAATTGGTTGTGAATTGGAAAAATGAAAGCATAAAGAAGCCATGTTGATGTGAAGAAAGAGCTCCAATTCTCCCAAACAATCCCTCTTCTCATGAAATATGCATAGTGTATCATATCCCAACTGATTGGATACGGATATGCCAAAATTTCTGGTATTAATCGCACAATAAAGCCTAGAATAAACAGACCTACCAATGCTTGCGTCGTTGAGAATTTAAGCTGCAAGCGGGTCATAATATTCTGTGAATACTTTTGGTAAGCGTTCTGGGTCTTAGCTAGAATTTGAAATTGGCATAAGCTCTTGATTGGTTATAACTCCTGTGCGCGGCGTTTTGGTCCATTTACGTGGTCTCTTGAAGGCAGTCTCCAAGAGCGCATAGAAAGCAACAAAGACCTGTGTCATCCAGTAAAGATATATGAAAGGCAACCACTTAACATTGCTAATCTTTCTAGGTCTTGTTACTGAAGCCAATCCTACTCCAAGAATAAACAATGTTAACAAGGTTAAAAGCGACATAAACTGTGTTAGAATTGTTGCGTATGTCCCTAAGTTGAATGGAGCAAAAAGCATATAGACACTTAAAATGTATGTTACTAAAGCCATCATCATCACGAATGGACTTACGAAGCAAACCTCTGCATCTAAGCTTTTTCTATCTAAACGTTTCAACAACCTTCCATACTTGAAAGCAACATCGGCACATCCTCTGAACCATCTTACACGTTGCGCAAATAACTGACCGAACTTAGTTGGATTTTCTTGCCAGCTTTGCACGTCAGGGGCGAATTTTATGTTGTATCCCTTCTCTGTCAATCTCGCAGAAAGCTCCATGTCTTCTGATAAGGCTCCATCTAGCCATCCCCCGACCTCTTCCAACGCTTCTCGCCTAACAAATTGACATGTTCCCTCAAGAGGCACGAATAAGCCAAGTTCGTCTTTACCGGATAAGAGCGCATAATGCTGTATCAACCCTTCATAATGAATCATTTTTGTCAGCATGTTTTCTTGTGCGTTAATTGAAGATAATAAGCCCTGAACTGCAACTACATCATGAGTTTTGAAATATTTTGCAGTTTTGACTAAAACATCTCGCTCAGGCACATTATCTGCATCAAAGACACCGATTATTTCTCCCTTAGCAAATTTTAAACCATAATTCAATACGGAAGGTTTTCCACATGAAGCATTTCTGCGGAAATACCGCATCCTACTCGGATATGCACTTTCAAACTGTTTACAAATCCTTGAAGTATCATCAGTTGAGGAATCGTCAACAGCTATTACCTCATATCTCTCAGAGGGATAATTTATCTTCATAAGAGCATCTAATATTCTTCTTGCAACTTTTCCTTCATCCTTCATGGGTATGATTAAAGAGAAAAAGGGCCAATCATTTAGTCTTTCATTTTTATTTGGTCCATCAAAAGTAAATTTTCTTTTTCTTATTTGCCCGATTCCAACTAGAAGCGGCGGCAGATTGTAGAACACCCAGCCAAGCAGAAAAGAATAGAATATCAACATTATAATTTCTGTAAGGCTGATTAGCAACCTCTGTCACCTAATATTCTAATTATAATAGAGGCATATATGCCAGTTCGCAATTTAAAACATTTGCTCAAAACAACCCCATCCTCAAACATTAAGGGGATAAGTGTTCACCTCAATTATCGTTAAATACCGTATAAAACCAAGGTCGTTTGCCCATGCATGGGCAGTTTTGTTTCCCCAGTTTTGGGCGATCTGGCTTATTTTTTTGGCTAGCGGGACTCCAATTTTGCGCATTAGCAGTCTGACTTTGCTTTCGAAAGCCTCAAACAGCTTCTTCACTATTAAGCAAATAGCCCTCGCCAAGATTTTGCTGCGTATTTCATCTGTCACTTTTAAGGATAAATCTATTAAACCCCGCTCAAGCCTGCTTAAAACCTTAAACCAAACACCTCGCCGAATAGCCATCATCCTTATCCTAGTCAATTTATCACTTGCAAGTCTGCTTAACTTTCCATAGCTCTCGATATCCACAACGAGCTTTTTCAAGTCCGTAACCCTTCTCCATATCTCAACAGTGTTAGATTCTGAAGTATAAAGGGTTTTATGTTTTAATATTGAACCACTTATAAAGTTTGCTTAAAGGCAATATTCTAGATTCCATAGCATTCAATCTCACTTTTGCCTCAGCAGTCATATTCGAGCTTCAATTCCGAAGTGGTTAAAGTATATTGAAAGGCTTTTTTGCTTAGCTTTTCTTAACATTTTGAAACGAAATGTTTTTTATGACCTGACATGATTTAGAGTTGAGCAATCTTGAATTCGGTCACTTTTGTGAGAAAAATATTTCATGAATATTATAATAGGGATTTTTCTTTGAGCAAAACCTTTCCAGTGATTGAAAGGCGTGAATTTGGCTTTCTAACGTTTGGTGGAAAAACCATGATAAGGCACATTAGATTCCAAACAAGAGATGCTTTAGAATCTTTTCTAAAAAAAGAAACATATTCTGATGCTTTTTACTCTTCTGCTTATTACGAGAATCCTGAGGCAGAAATGGACAAAAAGGGTTGGTTGGGTGCAGACTTGGTTTTTGATATTGACGCTGACCACATTCCTACACCCTGCAATAAGGTTCATGACGAATGGGTTTGCGCTAATTGCGGTTTTGCTGGAAAAGGCGTTACACCTGAAATGTGCCCTGTATGTGGTAGCGAAAGGTTTGATGTGAAAACATGGCCTTGTGAAGTTTGTTTGGAATCCGCAAAAACTGAAACTATTAAGCTTTTAGATACGCTAACGGATGATTTTGGTTTCTCTAAAAACAAAGTGCGCGTGTTTTTTTCTGGGCATCGTGGTTATCACGTTCAGGTTGAAAGCGATGATGTTAGAACGCTTGATGCTGTTGCGCGTAAGGAGATTGTGGATTATGTTTGTAGTTTAGGAATTGACGTGGTTTTACAAAGTTTAGGTAGGAAGGAATCTAGAGTGTCTCAAATCTTGAAAGGTCCAAGTCTAAACGATTTCGGTTGGCGTAAAAGAATTGCAAGAGGAATGTATAGTTTTATTCTTAATGCTAAGGAGGAAGATTTTATGAGAATAGGGTTGAAGAGAAACGTTACAGAAATAATTTTGGATAACAAAGATGCGATCTTGGAAAGCTGGAAAGATTCTGGACCTTGGAACATAGTTAAGGGTGTCGGTTTTCAGACTTGGAAGAAAATAGCGGAGCATAGTGCAAGGTTGCAGTCTGCGAAAATCGACACTGTTGTCACCACTGATATCCATCGTTTAATCAGATTAGCTGACACTTTGCATGGAAAGACTGGTTTTAAAAAAGTCGAGTTTTCAATGTCAGCTATAGACAATTTTGACCCATTTAAGAGTGCAGCAGTCTTCAAACAAGGTACAGCAGCTGTTTTTGTTTCTGACGCGCCTGAGTTTAGATTGGGTGACGAAATTTTCGGTCCTTATAAAAATCAAAAAGTTGAATTGCCCTCTGCTGCGGCTGTGTTGCTTATTTGTAAAGGTAGGGCAGAGGTGGTGGATTGATGTATAATGAGCTATATGATATTTGGAAACAGGAGCTCGAAAGTCTTGACCTTGGAAGGCTTCCTCCCGATTTTTACTCTGGAATTGCTGATTATCTTAGAAAGATTAAAGAAGAAAGTCGAATGCTTGACAAAAAAACGGCGAAGGCAAGTCTTCTGAAAATTGAAATGCGAAACGTTAAACGTATGCTTCGCGAATTGATTCGAACACGCTATAAAAAATTAATCAGAAAAATGGCTAAAGGTGAAAAAGTTTCGTTAGATGTTTTAACAGTTGAGGAACAGAAAATTTACATGGGAGCTTCACCTCTCACAGAGGCATATCAGAGTTTTGCTGAAAACCTTCTCCGAGGAAAGGTGTTGAAAATGGGTGTTGGGCGAGGGCACAAAAGAGCCGTCCTACGTTTTTTGAAGGATGTTCCGACAATTATAGGTGCTGACATGAAAACCTATGGTCCATTCAAAGTTGAAGATGTTGCATCCTTACCTGTTGAGAATGCCAAGATTTTAGCTAAACAGGGTTTGGCTGAAAGAGTTGAAGTTTAACTAGTGTAGCAGAAATAGCCATTTTAGGCATTAGGTGTTCCTTTAGAAGTGATTCATTCTCCAATATTTGAACATAGAAGCACTTTGACAATTTTATGTTGGAATTATAGGTGGTTTGGAAACAACTTTACTGATTTTCCAGTTTCTGATTTTCCCCCACAATGCTTGGCTTCCGATTATTATTAATGGATAGGATATTATCCATGTGATGGAGTATAGTTGACCATAATAATTGTGAAATGTAGTAATGTCGCCGCCGTTTATTGCAATTATGAAAATGGTGGCTATTCTTAGAATGTTAATGAAGTACGTGACCACGGCGCCAATCGCGAAATAAATTATCCCATGTTTCCAAGAGATAGTGCTCTTTTTCAAAAATAACAGTATTGTAATGGTGTAAAGTAGGAGGCTCTCAACACCTGAGCATGGCCAGCCTATAGCAAAAACTGCTTCCTTTCCTTGAAGATTCGATGCAATTAATGTGGGCAAGCCACTTGAAAAGCCCAGCCAACGTGTGTAGTATCCCATTAGATTCAAAACATCTGCTGAAAGCATCGTTGTGGTTGGAACGATAATTTGAAAGGGAGTGAATCTTCCATACGGATATAAATTGTCTATCGTGTATATCATTCCAATTGTTCCCAAGAATATTGTCGAAATTGAATAATTCTTCAAATTGCTTATTCCATACTCTAGTATGAGGATTGCAGTGAAAATGACCATGAAAACCAGATATTCATTCGCAAGAGGCATGTCATATGCCAATTGGACATAGTTTTTTTCAGCTAAACTAACGATAATCTCATTCCACCCAAAATAGTTAGTGGCAATCACATACGCCGTGGGAAGTGATAAAACTATGACAAAGATAACAGTTTTTATGGACTTTAGTTTATGTTTTTCTGGATGAATTTCTTCTCCACCTAAAATTGTTTCCATAGCGAATAGCCATAGAAAGAAAAGGTAGTAGGTTCTGCCTTTCCATGTGGCTTCGAATGTTTTCGGGTCTAACTGATATAATATTATGAATGGTATGATAAACGCAAAGATGGGTAAGAGTTTTCTAAAGAAGCTGATGATGTTTTTCATGGTAGTTTGTGTAATTTTTGGCATCCATATTTCCTCGTGTTCTTTTGGAGGTTAATATCATTGCTTAACTGCTATTTATCGTTACTTAACTTCTACTTAAAAATGGCATTTGGGCTATTGCTTGCAATATTTCATGTAAATTGAGGAGTCTTAAATAAGGTGAATGGAATTTTAGGAAATCTTAAAAAGGTGATAATATGGATGATAAACCGAAGGTCATGTAAAATGGAAGTAAAAAAAGGCTTTACAAGCGGTTTTCTGATATTGGGATTTGTAATTTTCATTGCCGGTTTTCTGACTGGAATGTTAGCAATTGCGATCATACCTATAGGAACCGACCTTACAACATTGGGACTTATGTTCTTCATTCTCGGATTTATAACGGGAATGGTGACAATCGCTTTGGTGCTAGTGATACAGAAGCTGACTGAATTAACCAGGAAGTCTTCGTAAGCAAGTTTTTAAGGTTGAAACAACTGGCATGGCGAAAAACTATAAGAGAGTGTATGTTTTCTTTATGCAAAGCTGGTCGTGGTTGAAGTGAATGTTCCAAAGGAGATTAGGAAGTATTGCCCTAGATGTAAGAAACATGAAATTCACACTGTTACTCTTTACAAGGCTGGAAAACGGAGAGCCTTAGCTAAAGGCGAGCGCCATCATGAACGAGAAAAAAAAGGCTATGGTGGACAGAAGTATCCTCTTCAAAGAGAA
>Ga0172366_10000968_pt1 | contig 21950 bp, 27 predicted proteins | sample LakKivSesite69cm_FD_114533 | JGI IMG/M metagenome (GOLD analysis project Ga0172366, IMG submission 114533) | Sediment microbial communities from Lake Kivu, Rwanda - Sediment site 69cm | ecosystem: Environmental > Aquatic > Freshwater > Lake > Sediment | place: Rwanda: Western Province, Lake...
ATCCATTCAAACCTTCTTAAAATTCTTCCAGGCAATTTCAAACAATTGCTCAAGAGCTTTTGCAAAGAACTCTGTGTTTATCCAGACACCGACATCATAGGTCGGGTGGATTGCCTCATCATTCAAAAGCATAAACATTACCTGTTCAGAATCAACAATCATAAATCTTGCTCTCAATCCTTCAATATTTCTCACCTCTCCTATTCTTGTAAAATCTTTTGCAACCTGCTTATTTGCAGGGGTGATTGGTGCTGCAATTCTTATCTTAACCCCTCTCTTCTTTGCCTTTTCAAAGGCAGGCATTAAAACCTCAAGTTTCCTGTTCAACCCGTCTGCTGTTGTAACCAGTGTAATCGTTGACTGTGCATCTCTTATAAGCATATCAAGGTGATTGTGAATATTCTGCCTTCCTTTCAGATGCCCTGACAAATCAGACGGCTCTATATATTTTACGCCATCATTAAACAAAGAGCTTAATTCAACAAGAACCTCATCGCCTTTTAATTGCTCTAATCTCTTGGATTTTTCCTTTGCTTCAACAATCATATTATTTTTTACTCTTTCAACGACTTCCTTAGGCTTGAGTGCAACAAACTTTATTGGCTTGCCGATTTTCATCACAATAAACCCTTTTTTTTCAAGACTTTCAAGGATATCATATGTCCTTGAACGCGGCACATCTGAAATTGTTGACAATTCGCCTGCTGTTGAAGTGCCTCTTGAAAGCAATGCAGTCCATACTTTAACCTCATAAAGGTTTAGGTCAAAGATTTTTCTCAGCCTGCTTAAAAACTCCTCTTTAACAATCATAAAATAGGTAAGCAGAACCAGTATTTAAAGGTTTTCTTTTTTATTTAGAACCAGCAGGGAGTAAAATCCCTATTTTACCGACGGGAAATGATTTTTGAGAAACTTATGCAATAGCTGTCATTTTTTATTTTTCCCTTTTCTGAGTAGTCCTCATTCCCTAGTAATTTATCAGTAGTCAATATTATTTTTTCTGCACCAACTCTTTGCGCGATAAGCTCTTTCATTAAACTAATTTTTTCTGCAATTTTCCCTGAAATCTCCAATTCAATTTTATCTTCTTTCTTCAATCCTGCTTTTTTTCTTGCAGCCTGAATTGCTCTTGATAATTCTCTTGCATATCCCTCTGCTTCCAATTCATCTGTCATTTTCAAATCTAATTCAACTTTAATCTCACTTTCTTTTGCAGTTTTTATCTCAATCTCTTTAACATTTAATTGGGATTTAATTACTTCTTCAAATTTTCTTACTGCTTCATGCTCTTTAATGCAAATAACAGCTTTTGCCAGAGGCCATTTTAACCCAATTCCTGCCTGATTTCTTTCAGCAAGCCCAAACTCAATTACTTTTAATGCGACACCCATATTTTCTTCAAGCTTCCTGTCAATTTTCTTTTCATCTGCTTTTGGCCAGCCTGTCAAATGCACGCTTTCTTCTTTCACAATTTTCCTTTCTTTTAATTCCTGCCATATTTTTTCAGTTATGAATGGGATTATCGGCGCGAGAATCTTTAATAATCCTAATATTATCTCATTTAAAATATCATAAGTTTCATCAGCTCTTTCTCTTATTATCTGAATATAGGTTTTTGACAAATCATTTATTATAAAGTTCTCAAGAAGCTGGACAGCTTCGGGATATTGGTATGAATTGTAAGATTCAGAAGCGCTTTTTATTAAATTATTAAATCTTGATAAAATCCATTTGTCTTCAATTTTTAATTTTTGCTTTTCAGGGCTTAACTGGCTTGCAAAATTATTCACATTTATTAAAACGCGGAATACTGATTGAATCTCTTTCATATCTTCTTCCTTGAATTCAAAATCCTCTCCTTTTGATGTTTTTGCAAAATAATACCTCAAATAATCCCGTGAATATTTGCTTATAATTTCTTCAGGCGATATTATATTCCCTAAAGATTTTGACATTTTCTTTTTTCCTAATGATAAAATCATTCCATGCTCTAAAATTGATTCAAATGGCTTTTTCTCAAACTTAATTTCAGAAAGAATAAACTGCGAATTCCACCAACCGCGAACCTGGTCTTTTCCCTCGATATTCAGGTCAGAAGGCCAGAACTTTTTTATGTTTTCTTTTGTTTCCAGCGCAGCCCAGCTTGAAACACCTGAATCAAACCACACATCAAGAACTTCAGGAACTCTTTTCATTTTCTTTCCGCATTTGCAGGGAATTGTGATTTCATCAATTTCAGGCTTGTGGATGTTCTTTATTTTTTTCTTTGAAAGCTTTTCAAGCTCTTTTACTGAACCGAGGACTTTTTTTTCTCCGCATTCGCATATCCAGATTGGAAGCGGAGTCCCCCAATATCTTTTTCTTGAAACAGGCCAGTCTGAAACACCTTCAAGCCATGCTTTCATTCTCGCCTTCATCCATCTCGGGTTCCAGTTTGTTTTTTCATTTTCTGCAAGAATTTTTTTCTGTATGCCTGAAATTTTCAAAAACCACTGAGGCTGGGAAACCATTAATAACGGAGACTTGCATCTCCAGCATAAAGGATAGTCATGAGTGTATTTGTGCTTGTAAACAAGCATATTGTCTTTTTCCAAATCATTAATAATCTCCTCGTCAACAACCCTTGCTTTTTTTCCTGCATATTTTCCAGCTTCTTCTGTCAATAGCCCTGAGATATCAACAGGAGAGGGCATGTCTAAATTGTTCTCTTTTCCAACTTCATAATCTTCTTTTCCATGCCCAGGGGCGCAGTGAACCAAGCCAGTTCCGTCTTCATTTGTAACATATCTTGATGATAAAACAACTTTGTAGGCATTTTTTGTTTTTAAATTCAGATTTTTTGATAATGGATTTTCATATTCCCATGATTTTATCTCTTTTCCTTTATGCTTGTTTTTTATTGTATATCCTAATCCAAGCTGTGCAAAAATTTTTCCTGCAAGATTTTCCTCTAAAATCCATTTTTCTCCTGATGAAAGCTCAGCTTCAACATAATTAAAATCAGGATTAACCATCACTCCTGTATTTGCCGGCAAGGTCCAGGGAGTTGTGGTCCAAATCAGGAGATATGTGTTTTTCCTGTTTTTTAGCGGAAATTTTACATAAACTGATGTATCATCCTGCTTTGCGTATTCAATTTCATTAAATGCAACTGCTGTCTCGCATCTTGGGCAGATATGAATTGGATACTGCCCGAGATATAATAATTTTTTCTCGTCTGCAATTTTGAAAACATCCCAGATTGCTTCTATATACTCATTAGAAAGAGTCAAATACGGATTTTTAAAATCCATCCAAACGCCAAGGTTAATAAATTCATCAGCCATGACATCAATGAATTTTGTTGCGTATTCCTTGCATTTTTGAATGAATTTTTTAACTCCAAATTTTTCTATGTCCTGCTTTGTTTCAAATTTAAGCTCTTTTTCAATCTTATATTCAATCGGGACTCCATGAGTGTCATATCCTGCCCTGTCAAAAACATTTTTTCCCTGAAGCCTCTGGCTTCTTAATGCTATGTCTTTTAAGATTTTGTTTAAGGCAGTTCCCATGTGAATATGCCCTGTTGCATAAGGGGGCCCGTCCATTAAGTAGAATTTTTTTCCTTTTGCATTTCTCTTTCTAGATTTTTCATATATCTTTTTCTCTTTCCAGAATTCCAGAATATCTTCCTCAATCTTCTTGAAATCATACATCTTATATTATCAACTTGGAATCTAATTTAAATACTTTTTCTTATCCTGTTTAAATAGTACCTGAATCCTTTTGTCAGCGCTTCTATTGCAGATTGTATTATATTGCTGTCAACTCCAACTGTTTCGAATGTTTCTCCGTCATCAAATCTTATTGCAGTCCTCACTGTGCTTTCCTCTCTCATGCTCCTTGCTATCCCAACATGGAAGTCAAGCAAATTCAGCTTTTTGATTTTCGGATACTCTTTCTCAAGAAGAGAAGAAATTGTTTTATATGCTACATCAACAGGCCCTCCTTCCAGCTCAATGCTCCCTTCAAATGAATTCCCATTAATCTTGCATCTTGCATAAAATCTGCTTTTTTCTGCACTGCCTTCTCTCTCTGTTTCAACCTTCCATCTCTCTATTTCAAAAAAATCATCTAGCTTTCCAAAATATTTTTCAATCAGAAGAAATTGTTCTGCTCTGATTGCTCCTGTCCTGTACCCTCTTCTTTCCTTTTTTTCCAGCTCCTCAAATAATCTGTCAATCTTTTCCTTGGTTGCGCTGTCATTTTTGTCAAGAACATATCCAAACTCGCTTGCAGCACAGATTACGCTGCTTCTCCCTCCAAGAGTATTAAGTAAAGTTAGTCTTTTATTGCCTACATCCTCAGGAGCCATATGCTCATAACTAGCTCCCTTATTTGTAGCATCAATATGCACTCCGCCTTTGTGCGCAAATGCAGTTTCTCCAACAAATGCCCTTGATTCAGGAGGGTCCATGCCACTTAGCCTGAATGCTTCTTCACTAATTCTCTTTAGTTCTTTTAATTCAACATTTAGTTTTCCTCCAAGTTTCTTTATGTAAACTGGAATAAACTTAGATAAATCAAGGTTCCCGACTCTTTCACCAGCCCCATTAATTGTTCCCTGAACTTGCGTGATATAGGGAAGACAAGTCAGAGTATTCGCAAGAGCTAAACCGCAGTCATCGTGAAAATGAACACCCAATTCCGGCCCTAATTTTCTTTCAGCAAGCTGTTTCTTTGTTTCTTCAACAATTTTTCTCGCTTCTTCTGGGAGAACTCCTCCGTTTGTATCGCAAAGTATTATTTTTTCAGCACCAGCATTTACTGCAACTTCCAATGTTCTTATTGCATAATCTCTGTCTTTCTTGAATCCATCAAAGAAATGTTCTGCATCATAAAAAACATGAACTCCAGTTTGTCTTAGAAATTCTATGCTTTTGGAAATTCTAATGAGATTCTCTTCTGCATTTATTCTTAACTGCTTTTCAACATGCTCCAGGTCAGTTTTTCCAAAAATACAGGCATAATCTGCTCCGGATTTCTTAATTGAATCCAGATTTTTGTCCTGTTCAGGATTTTCAACTAAGGAAGTTGAGCCAAATGCAACAATTTTTGATTTCTTCGCTGATTTTTTGCCCTGCTTAATTGCTTCAATAATATCTTCTGAAACAACAGGCCATCCAACTTCAATAAAATCAACGCCAAATTCATCAAGCTTTTTAACAAGCTCAATTCTGCTCTCTAAAGTAAAACTGGCTCCTGCCGCCTGTTCTCCTTCCCTTAATGTGCAGTCATAAATCTCTAAACTCATAAGAAACTCCTGCAATCTCAGATGAGATTGCAATTAAATAATAATAGCTATAATAGAAATAATTCTCCTGCCATGAATTTTGCCTATAGCCATGTTTTACCAGGCATTACAGGATTTATAAATTTTTGTTTTTCTGTCTCCATTCCGCAATCTTCCGGCCTAATGCCCTTCAATCTTAAACCCAATTACAGATGTAACAAAAAATAATTACAGATGTAACAAAAAGGTTTATAAACTATATTACACTTGTAATAAAAGATTGTTACGGGTGTAACATGAAAGTCGAGGAGCATGAAAAAGCATACAAAGAGCATAAGAACTTCATAGACAGGAGCATAGAAGAAAGGATGGAAAATTCCCAGAGAAATCTGGCATATAATATCTCCCAGGGAAGTGTGGAATTATTTGCTATATTTTTGCATAAACTTAATTTAATTCACAGCTCCGGAGACCAAATAGACCACAGAATTTTCAAAAGCAAAAATCTTACAGAAAAAAAACTCAATTTCTCTTTTCCCCAAAAAAATAAAATCCTTGGGTTCATGAAAAAAATTGAAGAGGAGAGAAATGCTTTATGTTATGGTTCGAGAAAGCCAAAAGCGAGGATAAATAAAATTATTTTAAACTTTAATGAATTAAGAAAAATAATAAACAGGGAGATTAAAAATGCCTGAAAAAAATGAATTATTAAGCTATGCTATGGATTTTGCATCTTATATCATCCTAAAAACAGAAGGGATAAGAAGAATAATTTTGCATGGTTCTGTAGCAAGAGGGGATTTTAATGAAAACTCAGACATAGACTTGTTTTTTGATTCTGACAAGAATCTTGAGGAGAAAATAAAAAAACTCGCGGGAGAATATTGCAAAACAAAGAAATTCAATGAATGGAATCTGAAAGGAATTGAAAATCCTTTTTCCATTATCGCCGGAAATCTTGACGGAAAAGAATGGAAAAAACTGAAAAGAGCAATTATAAACACAGGAATTATTTTATATGGAAAATATAAAGAAGATGTTAATAAAATCAACCAATATGTTATGCTTTCTTTTGAGAATATAAAGCCAGAAGAAAAAAGAGTGTCAGTATACAGAAAACTATTTGGTTTTAATATTGGAAAGCAAAAATATCCTGGCCTGCTCAAAGAAGCAAGAGGAGTAAGAATTGGAAAGGGGGTTGTCTTAATCCCAATTGAGAATATAAGCAAAATAGAAGATTATCTAAGAGAAAAAAAAGTTTCTGTCAAAATTTATGATGTTTGGAGTGACAGCAAGATTAGTTAATCTTCCATTCCACAATCTTCCCGGCTTTAATTTCAATCTTGTCAGCTTCTCTCAACCCTTTAATCTGCTTTCTGTTAAGAATCTTGAAATGCTTAACATTATCCAGATAATCATGAATCTCCCATAAATTTTCCTTGCTTGTTGCCCATCCAGCCCCGAATTTTTTGAGAATATCAACTGGAACTGAAAAGCTTCTTAGTGTTTTCTTTCCCTTGTCTGTAAAATATTCGTGAAAATAACTCATTACAATTTCTCTGACAGAATTATAAACAGGCTCGCGATAACGCAAAACCGCATGGTTTGTCTTGCTGATTGCCCCGAATTTTCCGTTTTTCTTAAAAACAGCAATAACATGCTCAAAATCATCTTTAGTTGCTTTCATGTCAACAACAAAGGCTTTTTGCCTGTGAAAATGCAACGCAAAAACAGCAAATAGGGCTCCTTCAATGCAGTGGCATTTATTTTTTTCCAAAACTTTTCTCGGCGAGTAGCAGGTGTCTCCGTCTGGCTCAAAATTTATAGGAATTTTGTTTAAAAAATCCTGGATTTTTTTGGGGGAGTTCAGCTTTTTTAATATTTTTTCCTCTTTTTTTGTAAGATTAAACATCAATCTACCAATAAAATGAAAGTTATAAATATTGCCCCCAGCAATCAAATTTTGCAAAAATATTTAAAGGATTTTTGCATTGTTTTTTTATGAGTGGTGACTGGATTCTTGAAATAGAGAAAAACATTCTGGGGGCTGTGCCTGAGAATTATATAAACCTGATTCTGCTTATTTTCTTTACAGTAGTAATCATATGCTACTCTGTTTTTGTGTATTACTTCTACACTTTTGTCTCCAAAAAAAATTTTATTGAGCTTAATTTAAACCAATATAAAACTTCTGAGCACCCTGTCGCAGAAAAAATTTTTGGATTTCTTTTTTATATTCTCGAATATGTAATCATCCTCCCTGTCCTTACCTTTTTCTGGTTTGGGATTCTCTCAATTCTTCTTTTTGTTCTCGTCCGCTCATTAAGTGCAGGCACCATACTTCTTATTTCAGCTGCACTAGTCGCATCAGTCAGGGTCACATCTTATCTCTCCCAGAAATTGTCGCAGGATCTGGCGAAAATGCTCCCATTGACACTTCTCGGCTTGTCGATAATTGATTCAGGTTTTTTTGATTTGTCAATGTTTGTTACAAGGATTTCTGAAATTCCTTCGCTTCTCACGCACATTCCAATTTACCTTATTTTTATAATAATCCTTGAACTGATAATGAGAATTGGAAATTCAATTTCAGACGCTTTTTCCCCCGGGCAAAAAGAGATAAAAAATAAATAAGTATTTTAATGTCCAATTTTGCAGATTAATAGTATGTGTTTCACCCAAGATTTTATGGGTGCAGTCCGGTGCTGTTTTAAGATTGCCGGATTACTTTAAAAATATCAGAAAACGATTTCAATAACTTTAAAAATGCCGCGAGTTTTGCATATTCATGGCAAAGGAAATTGACATATCAAAATTAGAAACAATCAATGTCGGGATAGTTGGGCATATTGACCATGGAAAAACAACCCTTCTTTACAGACTCACAGGAAAATGGGCAGACACCCATTCAGAAGAATTAAAGAGAGGAATTACCATCAAGCTTGGTTATGCTGAAGCAATAATATTCAATGAAAATGGAAAGTTTACCTCAGACAAAAAAATCAAAGGCAATCCATTAAGGTATGTAACTTTCGTTGACGCGCCCGGACATGAAATGCTGATGGCCACAATGCTCTCAGGAGCAGCAATAATTGATGCGGCAATTTTAGTTATCTCCGCCAATGAGGGCATTAAACCACAAACCCATGAGCATTTAGTTGCATTGCAGGCGAAAAAAATCAATGACATAATTATTGTCCAGAACAAAATAGATTCTGTAACAAAAGAACAGGCAATAAAAAATTATAATGAAATAAAAAAATTTGTCAAAGGCACAATAGCGGAAAATTCTCCGATTATCCCTGTCTCTGCACAGCAGAACATCAATATTGACATGGTTTTGGAGGAATTATGCAAAATAAAAATTAAAAAAGAAAAATATGAAAAGGAAAAGCCTTTTTTTCTGATTGCCAGGAGCTTTGACATAAACAAGCCTGGGACGAGCATAAATGAATTGCACGGCGGAATTTTAGGCGGGGCATTAAAAAAAGGTATTTTAAAAGTAGGGGATAAAATTGAAATCAAGCCAGGGCACAGCTATAAAAAGCAAAACCAGATTTTTTACAGGACAATAAAATCAAAGATTGTTTCAATGCAGAAGGGGAATTATAAAATAAAACAGGCTTCTGTTGGGGGTTCTCTGGCCCTTGAAACTGAACTTGATCCGTCAATAACCAAATCCGACGCCCTTTCAGGATGCGTGGCTTCTCTTGAAAATTCCCTGCCTGAAATTGTATATGAAATAAAATTAAAAGTTAATTTATTCAAAGAGATTTTTGGGACAGGAAAGCATGAAGAGATTGAAAATTTAAAAGTAAATGAAACCCTGCTTCTTTCAATCAACACATCCACAACAGTCGGGCAGGTGAAGAAAATAAAAGGAGATAGTGTGGAGTTTTCGCTGAAAATTCCAATTGTTCCATTAAAAGGAGAATCAGTAGGAATTGCAAGAAATATCAACAACCATTGGAGACTGATAGGCTTTGGAGAAATTGAATAAGGTTTTGAATAGTTTTAGTATACCTCTGCCATTTTTATATATAATTTTGTTAGTGCGGATACATAACTTGCTCTGCTTGACTTAATGATAGACTTAAGCGACTTATTGATGCTGTTGATGTTGCTCTCACTTAGCGGATTTGCGGTTATTGATTACCCTGTCGCGTTAGTAATTTATTAATGCAAAAACATAACTACTCTGCATATTTTGATGGGCTTAAATAACTAAACCTGCTACCTTGTCAGATTTGTCATTACCTTATTTCCCAGTGAAAAATAATTAGTAATACAATTTCTTAATTTTGTATAGAATTATATTTAAGAAACAGATTCCTGCTGACCTGAATTTTACAGCAAGGATATGCAATATTGATGACATTTGTGGGCTTGATTCTTACAGGAAAGAGGTTTATGCAAAAGAGAGAATTATAAGCTCTACTTTGAAAGAATATTCGCCTAAGAAAATAAGATTGTTTGTCTGGGAAAAATCATGAATTTTTTTGGCAGGAATGGTTTATGCTTATATTGGCTGAGAAAATATAAATATTAATTTAATTTCAGTAAATAATATTCAGATTAATCGCTGTTTTGTTCATAGCAGATGTAAACTTCCATTCCATAAGATGTTGAAGTATCTTTGAAAACCCATTGAGTTTCAGTTTTTTCATCTGTTTTTCCTGAATAATAATAATCATCAAGAATTCCTAATCTGTTGTCAGAATATCCAGGGATTATATAAGTGTATTTCGCATCTCCATTTATGTAAGTTCCTGCTGTTTGGTATGAACTCCACCATTTGTCATTTGCGTCTCCTGCTCTTGTTGTCTGAATATAATCATACTGCCTTGTTAATTTTAATCCTTTTGAATCATAGATCCTCTGTTGGATTATACATCCTGTTTCTGTTGTGCATGCGCTTGGAAAAGTTTTTGGTGTATATGTATAAGAAGCATCTGCATATGCTATGCCTGTTCTTCCTTTAGAATCAGTTGCTGTCATTGAATCATATATTGGAGTAGAATCACATGCAACTAATCCCGGCCCTAATATTTTATTTTCAATATATTACTCTAACGGAACTGCATTGCCATCCTCATCAATTACTGCAATCTCATCAATTGTGTGCCCCATTACAGCAGGATTGCCTGTTCCTGCAAGATTATATGCATAAACAACTCCGGCAATTAAAAATAAAGAGACAATTCCGATTAAAGTGTAAAAAGTCTTGTTTCCGAGAGTGAGCAATAAATTGATTTTTTTCATTTTCCTCTTTTGCAGTTTATAATTTAATTAACAAGAAGGTATTTAAATATCTTTCTTTTTTGTGAATTGGTTCTTAGAATTATAAAAATTAGGTAGGGCCATATATTTTCAATCAATTTAAATCTCTCCAATAAACGTTTGCATTGCCATTCTTGACGTAAACTTTCCAATATTCCTCTTTTGCTACTGGCATGCAGATTCCATTTGGCTGGACATACTTACCATCTCCTGCAACAACTCTCCTTATAAGATTTATAGAGGTTGTTCCAGTTAATCCTTCTACATAAAAATAATCCCGGGTTTTTGTTCCTTCTGCGCACACAAATCCATTTGTTGCTGCCTGATAAACAGTATCTACAGATTTTTCTTCCCATGAACCAAATCCCCCTCCTGAGCCTAAAATTCCAGAATCAACTGCCTCTTGCAAGGTCATTGTTGTTCCACCAACTTCAACTTCTATTTCTTCTGCTGAATGCCCAAATACAGATGGCTGTGAACCAGAGTGATATGCATAAACAACTCCTGCAATTATCAACAATGAGATAATTGCGATTAAAGTGTAAAAAGTCTTGTTTCCGAATTTAATTGACAAGTTGATTTTTTTCATTTTCCTCTTTTGCTGTTAATTTTTATAGTGAGAAGGTATTTAAATATCTTTCTGTTGATTAGGAAGAGAGGTTTATAAAAATGCCATACAGATTTTTAGAGCATACAGCTGATGTGAAGTTTTTGGCTGAAGGTAAAACAATTGAAGAGGCATTTCTCTCTGCTTTTTCTGCATTAAATGAGACAATAAAAGGAAAAATTAAAGTAAAAAACAGGATTAAGAAGAAAATTTCTGTTTCTGGAACTGATTTGGAAAATCTGCTTTACAAATTTCTTGAGGAATTTTTATTTTTGCTTGACTCGCAAGGATTTTTAGCCGGGAAAATTGAGAAAATAAAAATAAATGAAAAATCTGAAAAAAATTTTGAATTAAAAGCTGAAATTTCAGGAGATAAATCTGATAATTACAAGTTTACAAATAATGTCAAAGCAATAACTTATAATGAGATGTTTGTGAAAAAGCAAAGCAAGAAAATTACTTGCCAGGTTGTGATTGATGTCTGAATCTGGATTTATGTTGTAATTATGAAGTAATAATTAGAGAAAGATTTCTAAAGGTTATTCTTTTAGTTCGCGAATGGAAAGAATTTTAAGGATAAACGCAAAAGAGCTTAAAGAGAAAATTCTTGCTGGAGAAAGAGATTTTAAATCAATAGCTCTTCCAGAGGGGGCAGATTTAAGCAGGCTTGTTCCAGAATTGAATGATTATCTTAAACAACAGGATTTAGCTACTTGCCCTCTTAAATTTTCAGGTGCTAAATTAATAAGAGTAATATTGCCGAGAATTTACTTGCCATATGTCATTATGTCTGGGGCTGATATGTCTGGGGCTGATATCAGAAAAGCGAGAGGATTAGAAAGTGCTGTTGGATTAGACTCAGTTATTTTTAGAGAAACCATAGTAACTTGCGCAGAACAAAGGATAATTGAAAATGCAAGAAAAAATTTAAAGATGTTTGATGTAAGATTATCTTAAGAGCCATTTCCAGAGCGGAATAAACTTAACCTTTCCCTCTAAATCAAACCATTTATTCTCCTCTTCTGCTTCATAATCCCAAGTTATAACAATGAGATTTCTGCACTTCAACTCCCTGCCTGCATGAAGAAGAGAGTTTATTTCCCTTTTTTTTGTGTCAGCATTATGGACATTATAGCATGCCTGAATAAGGCTTTTTGGTTTTTTTGATTCAGTTATTACAAAATCAACCTCATGCTGATGGTCTTTCCAGTAATTTATTTCTTCAAGTGTTTTTTTTCTTCTCAATAACTCAAGAAATACAATATTTTCCATTTTTTTGCCTAATTCTTTTGATGCTTCTATTAGCCTGACAAATCCTGTATCATTAAGGTAAATTTTATTTAAGATAATGTCTTTTTTTCTTTCAGAAAAAGAAATTTTATAGACAGGAAATATAAAAAAGGCATCTTCAAGCAGGGAAAAATAATTATAAATAGTGTTCTTGCTTACATTTATGTTCTGGGATTTTAAGGTTGTGTAAACTTTATTTAAGCTGAATTCATTGGAAAATGAGCTTATTGAAGACTTAATAAGCCACTTTATCAGCTTTGAATTTTTTATATTATATCTTTCTATGATATCCTTGAAAACAATCAATTCAAAATAATTATTTATAATCTTTATCTTGTTTTCTTTATCCTCTTCTTTTATAATTTCGGGAAAGCTCCCAAGATCCAAAAACTCGTTTAATAAATAAAGCAGCTCTGATTTTTCTTTTGAGCTTAATTTCAAAATGCTAAAATATTTTTCTTTTAAGCTTAGAAATTCTTTAAAAGAAAATGGCAACAGAAGATAAGAAAGGTTTCTGCCTCTTAGGGATGTTGCAATTTCCTTGCTTAATAATTTTGAGCTTGAGCCTGTTATATAGATCCTAAATCCTTCGTCATAAAGGCTTCTCACTGCTATTTCCCATTTCTTGATATTCTGCGGCTCGTCAATAAAAAGGTATTTTTTTTGTTCAGGATAAAGTTGAGAATGGATTTTTACAATTTCGCGCATTTCTTCAAAGCTTGAATTTATCAGCCGCGGGTCTTCAAAATTAAGGTAGATTATCTGCTCTTTTTTGGCACCTTTTTGAATCAGATTCTCCATTAACTGAAAAAGAAAATATGTTTTCCCCGCTCTTCTTGGCCCGATTATTGTGATTATTTTGTCAGTTTCTGAAATATTAATGCTTCGCTCCACTAGGTTTGGAAGCTGTCTTTTCTGAAAATCATTCATATATTCCCTTATCTGCTCTTGAATAATCATGTATAATATATGAATACAAAAGTTTATAAATCTTTCCCTCTGCAGAGGGAAAGGTAATTTTAGATATTTGATGGGCTTTTTGCAAAGAGAGAAAATAAGCAAGATTTATAGAGCTACGAAACATATAGATATGTATATATTTGGTGACTTGCATGGTAAAAATACCTTCGGTGTTAAAATTGAGAAAGAAAATTCTGGGGCTGATTTGAATTGCGGTGGGTTTGCGCCAGGGATTTTTGAAAAAATGCAGGAAATTCAAGCATGCAAATAATTAAAAACTTAGAATAATAAAAAATTTTATGCCAGAAATCAACCTTAAAAAAATCAATGATTATGAATGGGAAATTCCCAAAACAGGAAAAATGAAAGTTCCTGGGAGGATTTTCGCTTCAGAGAAACTGCTTGAAAAGATGAAGGAAGATGAAACTCTTAAGCAAGTAAGGAATGTTGCTATGCTGCCCGGAATTTTAAAAGCATCAATTGCAATGCCAGATGCTCATCAGGGCTATGGAATGTCAATCGGGGGGGTGGCTGGTTTTGATTTAAGCAAGGGAATAATTTCCCCTGGGATGACAGGATTTGACATTAACTGCGGGGTGAGAGTATTGGCAACTGATATTTCTTGCGGGGATTTTTTAAAAAAAAGAAAAGAGTTTCTTCATTCTGTTTACAGAAGCGTCCCATCAGGAGTCGGGAAAGGGCATAAAGGAGAAAAGAGATTGGGGGAGAAAGAACTGGATGAAGTTCTTTTAAAAGGAGCTGAATGGGCTGTTGAAAATGGTTATGGAGAAAAAGAAGACCTTGAAAGATGTGAAGAATCTGGAAAAATGCCTGGAGCAGATAGCTCTTCAGTATCAAAAAGAGCTAAGGCAAGGGGGCTGCCTCAATTAGGAAGCCTGGGCGCAGGGAATCATTTTGTTGAAATACAAAAAGTTGATGAGATTTTTGATGAAAAATCTGCTGAAGTATTCGGGCTGGAAAAAAATAAAATTGTAATAATGATACATTGCGGCTCTCGCGGCCTGGGGCATCAGGTTGCTTCAGATTATATGCAGTTGTTTGAAAAAGAATTTGGATGGCCTGAAGAAGACAGGGAATTGGCAAATGCCCCCATAAATTCTGAACTGGGAAAAAAATATTTTTCTGCAATGGCTGCTGCAGTTAATTTTGCCCTTTGCAACAGGCAGATGATAATGCACTATATAAAAGAGCAAATAAAATATTATTTTCCTGATGCAAAATGTTATTTAGTCTATGATGTCTGCCATAATATTTCTAAATTTGAAAAACATGTTATTGACGGAGAGGAAAAAGAAATACTAGTGACAAGAAAAGGAGCAACAAGAAGTTTTGGTGCAGGAAGAAATGAGCTTCCTGAAATTTACAGGAAAACCGGGCAGCCAGTAATTATACCTGGAAGCATGGGAACATCTTCTTATATCTTAGTTGGCACTAAAAAAGCAGAGCAACTCTCGTGGGCATCAGCGCCTCACGGTGCAGGAAGAGCAATGTCCAGGCATGAGGCTTTGAAAAAATTAAGAGGAGAGGAAGTCAAAAAGCAATTGAATAAAGAAGATATTGAGATTGAAGCAGGCTCATGGGAGGGAGTTGCTGAAGAAGCCCCGCAGGCATATAAAGATGTTAATGAGGTTGTCAGAGTTTCTCACGAAGCGGGAATTGCAACTTTAGTTGCAAAATTAAAGCCTATTGCTGTGATGAAGGGGTGAACGTCAAAAAATAAAAACTATTTATTGTATAGAGAAATATGATAATATCAAAAACGTTCACATTCAGCTCAGCGCACAAGCTAGAACAGCATCCAGGCGTATGCAAAAATCTCCACGGGCATACATATAAATTAGAAGTTCAGGTTTCAGGCGAATTAGATAAAAATGGAATTGTCATTGATTTTTATGAGCTGGAAAAAATTGTCAGGGAAAAAGTTATATCAAAATTAGACCACAACTATCTTAATAACATTATTGAAAATCCAACCGCTGAAATGCTTTGCAAATGGATATGGAATCAGCTTTCCGCACTTACATTGCATAAAATAAAATTGTGGGAGAGCGGAGATTCCTGCGCAATTTATTCTGGAGATTAATCCCTGACGTTTTTTCTCCATTTTCTTAAAATCAGAACATAACCGATTAGTTTATAATTAAAATTCTTTCCAAGCCTCTCTGCAATTTTATCACCTATTTTTCGCGCGCGGTCCTTATCCCGGCAGCATGATTTTAATATCTCGATTTTCACAATCTGGCAGTTTTCAAACGCCTTTCTGACAAATTCTACAAAATTTTCAGTAAGCCCGCTTTTTCCAAGCTGGAATTTTTTAATTGTCTGCATCTTTATTTTTAAAATTTTTTATATGATTTTTCCCCGCAATAATCTCCCTGAATTTTTTCACTTCAAAAGTTCCTGTTTTCATCCTCTTATTCTTATAAATATCTTTCCCTGAAAAAACATGGACAACAACATCTTTTTTATTGTTCCTCCAGTCATGTGAGTGGGATGCACAGAAAATACCTGCTTCATAAATGTCTTTTTCTGATACCTCTTTTTTATCAGCCTTAATATTGCAGAATGGAGAGCCGGGCTTTTCAGTATGCAGGACAATTTCATTTTCCTCTGCCTGCTCTATAACCCTCTCATTATTCTCCGCATTTCTGCCAGCCAGAACTTTCTTCCCTGAACTTGTTGTGAATTCCCTGAATTTCATAAATTATATATATTACCAAGCATTATAAATTTTATGGAAAAACAATTTGGATGCCCTAGCAGAAAAATGCCGAAATATTACCCCCTCGGAACAAGGTCAAGATTTTTAGAAAGCCTTGAAGATGAGCTAATAAGATGTGAAGAAATCCTGGAATCTCATTTTGATAGGGTTTTGGTGATGATGCCTTCTGTTCGCGGAAAGAATGTATTTTATCCAGGCCTGCTTTTTAAGGCGCATGATTCAGAAATCAGGGGCTTAAAAGAGAGAATCAGAGCTATTGGAATAAACTGCGGTATGCCTGGGAAGGTAGTTTTGTATAAAATGAGAGAAGAAGATGTGTATTATTATCTTGAAATCAGGCCCTTTTATGTTGAAAACCTGAAAGATTTTGTTGAGAACAGCAGGCAGATTGCAAATTATCTCGCAAGTTTCTTAAAATATTTTTGCAGGCAAAGGAGATAATCTGCAGGCAGGGAAAATAGGTTTAAAAATAACATTCTTCTTTAAAAGTCATGGAAAAAATAAGGCAACCGATAGTAACAGTCTGCGGGCATGTAGACCATGGAAAAACCTCGATATTGGATAAAATTAGGGGCACCTCTGTTGCAGAAGGCGAGGCAGGAGGAATAACACAAAAAATTTCATTTACTTCAATAATGAAGGAAACAATAGAGCAAAGAACCGGAGAAGTTTTAAAAAAATTTAAAATCCCCCTTGAAATTCCTGGTTTTTTATTTATAGATACCCCAGGACATGCGGCATTTACAAATTTAAGAAAAAGAGGCGGCAGTTTAGCTGACCTGGCTGTCTTGGTTGTTGATATTAATGAGGGCATAAAGCCCCAGACAGCAGAGGTTTTGCAGATTTTAAAGTCAAACAAAACACCTTTTATTATTGCGCTTAACAAAATAGACCATATTTCAGGATGGAAAAAATCTGATTTTGCCTTCAATTCTCTCGAGAGTCAGGCATTAAATGTAAAGCAGGAATTTGACGAGAAATTCTACACCCTGGTTGGCGCTCTTAATTCCTGGAACTTTGATGCTGAATTATATTTTAAGATAGATGATTTCACAAAAAAAATTGCTGTTGTCCCATGCTCTGCAAGAACAAGAGAGGGAATTGCTGAAATTCTCGCAGTCCTTGTCGCTTTATCCCAGAGATTTCTCAAAAAAAGAATTCAGGTGAAAAAACAGGCAAGGGGGGTTATTCTTGAGATTAAAAAAGAAAAGGCTGTAAATTATCTTGAGTCAATTTTATATGATGGAGAATTGTCAGAAAAAGACCAGATTGCAATTGCAAATTTTGACAAGATAGTTGTTGCTAAAATAAGGAGCATACAGAAGTCCCTGCCCCTGAACAAGGGCTTCAAAGCATGTGAAAAAGTGGGTGCTGCATCAGGAATAAGAATACAGCTAACAGAAAAATATGATATCCCTCCAGGAATGCCCTTTCAGGTTTTTTCAACTGAAGAGGAACTTGAAAAAATAAAAAAAGAATTTTCAGAAGAGATTGAGCAGGAAACAAAAACTGATTCAAATGGGATTGTTGTGAAAGCAGACTCCCTCGGCAGCCTTGAGGCATTATTGCTGATGCTCAGGCAGAAGCAAATCAAAGTCATAAGGGCCGGCATAGGGGATATTACTAAAAAAGATATTTACACTGCAAATTCCCTTCCTGAAGAAGACAGGGCAATCCTCGGCTTTAATGTTTCTGTTTCAGATGATATAACTGAAGAAAAAAAGCCAAAAATTTTACTGAACCCGGTTATCTACAAGCTTATAGAGGATTTTGAAGAATGGAAAATGCAGAAACTTGCTGAATCTGAGAGGCAGAAACTTTCTGAACTCCCTGCACTTGTGAAACTTACTGTCCTTGATTTTGTTTTTCACAACAGTAATCCTGCAATATTCGGCGTGCGGGTTAATGGCGGCAGACTGCAGCACGACATTGAATTAATAAACAGGCAGGGGGGGAGAATCGGGAGAGTAAAAACAATACAGGAGGAGAAAAACAATATTCAGTCTGCAGAAAAAGGCAAGGAAGTTGCAATCTCTCTTCCGGGCGTGAATTTTGAAAGGCAGCTTGAAGTTAACGAAGTTCTTTACTCAAACCTGTCTGAAAGCCAGTTCAGGAAATTCAAGGAGAACAAGTCTCTTTTGTCAGAAGATGAAAAAAAGATTTTAATGGAAATCGCAGAAATCAAAAGAAGAGAAAGCATCTCCTGGGGTGTTTGAAAATTTTTGGAAGAAACCCCAAAAATAAGATTTAAAAACCAATAACCACAATATAAAACATGCCCACATAGTATAACGGCTAGTACACTGCCCTGTCGCGGCGGAGACCCGGGTTCAATTCCCGGTGTGGGCGTATTGAGGAATTGAACCCCCGGGTTCATTCCTGGAAAAAATTTCGCTCTTGACTATTTTATGCAATCTTACTTCAAGAGTAAAATTTTTTGATGTGGGCGTATTGAGGAATTGAACCCCCGGGTTCATTCCTGGAAAAAATTTCGCTCTTGACTATTTTATGCAATCTTACTTCAAGAGTAAAATTTTTTGATGTGGGCGTTTATATTACAAATATTTAAATAGTATTTTAACATGATAATGATAAGATGGAAGGAAGTGAAGGAAAAAACTTTGATTATGATGATATTTCTGACAGCCTGATTATCTCACGGAAGAAAGAAGGAGAAAAAGTTTCTGGAAGCGCTGAAATTGGAAATCTCATAGTTGATTTTGCAAATAATGGAAGAATAATCAATGTAGAATTCCAAAATATTTCACAATTTTTGAAGATGATGAATATTAATCCAAATATTTTAAATGAACTTAAAGGAGTTGAATTAATTGTGTAAAAGCAAAAGGGAGCTGTTTTTTTATTTGCTGTATTAAAAACACCAACATTAAACCAGCCAATCCCACTGACAACAGTTCCTGTAAATCCTAATTTAATTCCTTCTCTTTAGAGTTCTTAATGAGCCCTGCCATCTTCTATGCCTTAAGATAGCATTAAGTGAAAGAGATTTATTATCTAAGGGTATAAAACATAACTTTAAAGTCTGGTTTCCACTTAATTCATAATATAAGTCATAATCAATATCCTGTTTATGTTTTCTTTTATCTATAAGTCTTATCTTGTCTTTTTGAGGAAGAGTTTCATTAACCAATTCTTCATTTAAGTCCCTCATAACAATCCTTTTATAAAAATGATGCATCTTAATGATTCTTTTGGAAGTTATCAGATTAAATATCTTAATAATGTCCTCTTTATTTGTAAATTGTTCCAGAATGTCTTCATATTCCTCCATTAGATGATAGAGAATCAAAAGTATATAAAATTTTATTGTTTTTCACAATCATATGCACATTTAGCCAGGGCTCTCCAAAATATTTAATAACACACTTTCCAGGTATTATTATGAAAATCATGCAATTTTTTATTTTAGGGAGAAACCCCCAGCTGTCGCGCGCAGAAATTCTTGCATTCCTCGATGCGCGTTCTCTCTGCTATAAAGAAATTTTATTCAGGGCAAATTATCTTATCTTAGACTTAAATGAAGAAATTAATATACAGGAACTGGGCGGGACAATTAAATCCGGAACAATATTATTTTCAGGCGCCAGGGAGGAAATTAAGGGTTTTATCAGCAGGAATGAGCTTTCAGACAGGGAGAAATTTACATTTGCTGTTTTTGGGAATATTGGCGAGGAAATTTTAATCTCCAAGTTTAAGAAAGAAAAAAGGAAAGCTCTTATAAGGAGGGGGAGAAAAAAATTAAAATTGCAGAGAAGAGATTATATGCAGATTGCAAATGCCGACGTTGAGTTTTTTATTTACAAAGAAGACAAATATTATTTTGGCACAGTCACGCAAAAATATTCATACAAAGAAATTGAAAAAAGGGATATGAAAAAGCCAGTAAGAAGAGAAGGCCTCGCAATCTCGCCGAGGCTGGCAAAAATACTTATAAACCTCTCAGGCGCAAAGCCCGATAGCCTGTTTCTCGACCCCTTTTGCGGAATAGGCGGGATTTTGCAGGAAGCTTTAATTAAAAAAATTAATTGTTTTGGCATAGACAGCGATTTAAAAGCAATTGAAGATGCGAAAAAAAATCTAAAATGGCTTAAAAATAATTATGATATTAAAAATGAGTATTCTTTATTAAATGCAGATGCCAGGCAATGCCCTGACATGAATTTTGATGCAGTTGCAACAGAGCCCCCGTTGGGGGAGTTGGCAAGAAAAAGACCGGATAATAAAAAGGCAGGGGAAATTATAAAAAATTTTGAAAGCTTTATTATCCCTGTCCTGCAGAGACTGAAAAAAGTGAAAAAACCCAAAGCAAGAATTGCAATTACATTTCCATTTGTGAGAAATTTCTCAGTTAATTTAAATAAAATCTGTTCGCAGGCAGGTTTAAGCCTTTTGCTTGATATAAAAGAATATCGGGAAAAGCAGTTCATCAGCAGGCAAATCACGGTTTTTGAATAAAAGCCCATAAAATTTAAATATTTTTGTTTTAAACATGAGAAGATTTATTACTTTTCATAACAAACTTGATAGATGTTGGTTTTTTAGGATTAAGTAATCGTTTTGTAACGCTCTGTCTAACAATTTTTGTAAACCAAAACATTTAAATACTATAACTATTTATAATAAACTATAGGGAGTTATAAAATGCCAACAACAATACAAATTTCAGATAATGTAAAATCTGTTTTAGATAGAATGAAGATGATGGAGAGAGAAACTTATAATGAGATAATTGAAAGAATGATAGAAGATGATTTAGAATTGAATGAGAAAACAAAAAAAGAAATAAAAGAAAGAAGAAAGAGCAAGAATTTTATTTCTCATGAAGAGGCTAAAAAAAGATTAGGGATATGATGAAATATCAAATCCTTTATCAAAAAGAGGCACTAGAGGAGTTAGAAAAACTTGAAGCAAGCATAACAAGAAGGATTACAAATAAGATTGAAAGTATGTCAGAAAATCCTGCCTCTTGTGATATTAAAAAGTTAAAGGGAAGTGATTGCTACAGATTAAGAATTGGTGATTATAGGGTTATCTTCATCTTTGAGAACTCTATTATTAAGATTCTAAAAGTTGGACATCGAAAGAACATTTATGATAGGTAATTGAGCAAATTGATGGAGAGTTAATCCTTAAGGTTAATTATTCGTGGGCATGTTACCTGAAGTTGGTTTTCATATCAACAAAATTCCAAAAATATTATCATGTTTCTAACATAAAATTTAAATAACCCATCCTCTTCAAAAAAACATGCCTGAAAAAGAAGACCTGAAAAGCGGGGTAATCCTCGGAATTTTCCTGAGTTTTTTAATTGGAGTTATTGTGATATGGATTTCAAAGCCTACGTTCAACTCAATTGTTTTTATTCTCTCTCTTGCCTTGCTGCCCGGATTTTTTATTTCATCTATTCTTTATGTTTACAAGTTAAGCCTGGAAAAAATCAGCAAAACTGAAGGCAATAAAAAATTTGACTGGGGGATTGAAATCAACCTGAAAAAACTTGAAATTCTGCACAATAAATATTCAGCAATGCTTCAGACAGCCGGCATTATGGCAATAATCAGTTTCTTGTCAATGGCTTATCTTGCAAAAGATTTTCCCTTATGGAATACCGGGCATCTTATTTTCTTCCCAATCTCAACAATATTATTCATTTTTTTCCTTCACTTTGCTTTCAGGTGGTGGTTTATCATGAGGGCTGATTATTATCATTTAAAATTTCTAAGAGATAAAAAAATTTAATTCTATTAATTGCAAAACTGGCTGAGCAACAAAGAGAA
>Ga0172366_10000969_pt1 | contig 21943 bp, 24 predicted proteins | sample LakKivSesite69cm_FD_114533 | JGI IMG/M metagenome (GOLD analysis project Ga0172366, IMG submission 114533) | Sediment microbial communities from Lake Kivu, Rwanda - Sediment site 69cm | ecosystem: Environmental > Aquatic > Freshwater > Lake > Sediment | place: Rwanda: Western Province, Lake...
AGGAATATGATTTATTATTATGAAGAATATTAAAGACAAGATATTCAAGGGTGTAATAAATATTGAGGTAAGGGCGAATTAAGGGGTTTTCAAGGGGAAGAATTCCCCTTGAATATCTTGAAAGGTAAAAAGATGAAAATTATTGCAGGTAAAAACAGGGGTAATAAATTAAAATCTCTAAAAGGTTTATCCATTCGTCCTACCTCTCAGAAAGTAAGAGAAGCTTTATTCGATATTATTGGAACATCTATCCAGGAAGCCTGTTTTTTAGATTTATTCGCAGGTACTGGTGCAGTAGGGATTGAAGCCCTGAGTAGAGGAGCAAAAAAGGTAATATTTATTGAAAAAGAATTAAAATGTATAAAAATTATCCAAGAAAATCTAGAAAAAACTAAAAATAACCAAAATGCAATAGTTTATAAACTCGATTTTTTATCTGGTTTGAAAATATTAGCTAAGAAAAATTATCTGTTGGATTATATCTTTCTTGATCCACCTTATAATATGAATATAGTAAATATTTCTTTATCAGAAATATCAAAATTGCCTATTTTGAATAAAAATAGCGTAGTAATTGCACAACATTATAAGAGAGAAATAGTCAATGATAAATTAAATAATTTAAAATTATTTAAACAAAAAATATATGGAGAATGCTGTTTATCTTTCTTCAATTGTGTTAATATGGAACATTAGTGATTTTTGATTGAAAGATAAATGAAGAATATACAATTTTTTTAAATAGAAAAAATTATTTTAGAATTAAAAGGAGTAAAAGATGAAAATAGCTGTTTATCCAGGTAGCTTTGACCCTATTACTAATGGTCATCTTGACATTATTGAGAGGGCAATAAATATTTTTAATGAATTAATTATAGCAGTGGCAATTAATCCTAATAAATCTACCTTATTTTCTGCACAAGAAAGAATAGAGATGATAAAAGAAGTAACTAAAAATTTAGAAAAAGTAAGAGTACAATCATTTTCAGGTTTATTGATTGATTTTATGAAAAGAAATAATGCTAATATTATAATTAGGGGGATGAGGGCTATCTCCGACTTTGAACATGAATCACAATTAGCATTAATGAATAAAAAACTTGCTCCAGAAATCGAAACAATTTTTATGGTTACTTGTTCCAAATATTCTTATTTAAATTCAAGTATCGTAAAGGAAATTGCCAGTATGGATGGCTGCGTTAGTCAATTGGTCCCTGAAATTGTTGAAGAGAATTTAAGAACCAAACTTTTTAATAAAAGTATCTAAACCCTACAAATAATTAAACCTCATCTCTTCTTTTAATTGAGATAATATTTATTATAAAATTAATCACAAATTTATTTAATGAATGAAATAAACAATGCTATACAATATTAAAAAACATTTTTTAATTATTATAATTATAATTGTAATTTTTATTAATTTAATCCCTGTTCCTTATTATCTTCTAGTTCCTGGTCAAGCTATCGATCTAAGTCAAAATATTATAGTCGAAAATGGAGAAAAAGATGCAAAAGGAAAATTTCTTCTCACTTCAACTTCTATAGTAAAAGCAAATTTATTATTATATATTTATAGTTTTTTTGATCCTAATATTGATTTAAAAAATAAAAGTGAAAATATAACAGAAGAAATGAATCAAAAAGAGTATATAGATATAATGGAAAGATTAATGCAGGAAAGTCAGATGGTTTCCAAAATTGTTGCTCTAAGAAAGGCAGGATATTATACAGAGATTTCAGGTAAAGGAATAATAGTACAAAAAATATTAGAGAACAGCCCGGCAAAAAATAAATTAATACCAGGCGATATAATTGTAATGGTAAACGAGCAATCCGTTCGTACTATCGAAGAATTTTCAAAAATTATTCAAGGTCATACCAGGAGTCAATTTATTAAGATAACCTTTTTAAGAAATAACTCTTCGTATTTCCTATCAATTCCTCTAATTGAACTTCCTAATATTGACTATACTATAGAAAGATTAGGTATTGGTATATATGCTACTACTAAGGATCTTCAAGGTAAATTTCCGATAAAAATTGAAATTGGTTTAGATAGAATAAAAGGACCTTCTGCTGGATTAATGATCGCTTTGGAGATACTAAATCAGTTAACCGAAAATGACTTAAGCAATGGGTTAGTAATTGCGGGCACCGGTAATTTAAGTGTTGATGGGAAAATAACCGAAGTAGATGGAATTAAACAAAAGATTATTTCCGCTAAAAAACAAAAGGCTGATATATTTTTAGTCCCTAAAGAAAATTATCAAGAAGCTCTTAAATTTGCCCAAAATATAAGAATTATACCAGTGGAAAATTTTGATGATGTAATAATGAAATTAATAAAGCTATAGAAGCAAAAAATTACCAAATCATAATAAAAAGATTTAATCATCTTTTATAATTATGTTATGAGTAAAATCAAGTCGAGCGATCCTATCTTTTGTTTCTTTGTACCCTAAGACATATATATCAGTAGAAAGAATATCGAAATCAAGCATTTTTAATAATATTTTTTGTTCATCGTTTTTGTAATAATTCATTTGTTTTAAATAATTAGATAATTTAGTTATTAAAGGTAAAGTTGGTTTTTTTTAATTATTCTTAGATTAGATTAATTAAATGCTCGATAGAAGAAGATTTAAGAGAAGCTCTTTTTATTCTATTTTCTAATCCTTCATTTACTCCGTGGATATGAAAAATCTTTTTTAAGGTCATCTTTCTTAATAAGGCAAGGATATATTGTTCGTAAGAGTTAATGGTAATAGGATTTCTGTCTTCTTTAAATTCTTTCTCTAATATAGGATATATGAAATAAGGAATGGTTGTTTTTATTTTATTATTTAGAGTTAAGAGATTATATTTACGAGAAGTTATACTATTAAGTATTTCATTTCTAATAGAGGTAGCACTAGAAATATTACCCCTGATAGTTTTTTGATGATAACTCGCTCCTATTCTTTTTATGGGTACAGGTGTAATCTTGCTATTTAAATTTAATAAGTGCTTTATATATTCTAAAGCTAAAATATTATTAGGACAATTTAGTATTTTACCCAATTTTAATGGTGACAATTCTTTTAAATGGTCTATTCCAAATATTCTGTGGTATTCGCACAGAGGTTGGGACCTGGCTTTTGGATATTCATAGTCATTCTTAATTTTTTCCTTTATAAGCTACTTATATTGTTTTGTTTCAATATATAAGAATTTGCTTATAGGATAAAGAATATCAAGATGGTTAGTTTCGGAACCAAAGCATAAATAATCTATGATATGGAGTGAATTCAGTAATTTTACTGCACCGAAAGCAAAACCATTGGCATCTTGAGTAGAGAGTCGAAGGTATTTCTATTACTAAATCAATGCCTGCGTTTATAGCCATTTCTGTTCTCGCCCATTTATTTATAATTGCTGGCTCTCCTCTTTGAAGAAAATTTCCACTCATAACTGCTACTACATAATCTGCCTTGGTTATTTCTTTCGCTTTAGAGAGATGGTAGAGATGACCATTATGGAAGGGATTGTATTCGACAATAATTCCTAAACTTTTCATAGAATTTCTCGACTTAAAAAATAATTTATGTTATAATTATACGAAATTTATAAAAAAATGATAGTATTGACCGGGATACTAAGGTCAATAAAAATATTATAAAAGGTGTTATAAGGGGGTATAAATGAAAATATCTCAATTCATTCGGGAAAAGGCTAAGAAAAATCCCAAGACTATTGTACTTCCAGAAGGGGAAGAACCGCGAATGATCAAAGCGGCAGAAACAATTGTTAAAGAGAGTTTTGCAAGTCTAATCTTTCTTGGTAGAGAAGAAAAAATTAAATCTAAAGCAAAAGACCTGGGAATTAAATTTCCTGAGCAAATAAAAATTATTAATCCAAAAGATTCCGATGAAATAAAAAAATACGCTGAATCTTATTATCAATTACGTAAAAATAAAGGATTGAGTTTAGAGGAGGCTTATCAACTACTTGAAAATCCGCTTTTTTTTGGTGCATTAATGGTCTTTCATAATGATGCAGATGGTTTAGTTGCAGGTTCAATTAATTCTACTGGAGATGTTTTTAGACCTGCTTTGCAGACCATTAAGACTGCTTCTGGCATAAATATTGTTTCAAGTTCTTTTATAATGGTAATACCTGATTGCCCCTATGGAGATAATGGGGTTATTATATTTGCTGATTGTGCTATAAATCCAGAACCAAATGCGGAACAGCTTGCTGATATAGCTATTGCGAGTGCGGAGACGGGAAAGGTTTTGATAGGTATTGAGCCGAGAGTAGCCATGTTATCCTTTTCCACCAAGGGAAGTGCAAAACATCATTTGGTAGACAAAATATTGGAGGCTACCAGAATTGCACAAGAAAAGAAACCGGACCTATTTATTGATGGAGAATTACAGGCTGATGCTGCCTTAGTTCAGTCAATTGGAGAGCGAAAGGCACCGAACAGTAAAATTGCAGGGAAGGCCAATGTTTTAATATTTCCCGATTTACAATCTGCAAATATCGCTTATAAATTAGTAGAGAGATTAGCAAAGGCTGAGGCTATAGGTCCAATATCTCAGGGTATGAGAAAACCAATTAATGATCTTTCCCGAGGTTGTAGCGCAGAAGATATAGTCAATGTTGTAGCAATCACAGTATTACAAGCAGGTAGATTATAAAGGCATTAATTAAAAATTAAGGTATATTTTTAAATAAAATTACCAAGTTTAATCGGAAATAAAAAATAAGGAAGGATAAATGTTATGATGGTTTTATCATTTAACTGTGGTAGTTCTTCCGTAAAATACCAACTCTATAATTGGACCGAGAAAGAAATAGTCGTTAAGGGAATAGTAGAGAGAGTTACCATAGGAAATTCTTTTTGCATTCATGAGGTTAATCGTAAAGAAAAAGTTACCTTAAAGCATGATTGTCCCACTCATAAAGAAGCTATAAAATTAATTGTGAACAGTCTCATTCATCCCGAATATGGGGCTATTAAAGATTTATCAGATATTTCAGCAGTTGGTCATAGAGTAGTTCACGGTGGTGAGAAATTTTCAAAATCAGTAATAATTAATCAAGATGCTCTTAATATCTTTAAAAAACTTGCTGATCTTGCACCACTTCACAATCCACCTAATATTATGGGTATTGAAGCAGCTATGGAACTTTTACCCGATGTTCCCCATATGGCTATTATGGATACTGCCTGGCATCAAACTATGCCTTCTTATGTATTCATTTATGCTGTGCCTTATGAGTGGTATAAAAAATATGGGATAAGAAGATATGGTTTTCACGGAACTTCTCTTTTATATGTAGCCAAAAGAGCGGCTGTTCTTTTGAATAAAGATCCCTTTAAATGTAATCTAATCAGTTGTCACATTGGCAATGGAGTAAGTGTAAATGCAGTAAAGGACGGTATTTCCTATGATACCAGTATGGGATTTACTCCCTTAGAGGGAGCAATTATGGGGACCAGAGCCGGAGACCATGATGCCGCCCTTGACTTATATCTAATGCAAAAAGAGGGCTATTCTCCCCAAGAGATGGATAAAATCTTAAATAAAAAGAGTGGGATATTAGGGATCACTGGAAAATATATCGATAGAAGAGATGTATTAAGGGCAGCTTCTGAAGGGGACGAAAGGGCTCAACTAGCTATCGAAATGGAAGCCTATAGATTAAAAAAATATATTGGAGCCTATACTGCCGCCTTAGGAAGATTAGATGCCCTTATATTTACTGCTGGAGTAGGGGAATTGAGTGATATAATTAGGGCAAAGGTATTAGAGGGATTAGAAGTTTTAGGGATTAAATATGACCCCGAAAAAAATAGATTAGCCCGAACCAGAAATGCCGAAATCGACATCTCTGCCTATGATTCTATGGTAAAGATATTCATTATCCCTACCGATGAAGAGTTAGTCTTTGTCGAAGATGTAGTCGCTCTATTAGAAGGTACTTATAATTTACATACTAATTTTAGATATACTTTTCAAGACCTAAATTACCAGAATTTAATGAGAAAGAAATCTTTTGAAAAAGAATGTAAAGAGAATCCAGATTTATTAAAGATACAGGCCAATAGAAATAATAGATAAATTAAAAAAGATAATAAAATATGAAGAATTTTTATATTTATCAAATTTATTAAAAATAATTTGCATTTTTTAGTTAGAAATAATATACTTTTAGAGTTATTAAAATATTATATTACATTATAGCAAAAGGAGGTCGCTATTGTGCCCTGCCCAAAAAGAAAAACATCTAAATCAAGAAAGAATAAAAGACGTACTCATTGGAATTTAAACGAACAATATTTAGTTGAATGCCCAAGGTGTCATGAGATGAAGTTGCCTCACAGAGCCTGCCCTGAATGTGGTTATTACAATGGAAAACAAGTTATTTCAGTTTCATCAAAAAAAGAAAAAAAATAATAGATTATTAAAATTGTTAAATTATTAAAAATACAAATATATAAAAAAGTGTCACGATTAATTTTTTTAAAGTTGGTTGTGACACTTTTTATATATTTAAAATATGTTTGATTTTTTAAAGATGATAATGTATACTTACAATTAATAGTTACTAATAGCAGGTACTATTAAAAACTAATAAAATAGGTAGATAAAATACGATGATTCAGAATTTAACTAAAAAAGAAAGGCAAAAAAGGATAAAAGAATATCTTTTAAAAGACCCCTTTTTATCAGATAAAAAGCTTGCTGAATTATTTAATTTTAGTGTACAGACTATACGGTTAGATCGACTCGAGATGGGGATTCCTGAAATGAGAAAACGTATAATTCAGGTTGCTAAAAATACTGCCTCTATCGATAAGGTAAAATCTCTAAAAAAAGAAGAAATAATCGGGGAATTAATAGATATAGAGTTAGGGAAGAGTGGTATTGCCATTTTAAAAACTGTTAAGAGTATGGCCTTTAATAGAACGGGAATAATTAGAAGCCATTATATATTTTCTTTAGCTGATTCATTAGCAATTTCAATTATTGATGCGGAAGTCGCATTGACTGGGATTGCTCGTTTAAGCTATAAAAAACCCGTATATGTTGGCCAAACTTTGGTAGCCAAAGCAAGAGTTGCTCGCAAAAGGGGCAATAAATTTTTAGTTTCAGTTCATGTAAAGTCTAATCAAAAGGAAGTGTTCACTGGAAAATTAATAATTTTTTCAGTTAAAGATAGTGCAAAACAGGAAGGAGGTCTAAATGAAAGTAGCTATTGATGCTATGGGAGGAGATTATGCACCAGAAGAAGTTGTAAAAGGTGCAGTTTTAGCTTTAGAAGAAAGAAGCTTAGAAATTATTTTGTTGGGCAATGTAGAGAGAATTAAAGAAGAATTAACCAAATATAAATTTAAAAAAGATAATCTATCAATTATTAATTGTAAAGAATCAATTGATACAGGTGAATTTCCTATAAATGCTTTACGCACTAAAAAAGATTCTTCTATTTTAGTTGGGATGAATTTATTAAAAAATAATAAAGCCAAGGCCTTTATTTCTGCTGGAAATAGTGGAGCGGTTATGGCAGCTGCCTTATTAGAATTAGGATGTATTTCAAAAATACGTCGTCCTGCTATCGCTGCGGTCTTGCCTTCAACAAAAGGAAAAGTAATAATATTAGATGTGGGTGCAAACGTAGACTGTAAACCTGAACATTTACTCCAATTTGCCCTTATAGGAAGTAAATATGCCCAATATATTCTCAATATAAAAGATCCAAAAATCGGCTTGCTAAATATAGGTGAAGAAGAAAACAAGGGGAATAAATTTGCTCAAAGTGCTTATAAAATAATGAATAATGCTAATATCAATTTTATGGGAAATATTGAAGGTAAAGATATTTTTAAAGGAATAGTTGATGTAGTGGTATGCGACGGATTTACTGGTAATATATTATTAAAATTTTCTGAAGGATTAGCAAAGCTTCTTTTAACAGAAATTAATAAACAAGTTATTAATCATCTTCCCCAAAATCAAGAAATGAATCAACTACGACAAAATTTTATGGAATTGGTAAAAATGACTGATTATACAGAATACGGTGGGTCGCCTTTATTAGGTGTAAATGGACTGTGTTTTATCTGCCATGGCAGGTCTAAATCGAAAACTATTAAAAATGCTATTATTAACGCTAGTGATTTTGTAGATGTAAAAATGCTTGAGCACCTAAAAGAAATACCATAAACTATTAATTTAAGTAAAAAAAGGAAATCTAAAAAATGACTAAAAATAAACAAAATGTCAAAATAGCTGGAATAGGTTCTTATATTCCTTCAAATGTTTTAACGAATAAAGATTTAGAAAAAATGGTAGATACCAGTGATGAATGGATTATTACCCGAACAGGGGTTAAAGAAAGGCATATTGCCCAGGACAATGAAATTACCTCTGACCTTTCATCAAAGGCGGCACTACGAGCTTTAGAAGGTGCTAAACTTAGCCCCGAACGGGTAGAACTTATAATTGTAGCTACTAATTCGCCAGATATGATCTTTCCAGCTACTGCTTGTTTGGTCCAGGATAAAATAAAGGCTATAAATGCTGCCACCTTTGATCTGCAAGCAGGATGTTCAGGCTTTGTATATGGTATGATTACTGCTTGGCAATTTATCGTTTCTGGTTTTTACAATAATGCTTTAGTAATTGGAGCGGAAACACTATCAAAATTTGTTGATTGGACTGACAGAAATACTTGTGTGCTTTTTGGTGATGGAGCAGGAGCTGTTGTTCTTAAAGCTGATAAAGTAGAAGGTATTCTCTCTGGATGTCTACAAGGGGATGGTTCAGGGGCTGATTTAATAAAAATTCCGGCAGGAGCTTCCAAAACCCCTGCTTCTCATGAAACTATAGAACAAAGATTGCATTATGTAAAGATGAAAGGAAATGAAGTATTTAAATACGCAGTTAAATATATGAAAAGGGTAACCATAAAGGCTTTAGAAAAATGCCATCTTTCAGTAGAAGATGTAGATTGTTTTATTCCCCATCAAGCTAATATTCGCATTATTTCGGTTGTTGCCAAAGTATTAGGAATAAAAAAAGATAAAGTCTATATAAATTTAGACAAATATGGGAATACTTCCGCCGCTTCAGTGGTTATTGCTCTTGATGAAGCAGTGAAACAAGGTAAGATACAAAATGGAGATATCGTGGTATTAACTGCATTCGGTGCAGGACTTACCAGCGGGTCAATTGTTTTAAAATGGGTCAAATAATCTTAATAATATTTAAAGAAAAAGGAGTTACAAAATAGGTAATGGCAAAAATTGCCTTTGTTTTCCCAGGTCAGGGTTCTCAAAAAGTAGGAATGGGAAAAGATTTAATAGAGAATTATGAAGAAGCAAAAATATTTTTCGAAAAAGCTAATAAGACCTTAAAAGAAGAAGGTGTTGATATTAGTAAATTATGTTTTATTGGACCTGAAGAAGAATTAAAAAATACTATTAACGCTCAACCTGCAATTCTAACTATTAGCGTAATTTTGTTTAAATTACTACAAAAGTTTAATATTATGCCTGTTCTGGTAGCTGGACATAGTTTGGGGGAATATTCGGCATTAGTAACTAGTTCTTCTATTAAATTTGAAGATGCAGTAAAATTAGTGAGAAAAAGAGGCGAATATATGCAGAGCGCCACTCCAATAGGAACTGGTTCAATGTTAGCTATTATTGGCTTAAAGGAAGCTGAGATAAGTAAATTATTAAAAGAAATAAGTAATTTGGGAATAGTAGAAATTACCAATTATAATTCTCCAACTCAAATTGTAGTTTCGGGGGAAATTAAACCAATAGAAAAATTATCAATATTAGCAAGAGAGAAAGGTGCAAGAAAAGTAGTACCCCTTAAAGTAAGTGCTCCTTTCCACTCATCGTTAATGAAATTAGCAAAAGTAAATTTAGCAAAATATTTGGAAAGGGTAGATATCCAAAATCCTCAAATACCGGTAATTTGTAATATTAACGCTGATTATGTTAGAAGCAAAGAAGAAGTTAGATCCGCCCTAATTGAACAAATGATCCATCCTGTAAGGTGGGTGGATACAATAAGAAGAATGGATTCCGAAGGAATTAGTCATTTTATTGAGGTAGGTCCAGGAGAAGTGCTTCGAGGTCTGATTAATCAAATTCTTCCTAAGGCAAATATATTTAATGTATTTGATACAAATTCTTTAAAGCAAGTAGTTGAAAATTTTAAGGAGGTTTTATAAATGGGTCTATCTGGGAAAATTGCCTTGATTACTGGATCAGCTCGGGGAATAGGAAAGGCTATCGCTTTAGAATTGGCCAATCACGGCGCGAAAATAGTTATTAATGATATTTTGCCCAAAAATGAAATTGATAAAACTTTAGAGGAAATCAGAAAAAGTGGTGAGCAGGCAATTGGGATAAGAGCTGATATAACTATATTTGAAGAAGTTGAGAGTATGATAAAAGAGATTATAAATAAATTCGGGAAGATAGACATTTTAGTAAACAACGCTGGTATTATCCGCGACTCTCTCTTGATAAGAATGAAAGAAGAGGACTGGGATGCAGTAATAAATATCAATCTAAAAGGTACTTTTAATTGTTCCAAAACTGTGGCAAAATATATGATGAGACAAAAGAGCGGTGGTAAAATTGTAAATATATCATCAGTTATTGGATTGGTGGGGAATATTGGACAGGCTAATTACGCCGCTTCAAAAGCGGGAATAATAGGGCTTACTAAATCAATGGCAAAAGAACTTGCTTTAAGAAATATAAATGTAAATGCTATTGCACCTGGATTTATTGAGACAGACATGACTAAAAAATTATCTGAAAAAGTTAGACAAGATCTCTTACAACAAATTCCTTTGAAAAGAATAGGTACTGTGGAAGATGTTGCTAAAACAGTGTATTTTTTAGTTTCCGATACAGCAAATTATATAACCGGCCAAGTTATAAATATAGATGGTGGTATGATAATGTGAGAGGAGGTGAAAATCAGAATGGAAGTTATAGATAGAGTAAAAAAGATTATTGTCGATCAATTAGGGGTTGATGCAAGTAAAATTAACCAAGAATCATCTTTTGTTGATGATCTGGGAGCAGATTCTTTAGATATAGTTGAATTAATAATGGCTTTTGAAGAAGAATTTGATGTTGAAATCCCAGATGAGGATGCAGAAAAGATTAAGACCGTTGGAGATGCGATTAAATATTTAAATAAATAAGAATATATACAAATTTTATATAAATATTTTTTTTATATTTATATTTTTAAGAGATATGTACTGAAAATAATAATAAGAAATTTAGATTAGTATTTCTTCAATCAAGGGTCGGAGTTATCCGACCCTTATCTAAAAATATAATTTTACTAAAAATAAATATTTATTGAGGAAGGTAAGTAACTAATGATTAATAGAGTAGTGATAACCGGGGTAGGCTTGGTTACTCCCATAGGAATTGGAAAAGAAGAATTTTGGCAATCGTTGATTCAGGGAAGATCCGGAATTGGCAAGATCAGTTATTTCGATACCTCAGAGTATCCCACTAAGATAGCTGCAGAAGTTAAAGAATTTGATTTTACAAATTATATCTCTTCTAAAGAAGCAAACAGAATGGATAAAAGCACTCAGTTTTCAGTCGTTGCAACTATGTTAGCCTTAGAAGATTCTAAACTGAAAATTACTGAGGAAGATCCTTATTCAATAGGAGTAATAATTGGTTCAGGTATAGGCGGTGTAGGAACTTTTGAAAAACAGCATAAAATATTATTAGAAAAAGGACCAAATAGAGTAAGCCCCTTCTTTATACCAATGATGATTTCTAATATTTCTGCAGGTGAAATAGCTATAAAAATTGGGGCGAAAGGACCTAATGGAGTCATTAATACTGCTTGTGCTTCATCTACCCATTCAATTGGGATTGCCTTTAAACTTTTGCAAAAAGGGGATACCCAAATAATTATTAGTGGTGGCACAGAAGCAGCTATTACCCCAATGTCATTAGCTGGATTTTGCAAAATGAGAGCCTTATCTATTCAAAATGATGACCCTGGTCATGCTTCTCGACCTTTTGATAAAGAACGGGATGGATTTGTTATGGGTGAAGGTTCGGGTATTTTGATTTTAGAAACACTACAACACGCCATAAAAAGAAATGCTAACATATATGCTGAAATATTGGGATTTGGTATGACTGCTGATGCTTACCACATTACTGCTCCCTCACCTGAAGGCGAAGGAGCCTCTCAGGCTATGAAAATTGCTTTAGAGGATGCGAAAATTAAACCAACACAAGTTGATTATATCAACGCCCATGGCACTTCAACTCCACTAAATGATAAATTAGAAACTCTATCTATCAAAAAAGTATTTGGTAAACATGCTTATAATTTAAAAATTAGCTCTAATAAATCTATGATTGGTCATTTATTGGGAGCAAGTGGAGGAGTAGAGGCCATTGCTACCGCTCTTACTATAAAGGAAGATGTTATTCCTCCTACTATAAATTATAATTGTCCTGATCCTGATTGTGAACTAGATTATGTTCCAAATAAAGCAGAACATAAATTAGTGAAATATGCTTTATCAAATTCATTTGGTTTCGGCGGGCATAATGGAGTAATTGTTTTAGCTAAATATGAAGAAGATAGAAATTTCGGATAGCATGATTAGTATATAGTATCGAGTATCGAGTATATAGCAAATAGGGATAGTGGATCCGTGGAGAGTATAGAATCAGTTATCTGGTTAGTTGTTTGAGAAAACAGAAGAAGGAAGCCAAATACGTATCTCGTGAATCGTATCTCGTATGTATAGTTACCCAGTTACTCAGTTTACCGGTTAAATTGTTAGTCTTAGATGAAGATATAAGTTCTGCTTTCAAGTTTCGAGTTTATAGAGAGAGGCAGGGGTTTGATTTATTAAACCCATCTCTTACTGAAAACCGTAAACCAATAACCGAAAGCTTGTATTTAATGCTAACGACTAACGACTATTTACTAAAGACTAATTTATAAGGTAGTATAATAATTTTGAAAAAAGAAAAAGTTTCTATATTAACAAATTTAGAAAATAAATTAAGTTATAGGTTTAAAAATTTAGAACTTCTTAAGGAAGCCTTAACTCATCCCTCCTTTTATAATAAAGATGAAAAAGATAAATTAATTAATAACCAAAGGTTGGAATTTTTAGGTGATTCGATATTAGAGTTAATTGTTAGTGAATACCTATTTCATAAATTATCTTCCTTTTCCGAGGGCGAACTGACTAAAATTAAATCAATTATTGTAAGCAAGCCTACTATTTCAAAATGGGCAAATCATCTTTCTTTAGGAAAGTACATTGTTTTAGGGAAAGGGGAAGATCTTACCGGAGGAAGAAATAAATTATCTATTCTTTCAGATTGTTTTGAAGCTCTATTGGGAGCGATATATTTAGATAGTGGTCTTAAAAAAGCTAAAAAATTTACCTTATCATTTATAAAAGATGAAATAGATCTTATTATCCAGCATAATTATATAGAAGATTACAAAACTTTACTGCAGGAAATATCACAAAAAAAGATGAAATGCCTACCTGAATATAATTTAATTAAAGAAAAAGGGCCAGATCATAAGAAGATATTTTGCATTGAGGTAAAATTAAAAGAAATATATTATGGAACTGGTTTTGGTGACAGTAAAAAAGAAGCTGAGCAAAATGCCGCATATAATGCTTTGAAAAGATTAAAAATAATAAAGTGAGGCAAAAAATGTTTCTTAAAGAACTTGAAATTTATGGATTTAAATCTTTTGCAAAAAAAATAAAATTCTCATTTAATCCTGGTATAACTGCTATAGTTGGTCCCAATGGATGTGGAAAAAGCAATATTACTGATGCAATTAGATGGGTATTAGGTGAGCAAAATATCAGGTCTTTGCGGGGGAAACAATTAACAGATATTATTTTCTCAGGAAATCATAATGAAAAACCTTTAAATGTGGCAGAAGTATCTTTAGTCTTAAATAATTCAGAGAAAATTCTTCCAGTAGATTGGGAAGAAGTAAATATTAAAAGAAGAATTTATCGTTCTGGCGAAACAGAGAATTTTATAAATGGAATTCCCTGTAAATTAAGAGAAATTCAGGAATTATTTATGAATACTGGATTAGGGAAAAATGCCTATTCTATAATTGCCCAGGGTGAAATAGATCTTGTTTTAAGCGCAAAACCTTCTGACCGACGTTATTTATTCGAAGAAGCTGCCTCTATTTCTAAGTATAAATCTGAAAAACAGAGAACCTTGAAAAAAATAGAGGAAATCGATAATAGCTTAGATAAGACTACTAATATAATTTCAGAAATTAAAAATCAATTAATAATTTTGGAAGAAGAAGCAAGACATTTAAATAAATATAAGGTCTGTCAAGAAAAAGTTAGAGATTTAGAACTATTTTTAATTTATCAAAAATATAGTTTGTATAAATCGAATCTCTTAAAAATAGAAGAAAAGATAGAGTCATACCAAGAAAATATAGAAAATATTTTGATGAATATTAAAAAACAAGAATCAAAGATAAATATTTTAAATGAAGAGTTAATTAGTCTAAAACGAGAAGAAGAAAAATATAAATATGAAAATTATGAATTAAGCAATAGAACAAAATCAATTCAAAATGAATTTAATCTAAAGTCTCAAAAAAAGGTTGATTTTGAAAAAAGATTAATAGATTTAGATAAAGAAGTCGAAGCTATTAACCAAAAAATATCTTTTTTAAATAAAAACAAAAAAGAAATAAATTTGAATATTTTGGAAATAAACCAAAAATTAAAAGATTTTAATGATAAATTAGGTAATTTAGAAAAAGAATTTAAGAAAAAATCAAAATTTATTAATTCAATTAACCTAACCAGAAACAAGTTTAAAAAAGTATTAGATACTTTTTATGAAAAGGAGTTATTTTTAAAAGAAAGAGAAATAAAATATAAAACTACTCTGAATATTCTAAATTTGAATCTAGATAAAACTAAAGAAGAGAGAAAATTATTGGAAGAGCAAGTTATAATTATGATTAAAAAAGAGAGGGATTACCAAAAAGCTTTGGAGGAAAGTGAAAAAAATCTTGGAAGGGATAAATTAAAAATGAATGGACAAAAAATAAAGGAAGTTGAAAATATATTAAATAGATTAAAATTGTCTTTAGAAAAAGATATTCAAGAAATTAATTTAAAAGAAGAAAGAAGAGATATTTTAACAAAATCAATTAAATGCTATTTAAATACAAATGAAGATAAAATAGAAATATTTTATTCTAAATATAACCAGGGAATTCCAGATGGTATTTGTAAAAAATTAATAGAACTTATTGATTATGTCCCTCAAAAATATGAGAAAATTATTGAAATTGCCTTAAAGGAAAGTTTAAACTCAATCGTAGTTAATGATATATATTCTGCTCTCAATATTATTAATTCATTACCAAAAGATGAACTACATGAAATAAAATTATTGCCTTTAGATTTAATAAAAAAAGCAAAAGTGCTATCAGAAGGAAAGAATAAAATATGTGGTGAAAATATCTGTGGTTTTGCTGATGAATTGATAACCTATAATAAAACATATCATGAACTATTCAGGGTATTATTAGGCAATGTTTTAATTGTGGAAGATACAAGAACTGCACTTAATTTTTCTAAGCAATATTTAGGAAAATATAAGATTATTGCTTTAAATAGTATGGTAATAGATTTTGATGGGTCTATTAATATCCCTCTAAATACAAAAGGTAAACAAAAAAATGTTTTTTATATAGAAAGAGAAATAGAGAAATTAACTAAAGAAATAGAAAATCTAAAAATTCAAGTAAGAAAAAATGAAAACTATATAGAAGAAAATAATAATATTTATAATTCCTTAACCAAAGAAAATAACAAAATAAAAAAGTTATTACAAGAGAATGAGGAAGATACTATTAACAATATAGATAATTTGAATAAAACTATTATTTCTATTAATGAATTAGAAAGAACTTTAAAGAATCTTATCCTTGAGGAAGATAATATTTTAAAAGAAAAGAAAATCATTTCTAAAAGATATTATATATTCGAAAAAAATTATAATGAACTTTCTAAATATAATATAAATATTAATAATACAATAAAAATTGTGAATAACATTATTATCCAAAAGAATAACTATGTAGGTAATATTACAAAAAATATTAATGAGGTTAATAATTTTATCCTGGTAAATAAGGAGAAACTGATTAATCTAAGTGATAAAGAAGAAAATGTTTCTTCCTATCTAAATGAATATATTCCAGATTTGGAAGAAAAGAAAAATATTATAAAAGAATATAATCAAAATCTTAATATAATATTAAATAAAATAGAAGAATATACTGTACAATTAAAAAGATTAAATTTCCAAGATTCTTCCTGTATAAAAAAGAAAGATGAGTTAGAAATGGTTATCCAAGAAAAAACCACTTTGTTAAAAAATTCGCTATATGAAAAAGATAAGCAACAGAAGCTATACGAACAAATCAAGGATGAAAAGCACAAGGAAGAAATATTAGAAGTACAATATCAAGAAAAATATGAAAACATTGAGAATGAGGTTATAAATAGTTATAAATTACCTATGGAAAAGTTAACCTTGTATAATAATAAATCTTCTTCTCAAAAAGATGCCAATCAAAAGATAGAAGAATTAAGGGATAGTATTTTAAAAATGGGACAAATAAACTTTGATGCAGAAATCAGATACCAGAATCAATTAAAACGCTATAATTCCCTATGGGAAAAATATAATGAAATATATCAGGCAAGGCGATCATTAGTGGAAATAATTTCCGAAATTGATCAAATTGCTTTAAAACGATTTAAAGAAACTTTTGATCAGGTAAAAATACATTTTAATAATATATTTAAAAAAATGTTTTCAGGTGGAGAAGCAAAACTATTTCTCAGTTTTGAAAAAGATGTTTTACAATCCGGGATAGACATAATTGCCCGTCCTCCTGGAAAGAGAACACAAAATATAGAATTACTATCCTCGGGCGAAAAAGCTATAACTGCTATAGCACTTTTACTAGCCTTATGGAAGGTAAATCCGAGTCCATTTTGTTTTTTTGATGAAATAGATACTGCCTTAGATGAGGTAAATGCTGAAAAACTTGTTTTTTTATTAAAAGGAGAAGAACTAAATCGATCACAATTGATTATTATTACTCATCAGAAGAGTACAATGGAAGCAGCAGATACTTTATATGGTATAACTATGGAAGAATCGGGTATTTCAAAATTAGTTTCTGTTAAATTCCAGAACTAAAGGAGAATATTAGAAAATATTGAAGATTATAAATATTATTTCTCAGATTAAAGATGGATTAAATAAATCCAGAAAAGATTTAGCTGATAAGTTAGAATGGTTATTTCGCTACTCAACCAATAAATCGGATTTTTTAGAAAGATTGGAAAAATTACTAATATTATCGGATGTCGGAATATTAGCAACCAGTGAAATAATGAGCAAATTTGAACAGATAAACTTCAAAGAATATAGAGAAAACAATTTTATCTTTTTTAAGGAAAAACTAAAAGATATTTTAATAGATATTTTAAATTCTAATGCTTCAAAATTTAATGTTTATAAAGATAGATTAAATATTATTATGATAGTTGGAGTAAATGGTTCGGGAAAGACCTCAATAGCAGGGAAAATTGCTTATCGCTTAAAAAAGGAGAGTAACGATATTTTATTGATTCCTGCAGATACATTCAGAGCTGCAGGAATTCAACAGCTTAAAATTTTAGCTGATCAATCAGGGGTGGAGATGATAAATACTAAAGAAGGTGCTGACCCAGCTTCAGTAGTATATGATGGGATCAGTGCAGCTCAAGCACGTAAAAAAAATGTTATTATAGTTGACACTGCTGGTCGTTTGCATACTAAAATAAATTTGATGAATGAATTGGAAAAAACAAAAAGAGTAATTCAGAATGAGGCTAGGGAATTTTCTTTAGAAATATTGCAAGTGATAGATGCCACAATGGGACAAAATGCTATATTCCAAGCCAAATCTTTTAACGAATCATTAGGTGTAACGGGGATTGTTCTTACTAAAATGGACGGGACAGCCAAAGGAGGAATAGTAGTTGCTATTAAAAAAGAGTTAAATATTCCAGTTAAACTCATTAGTTTAGGAGAAAAATTAAATAATTTATATAATTTCGAAGCTAATAAATTTGTTGAAGCTCTTCTTGATTGACACTAAAGGTAATTTTCTATATACTTATAAAGGTATTTTGACAGAATAGGAAATGATAAGTGACTCAAAATAAGAGGAGTTATTTTTTTATGTTTGCCAATCTGACTGATAAATTTCAAATAATATTTAAAAAGATAAAAAATAAGGGGAAATTAAATGAAAATGATATAAAAAATTGTCTTCTTGAAATTCGTATCGCTCTTTTAGAGGCTGATGTAAATTATAAAGTAGTAAAAGAATTTATTAGTGATCTATATAGTCAGGTACAAAAGGAAAAGATATCCGAGAGTCTCACGCCTACTCAACAAATTATAAAAATAGTAAATAAAGAAATAACCAAAATATTAGGTTCAAAACAAAATGATATTATCATAAATTCAAATCCTCCTACAATAATATTATTAGCAGGATTGCAAGGAACAGGAAAAACTACTACCGCGGTAAAATTAGCTCATTATTGTAGGGAAAAAGGTCATAAGCCACTTTTAATAGCAACAGATATACATAGACCCGCAGCCATTGAACAATTACAAGTATTAGGTGAAAAATCAAATTTACCAGTGTTTTCCATGGGGAGAAATGAAAATGCTGTTAATATTATTAAGGCTGCAATAAAATACTCTAATAAAAAAGATATTGATATATTAATTATCGATACAGCTGGAAGATTGCATATTGATGATAAATTAATGAGTGAATTACAAGGAATTGAAAGAAATATTCCTCTTCAAGAGAAATTATTAATAGTAGATTCAATGGCAGGGCAGGATGCGATAAATTCAGCTAAAATATTTTGTGACAAAATCAAACTAAGTGGTATTATTTTAACCAAGCTAGATGGCGACTCTCGTGGTGGAGTTGCTCTGTCATTAAAAAAAGTTTTAGGAATACCTATTAAATTTATAGGTTTAGGCGAGAAGATTGACGATTTTCAATCTTTTTATCCAGAAAGAATGGCTTCTCGAATATTAGGGATGGGTGATGTTCTAACTTTAATTGATAAAGTTGAATCTGCTTATAATGAGAAAGAATTAAAAATATTAGATAAAAAAATAAAGAATCACAATTTTGATTTAAATGATTTTTACTTTCAATTAAAAAAAATGAAAAATATCGGTTCAGTAAATCAGATTATGGATATGATTCCAGGTTTTAATAATATAAAAAACAATATAAACTTTAATAAATTAAGTAATGAAGGAAATGAGTTGAAAAAAATTGAGGCTATCCTAAGTTCTATGACCATTGAAGAAAGAGAAAATCCTTATATAATTAATGGAAGCAGGCGAAAAAGAATAGCCCAAGGAAGTGGAACGCAAATTCAAGAAGTAAATAGAATATTAAAGCAATTCTATCAATTAAAAGAAATATTAAAAAAAGGACCAATAATAAAAAATATTTCTTTTCATTAATATAGCGTATAGTGTTTAGCATATAGCGTAGAGTTAGGAAAGAAGAAGACAGAATACAAAAACCAAATTAGTATATGGTATATAGTAAAAAAATATAAGAAAAAAAAATTAAAGAATAAATATGAATAATCTTTATTCCTTCTATTTTTGACGGGAGAAGGTTAAGGCGAAGGTAATCAAAATTATAAATTATGCAAGACAAGCATTTCGCTAATTATAATATACGCTAAACGCTGTACGCTATACGCTATATAGGTTTTGAATTTTAAATTATAGTTTATATTAAAAAAATTAGAAAAATATAAAATGTAAATAATATAATGGAGGCAAAATGAATGTCAGTAAAAATTAAACTTAGAAGGGAAGGTGGCAAGAAAAAACCTTCCTATAAAGTGATAGTAATCGACTCAAGGAAAACCGGTGAGGGAAAATTTATTGAACAGTTAGGATATTATCAACCACTTGTAACTCCATATATTTTTCAAATTGATAAAGAAGCAAGTTTAAAATGGATGGAAAAAGGTGCCCAGCTTTCAGAAACAGTCGAAAATTTATTTAAGAAAGTAGGGATATTAAAAAATAAATAGAACTACGGGGTGGTAATTTTGAAGGAGCTTATTGAGTTAATTATAAAGGGAATAGTAGATAAACCTGATAAAGTAGAAATAAATCAAATTATCGGAGAAAAAACATCAGTATTTGAGATAAAAGCTGACCCTAATGATATTGGAAAAATAATTGGTAAACAAGGTAGAAATATAAAATCAATAAGAACTATTATAAATGCAGCAGCACAAAGAGATAGTAAACGAGTGATCATTGAGATAGTTAATTAATCTTATTTGATATGCTTGAGGGAGGAATTTCATTGAATGAGGATTTTATTATAATTGGTAAGATAGTTTCAACTCAAGGTAATAAAGGGGAAGTTAAAGTTGCTCCCCTTACAGATTCGATTGATAGATTTAATAAGTTAACAGATGTTCATATAAGAAAGGAAAATAATAAAAAATTATTAAAGGTAAGTAATTTAAAATTTAAGAAAAATGCGGTTATTTTAAAATTAGAAGATATAGAAAATATTGAGAAAGCTAAGATGATTGTCGGGTCTTTTCTTGAGGTTAAAATAAGTAATGCTGTAAAATTGCCAAAAGACACTTATTTTATCTTTGATATAATCGGACTTGAAGTATATACTAATAAAAATGAATTACTGGGTAAAGTAGACAACATAATAAGCACTGGAAGTAATGATGTATATGTAGTTAAAAATAAGAATAAACAAGAAATACTAATCCCAGCTATCCGAGAAGTTATAAAGAATATTGATTTAGAAAAAAAACGAATGACCATAAATATGATTGATGGATTAATATGAAAAATAATTGCTTAGAAATCAATATATTAACCATTTTCCCTAATATGTTTAAAGGTCCTTTTTCCGAAAGCATATTAAAGAGAGCTCAAGAAAAAGATTTAATTAAAATAAAACTGATTGACCTTAGAGATTTTACCTTAGACAAACATAAGACAGTAGATGATTACTCTTATGGTGGCGGTCCGGGTATGGTTTTAAAACCTCAACCAATTTGGAATGCTGTGGAAATGATAAAAAAGAGTAGTGAAATTTTCTTACCTTTAAAAATTATAATTACTTCAGCACAAGGGAAGATCTTTAATCAGAAAACGGCTAAAGAATTAGCTAAAGAAAAACGAATATTAATTATTTGTGGTCGATATGAGGGTATAGATGAGCGTATCCCCAAACTCCTCAATGCCGAAGAAGTGTCAATAGGTAATTTTGTAGTTAGTGGAGGAGAATTGCCAGCCATGTTAATGGTAGATGTAATTTCAAGAATGATACCCGGAGTTTTAGGCAAAGAAGAATCTATGATTAATAATTCATTTTATCACGAATATCTTGATTATCCTCATTATACTAGACCGGAAGAGTTTCAGGGTTTAAAAGTTCCTAAAATATTATTATCCGGAAATCATAAAGAAATTGAGAAATGGAGAAAAAAGCAATCATTTCTAAGAACTTTAATTCGAAGACCTGAGGTTTTTATAAATAAAAAAATAACTAAAGCAGAGATTTGTTTGCTGAAAGAAATAGAAGATAATTTTGAAGAAAGAGAATAATACAATTATTTAGAGGTATAGGAATTTCAATAATTCCTATACCTCTAAATAAGGAATATGATTTATTATTATGAAGAATATTAAAGACAAGATATTCAAGGGCGTAATAAATATTGAGGTGAGGGCAAA
>Ga0172366_10000971_pt1 | contig 21911 bp, 13 predicted proteins | sample LakKivSesite69cm_FD_114533 | JGI IMG/M metagenome (GOLD analysis project Ga0172366, IMG submission 114533) | Sediment microbial communities from Lake Kivu, Rwanda - Sediment site 69cm | ecosystem: Environmental > Aquatic > Freshwater > Lake > Sediment | place: Rwanda: Western Province, Lake...
CAGCGTCAGCGGGTGGCTCTTGGCAGGGCTCTGATGCGCCAGCCGCGAGGCTTCCTGCTCGATGAGCCGCTCAGCAATCTGGACCCTGCTCTTCGGGTGGAAATGCGCGCGGAGATAATGCGTCTGCACGAACGCTACCCGGTAACCACCATCTACGTCACGCACGACCAGGTTGAGGCGATGACGATGGGTCAGCGCCTCGCCGTGCTGAACGAAGGACGCCTTATGCAGGTGGGCAAGCCGCTGGAGCTCTACGAGCGTCCTGATAACATATTCACCGCCAGCTTCATCGGGAGCCCGTCGATGAATCTTCTCGACTTCGAGCTTTCGCGAACGGGGGACGAACTGACGCTTAGGAGCGAGAGCGTGGGCGAGCTCCGTCTGCCCGCAACCGTGTTGGACCCGCAAGGGCAGCTCCCGGTTCGTGTGGTTTTGGGTGTCCGCCCGGAGCATTTGCATCCGGTGGCGGCGGATTCCCCAAATGCGTTCGCCTGCGAGCTGGTGCTGGTGGAGCAGTTGGGCCGCGAGCAGTTCCTGCACCTGCAGCGGCAGGGCGTTTCGCTTCGCTGCGTGGTTAGCAATGATTCCCGTGTGACGGCGGGGCAGGTGGTTTGGGTGGCTCCCGACCCGCATCGCTGCCACCTCTTCGACGCCGCAAGCGGCATTCGCATCGCAGGGGGCGCGAGATGAGAGGTCAGAGAGTATGCGGTTTCGCCCTCGCTTCGCCGGCACTGGCGCACCTGGGCGTTTTCGCCATCTGGCCGCTGCTCTTCGTCATCTACATGAGCCTCTTCCGCTGGCCGCTTCTGGGCGGGCGCCAGGCTTTCGTCGGTTCGGGGAATTTCTCGCTGCTGCTGCAGGACGGCGCCTTCTTCAACGCCCTCAAGAACTCCGCCCTGTTCACGCTGGGAACGGTGCCGGTAAGCCTGCTACTTGCTCTGGTGCTCGCGAGCCTGCTGGTGCAGCCGATTCGGGGAAGCGGGCTTCTCCGCACCCTCTACTTCCTGCCGGTGGTGACAAGCACCGTGGCGGTGGCGATGGTGTTCTCCTGGGTCTATCATCCCGAGTTCGGTCTCCTCAACTACAGCCTCAAGTTGATGGGAATCGACGGTCCTAACTGGCTGGGCGACCCGCGCTTCGCCCTCGTGGCGTTGATGCTGATGAGCATCTGGAAAGGGCTGGGATACCAGGTGGTCATCTACCTCGCCGGGCTTTCGGCGATTCCGGCGGAGCTCTACGAAGTGGCGGCACTCGAGGGCGCGAATGCGTGGCAGCGCTTCTGGCAGGTTACCGTGCCCCTGCTCAAGCCAACCACGGTTTTCCTCGGTGTCACCGGCGTCATCGGCTCATTCCAGGTGTTCACGGCGGTCTATACGATGACCGCGGGCGGGCCGCTGCGTTCGACGGATGTGGTGGTCTATCACATCTTCCAGAGCGCATTCGAGCGCTTCCATCTGGGTTATGCCAGCGCGCAGGCGCTGGTTCTCTTCGCCATCATACTCGCGGCGACGCTCTTGCAGGTCAGGCTGCTGCGCAAGGAGGTGGCTCAGCTTGCGGGCTAGCTTCCATCTAGGCCGGTTCTTGGGTACCAGCGCGAGCTACATCGTGCTCGTCGGCGGTGCCATCCTGATGATTCTCCCGTTCTGGTGGATGCTCGTCACCAGCGTGAAGCTGCCTGAGGAAGTCTTCGTCTTTCCGCCGCAGTTCTGGCCGCAGGTGTGGCACTGGGAGAACTACCTGGAGGTACTGCAGGCCGCACCGTTCGGGCGCTTCTTCATCAACACGCTCATCGTGGCCGTCGTCATAACCGCCGGCAACCTCTTTCTCGGCGCGATGGCTGGCTACGCCTTCGCCCGGCTGAGCTTCCCCGGGCGCGACCTCATCTTCTGGCTGTTCCTCGCCAGTATGATGATTCCCGGTCAGGTCACGATGATACCGGTCTTCGTGCTGATGACGAAGCTCGGCTGGGTGGACACCTATTTCGGACTCACCGTGCCCGGACTGGTGGGCGCGTACGGCATCTTCCTCCTGCGTCAGTATTTCCTGAACCTTCCCGCGGATTTGGAGAACGCGGCGAGACTGGAAGGTGCGAGCGAGTGGCAGATATTCCGGCACATCGGCCTTCCCCTGGCAACGCCCGCTCTGATGGTTCTGGGTGTTTTCACCTTCATGGGGGCCTGGACTGACTTCCTGTGGCCGCTGCTGATGACGAACAGCATGCATATGCGAACGCTCGAGGTGGGCCTTTCGGTATTCAAAACCCAATATACGGTAAACTGGCCCCTTCAGATGACCGCCAGTATGCTAATTCAGCTTCCGATTATCATCCTCTTTGTGTTCACGCAACGCTACTTCACGCGTGGTATTGTGCTCACGGGGATGAAAGGCTAAGCGATGAGGACGAGAATGCGACATCCGGTGGAGCTGCTGCGGAACCGCAAGAAGACCACGCTTTCCGCACACGGCTCGGTAGTCCTGGGATTCGGCGGCGGGCCGGGGCTTCGCAGCTCCGTCTACTGGAACCGCATCACCTCGCTCTTCTCCTGCTACCGACCGCGCCTGGCAGCTTTGCAGGTATTCGACCCCGCCGAGTCGCATACGCCGCTCGCGCTGGACCTCAAGCGCCACGAGTGGCTGCCGAACCATCTGTGTCAGCGGTGGAGTGGCGGCGCCTTTATCATTATCGAAGACAAGTACTCGACTGTGGCTTCGCTCGTGGACAGCGTCGTGATTCGCAACCGCCGCCGGCGGGTGTGCGAACTGGTTCTGCTCTTCCACGGTGTGATTGAGCAATGGCCGTTCTTCGACTTCGAAGCCGGTCGGGAGGAGCCGCCGGTTCAGGTGGCCATCAAACCGGCGGACAGGACAATCGCGGTTACGCAGACTCATCTCTTCACCGGGATTCCAGAAGTGCACTCCACACAGCGCATCCAGGTCAACGCCCCGCTCGCGAGCTACGGTTTCGGGCTCGGAGTCGGCGACCTCGACGCGCTCATCCACGATTACGGGTGTCTGGCGAGCCTGCGCATGCGCCTCGGGCAGGTGGGCGGACGGCTCGACGCCCCGTCCGACCGTCCCGTGGAATTCGCCCATCGCCATCCGCTTTACTACGTCGGCGTGCGAATCAGGCTGAAGCCCATGAGTGAGAAGCGCGTCGTCGTGCGCAGTGAGTTCGCCAGCGACTACCCCGGAGCCGAGCTTCCCGACCCGCTCGCGGCGTTGAGTCCGGAGAAAGCTCTTGCGCGAATCGACGCGGAGTGGCGGCGCTACTTCGAGCGCGACGTCCCCCAGCTATCCTGCGACGACGAGGGCCTTATGCGGTTCTGGTATTACGTGTGGTACGTCCTCCGCGCGAACCGCACACAGCCCGGACCTCACGTCAAGTACCCGTTCACCTCTCCCAGCAAGTACCTCTACTGGGGCCCCTGGATGTGGGACGGCTACTTCCATACCCTCGGTGAAATGTGGCTTCGCGACAAAAGCATAGCCCGCGACACTATTCGAGCAGTGCTGGCGATGCAGTGGCCCAACGGCTACGTCCCGGTCTGCACCGGCTCGGCATTCCGGATGTGCTTCGGTGAGAAGGAGCCCAGAACGCGCATTGTGCAGGATGACGTTACCGCATATAGCGAGGGGCCCGATGCCGATGCCGGCACATTCCGCTGTCGTCCCCGATTTGAGGGCAGGCGAAGAGCTACCGGAGTCACCCAGGAGCGGACGCAGACTCCCCTCATCGGCTGCGCGGCGTGGGAATATGCGCGGCTGCGAGATGACCGTCGGTTCGCGAAGGAGGTCCTGCCTGGCCTCGTCACTTACGAGAACTGGCTGTGGCGGAGAAGAACCGACCGCCAGGGGCGTCTCATCGGCTGGCATCCCGACGAGAGCGGATGGGACAATGCGACCAGGCATCAGCCGATCCCTTTCAAGGCAGTCGACATGACCGCGCACGCAGCGCAGCAGCGCCGGTCGCTAGTGGAACTCGCGGGTTCGCTGGGTGAAGGCGCTTTGGCTGAGGAGATGGGGCATCGCGTCAGAAAGACTGAACGTGCGATTGCGTCGATGTGGGATGCGAAGAAGGGATGCTATCTCGACCGCGATGGGAGGAGCCGTGTGCGCCCGCAAATCGCTGCTTCCGCTTTCTTCCCGATGTGGGCGAATCTCGCCGACAAGGGGCAGGCCGCACGCCTGGCGAAGCTCCTGCACTCCCGGGACTTCGCGACTGCCTACCCGGTGCCGACGCTGTCAACTCGCGATGCCGACTACACTCCTCACGGCTGGGGATGGAATGGCCCGGTCTGGCTGCAAGTCAACTGGTTCATAATGGAGGGGCTGTTTAACTACGGCTATCGCGAGGAAGCGATGAAGTTGTGGGGCCGGACGAAAGGCCTGCTGCTTCGGAACGGCGAGCCGCAGAGCTTTGAACTCTACGACCCGGAAGCCGGCACCGGCATGGGATGTCCCGATTACTCCTGGCAGGCGCTCGTCAATCATTTCGTCATCACCCGTCTGCTCGGCTTCAACGGATATACTCTGTCTCCGTCGCTGCCGCAGGATATGAATCATCTCAGCGTGCGCAACCTCCCTGCACGCGGAAGGATATGGACGATAGGAGTGGAGCGCCGTCGGAGATCTCTGCGGGTAACCGTCGAGAATGACCGTCCTTGCAGCCTAGTGCTTCGCTTCTGGAAGGAAGGTAAGCTAAGCAGCATACGGGTCGACGGAAGAGAGAGCATCCGCAGCTTTGCCGACGATGGAGCCGCTCTTGTCCGGGAGACTCGCATGGGACCAAGAACGGAGGTAATCGTCAGATGACGTTGATCGATGCAAGTGAACACCTGAAGCGCGACGACAAGTGGTATGTGGGAGGAGGCGGAATGCTCATCTATGCGCCCCCGTTTCCCGAGCACGATGCGGTGCCCGGCTACTGGGACGTTTGCCATTTCGGTAATCTCCGGCTCCAGCACCTGCTGGCGATAGCTTTCATCGAGGAAGGACGCGAGCTCAAACCATGCCTCGAGAAGCGCGAATGGTTTCCGAACCGCTCGATTTACGAATACTCCCTGGCCCCCGGCTTGAGTCTGACAATGACGCGCTCGTGTGAGCCGCCCACCAGGCTCACCTGCCAGCTGGCCTTCCGCATCATCGGGCGAAGAAGCAGGACGGTGGACGTGGTTGCCTGGACGCCGCGCTCCACGCGCGACGGAGGTCGAAGGAATCTGGTGCGCGGGTTCAAGCGGGAAGGCGAAGGACTCAGCTTCGTGCAGGTGTTTCACGCTCGCGGTCCCAAGCCCGTGTTCTTGAAGGTCGGCATGAGTGCTGACCGCAAACCGTTGAGCTACCAGGTGACACCGGCCCACAGCTCGTTGGCTGTTCCCGAATTCGAGTTCACACCGTTTGCGGATTCGCAGCGTCACGGTAAACTGGCAAACGAGCTTGTGGGGGAGAACATCCTCGGCGGAACGATTTATGCCGCCCTCCAGTACCGGCTCCAGCTCGGACCAAGAGACGCCAATACCCTCACCGTGCACCTGGACGTCGAGCCTGCAGGTCGGAATGACCGCGGCAGTGCGGAATCGGGGGTTTCGTCTGCTTCTGTCCCTCGTCGAGGCACGGGCGTGCGCGACGCTACGAGTGCCGTTCGTAGCTGGGAGGATTTCCTCGCCCTGGTTCCCCATTTTGAATGCAGCGACGAGTTCATCACCCGCTACTACTGGTACCGGTGGTACGGAATCTGGCTGAACAGCCTGCCCGGCGGCATCGTCTCCAACTACCCTTTCCCCGCCATCGCCGAAGGGATCGACTATTTCCGGGGGATCATAACTTACAGCCTGATGAGCCACCTGCGCGAAGCCAAATGGCTGAGGACGCCTTCACTGGCTCACGGCTGCATCCGCAATCACATCGTTCACAAGACGCGCTCCGGTCATTTCGCCGGCCACATCTACGCGAGCCACGTGAATGATACCGTGTTCTATCATACGGACTGGGGTGGTGCGCTTGCGGAGCTGGTAGCACACCATCCGGACTCGGCCTTCGAAGCGGAGATTTTCCCGGCGCTTGTCGACTGCCTGCGGTACTACCGGCACCAGCGCGACGTTGGAGGCTCTGGTCTTTTCGACGTTACCGACCAGTTCGAGACCGGACAGGAACTGAGCAGCCGCTATTTCTTCGCCGACGAGAGAGCTGACCTGTACGGGTGGGAGAACAAACTGCGGATGAAGGGCGTGGACGCGAGCTTCTATGTGTGGCGTCTGGCGGACTACCTTGCCCGGGCTTCCGACAGGCTGGGATATGAAGAGGAGGCCCGGGAATTCCGGCTGCTTGCGGAGTCCATTGCAGAAGCGATGAGAACCAGGATGTGGGACCGGGCAACTGCCTTCTTCTTCGATTACGATGAACGAAGGAAGCTACGTTCTCCCTTCTGGGCGGCGGTGGGCTTCTATCCCGTCGGCAGCGAGATCGCGACCAAGGAGATGGTTTTTGCCGCACTGGAGCACCTCTTCCACAAAGCCAAGTTCGGCACCCCGTTTCCGACACCGACCTCGCCGGTGGACGATCCCTATTTCAGTGCGGAGCCCCGCTGGCGCAAGGAACGGGCGAATTGCCCCTGGAACGGGCGTGTATGGCCGATGGTCAATAGCCATATCGTGGAGGTGCTGGGCTACGCCGCCGAGCTGGACGCCAAGTATCGCCGCAAGCTGGCAACGTATCTCAAGGACTACATCCGGATGATGTTCTTTGAAGGCGATCCCCGGCGCCCCAACTCCTTCGAGCACTACCATCCCTTTGATGGAACGCCCAGCACCTATCGAGGGGTGGATGATTACCAGCACTCCTGGGTTGCCGACCTCATTCTCAAATACGTTGCCGGAGTGCGTGCGGTCGCACACGGAGTGACGATCGACCCCTTCCCCTTTGGGCTGGACTGGTTCCTGCTGAAAGATGCACGCTTGCGCGGTCGTCGTCTGGACGTGGAGTGGAACCGCGACCTCGCGGGGGACAAGAGAATCGGATTCCGCGTTCGTCTGGACGGTGAGGTGGTGGTAGACGCAAGGAAGCTCACGCACTGGGAGCATGCGTGGTAGTTCCCCTGGGAAAGCGCGCCTCGCGGTCTCTGCTAAGGCAAATCGCGGCGCTGGCGGCGCTCATACTGCTCACAGTGTGCTCAACGTGTGCAGCCAAGCCGGCGGCAAGGGTCAGGCTGCGAGTCGTCTTCTGGGCGGGAATCGAGGAACAGAAGGTGGAGCGGGAAAACGTCGAGGCATTCAATGCGGCGCATCCGGACTTCCACGTGGCACTGGAATCGATTCCCGACAACTACCTGGAGAAGCTGGTGACGGCATTCGCCGCCGGCAAGCCACCGGATGTTCTGCTTCTTGACAGCGTGCTCGTCCCCAAGTTCATCGAGGGCGGAGCGCTGCTTGACCTCGCGCCGTATCTCACCGGGGACTCGAGCTTCGACTCGGGTGATTTCTTCTCCCAGGTTTACGACATCGCCCGGCGCGGGGAGGAAGTGTACGCCCTGCCGAAGGATTTCACACCGATGGTGGTTTACTATAACCGGGAGAGCTTCGACGCCGCGGGTGTGCCGTATCCGCAGGACGGCTGGAGCTGGGAGGATTTCCTGCGGACAGCCCGCGCACTGACCACCCACGAAGCCAATCCGCTGAGCAACCGCTACGGGTTTATGATTTCCCCGACCCCGTATCAGAACATCTTCTGGCTGTGGCAGAATGGAGGGGATGTGCTGAGCCCGGACGGCACGCGCGCGACCGGCTATCTTGACAGCCCAGAGAGTGTCCGGGCGGTGCGCTTCTACACCGACCTTCTGCTGCGGGAGCGCGTGGCGCCGGACCCTTCCACGCGCTTGGCTCTGGGCGGCGAGATTTTCCAGACGGGCAAGGTGGCTATGGTGATATCCGGGCACTGGTGGATGCCGACGCTCCGTGCCAGCGAGCACTTCAACCTCGACAAGGTCGGCGTTGTCGGTCTTCCCCAGGGGAGTCAGAGGGTCAACGTCATCTACGAGTCCGGCTGGGCGGTTGCCAGGCAGAGCAGGCATCCCCGGCAGGCGGTGGAGCTGGCGGAATACCTGGCTGGCCCGGAAGCGCAACGCAGGCGAACCGCGGTCGGTCTCGCCATCTCGGCAAACCGTCAGGTCGCCGCCGGGCAGGTGGTGGTCGACCCCAGGGAGCAGGTGTTTCTCGAAGAGATCGAATTCGCACGGGCTCCCTGGGGCTCGTGCATCAGCGAATGGAGCGTCGTTGAGGACTTGCTTGCCGAGGGAATCGAGCGTGTCATCCTGGGCTACGCAACGCCCGAGGAATCGATGCGGCAGACGGCAAGGCTCATTGATGCTGAACTATCGATGTTCAGGGGAGAACAATGAACGGAAAGCTGCAATGGTTGCTCCACGTTGCCGCTCTGCTCATTCTGTTTCTTGCGGTCGGGGCCCGTGCGAGTCCGGCTCAACAGCGAGAGCCGGCGGCGGATGCTTTCGGCTTTGCGCCTGATGACTACTCGCTGATGAGCGTATCGGGCGTCGGCTTTCCGTTCACTGGCAGAGAAGGATGCTACCCCGTGGGTAACGGTCTCGTCTTCGCTCATCTCGGTGTGGGCGGTGATTTCAACGTGTTGCGCGATGTGGTGGGTCCGGGGTATCAGACGCGCGACGACACCGGTCGTCCGGTCTATTGGGCTGACGGCGAATGGCCCGCAATCAAGGCGACGCTGCGCTCGGGAGTCCAGGAACTCAAGTGGACAGAGCAGAGCATCCACCGTGTGCGTGGTGTCCCGATGGTGAAGGTCGAGCAGGAAAGCGACAGAGCGCATCTCGCATCGCTCACTTATGCCCCTCCCGGGGAGTCGGTGATTATCCGGGAGTTCGTCCTGAGAGCGGGGGAGTATCAGCGCCCGATGAAGCTCAGTCTCCGCCCCGCTTTGCCGGATGATGGAGTGCGGTGGCTCTCGGACGGAACTGCGGAGCTCGCTCACGCCAAGAAGCGCCTGCTGGTTTCGCTTGTCGGCGCGGTTCGCACGCATGAAGAAGGCGGCTGGTGGCTTCCGCTGCTAAGTCTAGGCGGTGAAATCCGCTTCACGATGGTGCTGCGCTTCTTCCGTGAAGGCGAGCAGCCGCCGCCGATGAGTGTGCAGCCGGCTGACGAGCTGCGGGCAAGCACGATTGCCTGGTGGCGCGAGTGGAGCGAGGACAATGTCCGCTTCGAGTCTCCCGATGCGGAGCTCAATGACCTCATGAACGAGCTTCCGATGCTCATCGAGGTGCAGCGGGATGCAGCGAGCGGCGGCGTTGCCCCGATGGTGAGCTATCACGGCTACTGGGTTCGCGACAGCAACGGCCCCATCCTCACGCTGCTCGCCAACGGCAAGTGCGACGAGGTCCGGCAGATGCTTGCCTACCACCGCAAAGTATCGTGGAAAGCACGCCGCGTGGGGATGCTCTTTCCTCTGGACGAAGACGTCAGCGGCGTCGAGCCGGGTGACGATTGGAGTGGCATTCCTCTGGAGATGGCGGAGGTGCCAAGCTGGGTCGTGCTTCAGCACTACTGGTATTGGCGCTACTCGAATGACCTGGACTACATCCGTGAGGCGCTGCCTTTCCTGAAGCATAACGCTTTCGCCCTTCCCTTTGACGAGAACTGGGGACTCAGATTCCACGGAGATGAAACCTATGCCCATGGCTCTTTGTACTCGACCTATGACCGGGACGACAGCGGATGCATCGGCTACCCGAACGGTTACATCCCGACGGAGTTCTTCAGTTTCGATAACACGCTCCTGCACCAGGAGGCCGCGCTGGCACTGGAAGAAATGTGTGATGCCTTAGGAGACACAAGCGGAGCGAAGCGTGCTCGCGAGCTTTCGGACAGGCTAGAACGGATTCTTGAGCGCTACGAGCTTCCCAACGGTGCGCACGCTCCCGCGGCAAGCGATGTGACTCACGAACTATGGTTCGCTCCTTTCTCGAACATCAACCTTCGTCCTTACTGGCTCTCCCTGGTGGCTTCTGGGGAACACCCGTGGAAGGACTACATATGGACTCGTGGTCTCGTCGATCGGGACTTCAGCGGCGGCACTACTCCCTTCTCCGGCTATGAGACCGGCCACAATCTGGCTTACTGGCTCACCGCAGCAGGGGCACTGGACGCTCCCGAGGCTGAAGTCTACTTGCGCTCTCTCGTGAAGCAATCGTTTCCCGGTGGCGCCTGGGTCGAAGACTACGACCCGCAGGGAGCACCGGTCCCCATCTATGGGCGTGTCAACCGGATTCGCCCCTGGGAAAGCGGCATCAACTACGAGGCCATACTCCGCTATCTGGCCGGTCTCCAACTGGCGCCACATAGCGTGTGGCGCCTGAAGCCGCATCTGCCCTGGGGATGGTCGACGCTCAAGGTCAAGAACTTGCACGCAGCCGGACGCCAGTTCGATCTGGAGGCCGAAAGCCAGGGCGAAGCACCAGCTCGTGTAGCCATAATCGTCAAGGGCGGTGAGGACGTGCCGCCGCTCACCGGGGAGCGTCGGTATGAACCGATTGCTCAAGTCCCCGGAACTATGGCTCGGCTCGACCCAATCGCGCCGGAGGTGCCTGCGAAGGCCCGACTGCTTGTGCTGACGAAGGATGGAAGCTACGTGAAGGCGGTCGAGCTGGATGAACGGCTTCGCAAGATCCCCGCATCTCGCACTGCCATCTGGGATATCGCCATGCCTTTCACACTGGCTGACCTGCGCAACGCACTTCTGGATGGCGAGCGACTGCGGCTTCCCTATCTCTACCTGGATCATGAACTTCGGGATACGGGTCGGCGCACATTCAAGGATAAGGGCTTCTGGGAGTCACCGGAGCTGAAGCAGCTATTGGCGGATTACGAATCCGCAGGAGGCGAGGTCATCGACGAGCAGTCGCTGCGGCTTGACCCGGCGGTGGGAATCCTGCATCTGCGAGTCCTGGTTGCGCTCTACACGAATACCTTCACCTGGAAGATGGGTCCGGACGATATCGCCAACTTCCATCAGGAGATAGCGGAATGGATTTCCTGGATGGACGAGGTGGCGGGCGACCGGCTGCAACTGGACCTCGACTTCCTGCAGATTGACCGCTGGCTGCCGCCTTTGCAGAGCGGACCGATGGGAGGCGGCGTCTACTGGATGGGCTGGAACGATGTCGCCGACGACCTGGCGCGTCGCGGAATCCCTCGCGACTACTACGATAGCTTCGCGGTCTTCTGGACCTGGGACCAAGACGTGCGCGAGGACGCCCGGCAGGCTTACGGCGGCGCTGCGCAAGGACCGGGCGACGATGTGAAGCTTCTTGGCGAGCCGGGCACGATGAGCTATTTCGGCAGCGCGGTGCTGCGCAGCCATCCCGACAGCATCAGCAAAGTTGCGCTCCACGAATACCTGCACGACATCGATGGAATGTTTGCCGTGGCGGGTCATCCTGAATGGTTCTTTTCCGCCGACGATATGGCAAGGCATATGGAGCTCTTGCTCGGCGAGCGACCGGGGGCGTTCGAGCAGCTTGGATACAGCGATTCGCAGATGCTTGAACTGGCGGCGAAAGAGATGAAGCGGGAGGCAAGTTTCCCCTGGCGCACCCAGCTTGTCTACTACCGCTGGATGCTGGAACGGACTCAGCCCGAGCACTACCTGAGCGTCTTTCCTCGCCTCGGTCGAATCGAGCCGAGACGGAAGCGCCAGGCCCTTTACGGACGCTTCATTCTGCCGGAGGGCGCGCAGCCCTATCAGATCGCATTCGACGCCTCTGCCGCATCCGGAATGAGACTTGGCCTCGCGACTCTCTCCAATACCGACGATGACTATGTGAATCTGGAGCGCACTGTGTGGGCTGGAACGCCCCAGCGCTCGGCGGAGGTCCGAACATATGCGGAAGCGGAAATCACTGCCCCGGAGAAGACCGAGATTGTCCTTGGCGAAGCGGGAAAGGAGCTGACGGTGCGGGTTCAGAGGACGGGCGGTCCCGCAGCGCCAGTGGCAGAGGCGAGCGTAACCGGTGCGATTGGCGAGCAATCACTGGACTTCGACGAGAGCAGCGAAGGTGTCTATGCAGCATCGATCAGTGAGCTCCCACAGCGCGAGACTCGTATCACGGTGACTGCTGAAGCTGCGGGACTCACCATATCGTCTGTCGTCGTCGCCGTTCAGGCCCGTCCCTCCTGGACGGTCAGCCTTCCCGACCGGCTGAGCTCCTTTATGGGCGAGCCGAACCAGCTCGACTTCAGTATCGATGATGCTTCTTCTGATGCCCGATTCGAAGCCGAGGCGAAGATGTTGCCGTTCAGGAGCGACCTGACAGAAGCGCTTGCCGCGGACGGCTACGTGCAGAAGGCACTTCCGGATGCGGCGGTGGAACCGCACGGCTTCGGGAATCGCTACACACTGACTTCTCCCGCTCTCCCGCCGGGCGTCCACACGCTCGAGCTCGCAATCACGCGTAAGACGGGAGACGAACACGTGACATTCGTTCATCGCTGTCAGGTCGAAGTGAGCAGTGATGGCGCGGAATTCGTGGTGGACAGAGATGCCGCCGGTCAGGCCGTCGGCTATCTCGCTCGTGAAGGCAAGCCTCTTCCCGCCATCTGCTGCGTCATCTACGACAACGGCATCTTCGCGGGACCGCTTCCGCTCGATGATGCCGGGCACTACCGGGTCCCGTCCGGTCCGGTGGCCGAAACAGTGCGCCTTTTGCGCGGCGCCGAGCTTCCGGTCAGAGCCGAGGTGACGCCGCCCGAAACCGGAGCGCTGCCGAGCGTGCCCTATTACTTCCTTGTGGCAAGACCGCTCGATAAACCTCCGGAGCTGGATGAAGTAAGCGTCAGCGACCCCCTCCTCAGCTTGGATTTCACCCCGGAGCATATCAACGTCCTGCAAGGCGAATACGACGGTGAGGACGATGCTAGCGGCAAGCTTGGCTTCGGCTACGATTCCGAAGCCCTCTACATCTGGGGGGTGATGAAAGACGACCGGATGCGGGATGGGGGCACCTGGGACAGCGACCGCATCAACTTCGTCTTCGACGCTCTGAGTGACACTACCGAGTGGGCATATCCTGAGGGCCCGGGCGGGTACAACCAGTGGGCTGCCGACGATTACTGGGTATTCGTCAATCTGTTTCAGGATAAGCCCGCAGTCACCAGAATGGGCGGCGAGGCCCCCGGTGGCGGCATCGGCTATTGGGGAGCGGTGGCCGATGCAAAGATCTCCTTAGCTAAGACTGACGGAGGCTTCAAATTCATCCTCAGCCTGCTGCTTTCATCACTTCCCCATCTCTCCGCCGAGCCGGGTGCCGCTGCTGGGTTCACCTGTTTCTACTCGGACTGGGACGATGCGTTCACCGAGTTGATGTTCTTCACCAGATGGCCGGTGGAAGCCGGCGCCCTGGTGTGGACTTACTGGAATCCGGGCATGCTTCACTTCGCAAGATGATTTCATGGGATGAGCTTGTAGACGGCTTCCGCCGGGTCTTCGAGAGCGCTCCTGAGGCGATGGCGCGCGCCCCTGGGCGAGTCAATCTCATCGGCGAGCACATCGACTACGCGGGCGGCTATGTGCTTCCGGTGGCGATAGCCCGAGGCGTAGGAGTCGCGGCTCGTCGGAACAGCGAGAATGGCTTCCGGTTGTATCCTTCGGACATCTCTCAAAGCGTGATTGCCGTTAATCTGAATGCTGCGAAGCCCGAGGGCTGCGCGGCGTTCGTCTGGGTGCTTACGAAGAAGCTGAACGCTTCCCCGGCGGACATCTTTGTTCGTGGCGACCTCCCCATCGGTATGGGGCTAGCAAGCTCCGCCGCCTACTGCGTCGCCCTGGCGATGGCGCTGGTGGAACTGAATCCCGATGTGGCTATGCCCGGGAAGACGGAGCTGGCAGCTCTCTGCGCGGAAGCCGAGCGGGAGGCTACCGGAGTCGCCTGCGGCTTGATGGACCTCTATGCCGCCCTTTTCGGTCGGCGCGGTTTCGCGCTTCTGCTCGATTGCGACAAGCGTACCCACCGGGAAGTTCCGCTGAACCTGGGCGACGCCTGCTTGCTAGTGGTCGATAGCGCGGTTCCACGATTACTTGCTGAGAGCGGATACAACGAGCGACGTCGGGAAGTCGACGAGATAATGGCTGCGCTGAGGAAGTGCCCGGGCGCATTCGAGAGTATCCGTGACTTCGACGGAGGCAGGCTTGAGAACGCGGAAGCGGCGCTCAGTCCCGAACTCCGCAAGCGCTTGCGGCACCTTCTCACGGAGGAAAAGCGTGTCCTCGATTTCGTCAGCGCCCTGGAAATCGGCGACGTGCCTGCGCTCGGGGAGCTGCTCCTCGCCTCCCACAAGAGCTTGCGCGATGACTTCGCGGTGAGCTGCGGCGAGCTCGACTTCCTCGTGGAGGAGCTGGCGAATCTGCTGGGCGTCTACGGCGCTCGGCTTGTTGGCGGCGGTTTCGGAGGCGGCGTCCTCGCGCTAGTATTGCGGTCGGTCGCGGAGGAAGTGTCGCGGCAGATACGCGAGAGCTACTTCGAGAGGTTTGGGTTGGTCGCGAGAACCGAAGTCGTCGAGAGTGGAGACGGTGCGGAAGTGCAAAGAGGAATACCCCTTGTGTAGGCCGGAGGGCGGACCGCGGCCACAGAAAGTGGGTATCTGCGACATGGGCGGCGGTTGGAGGATGGGTAGGTGCGTGATGCGCGCTATTCAAACGTGGAGAGAAGCCGGATTGGAGGTGGATAAGATGATGATGGTTGGTGTGCATGAGTGGGAGCGTGTGGGTTAGGGGAAATTTTACCAACAAGTTATCCACATCTTGTTGACAACCTCTTGGCTTACCCATATACTTCCCCTAATGGTAGGAAGGGCTTGGACATCAACTGCGCCCCGGTTTGCGGGGCTGGGCTTTCTCTTCTTGCTCGCGGTGCTTTTGTGCGCCTTCCCGGCTTACGCGCTCCCCAGCTACGTCGGCCCCTCGGGTCTCATCCTCACCCCTGACGCCCATACGACAAGCTTCCAGTCTTTTTCCTTCTCCGCTCATTTCTTCGACTTCTCCGGCGCCCTGGAGCAGTATGGAATCGACGGCTCAGCCAGTGATTTCGCCGTGAACTACTGCCCGGCGCCCCTGTTGGAGCTCGGTTATTCCACGCTGGATTCGGATACGAGCGACCGCGCGAATATGTTCAACGCCAAGCTCATCATCAGCCAGCAGACGGAGCTTCAGCCGCTCAGTTTTGCCGCCGGAGTCATTGATGCATTTGATGAGCAGGAGATTACGCCTTACGTGCTGATTTCAAAGAGCCTGAACCTGTCCGGGCCAACCGCCCGAACGCAGATCGGCCTGAGCGTGAACGCGGGCTACGGCGGCGGCTTCTACAGCGACGGGTTCATGGTCGGCGGAGAGCTTCGGCTGACTCCGCAGTTTTCCCTCGTTGCGGAGGGCACCAAGAAGTACATCAACCTGGGGACGCGCCTGCATTCGCAGGGACTATCGCTGGACCTCGGGCTGATCGATATGGAGGATTTCGCCGGGGGTATCAGCTACAGCTTCCACTGGCGGTAGGCGGGACTCATGCCGGAGCAGCCGTCCCCGGCACGGTTGTCTCCGGGTTCGCTGGCGGAAGCTGTACCCATCCTCCCTATGAGTGCCCGTCCAACGGGACGGGCTAAGGACTTGGTTTCTACCCTTCCTCCTGGCGGGGGCGGCCAAAAAAAGCGCCGCCCCCTATTTTTCTGCCCGGAAACGGCTGCCTCGGAACGCCTGACCTGCTGGCGAAACAACCGCTGGCGAGGCTAGTGAGGAGCCTCGAACCGCCCGACCCGGTTCGCCAGCCCCTGCAGGAAGTAGAGTGCATGCGCGGCGCCGTCCCAGACTAGCGTCTGCGGGCCCGCCAGGAATCCTTCGCCTCCAGCAGTCCCGACCTCCAGCGGCTCCGGCAGTGGCCACGCGGCAGTCGAGTAGTCCTCCGCAGACACCGCGTAGACCCGATCCTCGTTGAAACTCGCCGCCACGACGGTATGGTCGATCAGGATGAGGTCGGAGAGAAAGCTCGTTTCCGCTCCCACAACGACCGGATCCGTCTCCCCGCGCTCGACCGTCCAGTTCCCAGTGCTCACGGTATAGAGATTCCCGTCGAGGAGACTGGCAAGATACACGCGCTGGAGGGTCGCATCCACAAGCGGATTCGCCGCCCCGATGACGCCGAGGTCCACCGTGCGCACGACCTCAAGGGTTAGCTCATCGATGACTTCGAGATGGGAGGGTGTGGTGGTGTAAGGACGCCAGTTCTCGTCAAAAGAGATGTTGCCGGCTTCAACGACCACCAACTGCCCGCTGTAAAGCGGTGTTACCTCCAGAGCGTCCTCTCCCGCGAGGGCGATGCGCTTTTCAATCTCGTGAGTGGTGATATCGACCACGACGACCTCCGCCCGCCGGTAGGCGGAGGGATTGCCGAAGCTCTCTATGTTCGCGAGCGGTATGAAGACAAAGCTGTCGCTGGCATATGGCTTCCCCGGGCCGAGAAATGCCACTCCCTCCGCCGGAAGCTGAAGAGTCCATAACTCGCCCCCATCGTTCGGGCTGAACGCCACCAGTATGTTGTTGCCGTTGCAGGTCACGAATCCGATGTCTCCTCGCACGAACAGATATGAGGGGGAAGCATATTCCGGAAGCGCGAGCGTACCGCGCGGCTCCAGCGAATCCGCATCCAGGATGCTCACATTGTTGTCCATCGCATTGGCGATGTAGAACCTGCCTTGAGCGAGCATCATATCGTTGGGTGCTTGACCGGTGGTGAAGCAGTCGCGCTGCAAATGCGATTCCGCATCAAAGACTGCGGCGATGAGACTCCTCGGTTCGCCCGTCGGAAGCGTAAATCCTATCTCCACGGGCGGAACTATGCCCTCAGGAAGCTCGTAGCAGAGGCTTCCGTCGCTCCTCGCCTCGGCAACGAAATCCTTTCCCCCTGTGTGGATGCTGATGGCGCTGTTCGGCCTGGCGGTTCCCGGAGCGCCCATCGCCCATACGTTTGCACTCTGCGCGATGTAGGCATAGACCGCAGCGCCACTGACGCCGTTCGGCGCGGGCGGAAATGGCGGGAGTGCGGAGCGTCCGCCACCGCATGCAGTCAGCAGTGCAAACACAAGCAGAGAAGAGGCGACCAGACTGATTCTCATAGACCATTTCATATTCATATTCGTTTTCTCCTAGAATGAATGCTTGATACTTATCTCAACGTATCTTCCCGGAAGCGGCAGATCCCAGAAGTCGCGCCCGTCTTCGTCGAACAGGTTCTGCACGGCGAGAGCCCATTCGTTGTGCTTGCCCCGCCACGATGCGCTGAGGTCCGTTCTCTGCTTCGCCGGCACGCGGACGGAGCCGAAGAGGTCGCCGGTCTGCTCCGACTCGCGATAGTGGCCTGCGCGCAAACTCAAGGTGCCATTGCGGTAGCTGAGCGCCGCTGCCAGCTTGTACTTCGGCGTTTGAGTGAGTGGGAGACCGCTTGAGCGGGAGCTCGCTCGAGTAAGGGTGTAGCTCGCACAGCCACTAAAGTGCGTATCCAGACGAACGCTCGTCTCCGCTTCGATTCCGTCCACGTCTACTGACGGCAGATTGCGCGGCTCAATCGTATACGCTGAAACGGGGACGAACTTGATGGTGTTCTCCTGCTTCCGGCGGAAGGCGTGAAGGTCAAGAGTGAAGCGAGGCTGTTCGACGCCTATGCCGACGTCTGCGGACAGCGCCTTCTCGCCGCGCAACTCGGGATTGCCTCTGATGTACCCCTCATTCGGATAGTAGAGCTCGCTCATGTCCGGGAAACGGAAGCTGCGCCCGAAGCTCGCGCTGCCGATGAAGCCTCTACCGAGCTCCCGGCGAGCCGCCAGCTCCCACGAGCCGTTCGCGCCCAGACCCTCCGCGGCAGAGGCATTGATGCCCGGGGTTATCGTGGCGCCTCCGAGCTGAAAACTGCGAGCCAGCGAAAGCCCGGCCCTGGTCTGCCTGCGGCTGCCGTAATCGGTGCCGCGGAGCCACTCCTCACTGAAGGAAACGACGACCTGAGAGCGGGCATCGGTGGAGGACGCAGCCTTCTCAGTGAGCATGAGTTCCGCCCGTGCCGTCAGATTGGCATTGCGATTGCGAATGGGCGGACCGATTGCAGGGTCGGGGTCGCGGAATCGCAGATAGCCGCTGCTGAGTGAAAGCCGCGCTTCCGTCGACCAGGCCTCTGCGTCTTCGGGCTCGGTGAGGCGGTTCCACCCGACGGTCCCCATCGCTTCCGTCAGCTTCGCCTGCACGGTCGGGAATTCGGCGAAGCCGGGGACGCCGCGACGGAGTGCGCCGACGTGAGCGAAGCTGCTGGTCAGTGTGCGGGCACTGAAGCGCTGTCGTTCCCAGAGGAAATTCGCCCTGCGCGCTTGGTTGTTTTGCCGGCTTCGAATTGGGCCGTTGATGCTGGCGAAATCGAAATCGCCCTCGGTGTTGAAGCCTGAGAGCAACAGCAGGCTCTGTCCGCTGGTCTCTGTGCGGACGCGTTGCCAGCAACCCTCCCGGGTCCCGAAGCTGCCCTGCGAGGAAGCAAGGCTCGCCCCGGATTGGAGCGCCTGCTGCCCGCGCGTGATGATGTTGATGACACCGCCTTCGGCGCGCGACCCGAAAGTCGCTCCGCCCCTGATGACCTCGATGCGCTCCACGCTGTCGAGGTCGATGAGCGAAAGGTCAAGCGCCAGCCCTCCAGGCAAGCTGACCGGCACCCCGTTGAGCATGATGAGCACCTGACCGCCGCCGGCGCCTCGCATTCCGACGGTGGTCAGGCTGCCCTCGCCTCCCGTGCGTGCGACAATCACGCCAGCCACCTCGTCAAGCACATCCGCGACCGTTGCGTCCCGACCTTCCCAGGTGTCCCGCGTGAGCACCCGGACTCTCTCTCCGGGAAGCGTGCGAGTAACCAGAGATTCTGCAGGCGCAACCACACGTATCTCCCCCAATTGCTCGACCGAAAGCGCCGGCGTGGTGAGCTGCCAGAGGGACACAACGAGCGCTGCCAGCGCCGCAACAAGCGAAGCGAGCCTACTCATAGAGGCCCCCTCGCACGCGCAAGAGCAGCAGAATGAAGAAGGGCGCTCCGATGAGGGAAGTGATGATTGACAGCGGAATCTCGCCGGGGGGCAGCAGCGCCCTCGCTGCCAGGTCGACGATGCCCATCAGCGTCATTCCGCCGAGCGTGCTGAGAACGATGAGCCGGAGATGCCCCGCGCCGAAGAGCATGCGCATTATGTGCGGAATCACCAGACCCACGAAAGTGACGATCCCCGCAAACGCTACCGATACCGAAGCCAGCAAGGTCGCCACGACCAGCAGCCTTCGGCTGAGATTGGGGACATTCACCCCGAGGTTGTGCGCATCCTCCCGCCCTAACAAGAGCGCATCCAGCGGGCGGTGGCTGACGAGCCCCCAAGCGCACCCGGCGGCCAGAATCGACCCCGCCACTGCTACTTGCCACGAGGAGGCCCCGGCGAGGCTTCCGAAGAGCCAGAACAGCGCGCCCCTCAGCATTCGCTCCGGAAAGGTGATGAGGATGAACGCCATCACGCTGGCGGCAAGCGTGCCCAAGGCAATGCCGAGGAGCAGGAGCCGGAGCGGCGAGCTGCCCGGATTGCGCAGCAGCACGAACAAGACAAGCGTGACTGCCATTCCACCGATGAAAGCGCTCAGCGGCAGCAAGAAAACCAGGTGCGCGAGCGCCAGTGGCAACAGGCTTAGCGCTGCCACGGCGCCGAGCCCAGCTCCCGCGCTCACACCGGTGATGTAGGGCTCGGCCAGCGGGTTGGCGAACAGCGTTTGCATGTAGACTCCGGAGGCCGCCAGCATCCCTCCCACCGCAAGAGCCAGCAGAACACGCGGCAGGCGAATCCCGAACACGACAAGCGAAAACCCTGGCTCACCAGGTGAGAACCCCGCCGCCCCCATGCAGAGCGATGCGCCCACCGTGATGACGAGCAGGGCCGCGAGGACGGCGATCGCCCACGCTGGATTCAGCCTTCTCACTCCTCGGCTTCCCCTTCTGAACCGGCAAGTGCTTGCAGCTCTCGGGTGAGCAGCTCCAGCGCCTGCAAGACTCGCGGGCCGGGGCGAGTCAGAATGTCCTCGTCAATCAGGATGATGCGTCCGTTCTTGACTGCGGCGGTCTGCGCAAGATAGGGATATCTTCCGAGCGCCTGGGCGACCTCCTCGGGAGTCGTGGAGTCAGCCTTCGGCGCTGGCAGAAGAAGATACTCCGGATTCGCCGCCAGGAATTCCTCCGGCGAGACGACTGCAAAGCCCTTGCCGGTGAAGGCGTTTGTGCCGCCGGCAAGACGAATCAGGTCGTCGATGAACGTGTCCCTCCCCGCGGCGTAGAAGGGCGGTGCCAGACAGCACGCCAGCATCATCATCCGGGGTCGCGCATCCTGCATTTTGAGTTCCTTTTCCCGCACCTCCAGTTTGCGACCCAAGGTTTCGATCCTCTCGAACGCTGTTTCTTCCGCGCAAATGAGAAATGCCACCTTCTCCATTTGCTCCACGATTTCGCGCAGCGACGAGGGGTTGTCGAGCACGAAAACTGTCGTGCCGAGCTCTTTGAGCTTCTGGATGACCGTCAGGGGATTGCCCCGAAAGCAGAGGACAAGGTCCGGATCAAGCGCAACTATGCTTTCGACGCCGGGATTCACGTATCCCCCGACTTTCGGCAACTTGTCCACATCGGGAGGATAAGTGTCGTAACTGGTAACGCCGACGATGCGCTCAAAACCCCCGAGGAAGTAGACAATCTCGGTGAGGTTGGGCGCGAGTGTCACGATACGCTCGAACGACTGCGGAGCGAGGCTCTGCCCGAGTGCATCTTGAACAGTCGTTTCCGCAGAACCTCCACGCACAGAATCAGCATAAGCACGGAAGGCAGCCGCTCCTCCGCCTGTCCCCAGGGCCGCGATGAGCAGCGCAATTGCCAGGTATCTAAGCATTGTTTTCCTCCGGAATAACCGTGATTACAGGCGCTCGTCCGCCGGTGTCAGCCAGCCTCATGCGCGTGCGATAGACTGGTTCCAGAATCTCCACCGTGAGCACATCGCAAGGTTTCCCGTCGGCGACGATTCTCCCAGCGTCCAGCAGCACCAGTCGGTCGGCATAAGCTCCCGCGAGCGAGAGATTGTGCATAGTGAGAAGAACCGTGATACCTTTCTCCCTCCGCCAGCGGAGCAGGGAGTCCATGATTTCCTTCTGGAAGCTGAGGTCGAGGTGGGCCGTTGGCTCGTCAAGCAGAAGAATGCGCGGTTGCTGCGCGAGAGCGCGCGCGAGCATCACGCGCTGGCGTTCTCCACCCGAAAGCTCATGGAAAGGACGGTGTGCGAAGTCGTTGAGCGCTAACTCGTGAAGCGCTCGCTCTACCGCAGCGGCATCGACCGAGCTGAGCGGGGCAAGTGGGGAAAGATGGGGCAGTCGTCCGAGAAGCACCACCTCGCGCACTGTCAGCGGTACCCGCGCGTCTCTCTCCTGCGCGACCACGCCCAAGATTCGTCCTCGCAGGCGGGGCGGCATCTGACCGATGTCGGTTCCCATGACGCGCACATTTCCACCCCACAGGGGCAGGCTGCCCGTGAACACACGCAGCAAGGTCGTCTTGCCCGCGCCGTTGGGACCGACTGCGGCAACGAACTCTCCCTCTTCAACCGTGAAGTCGAACCGGCTGAAGAAAGTGGTTCGTCCGTAGCCCGCGTCCACACCAACTGCTTCTAGTGCGAGCGTGGTATCACCCTCCTGCGACGCCTTTCGGCAGCTTCCGTGGGGTGACGCAGGTGGGCTCGATGAGGGGGCAGCGCGGTCTCGACCGGCTCCGAGTAGAGAAGCGCTTGTTGCATCAACACGTCACTCACTCCGAG
>Ga0172366_10000975_pt1 | contig 21892 bp, 21 predicted proteins | sample LakKivSesite69cm_FD_114533 | JGI IMG/M metagenome (GOLD analysis project Ga0172366, IMG submission 114533) | Sediment microbial communities from Lake Kivu, Rwanda - Sediment site 69cm | ecosystem: Environmental > Aquatic > Freshwater > Lake > Sediment | place: Rwanda: Western Province, Lake...
TATTTTTTTTACTTTTTAAATAATCACATTCTTTTTACTTTCTATCTAAATGATAATTATTTTTTTGCTTTTCAAATTATTTTTCTTATAACTTTTAATTTCTTTTATAATTTTTTAATTTTTTTATATTATTTTCTTATGTTACTCTTTCTCTTTTGTATTCCTCAATTATTCTTTTGAAAACGTTCTGAGCACTCTTTTCTTTTTCTATATCACTGTGAGAAGCAAGCGCGAAGTCTTCATCCTCTTTGAGCTCTATTTGTCCAGCATCTATAAAAGTGAATTTTTTAGCTATTGCTGTCCCGGGTTTCTTTCTAAAAAGTATTACAAATACCTTGTCTTTGAGATAATCAAGTGTTTTTTCGCTGTAGATATTAGGCTCTTCTACAAGAAGGATATCATTCTGCTGTATATTCAACCATTTAAGCTTTTTCTCATCCCAACCGAGGTTTTCAAGTTTTTTAATAAGCACCTTCTGCCCTGATTCTGATATAAAATCATTAAGCTCTTTTATTTTCTCCTTGAGGGCTGCTATTTCTTGCGACTTCTTGTCCAGCTCATTTTGAAGGAAAGAAGTTCTATTTTCTTTCTGCATTAACTTCTTTTCAATATTTTTTTCAATGTGGCTCTCTTTTTCTTCGCTTATTGATTTTATTTTTGAAATCTTTTTCATCAGGTTTCTGATATTCTTCTTAAGTTTTCTATTGTAAGTTGAAAGAATCTCATTTTCATTTATCAGTGCCGTTATCCTGTCCTTCATCCATTTTATATTCTCCGGTGAAGTCTTGTTTTCATCTATCGCTCTTACTTTTATCATCTCTTTTTCTCTTAGCTGTCTCTCCTTTTCTTCAATCATGGACAATTCAATTTTTCTTTTTATATTCTCAATCGCCTTCTTTATGCTGATGTTTTTCAGCATCACTTCGCGCTCCACTCTTTCAGCAAATCTTTTGTCTTTCTTAATCCATTCATCAATTCCTTTCTCCTGCTCAAGAAACTTTTCTATCTTGCGAACAAGCATTTTTATTTTTTTAAGGGCATAGGCTGCTGCAGAAAGAGCATCCATCTCATGAGCATTGCCAAATTCATAGCCATCAACAAGAACCTTTTTCTCTTGATTCAGCATGTCTTCTTCAGGGCTTATTATCCTTGCACCTGTAGCTGCTGCAAACTTCCTTATAAAGGCAGGGCATTCCTTCCTGTCTGTAGCTGCTATTATGCTTCCCAGCTCAATGGTTTCTCTTATCAGCTGCCTAAGGTCAAGCCCTCTTGAAGAATGCAGCTTTAGAAGATTGCCCTTCATGTCCAGCACAGCATAGGCAGCAGTTGTGCCAGGATCTATGCCTATGATTGTGTTCATTATGGCTTTCAAGAGGAAAACATTCTATAAATATCTTTTGTTTTATAATAGCCCAAATAACTTAAATATTTGTTCACTCATGAGCCAAATCCCAAATTAGTCATAGCAGAACCATCATATTAGAAAATATATTTTAAATAATATTTAATCTGCATTAAAACGGCTTTTCTATATATTCAAATCAGGATTAACAGGTAAAATAAAAAGAAAAAGCAAAAAATAAAAAAATAAAAATATTCTGAATTCTAATTCAAAGATAGCCTAATGATATAGAAAGATATACACAGATATATTCTTTTTCATAAAATTAATAGTTCCATTTTAGAAAAAAACCATTTTAAAGCGTCATTATAGTTCCAAAACGTTCCAAAATCATTTTTTTAGCAAAATAATGTTCTTTTTTCCTTTTTTATGCTTAATAATCACTTTCCTGTCTTCTAATTCCTTAATAAGCCTGCTTAAGCTTGATTTTGGAAGGCCCATTATAACCCTCAAAGTGCCCTGTTCGCAGCTTCCGCCCCTCTGTTTTATTATATTGACTATCTGTTCCTCATCCTCTTTCAGATGCTCCTCTATGTCCTCAACCTTTTTTATTATGACCTGCGGCTTCTTTTTGAAGTGAAAGTAAAAATAGACAGATAGCCCGGCTATTACAACTGAAAGTGCAATAATAACAGCTATCGTTGGAAACTTCCTTTTGAGAATTATAAGTATGGAAAAAGTATCATTCTCACTCATGTTCTTGAGATACCACTTAAAGACAAGGGATTGTCCATCACTTCCAATCTCATTAGGCATTGGATATATAGAGCCAGTTTCTATGTTTTCTTGTTTTATCGGCGTTTCAAGGGTATAGCCCTCTGGCAGTATTGCCTCAACCTTCATCTGTTCAGTTTGGTAGAATGGTTTTATTGTTACAAAGAATGCAGAGCTCTTTATGAGATTTCTTGTACTATAGCTTAGTTCTATCTCCTGTGCAATGTTTCTTATCCTCAGTTTCTTTTCAGTCTCATCAGTATATATGATTTTTCTTGAAACATTATCTATTATCAGCTCTGCATCCGAAGCATCATTGGGCAAATCTACAATAACATCCACCATCCTGCTTTCATTCATAATAAAGGTTCCTGAAACCAGCACCTTGTTTTTTTCTATCCTGAAAATGTAACTGCTCTCTATTATTGATTGCGCAGATGTGTTTTCTGAAACTGCTATTAGAAATAATACTGAAACTATGCTAAGCACCAATAGCAAAAGCAAGTTCCTGTTAGTAGCTTTTCCCATCTCCAACCCCTTTTTTACAACTTACTTAAGGTTTTGAAGTAAATGCTATTAATAAATCTTACCTTTTGGAGCAATAGCAGATAATAATTTTAAGTCAGATAAAAATTTACAAATTAAAACATTTGTTATATAAATAAAATGAAAATAAAATAATTAAAAAAATAAAAAAAATTCTAAGATGAAATTAGCAGGATTAGAATGAAATAATGTAACAAATACCGTAACCCGGATTAAAATAATTAAATTAAAATAACAGAATTAAAATAATAATGGCAATAAAATTAATGTAACAGAATTAAACTGATAATGACAATAAAAATAATGATGAATTAATAATGAAATAATCAAGAACTAATAATGAAATAATCAAGAACTAATAAGGTATGTTAAAAATAATACTGTTAAAAAATATTAAAATTTTATGTTAAATAAAGAATATTAAAATTATGTCAAAAATATTAGAAATTTTATTTCGTAATGTTCTGCCTTATTGCAGCAAGCTTCAGGTCTGTTCTCAGCTCAAGGATTTTGTAATGCTGCTTTCTCTTTTCGCTCTCGCTAATCCTGGCAGTCATGCTGAATTCCTCAAGCCTTTGCAGCAGCGCATTTGCTTCCTCAAATCTTCCCTGCTCTGCCAGAGTCCTAATCTGCTGTTCAGCTGATTCAAAGCTGATTATATTAATGCCTCTTTCTGTCCCCTTTTCTGCTTCAGGGAATTTTTGTTCATAGGCTCCTGTTTCAATACCAAATTCTGGCCTTTCAAGTTCTTTTTCGGCACCTATCCTGCTGAATAATTCAGTATCATAAATTCCCTTTTGCTCCATTTGCGGGATTTCTTCCTTCTTCAATTCATGCTTCACATAAAGCTCAAATCTCTCCTCTTCAAGCCTGTTCTTCTCCTCAAGAAGCCTGTATTGCATGTCCATCAATTCATGCTTCTTCTCTTCCAGTTCCTGCTCCTGCTTTTTTACATTTCCTTCTCTTTCTCTGAGTTCTTTTTCTCTCTCTGTAAATCCAGGCATCTTTTTCTCGTATTCTTCTCTCAGTTTCTGTGTCTTTTTCTCTGCTATCTTCATTTCTCTAACCATTTTAGAATATTCCTTTGACATTTTTGGGAAGTTCTTCCTTATTTCAATAAGCTCTTCCTTCTTGAGCCTTAATTTTTCAATTTCTCTTTTCTGCTGCTCAAGTTTCTTTTCTTTTTCCTTTAGCTCTTTCTTGTAATCCATCAACTTCTTCTGCTCTGCTTTTATTCTCTCAATTGTTTTCTCCAACTTCTTTATTTTATCATCAATATTCTTTCTCTTGTTCTCAAGTTTCTTTTCTTCTCTTATAATATCATCTGCTCCTTTCCTTATTTCTTTCTCCTTTATTTTCAGGGTTTCTTCATCTTTCATAAGCTCTTCAACCTTCTGCCTTATTTCCCTGTCTTTCTGGTCGAGCTCTTTCTTCAATTCAATAGCGCTCTGAAGCTTGGTTCCAGTTTCTTCTGAAGGCTCTTTAGCCTCTTCTCCTGTAACATTCATGTTGGCTTCAAGCTCCTTTTCCAATGTTTTTTCCTCTTCTATGAGATTTTCCTGTACAGAAATCTTTTCAGGCTCCAGCTTTGCTTTTTTTCTTCCAAAAATTCCAAAGATGCCCCTCTTCTCCTTTTTCTCTGTCGTATGCTCTGCAGCAATTTTTTCTTCCTGCGGCATGAATCTTGAATAGTCCTCAACAGGCTCTATTTCCTCCCTCTGTATCTCTTCCTTTTTCTCCTCTTCACCAGACGGCCTTATCTCCTTTCCATAAAGCACTCTTATGGCATCAACTTTTGTCTTGGCAAGCCGCAGCTTGTCAGCAAGCTCTTTTTTCAAAAGCGCATTCTCCACCCAATCAGCAAAATCATTCTTTTGATTGGTGTGATAAGCATAAGTATCATCGTCTATGTATTTTATGAAATGCCTCAGGTCATCAAGGCTCTTTATCCTGTCGCCTGTCTTTAAGGTAAGGCAGTATTTTATGCCTTTGGGGTGCACCTGCTTCATGTGTATTTTCAGGGCGCGCCTGTCATTAAACTCTTTGCCGCATATGCTGCATATTGCTTTCCCTTCTTTTTTGGCTGTTTCCTGCTTGAGAATATCGCTGAGTTCTGATGTTTCAGCAGGAGCCAGTGGCGGGAGTTGCGCTTCAGGCGCTTCAGAAACAGCTCTGCCAGTTGCTGCTACCTTTTCTTCTGCAGGAGCAGCTTTCTTTCCAAACAGTCCTATGCCGAGAATTCCCTTGCTCTTTTGTTTTTTTGGAGTAAAATCTTCAGGAAGAGGAGGAAGTTCAAGATTGCTGTCAAAGTCATCAGTCAGTTTAACGTCAGCGTTATCTTTTGAGGTTTCATCTACCACTCTATCACCCCTTTTTTACCTTAAAATTATTATGAATATTATTTTATATAAAATTTTGTATGAAATATTGTTATTATTATTTGCTATTATTTAAAAATATATCTTTTTATGCAGCTGCTGATTTTTTCTGCTGAAAAACCAAAACCTTTTTTAATTAGTTATTAATTGCTTTGCAAATGCACTTTTTAAATGTATCGCTAATATGCTCTCAATAGCAAATATGCTCTAATAATTCATTTGAACATCGTTTTTAGAATGGAGGATAAAAATGGCTGAAGATTTAATATGCATCTCATGCAAGAGAAAAATAGCCAACAGGTCAGGCGGCGCTAGGTTTTTATGCCCTTCCTGCGGCAAGTACGAAATTATAAGATGCCGTGACTGCAGAGAGCGCGGAGTAAAATACACATGCCCTTCCTGCGGCTTTGTGGGGCCAAACTAGGTTCTTGCTTGGGAGAAGGAATTAGTGAGTGATTCAAATGGCAAATGTTGTAATAACATTGAGGATTATGCCTGAAGATCCAAAAGTGAGTCTTGAATTCATTGAAAACAGTGCTAGGGAAAAAATAAAAAAGTACGGCATTGAAGTTCACACTGTGGAAAAGGTTCCGATAGCTTTCGGCTTAGTTGCTCTTGATTTCATTATGCTTTCTGACGAGAAAAAGGGCGACACTGAGCAGTTGGAGAAGGAGCTCTCGCTGCTGCCAGGAATAAATTCTGTTCAGGTAACTGATGTCAGACGGGCTGTTGGGTAAGATTAAACGCTATTTGCTGAGCGTTTTCATCACTTCAACTATTTTTCTTAGAGGAGCATCAGTCCTTATGCCTTCACCATCAAAGTGCGTTTCTGAAGCAGAATATCTCCTTTTTTTCAGACTGCTTATCAACAATTTTTTCTTTGGAGCACCAATCTTATTCCTTTCGCACAGCTCTCCAATATCATAGAACCAAGGGGTTTTGATTTTGGATTCTGAACAGCATGCATTAATAACATCAATTAATTGCCTGTTTTTTTCTGTTTGCTCACTTTTTTGCCCAAGGGTTTTCAGTATTTTATACAACAGTTTTGCATCCCAAAGGCTTCCAAGCCATAGGGGACCTGCAAACTCAAAATTAGTCCCACAACTGCATTTTCTTCTATTAAATATCTCCTTTGCTGTTTCCGCATGCAGACACTTTCTGCAATAGAGGATAAAACCGTGCTTGGAAATTATTTCATCTGCCTTCTCTTTGCTTTTTTCACACCTGAAGAAAACCCTGAAATAATGCTGATGATAATAGGAAAATATCGGGATTAATGCCCTGCCATACTGAGCACCGATTAATTGCGCCTTCCTTATCAGAATTCTAAGCCCGCTCTCATGCATAAAGGCATTCCTGCAGGGTCTTGCCCAATAATTCCTGAGACAGGTATTCTCAAAAGTGCCTGACAATGGTGCAGTATCAGTTGCAGTTATTGCCAAAATTCCGTTTCTTGAAATCCTCTTTATTGCATTATCCAAGAACGGGTTTGGGCTTCCGAAAGGGTCTATATCTATATAAGAAAAGCCAAGAGATTTATTGAGGAAGAGATTTGCATCCATCTGCGAAACTATAACCTGTAATGCCCTGCTTTTTTTCCTCCCCTCTAAAGATTGTTTCCATTCCTTAAAACTTATATTATTCAGCCGCAGGTTTGCCTTTAAGAGCTTGGCTGCATCAGAAGACATGTCATTCGCATAAATCCTTGCTATTTTTCCTGATGGAAGCTCCTTTGCGAGCCGTATTGTCCTGACGCCTGTCGCAGCCATAAGGTCGCAGGCATATATTTTCGATAATTCGCAGGCAGAAAGCACTGCAACTGTTATGTCGCGGTTGAGCTTCATTGCAGGATTGTAAAAAACTCTCATCTCCTTTGAGACAGTATCCGCCTTTGGAGCAACAAACTTTGCACTTCCCTCGCTGAAAATAGATTTATTCATCAGATTAGAGATTAGTTGCATTTATTTAATAATTTTTAGTATTAAATGCCTATTAACAGGTTTTGACCATTCATTCTTTTTTCTTTATTGAACTTCGTTGTCGAAGAAAGTTAACCCTACGAAACTTTGAGTTTTTCCTCGCTTTCCTTCGGGAACGTTGCACTAAAAATCAATCCCTGACAGAAAAGATTAACAGCGATTTGGAGGAAACTTCGTTGCACTTCGGTTTCTGACGATTTTATATTTTCTGCACTTCAATGTTTCCTTGTGTTTTTTTTGTAAATTTGTAAAGATTTAAAAATAAGTTACATCTCCAAAGATTTATGGCTAAGGTTAAGGGCTCTGCCAAGGAAACAGCAGAGCAAGAGCAAAGTGCTGGAAAGAGTAATCTGGAATGCCCAATCAGAAGCCCCATATGCGTTTTTGAAGGGCATGTTGACCATGGGAAATCGTCATTGCTTGACAGAATCAGGGGCAGTTCTATTGTCGAGTCAGAACCGGGCAAGATTACTCAGGGCATAAGCGCTTATCTGGTGCCGATTGGCACACTTAAGAATCTTTGCGGCACTTTATGTTCTGTAATCAAGATGGATTTTGCTGTTCCCGGGCTTCTGTTTATAGACACCCCAGGTCATGCTGCCTTCACAAACCTGAGAAAGAGAGGTGGCTCTATTGCTGATTTTGCAGTCGTTGTTATAGACATAAACGAGGGCTTTATGCCTCAGACAATTGAAGTCATAGAAAACCTCAAGTCAAACAAGACTCCTTTTCTGATAGCTGCTAACAAGGTTGACGTAATGCCTGGCTGGAATTCCAGCTCACAGCTCCTTCTTCAGAATATTGCTTCTCAAACTCCAGAAGTTCAGAGAATTCTTGACGAGCGCATCTATAAGATTGTTGAAGAGCTTTACAAATTGGGTTTTGAATCTGAGCGCTTTGACAGAGTAGAGAACTTCACAAAGCAAATAGCAATTGTGCCTGTCTCTGCAAGAACTGGAGAGGGCGTTCCTGAAATGCTGAGCGTAATAATTGGTTTGGCTCAGAGATATTTGCAGGGTTGCCTCAAATGCTACACTAAGGGCTATGCAAAGGGTTCTGTGCTTGAGGTGAAAACAGAACCTGGAATAGGAAGCACTCTTGATGTTATAATTTATGACGGAACGCTCAATAAGAATGACATAATTGTAATAGGAGGGATTGAAAAGCCGATTGTCTCAAAAGTCAGGGGGCTTTTGGAACAGACGATTCCTCACAGAAGAGACAAGAAATATGAGCTGAAACAGGTTGATTGTGTGCATGCTGCAGCTGCTGTGAGAATAATGGCTTCTGATGTTGAAGATGCAATCTCAGGCATGCCGATTCTCGCATGTTCAGAATCCGAACTTGAGGAAACAAAGGAGCAGGTGCAGGAAGACGTGAATGAAATCGTGATTGAAACAGAGGAGAAAGGCGTGCTGGTGAAAGCAGGTAATCTTGGAGCTCTTGAAGCTCTTTCAAAAATGCTGAGAGAAAAAGGCATACAGATAAGGAAGGCAAGCTTGGGCAATATAACAAAAAAGGACATTGTTGAGGCTGAAACAAACATCAAGACAGCTCCTCTCAATGCAGTCATTTTAGGATTTGACGTTGCATTGGATGCTGAAGCAAAAGAAAAGATAAAGGATTCTCCTGTAAAGATAATAATATCAAATGTTGTTTATTCCCTGATTGGAGATTTTGAGAACTGGAAGAAGGGCAGGCAGTCAGAATTAACAGAAGAGACCTTAAGCTCTCTTGTCACGCCCTGCAAGATTATGATAATGCCTCAGTGCATATTCAGGAACAGCAACCCGGCTGTTGTTGGAGTTGACATAATTGCCGGAGTGCTCAAAGTCGGAACTCCGCTCATGAAAGAGGGAAAGGAAATAACAAGGGTCAGGGAAATGCAGTCTGAAAACAAAAACATAGCGCTTGCTGAAAAGGGAAAGCAGGTTGCTGTAAGCCTAGCAAAGGTTACTGTAGGCAGACAGATAAATGGCAATGATACTTTATACACTTTTTTCAGTGAAAATGACTTCAGAAAGCTGAAGAAGCTGAAGCAGTATCTCAAGCCAGATGAGATAGATGCAATGAAAGAAATAGCAGAAATCATGAGAAAGGAAAATCCCCTTTGGGGAGTTTAGGAAGAGCTTAGGACTTATCAAAAACTAAAATTATAAATTAAATCAGCAACGCAAAAATTAAATTATAATAATTTTTAATTCAAAATTAAATAAAATAATAGTGCAACTTAAAAAATATACGATTAAAAAAACGTAAATAATAAATATAAACAATAAATGCAAAAAAATAAAAAAATGTGAAAAATATTTGTTGATGATGCATAAAATAATAAATAACAAAATAAAATAATCACTCAGAAAATAAACAATAAAAAATAAAATAATAATTAAAACATTAAACATTTATTGAGGTGGAAATAATGGCAGCCAAATCCAAAAGTTCAGAACAAAAGAAAGAAGAAAAGGGAGAAAAAAAGCAGCCTGTGATGAGCAAGGAAGAGCAGATAGGCTTTCACAAGGGCTCTTTAGCGACTCTTGCAAAAGAGAGGCAGGAATTTGTCAGGATTCTCTCAATAATTGAGCAGCTTATGCAGATGCACATCAAGGCGCTGCAGGAATTAGGAGTTGACCTGACAAAAGAGTCAGCAGCTGAAGAGCAGCCAGAACAGAAGAGGCCTAAGAAGCCCATTGAGGACATTCTCTAATCATCTGTATTAATCCTTTACTCCGATGGCAGATTCAAAAATAGTTTTTACTGCATTCGGCCACAAGAATGTGCTTTTAACTCACAGAACTACTCTTGAATTCACGAAGCATTCTTCTCTTACTAAAAAAGGGGATTGCATAGTTGGAGTAAAAGCAGATTTCTCGCTTGAGAAGATAAAAAAATTTTTCAGCGAGAATCCTGAAAGCAAAACAAAAGGCAAAAAAATAGTTTTAATGTTAAGAGCAGGAAATTCTCAGGAGCGAATAACTGCAGTTCCAAACAGGAATTTCTCTTCCGAAGAAGAGATGGTTATTAGGAAAGGAGAGTTTATTTCAGAACGGACCTTTGCAACAAACTCTGACAAGGCAGCAAAAGAGCTTTCAAGGGATTTTGTTGAAAAGCTTAAAAGCCCTTTATGCAAAATTTATGTTGAAATCAGTTTTGAAAAATGATTGAAAGCGATACATAATTGAAAAAATAAATAATTGAAAACAAAATAAAAACGAAATCATTGTGCTCTCATTATAATACTCTCATTTTGAAAACTATCACCCAAAAACGCGGCATATAGAGAAAATATAAAAGATAAACATAAACGAATCTGTTTATTATTTGGAAACATGGCAGTTGAAGATGATTCTTTGGATTTAGAGAAAATCTTTGGCAAATACAGATTTGCGCCAGAGCCGAGCTTGGACCAGCATTTCCTAAAAGACAAAAAAATAATAAACCAAATTCTTGAACTTCTCAATACAAAAGAGGATGACACAATATTTGAAATAGGCGCAGGCATTGGCACTATTACAAAAGAAATCCCAAAATGCAAAAAAGTTTATGCCGTTGAGTTGGATGAAAATGCATTTAACATTCTTCAGCAAGAAGTCAAGCATAAGAATCATATTGAATGCATAAATGGCGATGCGATAAGCCTGATTGACAAGCTGAAGTTCAGCAAAATAATCTCCAGCACTCCGTTCTCAATATGCGAGCCGCTTATACAAAAACTCTTCACAATAAATTATGAGAAATGCGTGATTCTGCTCCCAAAAAAATTTGTGGACAATCTTCTACAGAAAAAAACCAAATTAGGGCTTTTTGTAAATGCTTTTCTTAATATAAACATAATAGCAGAAGTGCCTCAGCAGGCTTTCAATCCAGTGCCGAGGGCAAAAACTCTTTTGCTTACAATTGAAAAGCTTGAGCAGGATAAGTCAGAAAAATTATCTCAAGATAATTTAATCATAAGGTATCTTTATTTTCAGAGAGACAAGAAGCTGAAGAATGCTTTGCGAGAGATTCTCATAAAACTTTTCGTTCTTACAAAGAAGCAGGCGAAATCAATAATTCTGCGAATAAATATAAGCGACGCAGTGCTGGAAAGGAATGTGGAAAATTTGAACTATCAGCACTATCTCAGGCTCGTTGATGAGATTAAAAAGATTGAAGCAATGCGAAATAAGATGCAATGAAATTCAGCAATAAGTAAAAATTTAACAATAGGATGAATAAAATTGGAATAAATAAAACCAGGGAAATAAAATATTCTTAATCTTTTTTAATGCTTTTATGTATTTTTATGTTTCTAATCTTATGTCAAGCAAGTTCCTTCACTCTTCTTATCTTGGGAACAAAGTTTATGATTCTATTATCTTTTAATTTTCCCGAGCCCAGAAAATTGTCCTCATATTTTATTATCACAAATCCAGAAAGCTCTTTTCCAGCAGACGCTTTTTCCTCGTCCTTTAGCTCGATGTCTTCCCCCTTCGTCCACTTCTCGCATCTTTCATAGTCAACCTCAAGCACATTCTTGTTTGCATTTTTTCCTATTATCTGCGAGCCCTCAATGCTTAGTCTCAATCTTCCGTCTTTTATCTCACCCAAATACATGCCTGCAGTGTTTATCCTCAATCTTGAGAAGTCAATTTCTGAAATGCTTCTCGTTATTACAAATATGTCATTTTCCTTGTTCTTTAGAAAGCCGAAATTTGCAAATTCTTCAGAAAGCATGCTTCCCCACTGCATTTCTATGACTTTCAGCAACTGCTTTGTTTCCTTGCTATTGAGTATTTTCAATTCCATGGAATCATCTTTTTAATAAATTTAATTTGTTTGAGTTATAAAAATCTTTTGGAAAAATAAAACCAGAGAACTCTTAGAGTTTCACAAAATATAAGCTAAAAATACAGAATTTTATAATAAAATTATAATAAAAGTTCTTCAGTAAATATTTTTATTCTTCCTCTTCTCCTTCTATCTCTTCAGAGGCAGAGCTTGGAATGGCAAGTTTCCTTATTATCATTATGTCTCCAACGCTTTCTACAAAATTGTGAGGCACTATAACCCCTTTTGCCCCTCCTCCAAGTATCTTTCCCAGGAAGGATTCTCTGCCTGCCTTTACTCTCCAACCGTATATTTTTGATGCTGTCAGCACTGCTTCCTCAACATCACCGAAATATTCGCCAGAATCAGTAAAAACCTTCATGCCGTATACTTCGCTTATCCTCTTCATCTTAAGCATGCTATCCCCTCCAATATTTTGCTTCGGTAATTAGTGTTTAAAATGTTTTGTTGCTAGTATTTAAATTTTGTGGAAAAAGTTTATAATTGTATTCTCCAAGCCCCACTCCTGAGATGAAAAAAACAGAATCTAAAAGCACAAGCAGAACAGGTGAACGTCTAAAGATAATCGGCACTTCTCACATTGCTAAGGAAAGCGTTAGTTCAATTAAAAGGGAAATAGAAAACTGGAAACCCAATATAGTTGCACTGGAGCTGGACAGCAAAAGGTTTTATGGCTTGATGCATCAGCAAAAGGGCGCTCCAAAAGCTAGACCGAGCATAAGAAAGGTGGGGCTGAAAGGATACTTATTTACAATAATCGGGGCATGGGTTCAGCAAAAGCTTGGAGAGCGTGTTGGCATAATGCCCGGCTCTGATATGAAGAGTGCTGCAGAAGCCGCTGCTAAAAACCAGATTCCAATAGCACTCATAGACCAGGATATCGAGGAAACTTTAAGAAATTTCTCCAAATCCTTTTCCTTCCGTGAGAAATTCAACATTTTTGCTGACATGTTTTTAGGAATATTTTTTAGGAGGGAGATTGTCAAGTTTGACATTTCAAGAGTGCCTGACAAATCAACCATAGACATGGTTATAACCAAAATCAAGAAGCGCTATCCGAATATCTACAAGGTGTTTATTGGTGATAGAAACAAGTTCATGGCAAGGAATCTCATCAGCATAATGCGCAGCAATCCTGAAAAAAAGATTCTCGCTGTTGTCGGAGCAGGGCATGAGGATGAAATCTTGAATCTGATAAAAAAACACAGCGAAGGGACTGTTGATGTAGTCAAAAATAATATCTCATACAATTTTACTTATTCTGTGTGAAATTATTTATTTTGTATGAAATCATTATGTATACAAATATAACCAAGAACAAATACAAATAAGAACATGATTCAAAAATATAATCCGAAGCAAGAACACAATTTAATTCCCGACAATAATATATTTATATAATTCTATATAATTTAATAAAAATATGTTTAATAAAAATATATTATATACTTCTGTATAATTTAATGAACATTTAGAAAAAAATCCTTAATTTCCCGTTGGCTGCGGTATTGGAAGCTGCGGAAGATACTCGTTGCCATTGTAATAAAAAGCAGGAGTCAGGCCGAAGCACTGCACATCTCTTATTCTTATTTCTAAAGTGCCATTATTCTGATCCGTAATCTTCCACTCATAAGGAGTTGGGGTTGTGTAGCAAATCCATCCGCATGCCTGGCAAGTAATATCTGTCTCTCTGTATAATGGGTCAATTCCTACGAGCCACTCATCAGGATTGCTCTTTAGCAATATCTCTTTTGCCTCTTCAGGAAGCGCATAAGTATATTTTTTGATATCCTCCTTATTAAGAATCTTATCTTTTTTCATGTTGTCCTTAAAAAAGCCGCCAAGCTCATTTTCCTCATATGTTACATTGAACCTGCTTGAGGCATCCAGCACAACGTACATTGCCCTTTCAATATTTGTCGGCTTGGGGCTTGCTGTCAGTGGAATAAGCTTGTCATATTCTGATTCAGGAAGCTTGTATGCCAGCTGCGAGTCAACTCTTCGATAGAGGGTGTCGAAAAGCTGTGCTGACCAAAGCTTTGAGAATGACTCTGACTCTTTTTCAGTGAAGCCCGCCTTCATTAGGTCCTCTTTGAGAGTGTTATCCTCTCTGACAAAATCAGAGAGCTCTACAGTCTTTTCTTCTCCTGGTGCAAGGGTGCCTATCTTTGCTGCAAGAAGCTTGTCCTGGAACGGAAGCGCTCCTGGAATGCTTGTCACAAACACCATACTGTCTACAGAATAATTTCCATTGTTTTTTACCTTAACTCCTCTCAAGTCATAGGAAAGCTCTATAGGATTCTCAAATTTCATTTCAGCCTCATAAAAGAGGAACTTTGACGATTTGCCATTATATTTCAAAGTGTTCGAGTCAACATTGTTGAGGATTGGCATTATGTCTTCAAGGGTCTTCCTTTCATCAACTGCCAGTTTTGGGGTTCCAAAGCTGTTCTTGTCTGAAAGCACCTCAACATTGTTCCAAGAAATCTCTTTTCCAGAGCGCTCTGCCTCGGGATAAGTAATTGTTAATGAGGGTTCTGTCATTTCCTGAATATTCTCCTTTACAGAAATTTTCATAGGACCCTCAGCATCTATGTAAATTACAGGCAGCTTTATACTCGTCTCAATCTTGGGCCTTGAGGTTACAAAAACAGAATCATCTGTGAAGCATCCTTCCATTACTCCCCATTCGTGTAGTTCATAGTTTGCTGTTGGCGTGACTGGCTTGCATCCTGAAATTGCTAGTTGTGCAGCTATGATTGTTCCTAGTGAAAGTATAAAAATCTTTTTTCCTAATGAGTTCTTATTCATAAGGCCACCCCGCTCTCTTGAGAATATAAATAATAATACTTTATATAATTTTATATATATTTCTATCATTGAGACTATATTAATTTTTTTTCTCCGAAAACGCATTAACATATTAAAAAATATTAACTTGTTTTATATTATAAAATTGTCTTATGATAAATTAATAATTCAGAGTAAATTCTGACATATCTGCAATGCCATTCAAAACTTTTATAAAGAAAATCGCTTTTAAAAACAGTGCCTAATATTCAAAACAAGTGCTTAATAGCATAATTGCGGCTGTGGTCTAGCGGCTATGATTCGAGCTTCCCAACAGCCTTTTAGGAAAAGCTTTGGGAAAACAGGTGCGACATTTGGCTTGGAGCCTCAGTCCCACTAATAAAAGGCTGGCGAAAGAGCTTGCAACCCGGGTTCGATTCCCGGCAGCCGCATATTTAGTTTTATGTAATAGGCTTTGCTTTGCTAAAACTCTGTGGCGTTGCATGATGGCAGAGATAAAAAATCATCTTGAAGTGAAACTTTTTGTCGCTGTTCTGTTCAGAGATAAAAATATTCTTGATTCTGCGCTCCAGAAACTTTCAGAATATTTTGGTGAAATAGATTTTGAGAGTGGCGAGTATGATTTCTCTTTCACGCATTATTATGAAAATGAGATGGGCTCTGGCTTGAAGAAAAAATTCTTCTCATTCGAAAAACTGATTAACAGGGAAGAGCTTCCTGAAATAAAACTATTAACTAACAGCACAGAATTAGAATTCTCTGCAAATGACAGAAGAAAAGTAAATATTGACCCTGGCTACTTGACTGCGCACAACATAGTTGTTGCAAGCGCAAAAGAGCTTTCCCACAGAATGTTTATTGGAAAAGGAATTTTTGGAGATATTCAGTTAATATTTAAAAACAATAACTTCAGCCCGTTGCCCACAACATTTGCAGACTATCGGCAAGAAAAAATAATAAATCTCTTTAATGTGATAAGGCAAAAGTATTTAAGCCAATTGAGAGAATAATCTTTTTTTACATTAAATGCAAAGATGATTTTTTTATGGAAAAAATAATTGACTTCAAGGACTTAAAGAAATATGACCTGCATACTCACACCTCTTATTCTAAATGCAGCATTCTTACGGTAGAGAAATCACTCAAGACAGCTCTTAAAAGGGGCTTAGACGGCATTGCCATAACAGACCACAACACAGTCAAAGGGGCATTTGAAGCTGTTAAACTTTTCAAGCATGATTTCTTCAAGAGAGCGAAAAACCAGGATTTTGAAGTGATTGTTGGAGAGGAAATAAGGACTGATCATGGTGAAATTCTCGCATATTACCTGAATGAGAGGATAAAGCCAGGAAACATTTTTGAGGTTCTTGACAAGATCAGAGAACAAGATGCCATGGCATCAGTGGCTCATCCCGTCACTCTTTTCAGAAAGCAAGTTGGATTAGGACTAGAAAAAACTGATTGGCAAAATATCATGAAAAAGATTGATGCTATTGAAAGCTTCAATTCAAGAAATCTTTTTTCCTATGTTAATAGGCGCTGCGAGCATTTCGCTGAAAAATACTCTGTGGCAAAAACAGCTGGCTCTGATGCCCATTTCTGGTTTGAGATTGGAAGCGCATATACCTTATTTCCCAAAAAGCTCTCGCTAATGGAAGCGATAAGAAAGAAGAAAACAGAAGTAACAGGCACCACAAAATATGCGTTTATAGGAATGCCTCTCAGCGTGTTTGTTCAGCGTATGAAACTAATAACAATATGAAATGAAAATTAGAAAAAATAAAGAAGTAAGAAAGTAAATAGCTTAAAAAAGAAATAATAAATCAAAATAATGAAATAAAATTTTATTATTGTGTTTTTCGTGTTTTATCTTCTTTAACCATATTTTTCTCTAAGTTTTTTATTATAAAGCTCCTGATGAGCTATCCATAGATTTTGATGGAGGTGCTCCTCTTTCTTTATTTTTTCTGGCTTGAGCCCTAGTTTGTATTGCTCATTTAGACCTCTAAGATACTGCTTACCGCTTTCCAAATCATCTATTGTTATTTTTTCAAGCGCCTTCCCTTGCAGTCTCCTGCCAAGACCTTTTCCTATTTCTTCAACGAGATTGGATATCTCATGTTTTGTTATCCTTTTTACATCTTTGAACATGTGTTGCATGTCGGTTTTATTGACGCCAAAAAAGACCTGCATTACAGAATCTTCAAATACATAATCAGAAATCCCTTGATATTTTGGGTCTATTCTCAGCAGTTGTTCCTTCAATGCTTTTGCAATATTGTCTATCAACTGGTTTTTGAGCTTGTCATCAAAAACATGTTCTTTGTGATAAAGTTTTTCCTGTTTCACTATAGAATAATATTCACTCATTATAATTGATTCAAGCGCTTCAAGGTGAGCGGGTATTTCCTCAAGCTTCTTTCCAATCTCCTCAAAATTAGGTCCTTTTTGTCCCTCAGCCATTTTCAATCACCCATAATGTTTTTATAAACTCCAGGTTTATGTTTTATGCCTCTTTTTTATCGTTATTTTTTTACTATCTATTTTTGTCTTCATTCCTATCTTTATATTATTTGTTATTATTCACAATAATTTCTCTTATATTTAAGTTTTGTTGGTTTTAGATGAATATTTGATGATTTGGTTTTTTTTGGATTGGTTTTGCCCTGTTATCCTTTATTTTTATTTCAAGCAAACATTTAAATATAAAGAAGCAAAAATGATTCATTAAATTTAGAACAATTTATTTAAATTGATTGAAATTGATTGTTGAAAATCCTTAAATACCTTAAATATAATCCAACAGGTGATGCTTATGCCTAAGAAAGTGAATGAACAAGCAAAATCAAAAACTGATTCAAATGCTGAAAAGGAGAAGAGTTCAGAAAAAAGCGAGGAAGAGGAGAAAGAAGCATCTGAGATTGAAGCGCTCACAGCAAAACTTCCAAAGGAAGCCCAGCAAAAGCTTATGGAGATAAAGGAGAAGCTTGAGAAATTCCAGAAGAAACTCTTAGATAAATTTAAGGAATATATTGTAGGCATCGCTTTACTCCCTCCTGAAAAGCCCGGAAAGGAGCATGAGAAAGAAGATTCTGAAGAGAAGAAGGAGGAAAAAGAGGGCAATAAGAACAAGATTAATGTTCTAATCTTAGTTGATGATTCTGATTCCAAGAAGATGAGCAAGGATGAGTTAAGCACCAAACTTACAGCGATAATAGAATCAATAGCCAAGGAAGTTGATGAAAACCTAAGCCCGAAAGTGCTTATACTTTCTGAATTGTGGCAGTCATGCTACGACGGCAAATATGATATCTTGAACATGATTGCAATCTCAGCTCCGCTTTACGATAATGGAATGCTTTCTGCAATCAAGATTGCTGAAGTGCACAAGTCAATGGTGATAAAGAAATTTGAGAAATACATTGTGAGCTATGTGCTTGCCGGTTCTCTCGTCAAAGGAAAAGCAACCAAGACCTCGGATATTGATGTGTGGATTGTAGTGGATGATACTGATGTCAAGAGAATGACCAGAGCAGAACTGAAGGACAAGCTCCGAGCCATAATAATTACAATGGGGATAGAAGCTGGCGAGCTCACTGGAATAAAAAACAAGCTGAATGTCCAGGTTTATATCCTGACAGATTTCTGGGAGTCCTTGAAAGAAGCCAACCCGATAATCTTTACGCTTTTGAGAGACGGCGTTCCCTTGTACGACAGAGGAATCTTTATGCCCTGGAAGCAGCTGCTCCAAATGGGCAGGATAAAGCCGTCGCAGGAAGCCATTGACATGTTCATGAGCGCTGGCGAACAGATGCTTCAGCGTGTTGAATACAAGCTTAAAGAAATAGGCACAGAGGACATCTATTACGCTATTCTCACCCCTTCACAGGCAGCCCTTATGCTTTACGGAGTTCCGCCTCCTGATCCAAGAGAAACTGTTGAAGTTATGAGAGATGTGTTTGTAAAGAAGCAGAAGCTCCTGGAAGAAAAGTATGTTGACATACTTGAAAGTATTGTGAAAATGAGAAAGGATTTGGAGCATGGAACCAAGAAAGAAGTTTCAGGAAAAGAGATTGACACTATGCTAAAGGATGCACAGGAATATCTCAAGAGAATCCAGAGATTATTTACTCAGATACAAAAGATAAAGGAAGAGGAAGACATGGTGCATATTTATGACAGCGCACTGACTATTGTCAGAGATGTTTTGAAGACAGAAAGAGTTGAACATGTCGAAGATTCCGATATTGTAGAACAATTCAACAAGACAGTGATATGCAAGGGAATAATTCCTGCAAAGTTTTTGAGGACCTTGAAGGAAATCATGAAGGCAAAGCAGGACTATGATGAAAAGAAGCTTGGCAAGGCAGAGATTCAGAAGATAAAGAGCGAATTCTCAGAATTTGTCAAGTATTTGATTGAGTACATGCAGAGAAAGCATGTTGAGGAATTGGAGAAACTCAGAATTAGGGTCAAGTATGGGGAAGACAAGTATGGCGAAGTGATGATTTTAGAGAACCAGGCCTTCATAATCCACAACTTGGGCGAGGAAAACAAGAAAGTTTCAAAGGCAGAGCTTGACAAGGACGGCTTATTTGTTAACATCGTTGACAGTAGCGTCGATGAACTTGAAAATGCGCTCGCAAAGGCAAAGACGCCATCAAAGATATCATTGAAAGAAAAGATATTTGAGAACCTCAAAAAGATATTCGGAAAGGATGTTGAGATCGTTATCAACATTTAATAAGGTTATATTTTTTATAACGAAATTACATTTCAAAATTTAATTAGATTATGTGTTGGATTAGATTTTTTGTTGATGATGCGCTGATAAGATTTTCTGAGGCGTTTTATCAGTTCTTTCTTACCATCTTTCTCATTAACTTTTTTTACTCTTAAAAGATAAACATTTTATATCTTAAATAATATATTTTATTCTTACAATATATTTATAAGCATTTGAATAAAACTCATAATCATGAAAACCGGTTATAAAGTTTGCGATGCAATGACCAAAGAGCCAGTGACAGTGCCTCCTGAAACAACTGTGAGGGAATGCACCAAGGTAATGGCTAGGAATCATGTAGGCGGACTTCTCATAACCAAAAACAAGAAGATTCTTGGCATAGTGACAGAGCAGGACGTCACAAGAAAGGCAGTTGCCAGGGGTTTGGACTGCAATAAAGCACCGATAAAGAACATCATGGAAAAAAAGCTGATAATGGTGAATCCAGCAGCAGACATCTACGAAGCTCTTGTCAAGATGAGAGATGCAAACATAAGACACCTGCCTGTAGTGGACGAGGGAAAACTGATAGGGCTTCTGACAATAAAGGATGTACTAAAGATACAGCCGCAGCTTTTTGACTTGCTGGTTGACAAGTTTGAATTGAGAGAAGAAGAGCGTAAGCCCATACATGAAAAAGCAGAAGAAATGATATGCCAGATATGCGGCGCCTATGCTGACAAGCTTTATGCGGTTAAAGATACATTGGTCTGTAAGGAGTGCAAAAAATCCCTGTGAACAAAAATGGCTGTGCTTGAAATAAAGAAAGCTCTAACATTCCTTTTTCAGCACTTGAATTAATTTCATGGTTTTTTTCCAAATTTTTTCATCCTTCTAAAAGTTTTCTTCTACAAAAAGAAAATTTTATAAAGCATATCTCTCTTAAATAATAACAGTGCTATAATAGTGGTATAACTGTGGTTCAAAAACAAATACCTAAAACAATTTTGAAATACAAGGGAATATTTGACATTTCTACACTATACAGATTCATAGCTGAATGGCTAATAAATGAAGGCTTTGAATTTCAGGAAAAGGTATATAAGCATAAGCCTCCTGAGATTGAACTAAGCTGGGTTGCAAGGAAAAAGATAACGGGATATGTATTGTATCAAATCAATTTGGAATTCCATTTTTATGGCATCAAGGACATAGAAGTGATAAAGGACGGCATAAAGAGAAAAATGCAGGACGCCAGAGTTGAAATAACCTTTTCAGGCAAGGTTGAGACAGATTATCCAGATATTTATGGTGAGAGAAGGTGGGACAAATCTGCTTTCACAGCCAAGCTTAAGGATATTTTTGAAGATTATGTGATAAAGAAAGATATTGACTTCAAGCATGTCGATCCGCTCTATTATTATATATTAAAATTTTACGAGGATGTGAAAAAATTCCTTGAAATGCAGGCAGTTGGAGAATTATCTTAAAGAGGTTTTCAAAATGGCTGAACGCTACCCGGTTGTTGAGCATATGACCCTCAGCTACAACGGACTTTTCAATGTAACTGAGCTTTACAAGACAATAAACTCTTGGTGCAAAGAGAAAGGCTATGACAGAAGAGAAATGAGAAATGAAGAGCACATTTACCCTTCAGGAAAATTCATTGACATGGAACTAATGCCTTTCAAGAAAGTCAGCGATTACGCGATGTTTGTGATAAGGATGCAGATAACAATGCATGACGTAAAAGAAGTGGATGTTGAGAAAAATAAATACAAGCAAAGGCTCAATCAGGGCAAAATTGACATAATATTTGACTCTTTTCTTGAGACAGACTATGAAGGGAGATGGGAGCAAAACCCATTCTATTTCTTTGTAAGAACTGTCTTTGACAAATTCATTTACAGGAACTACACCCGAAGATTCGAGGAAAACCTAACATCTGACACAAACCATCTGCACACCACAATAAAGTCTTTCTTAAATCTTTACAGAGTAAACAAGTAAACAATAAGAAATAAAAATTATTAAATAAAAAATAATCCATAACTATCATTAATTTTTTAATATAATTTCTTCAATAATTTTAAATTCATTTTTAACAAAAATATTTTTCTGTGTCTTGGCAAAAATGTTTTATCAACTTATTCCCTTTGCATTTTTTTGTATCAAATCTAATCAAAATATTTAAAAACTCATTGAAAAATCATTCAATAATCAGCAAAACAATGCGGGGGTAGCAAAGTCTGGACAAATGCGCAGGACTTAAGAGCTAAGCAACAGCCAAGCTTTGAAATCCTGTCCCTTAGTGGGTCCGAGGGTTCAAAATAATTGGTTACGCTCAATTAATACGCAAGAGCAAGTGGGACATTGCTTTGCAAGTCCCACGGAAAAACCAACACAAGGAGGAGTAGTTCGTGGGATTTCACGAAGTGAATATCCCACTTAAGTCCATTTACGGGATTAGGCAAATCCCTTGGTTACGCTCAATTAATACGCA
>Ga0172366_10000976_pt1 | contig 21891 bp, 15 predicted proteins | sample LakKivSesite69cm_FD_114533 | JGI IMG/M metagenome (GOLD analysis project Ga0172366, IMG submission 114533) | Sediment microbial communities from Lake Kivu, Rwanda - Sediment site 69cm | ecosystem: Environmental > Aquatic > Freshwater > Lake > Sediment | place: Rwanda: Western Province, Lake...
CGGTCCTTGATCTTGTCCTGCGTGTCGCCCGAGCAGGAGTATAGATTCTCTTCGGCATAGACAACGTGCGGCAGTGTCCGGGCGAACTCGACCACCTCGGGCACTCGCACCACGCCGCCGATGTTGATGCCGCAGTGGCACACGAACACGCCGATTCTGGGCGCGTCGCCGCGCACATCGGTTTCGGCCGGGACCGATGATTCCTTCACCAAGGAACCGCGCTCGGCAGCGAGTATTTCCTCCGCGGCAGCAGCCGCGCCCGAGGCTCCGGTCACGGTCTCAGGGATCGCCATCGGCTGAGAGAAGCTGCCGGCCACGCTCACGCCGGCCCGGTTTGTCTGCGTTGGCACCCACGCGTCGGTTGCGGCGAACCCGTACTTGTTTAGCTCGAAGTCGAGCCGCTTGCCCAGGTCCACGAGTTCGGGCGGCGGCACGAATCCACAGGAGAGCACGACCATGTCGAACTCCTCGGCGAAGCTGCCCGCATCCGACGCATACCGGAGAGTAAGGTTGTGCGTGTCCGGGTCCTCGCGTATCTCGGGGACACGCGCACGCACGAGCCGGACTCCGTACTGCTGCTCGGCCCGGTCCACGTACTTGTCGAAATCCTTGCCATAGGAACGCATGTCCATGTAGAAGACGGTCGGCTCGACTCCACTTGAGTGCTCGCGAGTGATTACCGCCTCTTTGACTGCGTACATGCAGCACATCGCCGAGCAGTAACCGCGCTCGACTGAGTCGTCGCGCGAACCCACGCACTGCAGCCACGCCACTTTCTTCGGCGCCTTGCCGTCGGACGGTCGCTGAACGTGCCCTGAATAGGGACCGGACGCGGACAGGATGCGCTCGAACTCAAGGCTGGAGACGACGTTGGGGTACCGGCCGTGGCCGTACTCGGGCCGGAGCGAGGTCGGTGCGACTTTCGAGCCGGCCGTGACCACAACCGAACCTACGTCGATGACGATCTCTTCATCCTGTTGCGTGTAGTCGATCGCGCCTGCCTTGCACGCCTTCTGGCACGCGCCGCACTTGTCCTTCTGGAACTTCAGGCAGTGCGCGCGGTCGATGGTCGGCGCGTTGGGCACTGCCTGGGCATACAGGCGGTAGATGGCACGCCGGTTCGAAAGCCCGCCCTCAAACTCGTTCGGCAAGTCCCGCACCGGGCACTTGGTAAGGCAGTCGCCGCAACCGGTGCACTTCGACAGGTCCACCGAACGGGCATGGCGCTTCAGCCTGACTTTGAAAGCCCCGGGCTCACCTTCTACGCCCAGCACCTCGGTCAGCGTCATCAGCTCAATGTCCTTGTGCCTGCCCGCCGCGACCAGCTTCGGGGAAAGGATGCACATCGAGCAGTCGTTGGTCGGGAACGTCTTGTCGAGCATCGCCATGATGCCGCCGATAGCCGGCGCGCGGTCAACCAGGTAGACTTTGTACCCGGAATCAGCCAGGTCGAGCGCGGACTGAACGCCGCCGATGCCGCCACCGACGACAAGAACAGCACCGACCTTAGGCACTAGCGGCCTCCGGGTTCAAGTCAGAAGCCAAAAGCCAAAGGCCAAAAGCCAAAACCATCACTTGCGTCCTTTGGCGGTAACGACCGACTTCGCAAGTATTCGGACTAAGGCACCTGCCTCGCTCACCAAGGGTGCCGCAACGGCAGAATCTACGAGTCCTGCTCGACACACCGAGGCGAGCCAGTATTGAGACTCTTTTGCTTCCTTGAGGGCCAGTTGTAGCTTATGGATGAAATCGGCTCGACTCTCGGCTCCTCGCGCCTCCATGTAGTTGGCTCCAGCCGAAGCGCTGGAACGCATCAGTTGCCCGGCAACGTAGCGCCCCGGCGTACTTCTGGCGAGCCGGCCACCAAGTTTGAGGCAATCGGCCGCAAAGTCGAGCAGCCTGTCGCGCAGATCAGCCGCTGGTTCGCGGCTTTGGCTTTTGACTGCTGGTTTTTGGCTTTTGACTTCCTCAGCCATTAGCCTGCCTCTCCAGCGCCGCGAGCGACTCCGGATACGTACAGCCATCCTCCATTGCGCACTGCCTGATCGCGTTCATGATCTTGCTGATCTGCACGCCCTGCGGGCAGCGCGACAGGCAGCGGTAGTGGGTGGCGCAGATGTCCTTAAACTCATCCGCCAGCGCGGCCTCGCGCAGCCCAAGGTTCACTTTGCGTATGAAACGACGCGGGTCCTTCTCGGGGTCGAACAAAGTCTCCGGGCAGACTGCGGTGCACGAACCACACGTGAAGCACGCCGATACGCTCGGCGCCATCTTTATCACCTGCTGCTTGAAGTGCCGGTCCATCTCCGCCTGTGTCACTTTGTCCTTGCGGCCGGCCGGCCGCTTCTGCTCTTCCTCTGCAATGCGCGAGACCGCGTCGGCCACCTCGCCGATGTTCACCTTCTGCGGGCAGCGGTTCAGGCAAGTAGTGTGGTAGGAACACATCCAGACGAACTCGGACTTGCACACTTCTTCCTTCATTCCGAGTATCGCCATGCGGATGATGCGCCGCGGATTGTACTTCTCCTCCAGCTTCCGCACCGGGCAGGAAGCCGAGCACGACCCGCAGGAAAGGCAATGCATGAAACCGGTGTCACCATACTTCTCGGCCAAGCGGTACTTGAACTCAGCGTCGAGGTCGTTGACCAGCAGTTCAGAAGAAGAGGAATCAAGGGATCGAGGGATCAAGGGATCGAGTGTGGGAATCGGACCATCCGCCACTTTATCCCTTTGCCCCTTTACCTCTTCCATCCCTATTCCTCTCCTACCTTCAGGAACTCGGACTCGCGGAACGTCGAGAGCGGCAGCGGCTCGTCGAGGCTGCGTCCGGACACGTAGTCGAACTCCTTCTGAGCATTCTGCGAGACCTTCTTGAACAGCGTGGCGAGCCCGATAGTGACCGGGCAGGAATCCTCGCAAATACCGCACTGCACGCACGAGGCCATCATGTGGTTCATGCGCGTCAGGTGGAAGAGCAGAGTCTCTGACGGCATCCGGGTCGCACCTTTGCGCAGGGAAACCCGCACATGTTCGCCGATGTCGCGCTGGAACGTATCGGAATCGAAGAAGCACTCTCGGCAGTAGCAGACCGGGCAGACCTTCATGCAATTGTGGCAGTTGAGGCAGTCGGAGAAGTACTCGACCAGCTTCTCCGGCCCCGTCATCGCCTTGTCGAGTTCCTCGATGCGCTTGGCAGTCTTCGCCTTGCGGGCAGCGCCCAGGCTCTCGAGGACCTTCTTCCGCTTTTCAGGCTCATCCTGCGCCTGGACATCAACGTCCTCAAGTAGCACTTTGCCCTTGTCGGTCGCGGCCTCGACCCAGAGCTCCTGGTCAGGGTCCATGCCGATGAACCCAACGGCGAGGTCGAAGACCATCGGCTTTGGATGCCCACACATCTGGCAGGCGGTCCGGAAGTTGACGTTCTCGGCATAACCCGACTGCTCACGCACGTGCTTGTTGTCGAAATCCGCATCCTGGCCGCGGACGTTACGGAACCCGGCAGCCTTGTACGTGCCCGCGCAGTCTGCACCGATGAGCACCAGGCTCTCGGGCGCGACCTGCTTCAACTTCATCAGCTCGACGACGGCCCGGAGTTCGCAGGGCCGCAGGAATAGCCCGACCTTCGCGTTCGGCGAGGCATCGCGGGCAATGTCTGCCACGATGGATGCCGCATTGACGCCCATGGCCGGAAGCAGCGGAGCTGCTTCAGACAGCTTCTCCGGATTGGAGACGAGCGCCACCGTGGCTATCCCGGCGCTGGAGTAGGCCGGCGTCAGGATTGCGGCGAGCCTGCCTTCTTTGAGCCATCTGGCGAACAGGTTGCAAATCGTGGCTTCCGGATTCTTCGCGTCTACCTTAAGAATGCCCTTCATCATCGCCTCACACATCCCATTTCTCTTTGAAGGCGCTCGGGCCTTTCTTGCTGAGATAATCGGTCATCTCGGTGATGGTATCCGCGAACTTCCGACCCTCTGCCGCGGAAATCCAGCGCAGCCAGACCCGGTCGGTATCAAGCCCCAACGACTTCATCACCGAGTTGAACAGCACCATCCGCCGCCGCGCCTTGTAGTTGCCGGAAACATAGTGGCAGTCGCCCGGATGGCAGCCGCCCATGAAAACGCCGTCCGCTCCCTCGAGCAGCGCGCGTAGGATGTAGACCGAGTCAACCGCACCCGAACACATCACTCGTATCGGCCGCATGTTCGGCGGATACTGCATGCGCGACGTGCCGGCCAGGTCCGCGCCGGCGTAGGTGCACCAATTGCAGAGAAATCCGACAATCTTCGGTTCGTAGTTAGCCATCACAGACCTCCAGACTCCGAACTCAAGTCAAAGGCCAAAAGCCAACAGCCAAAAGCCAAATCTGTCCGGACGAGACCCCTCCTTGGCGTCGGGGCGACACTGCGTGCCGTCTTGCATGTTGTACTTTGCATCTTGACCTGACTCATCATAATGCTGCGTCGACCATCGAAATGACATTCTTCGCCTCAAAACCCTTGAGCTTGATCGCCTCGGACGGGCAGGCGGCCGCGCACGCGCCGCAGCCCTGGCACAGTACCGCCGTCACCTCGGACTTGCCGGTCTCGGGGTTGAGCCGCGCGGCTTCGTACTGGCAGATCTCCTCACATATACCGCAGCCCTGGCACCAGCGCGGATTCACCTCGGCCACGACCGCCTCGGTCATCAACTCGTTGCGCGAGATAATCGAGCAGGCCCGCGCCGCCGCCGCGTACGCCTGCGCTACCGTCTCCGGTATCCGGCGCGGACTGTGCGCCATCCCGGCCATGAACACGCCACGGGTGGTGAAGTCGACCGGCCGCAGCTTCATGTGCGCCTCGAGGAAGAAGCCGTCCTCGTTGAGCGGCACCTTAAGCAGCTGGCCGATCTCCAGGTTCGACTTGGCCGGGACCACGCCGGCCGAGAGCACCAGCAGGTCGGCGTTGATTCCGAGCCGGCGCTGGAGCACCGGGTCATACACCGACACGTGCAATCGGCCATCCATGCTCGTCACTTCCGGTTTCGTGTCGGGGTCGAAGCGGACGAACATCACGCCGGCCTCGCGCGCGTCACGATACAGTTTCTCCTTGAAGCCGTAGGTACGCATATCCCGGTACAGGACATAGACGCCAGCCTTCGGGTTGATGCTCTTCAGCTTGAGCGCGTTCTTCACCGCCTGGGTACAACAGACGCGTGAGCACCACGGATGCTCCTTCTCCCGCGAACCAACGCACTGAATCATCACGACGTGCTTCAAGGACGAGGGATCAAGGGATCGAGGGATCGAGGGATCGAGTGAAGGAAAACCGGAGAGGACGCGCTCGAACTCGGTCTGCGTCAGTACGCGCGGGTCCTTGCCGTAGAGGAACTCGGTCGGACGGTACTCCTCGGCGCCGGTGGCGACTATGAAGACGCCGTGCTCGACGAGGATGTCGAACCTATCTGACCCGTTGGACCGGTTGGACTTCAGGATTGTGGTTCTGTAATTCCCGACGTAGCCGGTTACCGCGGCCAGTTCCGCGCTGGTGAAGACCTTGACCTGCGGATGCGCACGCAGCCGCTGCTCCAGCCGCGCTGCATAGCCGGCAAGGTCATCGCCGGCCTCGGTGTACCTCAGACGCAGCAGATTACCACCAAGCCGGTCGCTCTTCTCCACCAGGAAGGTCTCAAACCCTTGGTCCGCCACCGCGATAGCGGCCGTCATCCCGGCAAGGCCGCCGCCAACGACGAGCGCCTTCTGGATGATGGCCTGCGGCGATGCGGTCAGTGGCCGGAGCAGGCGCGAGTTGGCGACCGCCATCCGGACCAGTTCTTTCGACTTCTCGGTCGCCTCGTCCGGCTCCTGCATGTGGACCCACGAACACTGGTCGCGGATGTTGGCCATGGTGAACAGGTACGGGTTCAAACCAGCTTCGGCCAGAGTCTCCTGGAAAAGTGGCTCGTGTGTCCGCGGCGTGCAGGACGCAACGATGACCCGGTTGAGCCTGTGCTCTTCGATGGCCTTGCGGATCTTCTGCTGGGTGTCCTGCGAACAGGTGAACAGGTTGTCGTCGACGTGCACTACGTTCGGCAGCGTTCGCGCATACTCGACCACGCTCGGCACCTTGACTACGCCGCCGATGTTGATGCCGCAGTTGCAGATGAAGACGCCGATGCGCGGCTCCTCGCCCGACACATCGCGGAACGGCGGGTACACCTTGGGCCGCACCAGCGTGTTGCGGGCCGGCGCGAGCATTGCGGCGACTGCGCCGGCTGCGCCAGTCGCCTCGGTAACGGTCTCGGGAATGTCCTTGGGCTCGACCAGCGCGCCGCAGGCATAAACACCCGGCCGGTTGGTAAGCACGGGCTCGAAACGGTCTGTCCTCACGAACCCCTGTTCATCAGTCTCGACGCCGATGCGCCGGGCCATCTCGGCCACGCGTGGGTTGGCGGCCAGCGCAGTCGACACCACGACCATGTCGTATTCCTCTTCGCGCAGTTGCCCCGCTTCATCCTCGTATGATATCAGCAGATCCTCGGCATCCGCGTCACTCGATCCCTCGATCCCTCGATCCCTTGATCCCTTCCGCTGGACCGCGCTGACCTTGCAGCGCCGGAACTGGACGCCGTACTCGTCCTTCGCCCGGTCGTAGTACTTCTCGAAGTCCTTGCCGAAGCAACGCATATCCATGTAGTAGACATGGCAGTCCAGGTTGCCGCCGCAGTGCTCGCGGGCGATAACCGCTTCCTTGGTCGCGTACATGCAGCAGACCGACGAGCAGTAGTAGTGCTCGGCGTTCCGCGAGCCGACGCACTGGATCCACGCAACCTTCTTCGGTTGTTTGAGGTCGCTCGGCCGCTTCACGTGGCCCTCATAGGGACCGGAGGCGGAGAGGATCCGCTCGAACTCCAGGCTCGTCACCACGTTCGGGTATCTTCCGTAGCCGTAGCCGTACTCGCCAGTCGGCTTGTACTCCTTGAACCCGGCCGAGAGTACGACTGCGCCGACTTCGATTTCGTCCTCGGACGCGACCTGCGTGTGGTCGATGGCCTTCGCTTCGCAGGCAGCGACACACTGCATGCACTCGGAGCAGATACCGCAATTCAGGCAGCGCTGCGCCTCGGCAACTGCCTGTTCCTCAGTGAAGCCCTGCGCTACCTCGCGGAAGTTACCATTACGCTCGCCCACTGGCAGAGACGGCTCAGGTATCCGTTCCCGCCGCTCGATCTTGGCCCGTGCTGCAGCCGACTCTTCAGCTTTGGCCGCCTTCTCTTTCGTCTTCTCACGACCCTCGGCCAAGTCCTGCCGGTTGATGAACCGCTCTATGGAAACCGCAGCCTCATGCCCGGCATTGACTGCCTCGATGACCGACGCCGGCCCCGATACCATGTCCCCGCCGGCAAACACGCCCGGCATCGAAGTCTCCAGGGTCAGTGGATTGACCCTGAACGTTCCGCCCGGACCGCGCTCGAACCCGTCAAACCCGTCGGCGTCGACCGCCTGCCCGATGGCGAGGATGACGGTGTCGGCCGGCACGAATCCCTCGGTGCAACCGAACTGGGGGTTGAACTTGTGCTGGTCGTCAAAGACCCTCGTGCATTCGATGGTCCGGAGGCCCGTCACCGTGCCGTTCTCGCCGGCAATCGCCTGCGGGCCCCAGGACGGATTGAGCTTCACACCCTCGGCGAGCGCGTCCTGGATTTCCCATTCGTGGGCCGGCATCTCTTCGCGGCACTCGAGGCAGACCATCGTCACGTCCTCAGCACCCATCCTCCGGGCGCACAGCGCCACGTCCACGGCTACGTTGCCGCCGCCGATGACCACGACCCGCTTGCCGACCCTGGGTTTCTTTCCGACGTTCACGTCGTGCAAGAACTCCATGCCGTGCAGGACGCCGTCGAGACCCATACCGTCGATCATGAGGGTCCGGCTCTTGGAACACCCGAGCGCAACAAAAGCGGCCGAGAAACCCCGGCCGAGCAGCTCCTGGACGCCAGCGGTTCCACTGACCGGGCTCTTGAGCTTCAGTTCCACTCCGGTGTCGAGGATGTCCTTGATCTCCCGGTCGAGCATCACGCGCGGCAGGCGGTACGCAGGGATGCCCCAGCGCATCATTCCCCCCGGCTTGTCCGCCGCATCGAACACTGCCACCTTGTAGCCCTTGGCCCTCAGGTCCAGCGCGCAGGTCAGTCCGGCCGGACCAGCTCCGACAATCGCGACCTTCTCCTCACGCTCTGTTGCCGGCTCTTTGATGACCGGGTATTCGACATTGTTGGAGTACACGTAGTCAGCAGCAAACCGCTTGAGCGCCCGGATGGAGACCGGTGCCTCGTACTCCTTGCGGTTGCACTCCTGCTCGCAAGGATGGTGGCAGACGCGACCGCAGATGCCGACGAACGGCAGCCGCTCGCGCACCAGTTCGTAGGCCTCCTTGAACTTCCGCTGCGAGATGAGTGCAACATAGCCCTGCGCGTTCACGCCGGAAGGACAGGCCAGCCGGCACGGCGCTTTCCCTTCATTCTTTTCGATGGCGACCGCATTGGGAATCGCCTGCGGGTAGAGCTTGTAGGTCGCACGCCGCATCGCCAGCTTCTGGTTGTACTCGTCAGGAACAGCGACCGGGCAGACTTTGGAGCAGTCCATGCAGCCGGTGCACTTGTCGAGCAGGACGTAGCGCGGCTTTCGGCGAATCCGCGCCTTGAAATGACCCGGCTCGCCTTCCAGGCCCAGCAGTTCGCTGTAGTTCACGAGCTCGATGTTCTGGTGTCGGCCGGTGCCGACGAGCTTCGGGGACAGGATGCACATCGAGCAGTCATTGGTCGGGAAAGTCTTGTCGAGCATCGCCATCACGCCGCCGATGGCCGGCCCTTCGTCAAGCAGGTAGACCTTGAACCCGGCCTCGCCCAGTTCCAGAGCCGACTGAATGCCGCCGATGCCTGAGCCGACGACCAGGACGGCACCGACCGGCTTCGAGTCTTGATTGGTCATTGGCACTTGGTCCTTGGTCATTCGTTCCTAGAACGTATCCGCCATCTCGAAAATGGCCTTCTTGGTGGCATTCTTGTGCGTCATCGCTCCGGATGGGCAGGCAACGGCGCATGCGCCGCAGCCTTCGCAGAGCGCGGCGTTGACGACGGCTTTCTTCCGGGCCGGGTCAACCTTGACCGCCTCGTACGCGCAGGTGCGCTCGCAGTACCCGCAGCCGACACAGGTCTCCTCGTCGACCTGGGCCGTGGTCGGTGAGTGGGTCAGCCGCGTATTGCCAAACATCGCCAGCACTTTGGCGGCCGCGGCCGAAGCCTGAGCTACGGTTTCAGGGATGTCCTTCGGACCTTGTCCACAGCCGGCAAGGAAGAACCCCGCGGTCAGCGTCTCGACCGGCCTTAGCTTGGGATGCGCCTCAGTCATGAAACCGTGGGTGTCAATCTGAGTCTTCAGCTTGCGTGCTAGGGCCACACCATCGGGGTTGGCGATGACTGCAGTGGCGAGCACGACCATGTCCGCCTCGAGCTCGACCTTGCGGCCTGCCAGAGTATCCGAGGCCCAGACCTTCACCTTGTCGCCCTGCCTGAATATCTTGGACACCTTGCCACGCAGGTACTGGATGCCATCGTCGGTCGCCCGCTTGTAGAACTCCTCAAAACCCTTGCCCGGCGTCCGCACGTCGATGTAACAGATTGTCGCCTGCCCGTCATGCACTCGGTGTTTGTACAGGATGGCCTGCTTCGCCGTGTACATGCAGCATATCTTCGAGCAATAGGGCATCCCGCTGGTCGAATCGCGCGACCCGGCGCACTGCACGAAGACGACCTTTTTCGGCGCCTTGCCGTCCGACGGCCGCTTCACCTCGCCCGATGTTGGTCCCGAAGCCGAGAGCAGTCGCTCAAAGGCAAGTCCGTCAATCACGTCCGGCACCAGCCCCACGCCGTACGACCCCAACCGCTTCGCGTCGAGTAGCTCGTATCCGGTCGCGAGCACGATGGCGCCGACTTCCTCCTCGACGAACTTATCGGCATCATCGTAGCGTATAGCGCCAGTCGGGCAGACCTTGGCGCAGATTCCGCACTTCCCCTTGGTCAGGTACAGACAGACTTTGGCGTCAATCACCGGCCGATTCGGCACGGCCTGAGGCAATAGACGGTAGATGGCCTTGCCGCGGACCAGCCCGCGCTCGAACCACGACTCGTTCCGGCCCGGGCACTTCTCAAGGCATACGCCGCAGCCGGTGCAGGTCTTGAAGTCCACGTACCGCGCCTTCTGCCTTATCCTCACCTTGAAGTTGCCGACGTAGCCGGAGACGTTGTCGATTTCCGAGTATGTCATTAGCTTGATGTTGGGGTGCCGTCCGGTCTCAACCGTGCGCGGGGTCAGGATGCACTGCGAGCAGTCGAGAGTCGGGAATGTCTCGGAAAGCTGGGCCATGTGACCACCGATGGACGGCTCTTTCTCCACCAGCACAACCTCGTACCCGGCATTGGCGATGTCCAGGGCAGCCTGAATGCCGGCGATGCCGGCGCCGACCACAAGGGCACGCTTGTTGATGGAAACGGTGATGGGTTCCAGCGGCTGGTCAAGGACCGTCTTGGCCATGGTCGTGCGGATGATCTCGGTCGCCTTGGCGGTTGCCTCGTCCTTGTCCTCAGTGACCCACGAACACTGCTCGCGGATGTTGGCGATCTCGCACTGGTAGGGATTCAAGCCCGCCTCAGCGCAGGCGTTGCGGAAAGTGGTCTCGTGCAGGGTCGGCGAACAGCACGCCACAATGACACGTTCGAGCTTGTCGGCCTTCACCGAGTCACGGACCATCCGCTGTCCCGGGTCCGAGCAGCAGTACTTGTAGTCCTTGACTACTGCGACGCCAGGCATTCTGCCGACGCGCTCCAGGACCTCTGGTATCTTCACCGTGCCGGCGATGTTGATGCCGCAGTGACAGACAAAGACGCCAACCCGAGGGATTTTCGACTTGCGAGTGTCGATTGTCGACTGAGAACCATCCTGTCTGTTCCCGCTCATTCGACACTCGTCACTCGACGTTCGTCGCTTCCTCTAGAGCAGGCCCTTCGACTTCAGGAACCCGGCCGGGTCGCCTGAGTTATGCCCGAGCCCCAGTTCATCCTGCCCCAGTCCGACCGCGACCCCGAGCAGTTGCGTGAAGTAGAACACGGGCAGCGCGCCGTCGGTCATGACCCTCAGCTTGTCGAGGTTGTACTGACACAGCGGGCATGTCGTCACAATCGCCTCAGCTCCCCATGCCTTGGCATTGTCCAGTATCTTCTGTGATGCTGCCTTGGCGACGTCCCGGCGGTTCACCACCAGGTATCCGCCGCAGCACTCCGCCTTGAAATCGAAGCGGGTCGGCTCCGCTCCGAGCACGCGCATCAGGTCGTCCATCACCTGCGGGTTCTCTGGGTCGTCGAAGCTGAGCGCTTCCCTGGGCCGCACCATCAGGCAACCGTAGTATGACGCGACCTTCAGTCCGGCCAGCGGCTTCGTGGCCTTCGCCTTCACCTTGTCCCAGCCGACCTCGTTCTTCAGGACCTCAAGGTAGTGGAGCACCTTGACAGGTCGCTCGTACTTCTCATCAACAAACGTCTTTAGCCGCTCGCTCTCAACCTCGTTGCCCGGTTGGTCCAGTCGGTCCTGTACCCGCTTCAGCACGTTGTGACAGGCTGCGCACAGGGTGACCAGTTTGTCCCCGATCTGGCTCGCCTTGGCGAGATTCCTGACCGGCCCGACCTGAGCCGCGAGGTCGTCGCTCGTAGCGTTATAGATGGCCCCGCAGCAGTTCCAAGACGGCATCTCAGCCAATTCGAACCCGACCTTCTCGGCCGCCTTGCGCGCGCAGATGTCCAAGCTCCTCGCCTTCGTGTAAAGGGTGCAACCGGGGTAGTATGCGTACTTCGTCATACCGAGGACTTGCGGAAGGCGGCGATGAACGCCTGCTGGGGAATCTCCTCAAGTTCCGGAGCAGTCACGGTATCCGGGTCCACCTTGCTCTCCCGCGAACGCAGCACCAATGCTCGGCAAGCCTCGGCGATTCGTGCATAGTCGACCGCCCGCGGACAGCGCGTTCCGCAGACGAGGCAGCTCGCGCACATCCATATCCCTTCCGAATCCAGCAGCTCATTGGCTCTGCCCAATTGCAGCAGCCTGATCGCCTTGCTTGGTGGCGGGTCCATCGCTTCGCCGATTGGGCATCCCGACGTACAGCAGCCGCACTGATAGCAGTCACTGATGTCTTGGCCGCTGAGCGCTTCAATCTGCTCAAGCAGTTCGGACGACGAATGAAATGTCGTCATTGGTGGATAAACATCATAGGCCCGCTGACATAGACTGTCAAGAAACCGTAGGCGCTCCAGCAAAAAGCTTGACTTGCTGGGGGGAGGCCGTATATTAAATGCAGGTTATGACCGACGAAGAGTTCTTCGATACGCTCTTGGCCGAGTGCATCAAACGAAATGCATCCGACCTGCACCTGACCGTGGGGCGACCACCGACGCTTCGAATCGACGGCTACCTCCACCCCATCGAAGGATGCCCGGTTCTTGTCCCCGAGATGACCGACAGCTTCAAGAACATCGCCACCAAAGACCTACGGCACCTGCGCGCCCAGATTGACAATGGCGGCGGCGGCGACTTCGCGCTTAACTTCCGCAATATGGCCCGCTTCCGAGTGGCCGTATACAAGCAAAAGGGGTATTTTGGCCTGGCCCTCCGGCTCATTCCGCGCCGGATTCTGTCGTTCGAGGAGCTCTTTGTTACGTCGCACCTCATCCCGCGTCTGAAAAGCCTGCTCGACCGACCGCACGGCCTCATCCTCGTGACCGGCCCTACCGGCATGGGCAAGACTACAACGCAGGCCACCTTCGTCGACTATATCCTCGAGAGCCCGCGGCACGTCCTCACCATTGAGGACCCCATCGAGTTCAACCACGACCACAAGAACGGCCTGATAACGCAGCGCGAGGTAGGCGTTGACGTTTCGTCCTTCCGTGAGGCCGTCATGAAGGGTCTGCGCTCAAACCCGAACGTCATCCTCGTCGCCGAGATTCGAGACCTGGCGACATCCGAGGCAACCATCTGGGCCGCAGAATCGGGCCACTTGGTCATCGGCACGCTGCACACCACCAACGCGCCGGAGACCATCACCCGGTTCATCGACATCTTCCCGCCCGAAATCCGAGACCAGATACGTATCCAGTTCTCCCTCTCGCTGCTGGCTGTCATCTCCCAGCGCCTGCTGTTGAGGGCAGGCGGCAAGGGCCGCGTCGGGTGCTACGAAATAATGATCGCCACGCCTGCGGTGCGCAACCTCATCCGTGAGCGCAAGACCGAACACCTGGCGTCAGCCATCCAGACCAGCCAGGCCGAAGGTAGCATTTCGTTCGATATGTACCTGTCCGAGCTCTACCGCGCCGGCAAGGTTACGTACGAGACCGCCATCGCTTCTGCGGCTGACCCCAAGGGATTCCGCGAGCTCGTGGAATTCGGCCAGCGCACCGCCGCCCGGAAATAGCATTTCCCCTCCGAGCAAAACCACCCCGGACGGCCGGACCCAGGCAGCGGCGCCTGCCGGAATCGCTTCCGGCTACTATAGCTCGCGCCGTGTGCGGGTGATGGCCAGCACGGTCCGGTTCGGCATTGCCTGCCACCGGACCTCGGGCAGGTAAGCCGGCGGCTTCGTGACGAAGTACCTTGCCAGTTCCCCTTCGCCCGACCACAACGGCCCGCCCGGCTCGGGAGAACCGGCAAACCAGCAACCGACCAGCATCATCTCGGCACACATCATGCAGAACGAGAGCGAATCCTCGTCACCCAACGGGGCGATGGCGTTGGTCAGTGATTCGACGGGTGACTGCTCGTCAAGCTTGCTCAACAGGTAGAGGAAGTATCGCTCGCTCGGGTCCCGAGAATCGGTGATACGGCCGCCCGTGTCAAGCCGGTCATCGTTCTTGACGCGGCCTGAGTGGGCGAACGCCCAGACGTGCCCGGTCTCGCGCCTGAGGTAGGGCCTGAGTTCGCGGGAGGAGGCCGGCGTCGCGCCGCCGATGCTGACCAGTATCATGTCGGTGCGGAGTTCGTCCAGGTTGCCGAAATCCGGGTCCTGCGCGCACGGCAGGGCGGACCTGATGGTCTCCAACCGGTTGCCGTAGCAGTGAGCCACTCCCCAGCCGCCGGAATCGCAGTCGGCGCCCGCGGCTTCGCGCGCAGCTCGGGCAAGGGTGTCCATCTGAAACCTGCCGGCGGCGGCAGCCAAAGTGCTCATGCTAGAACTCAATCGCGACCCCGGCCCGCATCGGGCCGAGGGTGAGGCGCATCTCGCGGTCAAACCCGTACATCTGGGCCGAGACGTAGGCGTCAGCCATTGAGAAAGCGACCACAGCGCCGGTCCACCAATAGAGCGCTGCCCGTCGGCCGGAGTTGTGTTCCCTGGCCGAAAAGCACGCCAAGGTGACCTCGGCCGGCGCTATCAGCGCAGCCTTCCACCAATTGCCGGTATAGACCTGGCCGCCGCCGGGCAGAAGGAAGGAGAGCAGAACTGCCGTACCCGTGGACTTTGCCCGGCGATAACGGGCCGTACCAGGCGTTGAAGTGCTGTCGGCCGCAGCAAGCGGCGGCGTCAAGGTATCGGGCGTCTGCGCCAACACGCACTGTCCGACAGGGGCCGCCGAGGCCAACCCGGCCAGCAGCGCCAGGCCCGCAAGCGCATTGCCGGTCACTGATTCCTTACGATGATTTCAACTCGTGGATTTGAGGGACCGGCGCCCTGCCTGCCGGCGGCCGCAGACGAGCCCGGACCCACCAGACTCAGCGCCCGGATTCTGTCCGAGGCCACGCCCCAGGCGGCAAGGCGGCTCGCGACCGCCCCGGCCGCGGCCGCAGCATAGTCCCAGCTACCGGGGTATTTGTCCCTGACCGCCGGAGGCGCCAGGCCTCCTCCGGCGTGGCCGATGACTTCGACCGGCCCGGCGTACGACTGCAAGGAGGTGACACATGTCCGAAGCAATGAGTCGGCGGAGGGCGCAAGCTTCAGGTCAGCGGCTCCGCCGAACAGCTCATCGAACGAGTACGACGCACTGAACACGGTATCTCGCTCCGCCTCAACGCGCCTGATGCTGTCGTTCACCTGCCGCAACTGACCTATCCACATGTTTATCTCATTCTGCTGTCTGACAATCCGGTCCGCGCGCGGGGCGTAGGCGAAGTTGTAGAACAACAGAAAGCAGACGGCGAGCGCAAGGAACATGATCCAGCCCAGGCTTGAGATGAACGACTTCATGCTAGAATGCTAACACAGCGCCGCTCGAGATACAAGATGTCGGGTGCACCCCCAAACCAACGTTGAAGCCACGAAAGCGGAAGCACATAAAACATAAAGGCAGGGGACATCTCTCCGTTTCTTTCCGTTTTCGTGTCTTCGTGGCTATCTACTTCGGGATTTGGGGTGCACTTTCAGCGCTGTCTCATTTCCACGCGTCAAGCTGCTTCCTCAGCCGCTCGAGCTTGCTTACGCGTTCGGCCCGTCGGCTGCGCTCGGCCTCAACCACCTCAGGCTTGGCGCGGGAGGCGAAATCGGGATTGGCGAACTTCGCGTCGATGGCGGCGACGAGCTGCTCCATGTCCGCGATCTCCTGCTTCATCCGGCCGATTTCCCTTTTCACGTCCACCACGCCGGCAAGCGGGACATAGACCTCGCAGCCGGGCAGGACCGCAACCGACGATTTCTCTGGCCGCGTCGTCCCGAACTCAAGCGCCGAGACGCCGGCGAGCTCCCGGACGAGCGTCTCGCTCTGTCTCAGGAAACCCACCAGCCCGGCGTCGGCCGAGTTCACGATGCATCGAACCTCGGTCTTCGCCGGCACTTCCATCTCGGCCCTGATGTTCCGAACCGCGACAATCAACTCACGCATCGTCTCGACCTGTTCGCTTCCGCGCTCTTCGACCGGCATCGGTTCCGGCCAGCGGGAAACCATTATCGAAAGGGACCGAGGGACAAAGGGATCAAGGGATCCAGTGCCGGCCACTCTATCCCTTTGTCCCTCTATCTCTTCGTCCCTTCCGTACCCCAACCTCTGCCACAGCTCCTCAGTGATGAAGGGCATGAACGGATGCAGCAACTGCAACGTGCCGCGCAGGACGTGGCCCAGGGTCCAGCGGCAGGCCGCGTCCTCCGCTTTGAGGCGCAGCTTGGCGAATTCGAGGTACCAGTCGCAGAGTTCGTGCCGGAAGAAGTCATAGAGCCGGGACGCCACCGCGGAATACGCGCACGCTTCGAGCCCGCCGGTGACCGATTCCACCGTCCGGTTGTACCGGCTGACAATCCAGGCGTCCTCGGGCGCCAGCGCCGGCTGCGCTTCCCCGGTGGCCGCGCCCGACAGGTGCGGTGAGACCAGCCGGCACGCGTTCCAGACCTTGTTGGTGAAGTTGCGCCCGAACTCGAAGCGCTTCTCGCTCAGCCGGTAGCTCTGCGATTGACTCTCGAGGTAGGCAAGCGTAAACCGTACCGCGTCGGTCCCGTACTTCTGGAACATGTCCACCGGGTCGATGCCGATGCCCTTGGACCGGCTCATCCGCTCGCCGGTCTCGACGAGGATGAATGAGTGGAAATAGACGCGGGAGAACGGGATGTCGCCCATGAACTTCAGCCCGGAGAATATCATCCGCGCCACCCAGAGGAAGATTATGTCCGGCGCGGTCGAGAGGAAGTCGGTCGGATAGAACTTCACAAGGTCAGGCGTCTTTTCAGGCCAGCCCAAGGTCGAGAACGGCCAGAGCGCCGAGGAAAACCAGGTATCGAGAATGTCCTCGTCCTGTCTCAGGTTCTTCGAATGGCACTTGGGACATTCGTTCGGGTCGGTGCGGGCGACGATTATCTCCCCGCAGTCGCAGTACCAGACCGGGATGCGGTGTCCCCACCAGAGCTGGCGCGAGATGCACCAGTCCCGGATGTTGTACATCCAGTCGAGATAGACCTTGGTCCAGCGCTCGGGGATGAACTTCACCCGGCCCGACTCCACGACCTCGATGGCCGGCTTGGCCAGCTCCTGCATTCTGACGAACCACTGTTCGGAGACAAGCGGCTCGACCACGGTCCCGCAGCGCTCGCAGATGCTCGCGCTCAGCTTATACGGCTCAATCTTCTCCAAGAGCCCCTGTGCCTCGAGGTCCGCGACCACCCGCTTCCTCGCCTCCTCGCGCGAGAGGCCCTGGTATTGCTTCGGAACCTTGTCGGTCATCCGCGCGTCTTCGTCGATAATCGTGATGAACTCGAGGCCATGCTTCTTCCCTATCTCGAAGTCGGTGGCGTCGTGCGCCGGCGTAACCTTGACCGCGCCGGTGCCAAACTCGGAAATCACCAGCCCGTCCGCGATTATCGGAATGACGCGACCGGCCAGCGGCAGCACGAGCTTCTTCCCGACCAGGCGCTTGTACCGCTCGTCTTGCGGGTTCACCGCCACCGCCGTGTCTCCGAGCATCGTCTCCGGCCTCGTCGTCGCGACGACGACGTAGGAAAGGGATCGAGGGATCAAGGGATCAAGGGATCCAGTGCCGGCCACTCTTTCCCTCTGCCCCTCTATCCCTTTATCCCTCCGTCCCTCTATCCCTTTATCACTGTCCTCATCCGCTGTCGGGTAGCGGATGTACCACCAATGGCTGTGCACGTCCACGTGCTTGACCTCGAGGTCCGAGACCGCGGTGTGGCAGCGCGGACACCAGTTCACGATGCGTGTCCCGCGGTAAATGAGTCCGTCCTCGTAGTACCGGACGAACGCCTCGCGCACCGCCCGTGAGCACATCTCGTCCATTGTGAACCGAGTGCGGGTCCAGTCGCAGGCGCAACCCAGGAGCTTGAGCTGCTCGATGATACGAGTCCCGTACTTCTCTTTCCACGTCCACGCACGCTTCAGGAACTCCTCTCGCCCCAGCTTGAACCGGTCCGTGCCCTCGGCCGCAAGCGCCCGGTCGATGTGAGTGTGGGTGCCGATGCTCGCATGGTCGGTGCCGGGCAGCCAGAGGGTCTCGAAACCCTGCAGCTTCTTGAACCGAATCTGCGCGTCCTGCAAGGAGTTGTTCAGCGCGTGGCCGACGTGCAGCGAGCCGGTGATGTTGGGCGGCGGTATGACGATGGAGAACTTCGGCCTCTTCGACCGCGCATCGGCGGTGAAGAACCCGCTCTTTTCCCAGTACTCATACCACTTCCCCTCAACCGGCTTGGGGTCGTACCTGGGCGGGAAATCGTTCGCGCTCTTCTCAGGCATCGCCCGGTATTATAGAGGCAGACTGGGGCCTGTCAAAAGCGGTCGGGTCCGACCGTGCGACGAAACACAAGAGCACGGCGCCGCTTTGCCTCCGGGGACCGGTGCAGCGATGGCACGTTACCGAGCAACCGTCCAGACTGCTCTCCGAATAGCCGAGCAGATTGCTTGCCACATTGCTCGGCTAGTTGCTCTCCAGGTAACCTCCAGAGCTATTGTCCAGGCAATCTGCGGGAGAACCCGCAGAGCAGCGGTCCCCGCAACCTTCCGAGTAGCTTTCCGAGTTCCCTTCCAGATGGCCCGCCGAGTAGCTGACCTTATAGCGTTCCAGGTAGCTCTCCAGATTCCCCTCCGAATGACCTGCGGAGCAATCTTCCGAGCTGCCTTCCGGGCAGCTTGCCTGATAGCTTCCAAAATGGCCGGGGAGACGGGATAGGGTAGATACGCCGATGCCCAATAACCAATTGCCAATGAGGAAGTTAGAACAATTCCGCGTTCGGTCCCAGGGGGACACATAGGAAACTGGGGTTGAACGCGACCTGCCTCGAATGAGTCATCAGATTGAGTCCGGCTCAGGCCGCCACCTTTGGCGGCGAGGCCGGTGTCAACCGGTTCGGGTGCGCGACGCCAGCTTCTCGAGCGCTGCCTCAATTCGGTGCCGGTGCTGGAAGTAAAGCAGCGTGAGAACCGCCGCTGCCAGTCCGACGATTGTCCACTCATGCCACCCGAAGTGCGTGGCGCTCGAGCCGACCGCGCACTCCAGAAGATTCGAGGGCAGGCGGGCGATGAACACGAGACCGAGGAACACCCCCAGGGGCAGCGAGGTCAGGCCCGCGAGGTAGTAGACCCAGTCCCCGACCGGGTTGGGCACCAGCAGCAACAGAAAGATGTAGAACGTGCCGCGGCGCAGGATGACCGCGTCCAGCTCTGCCAGCCGCTCCGGTGGCAGGAAGTACTTGAGCAGGCCACGCCCGAGCAGCTTGATGAGCAGGAAGTCGACCATCGCGCCCAGCATCACGCCAACCATCAGCCAGACCAGAGTCGGCCAGATGCCCAGCGCGTAGCCGCAGGCGAACGACATCGCATTTCCGGGGAGGGGCGCGACCACAATCTGGATGACCTGGAAAAGGACGATGCCGGCGGGCGCCCACGCGCCCCAGCTTCGGACCAGCAGGCGCAGCTCCTCCGGGTGCCGGAACAGGCGCCAGACCCTGCCGCCCGCGAGCACCAGCAGGACCACGAGCGCGACCAGCGCGGCCACCGTCAGAACAAGAGTAACCCTCTGGCCGGTCGTGTGCGCCGGTTGCCCCGTGACCGGACTTCCGCGTTCTGCGCTCTGCATTCTGACTTCTGCCCTGTTCTGCTACCCGACCAGCACGGCTCCACCGTTGACGTTCAGAATCTCGCCGGTGACAAAGGTCGATAGTTCGGAGGCCAGGAAAAGCACGGCCCCGGCGAATTCCTCGGGCCTGCCCACGCGGCCGAGCGGAATCGTCGCCACGACCTGCTCGCGGACATCGGGCTTGCTCAGGCTGGGCCGCGACATGTCGGTGTCGAACCACCCGGGCGCGATGCAGTTGACGAGGATGTGGTCGGCCGCCAGCTCCGGCGCCAGCGATTTGGTCAGGCTGATGACCGCGCCCTTGCTGGCGGCATAGTGCGAGTGAAATGGCTCCCCTCGCTGGCCCGCGGTCGAAGCGACCAGGATGATGCGCCCCCTGCCGGCCTTGCGCATTAGGGACACCGCCTCGCGGCAGCAATAGAACACGCCCCGGACATTCAGGTCGAGCATTTCGGCAAGCTCGCGGTCGGTCATCTTCTCGATAGCTGCGCCCTTCCAGACGCCGGCGCTGGCGACGAGAACATCAAGCCGCCCGAAGCGCCTCTCGACCCGGGCGAACAGCCGCTTGACGTCAGTCGAAGACGAGACATCGGCCTTGAGGGCCACGGCCCGGACGCCGGTTTCCTCACAGCGCGCGGCTGCTTCGCGAGCCGCCTTCGCGTTCCGGACGTAGTTGACGGCCACGTCGGCGCCGGCCCGCGCGAGCGCCAGCGCCGCCGCCCGGCCCAATCCACGGCTGCCGCCGGTGACCAGCGCCACCCGGCCGGAGAGGTCAATGCCAACCATGAAAGGGACCGAGGGACCAAGGGGTCAAGGGGTCGAGTGTCCAGCCCACGGTCACTTGGTCGCTTGGTCTCTCGGTCTTTCCCCCGGCCCCGGCAGGGCAGCACAGAATCGCTCGACCTCTTCCTCGGTGTTGTAGAAGTGAGGGGCGATGCGCAACAGGCGATTCTCGCGGAGGCGGCACAAAAGCCCCCGCCGGTCCAGCCGGGCGGAGAGGGCGGCTATGTCAAGGTCCGACCGACTGACCGTGATTATGCCGGCAGACCGTTCCGGGTCGGACGGGGTCATCACCTCGAAACCCTTCTCCAGAAGCCGCCGGCGGAGCAGTTGCACCAGCATCCGCACGCGAGCCGAGACCTCAGTCATGCCGGCATCAAGCAGGATGCGGAGCGACTCGCGCAGGCCGTAGATGCCGATGTAGTTCTTGGTGCCCTCCTCGAACCGGCTCGCGCCCGGCTTCATGAGCTTCGGCGCATAGATATCGTTGAAGTCCTCCCACTGTGCGGAGAGCCAGCCGAGGTTGGCGGGCTTCAGCTTCGGCGGCAGCCGGGAGTCAACGTAGAGAACGCCGATGCCCTGGGGCCCGAGCAGCCACTTGTTGCCGCCCGCGTAGACGAAATCGACGCCCAGGTCCCCGAAGCTCTGGTTGACCGCGCCAAGTCCCTGCATAACGTCGACCAGCAAGTAGATGGCATGCGTGCGGCAGAACTTGCCTATCGCGCTGATGTCCACCCGCGCGCCGGACAGGAAATGCACCCAGTCAATCGCAATCACTCTGGTGCACCGGTCCACCAGTCTGAAGACGCTGTCTGCGCCCCTGGCCAGCTCGGCGCTGGTCACGTACCGCTTTTCCACGAGCGGCAAGAGGTACCTGAATGGGTAGTTGTTGGTCGGAAACGCGTCCTGCATCAGAATCATGTTGTCGCCGTGACGCCATTCGATCGAACCAATGGCGATGATTGCGCCCGCCGACGTATTCTTGACGAACGCAATCTCACTTTCGCTCACCCCCATTAGCCGCGCGGCCATCCGTCGGCAGTCCTCCACCACGGCTTCCGCCTCGGGGTAGGGCACTTCGCCCTCGAGGCTGCAGCGCTCGATGTAGCCGTTCATTGCCTGAACCACGGTCGTGGCGAGCGGGCCGTTAGAGGCGTGGTTCAGGTAAACGCAGCGCCGCGTCACCGGAAAGAGTTCCCGGATTGCCTTGAGCTGTGGTTCAGTCACAACTTGGGATTATGCCCGTCAAATCGCCGCTGGCAAGCCCTGCGAACGGACGCTGCGCCAACCGTCCCGGTCGCAGCGCGTCTCAGCCGCCGCGCAGCCGGGACGACCCGGGCGTTACCGCACGACCACGACCGGAAGCGTGCCCGCTCCGGCCGCTGAAACGTAGTAGACTCCGGGCCGTAGACCGTGCAAGTCCAGCGAAGCCTGGGTTCTGCCCGCTGGCACGGCCTCCGCCGCTACCCGCCGGCCGCAGGCATCGTACACGCGGAGCTCACGCGGCCCGGTCCCGGGCGGCAGTCCGACCCGCA
>Ga0172366_10000977_pt1 | contig 21884 bp, 20 predicted proteins | sample LakKivSesite69cm_FD_114533 | JGI IMG/M metagenome (GOLD analysis project Ga0172366, IMG submission 114533) | Sediment microbial communities from Lake Kivu, Rwanda - Sediment site 69cm | ecosystem: Environmental > Aquatic > Freshwater > Lake > Sediment | place: Rwanda: Western Province, Lake...
CTTGGGAGATTTTCTAAAAATTAAAAAATTAAATATTGCCAGCGGTACAAAAGAAGGATTAATTGCAATGTTTGGTTGGGGAATTTCTTTGTTCTTATTAGTTCCTGCCAGTAAAGCTCTTGGTTGGTTCCTTCCAATAGTTATTCTTAGATTATTTAGTGTACTATTTTTAGCCAGCTATATAATTTTTCGAAAACAATCTTTTAGAAAAAATCTTCAACCATCTATTTTTATCTTGCTTTTTCCAGCTGGTCTTTTAGACATGGTAGCCTTCTTTGCTTACAGTTTTGGTGTAGAAAGGGAATACGCCTCGATTGTTGCCCCAATTGGTGCCTCCTTTCCTTTAGTAACCATAGTATTAGCGAGAATATTTTTGAAAGAGAAACTTGTCCTTTATCAAATTATCGGAATATTCAGCATAATCACAGGATTAATTTTAATTTCTATTTAACGTTATGGAAATAAAAGAAGTAAAAGATAAAGGAACTTGGGAAAGTTTTCTTTTGGGATGCGAGGAAAAAACTTTTTTGCAATCTTGGAATTGGGGGGAGTTTAATAAAATGATGGGGAATAAAATTTGGAGATTGGGAATTTTTGAAAACTCAAAATTGGTTAATCTTATTTTAACTATTAAAATTGAGGCAAAAAGAGGAACTTTTTTATTCATTCCCCACTTAGTTTCGGGTAAACACCTCCAAGTTTTAGTAAATTATTTAAAAGCGCTATTAAGAGAAGAAAAAGCAGATTTTATTCGAATTTCACCTGTTTTAAAAAGAAATGAGGAAAATATTAAAATTTTTAAAGATCTTGGTTTTAGAGACTCTCCGATTCATATGCATCCTGAACTAACTTGGGAGTTAGATATTAAAAAGCCAGAAGAGGAACTCATGTCGCAAATGAGAAAAACAACACGTTATTTAATAAGGCAGGCTCAAAAAAATTCCGATATCAAGATAGAACAGAGTTTAGAATTAAGAGACATTGAAAAATTTAATCAACTTTATCAAAAGACGGTCGATCGCCATCATTTTGTTCCATTTTCTTTAGAATATTTAAAAAATGAATTTTTGGCTTTTTTGCCAGACAATGAGGTTTCTGTATTTTTAGGGAAATACAAGAATGATTTAGTTTCAGGTGGAATTTTTATTTTTTGGCAGGGAATCGGATTTTATCACCATGGCGCCTCTTCTCAAAAATACCCCAAAATTCCAGTTTCTTATTCACTTTTGTGGGGAGCAATAAAGGAAGCAAAAAATAGAGGGTGTCAAAAATTCAATTTTTGGGGCATTTCTCCAGAAAATCAGAAGAATCATCCCTGGTATGGACTTACGTTGTTTAAAATGGGTTTTGGTGGTTATAAAAAAGGATATGTGAAAACACAGGATTTTCCGATTTCCAAAAAATATTGGTTGAACTTTGTGATTGAAAGATTGAGAAGGGAAAAAAGAGGTTTATGAAAAAATATAGAAAACCGTATAGAATAAAGAAGAAAAAATCGATTTTTCATAGCCGTTTTTTTTGGCTGGTTGTTTTAGTTCTCATATTTTTAGGCGGAATTTTTTACCTACTTTCTCTCTCTCCTTTTTTCCAGATTCGCGAGATTAAAATTTCTGGCGCTGACCGCTATAATGAAAAAGTTCCGAGTGAAGCTATTTTGACTACGGTTCAAGGAAAACTTGATCAAAAATTAATATTTTTTTCCACAAAAAGTATTTTTTTAGTGGATTTGAACCAAATGCGAAAAGAAATTTTAAAAGAATTCCCTCAGATAGCTCAAGCAAACTTAAAAAGAAAATTCCCTCAAATTTTGGAAATCGAAATCGAAGAAAGAAAACCAATTGCTATTTTTTCTCATGAAGGAAGTTATTTTTTTATTGATAAAGAAGGAATAATCTTTGAGGAAATTTTAAGAGATGAATTAAAATTGTTGGAAATCAAAAATTCGATTTTAAAAGAAAAACCAAAACTGGGGGAGAGAGTTGTGGAAGAAGAATTAATTTCAAAAATCTTAAAAATTTCTTCCGAATTGGAAAATTTAAAAGTTCAAATATTAGAAGCGAACCTTGTTTCAGATGAGAGAATTGATATAAAGACCTCCGAAAATTGGGAGATTTATTTTGATCCTCAAAAAGATTTGGATTGGCAGTTAGCAAAATTAAAAGTTGATTTAGAAAACGTCATCCCACCAGAAAAGAAGAAAGATTTGGAATATATAGAATTAAGATTTGGAGATTGGGCCCCCTTTAAATATCGCTAATCGATGGACGAAGCTTTAGCTGAGTCGAGAGAAGAGACATTTGTCTCTTCGATCTGATAAATAAAAATCGAATAGCCAATTCTGGCAACGGGTGTATATTTATTTAACCAATTATAATATCCGTAGGGCTGATTGAATCCGGGAACAGGTTTTCCACGCCCCCCCTGTAAAAAAGTAGCCGAGACTGCTAAATAATTTCCTTTTTCAAATTCTCTTGGATCCCTCGTTCCCCACCAGGGGGCAAATTTTTCTTTTAGATAATATCTGGCATCTCCTCCACCAAAGTAATCGACATAAATTTTTTCAATTTTGTTCTCATCAACCCATTTTTTCAATCTTTTTAAATCTTGCCCCCAATCCAAATTGGAATCTACCGTGTAAATATAAAGATTATTGGGTCCACCAACGATTTCATTAGCATAGGCTAAAAAATGGGGATAAATAGAAATTACTGAAACTGCCTGCCAGAAAATGAGAATCCCTAAAACGATGTAGATATAAGGTTTAAGGCCGGGTTTTAAATCCTCTAGCAGATGAGTGATTGCTACGCTAACTAAGACAAAAGTAAATGGAAAAACTGGCAAAAGGTGACGAACTCCGATATTAAGATTAGAAGTTAAACTGACTACCCAATAGAGGAGGATAAAACAAATTATAGCGAACTCAGAAAAGCGAGATTTTATCCAATTTTTCACCCCTGGAAAGAGATTTACCCAAAATGGCTTTTTAATTGACCAAGCCGCATATAAAAGAGCAATCAAAGTTAAAATATGAAAGGCTAAAGGTTCCTTTATTGAATAAACTACCGGAAAATAATTTTTCCAGCCAAGATTTGAGACCTGGCCCAGAAAATAGGTGGTTTGACCAAAAGCCGCTCGATGGAAAACCATAAATAAACCAGTAAGATATTGGGCATAGGGTCGCAAAATTGGTTTTTGAGCTAACCATAAAATTGGTTTCTGAATAAAATCGGGATAGGCAGATAGAAAAACCGTAGCATCCTGAACCTGTTTTTGGACAGGATAATTCCAAACATGGTATTGATAGATTGGCCATATCAAAAGATAGCCAATAATGAATACTAAAATTAAGATTTTAAAAGTTTGTTTTAGATTACCCGATTTAACTAACCACCAAATCAGAACTAAAAAGACAAAAAAGGGAATTAAAAGTATTACTGAAAATTTACAAAGTTCAGCCAATCCAAAAGAAACTCCCGATAAAATGATATTTCTTTTTGAAGGATTGTTAAGTGCTTTAATAAAATAATAAGTAGCAATGAATACCCCAGTAGCTGCTCCAACATCAGTAGTTACTAATCTCCCCTGAGCCAAAAAAGTTGGCGAAAAAGAAAATAAAAATAAACTGAGTATCGCGACTTTATTCCCGAACAATTCTTTAGTCCATTTAAAAATATAAAATCCCAGCAAAATTAGAATTAAAATCATTGGGATTCTCCCCCAGAAAATCATTTGATCTGCCGGATTTCCCATTCCATATAAAAAATTAAAGCCAAAAGTCCATTGGTCATTAATATCTTTTTGCCAGGCATCGATTTCTGAAGGAAATTTTATTCCCTTGATAAAAAGCAAGGGGATGGCAGCTAAATCTTTTATTAAGGGTGGATGCTCAGGATTCAATCTCATATCTTTTTGAGTTAGATAAGAGTAACCAGCTGGTAAATGAGCAACCTCATCCATAGTGGCCGAATCATCTTTCATACTGAAAACACAAAGAAAAAACATAGTGGTTAGTAAAATTCCAGCAATAATGTAGGTGAGACGATTAGACATGATTGATTATTTTATTGTAACTATTTTTTTTAAAAAACACAAATGTGAATATTTTGAGAGTGGATTATCACTCCCAACCCTTGACTGCTAATCTTGGCTTGGTATAATAAAAGTATGGGAATAACCAAAAGGCAGGCAAAAATTTTAAATCGGGTAGTTGAAGAATACATTGATTTGGCTGAGCCAGTTTCTTCTCAATTACTCGAAAAAAAACACGATTTTGGAATTTGCCCGGCAACAATTAGAATAGAGATGCAAAGATTGACAGATTTAGGCTTTATTTTTCAGCCTCACACCTCGGCCGGGAGAGTTCCAACTGACAGAGGTTATAGATTTTTTGTTGACAATTTATTGAAAAAGGGAATTTCAGAATTCGAAGATGTTTTTGAAATAGAAGACATCTTCCAGGAGGCGAGAAGAGATATCTTTAAGCTGGCAAGTCGGTTAACAAAATTTTTAGCTGAGGAATCTTCGAGTTTTACAATTTTAAATCTTTTAGAGAGGGATTTCCTTTTGAAAGAGGGTTGGGAAAAGATACTCCAGGAGCCCGAATTTGAGGAAAAAGATTTAATTTCCGATTTCACTGAACTTTTAGAAAGTTTTGAAGAAAATATTAGAAATTTCAAAATAAACTCGGGAATTAAAATTTATATTGGTAGAGAAAATCCTTTACCAAAGGCAAAGAATTTTAGTATAATATCTTCTAAGTGTTGTCTACCGGATGAAGAAGAAGCTATTTTGTCTCTTTTGGGTCCCAAAAGGATGGCTTATGATAAAAATATTAGTTTAATTAATTCTTTAACAAAATTACTGGAGAAACTTTAAGAAGATATGGCCTTTCAAGAAAAAGAACAACAAAAGAAAGACTACAACCCACCCACCACCCCCCCGCCCGGAGGGCGGGCTCCTGAATTAAATATCGAAGAACTAAAGAAGAAATTAGAAGAATGCCAAAAATTAAAGGATGAATATTTGACTGGTTGGCAAAGGGAAAGGGCAGAACTTTTGAATTATAAAAAAGAGGAGTTAGAAAGGATAGGAGAAATTTTGAAATACGCCGATGTTGGATTGATTTTAAAGATTTTGCCAATTTTAGATAACTTAGAAATTGCTGAAAAAAAATTGCCGGAAGATCTAAAAAACGATGAGAATGTAAAAGGCATTTTGCAAATAAAAAATCAAATTTTAGATTTCTTGAAAAATCAAGGAGTGGAAGAAATAAAATCGGTAGGGGAGAGGTTTGACCCAAATTTTATGGAAGTGATTGAGACAGTTGAGACAAAGGATAAAGAATCTGGTACTGTAATTGAAAAAATCCAAAAAGGTTATAAAATCCATGGCAAGGTCTTAAGACCCGCCAGGGTAAAGGTCGTAAAATGATTTCTATCAATTTCTATTAGTTTCTATAAGTTTCTTATTTAATCTATGGCAAAAGCATTAGGTATTGATTTAGGGACATCAATTTCCAAGATGGCGAGCATTTTACAAGGTGAGCCAAAATGTATTGAATCAAGAGAGGGTTCGGTTTTAATACCCTCGGTTGTGGCATTGACAAAAAGTGGGGAAAGATTGGTTGGGATTTTAGCCAGCCGTCAGAGAATTACCAACCCCAAGAACACAATTTTCGCCGTAAAAAGATTCATTGGAAGGAGATTTTCTGACCCAGAAGTTCAAAAGGAGTTAAAGAGATTGCCTTACGAGACCAGAGAAAGAAGCGATGGTGGGGTTGAAATTAAAATGGGAGATAAATGGTATACTCCTATTGAAATTTCCTCAATGATTTTACAAAAAATCAAATTGGATACCGAAGAAAAATTGGGAGAAAAAGTTACTGCCGCAGTTATCACTTGTCCGGCAAATTTCGATGATTCCCAAAGAAAGGCAACCAAAGCGGCTGGTGAGATTGCTGGATTTAAAGTTTATCGAATAATTAATGAACCCACGGCTGCTGCCCTCTCTTACGGTTTTGGCAAAAAACGACCAGAAAAAGTAGTTGTCTATGATTTTGGTGGGGGAACTTTTGATGTCACCATTTTAAATCTTGCTCCAGATACGGTGGAAGTGGTAGCTACAGGCGGAGAAGCCCACTTGGGAGGAGAAGATTTTGATCAAAGAATAATTAATTGGATAACTGAGCAATTTAAAAAAGAACAGGGAATTGATTTAACAAAAGATCCCCTAGCCTTACAAAGAATAAAAGAAGTGGCTGAAAAAGCAAAGATTGAATTGTCAAGTGCCACCGAAACAGAAATTAATCTTCCATTTATTTCGGCCGATGCCAGTGGTCCAAAACATTTGCTTTACAAAATCAATCGAGCTCAATTTGAGAATTTAACAATGGATTTAATTGAAAGATCAATTGAAAGGACAAGAAGGACATTGGAAGAAGCTAAACTTCCCAAAAAGGAGATTGACGAAATTGTTTTGGTCGGCGGGACAACTCTAATTCCTCGAGTTAGAGAGGCGGTTAAAAACTTTTTTGAAAAAGAACCAAATAAAGAAATCAATCCAGAGGAAGTGGTGGCAATGGGGGCAGCAATTGAAGCTGAGATTTTAAGAGCAAAGGAAGAGAGAAGGGCGCCAGAAGGGGAGATAAAAAGCGTCTTGTTATTAGATGTTTTGCCATTGTCTCTTGGTATTGAGACGTTAGGCGGGGTAAATACGATAATGATTTCTAAAAACATTACTATTCCCACTGCCAAAACCCAAATTTTCTCAACTGCCGCCGATAACCAAACCTCAGTAGAAATCAATGTTTTACAAGGAGAAAGACCAATGGCAGCTGATAACCGTTCTCTAGGAAGATTTATTTTAGATGGAATTCCACCAGCTCCAAGAGGAATCCCTCAAATTGAAGCGACATTTGATATCGATGCCAATGGAATTTTAACTGCCACTGCCAAAGATAAAGCCACTGGTAAATCTCGTTCAATTAGAATTGAGGGCTCGATTGGTCTTTCTAAAGAGGAAGTGGAAAAAATGAAAAGGGAGGCAGAAATGTATGCGGTCCAAGATCAGAGAAAAAGAGAGCTGGCCGAGGCTAAAAATACAGCTGATACTTTAGTTTATGCCAGTGAAAAAACTTTAAGAGAAGCCGGAGATAAAATTTCGGCTGATTTGAAAAAGGAAGTGGAAGAGAAAATTCAAGAGTTGAAAAAAGTCAAAGGAGGTGATAATCTAGAGGAAATAAAACAGAAAACTTCTGACTTATCGCAGGCAATCCAAAAAGTTGGGATGGAAATGTATCGAGCAGCGGGTGGAAAAAAATCAGAAGAAGGCGGGGCTCAAGCCGAAGAAGGGGAATATAAAGAAAAATAATCATGGCTAAGGATTATTATCAAATCTTAGGCATTTCTCGAGAAGCTTCTCCAGAAGAAATTAAGAAGGCCTACTATAAATTGGCTCACAAATATCATCCTGATAAAGGCGGGGATGAAAAAAAATTCAAAGAAATAAACGAGGCTTATCAGGTTCTTTCTAATAAAGATAAAAAGGCCCAGTATGACAGATTTGGCAGAGTGTTTGAGGGAGCGCCAGGAGCTGAGCCAGGGTTTGATTTTCAATGGGCTTGGGGAAGGCCGGATATTAATTTTGACTTTGAATTCGGAGATTTGGGAGAAATGGTGGAAGAGATGTTTGGTTTTGGTGCTCCTCGAAAAAGAAAAGATTTCAAGAAGGGAAGAGACATCGAAATTGAGATGGAGATTTCTTTAGAGGATACGCTGAAGGGAAAAGAAAAAATAATAATTTTGGAAAAAATGATTTTATGTCCAAGATGCCAAGGAGCTGGAGCTGAGCCCGGTACAAAAATTAGTGAGTGTTTTTCCTGTCGGGGAACGGGCGAAGTTCAGCAAATCAAAAAAACATTTTTCGGCTCGTTTACCAGATATACCACTTGTCCTGAATGTAGAGGAGAAGGATATAGACCAGAGAAAGCTTGTAATGTCTGTCAGGGAGAAGGAAGAATTAGGGGCGAAGAGGAAATAAGAGTTTTTATCCCAGCCGGGGTAGATACAAATCAAATCATTAAAGTTGAAGGAAAAGGAGAGGCTGGTAGAAAAGGTGGGAAATCGGGAGATTTATATGTCAGAGTTTTTGTTAAAAGGCATCCAATTTTTGAAAGAAAAGGAGATGATTTATATATTTCAGTTCCGATTTCTTTTTCTCGGGCAGCTTTGGGTGATGAAATAGAAGTTCCAACATTGGAGGGAAAGAAAATCTTATTAACCGTCCCAGCCGGTACTGAATCGGGAAAAGTTTTAAGAATTTCTAGCAAAGGCATTCCCCATTTTTCAGGCTATGGGAAAGGGAATCTTTACGTTGAATTAGTTGTTAAAACGCCAAAGAAATTAACCAAAAAACAAAAAGAATTATTAGAGAAACTAAAGGAAGAAGGAATTTAAGCCCCTATAACTCAATGGTAGAGTAACTCCCTTTTAAGGAGTAAATCTCGGTTCGACTCCGAGCAGGGGCATATTTTATGTATAAGACAGATTCTGCCTTAATTGAAAAATGTAGAAACTTAAGAAAAGAAGGTTTTACTGTAAGAGAAATAAATAGAGCAATTAAACTTTCGGTTGGTACCGTTTACAATTATATTCGGGACATCCCTATTTCCATTTAAAAATAATGAGTGGGGGTTCGATTCGCGGCGGGGGCACCGAGTTAATAGCGAAATAACACGGGAACAATGCCCGTGTTTATTTTTAATGTTAAAATAATAATATGGGACGAATTATTCTCCATATTGATATGGATTATTTTTTTGCCCAGATTGAAGAAAGAGAAAATCCTCAATTTAAAGGAAAGCCAGTTGTTGTTGGCGCTGACCCAAAAGGCGGTCGGGGGCGCGGGGTCGTCTCAACGGCAAATTATATTGCCAGAAAATATGGAATTCACTCTGCCCTTCCAATCTCAAAAGCTTATGAGCTTTGTCCAAAAGCAATATTTTTGCCAGTCAATATGGAACTTTATCAAAGAGTTTCAGAAAGAATAATGGAAATTATTAAAAAATATTTCCCCCCATCAAATTTTGGTGGAGGGTTTGAATTTGAACAAGTTTCCTTGGATGAAGCCTATTTAGATCTATCACACATTTTTGACGATCGTCAAAAACATAGTATAAAGCAAATCTGGGGAAGAGCAGAAGAAATAGCGAGAAAATTAAAAAAGGAAATTTTGGAAAAAGAAAAATTAACCGCCACAGTTGGTATGGGGTCAAATAAATTAATTGCCAAGATAGCTTCAGAAAAGGCAAAACCTAATGGGTTATTAATTATAAAACCAAATCAAGTTAAAAAATTTTTAGAGCCATTGGATATTGAGGATTTACCCGGTATTGGGCCAAAAACGGCTGAAAAGTTGAGGATTATTGGAATAAATAAAATTAAAGAACTTAAAAGATTGTCAAAAACAAAGCTTAAAGATATGTTTGGAGTAGTAGGGGAGGTAATTTATGAACGAGCAAGGGGAATTGATGAGGAACCTGTAACTTCTGAAGAAGTTATAAAATCAATTGGCAAGCAAATAACCTTTGAGAAAGATACGAAGGATTCAGAAATTATTTTCAAAAATTTTGAACAGATGATAAAAGAAGTTCATCAAGAACTTTTTAAAAACAATTTTTCTTTTAAGACTATTACCGTCGTTTGTCGTTATCAGGGCTTTGAAACTCATACAAAATCAAAGACTTTAAAAGAACCAACAAACAATTTTGAAATATTAAAAAAAGAAGCCAAAAAACTGCTTTTGGAATTTCTCATCGAAACCCCTAAATTGATTCGCTTAATTGGTTTAAGAGTTTCCTTATTAAAATAATTTGCATCATATTTATATTGTGATATATTAATTTAATGAGTACTAAATTGAAAAAATTTTTGACTTCAATCTTTTTGGTTTTTACTATTCTGGCTAGTTTTGGTTTGGGTAGTTATTTTGGCAAAACTCAATGTAAAGTTTGTCCCCCTGAAGAAATCGATTTTTCGCTTTTTTGGGAGGCATATCACAAATTGCAGGAAAAATTTGTTGACAAAACAAAAATTGACATCCAAAAAATGATTTATGGGGCAATTTCGGGAATGGTAAAATCTTTGGGAGATCCCTATACCGTCTTTTTTCCACCAGAGGAAACAAAAAGGTTTGAGGAAGATGTTAAAGGCCAATTTGAAGGGGTGGGAATGGAAATTGGGATTAAAAAAGGGCAATTACAAATAATAGCGCCCTTGGAAGGAACCCCAGCTCAAAGGGCAGGATTGAGGACTGGAGATAAAATCATTAAAATAAACGACACTGAAACCTCCGATTTAACAATTGACGAGGCAGTAAATTTAATTAGAGGACCGAAAGGGACCGAAGTCAAATTAACAATTTTGAGAGAGGGATGGGAAAAGCCAAAAGATTTCAAAATAGTCAGGGCAGTGATTGATATTCCTTCTTTAAAGTGGGAAATGAAAGATGATATCATTTATTTGAAAATCTATCAGTTTTCAGAGAAGGCCTCATTTGATTTTGCAAAGGCGGCGATTGAAATTTTGTCAAAACCTTCTCAAAAAATAATTTTGGACTTGAGAGATAATCCTGGCGGATATTTGGAAGTCGCCCAAGATATCGCTGGTTGGTTTTTAGAAAAAGGCAAAGTGGTTGTTATTGAAGATTTCGGAAACGGGGAAAAGAAAGAATATAAATCCGAAGGTAATGGACTTTTTTCAAATTATAAAATTGTGATTTTAATTAATGAGGGTACGGCTTCGGGCTCTGAAATTTTGGCTGGAGCCTTGAGAGATAATCGTGGTATATTATTAATTGGAGAAAAATCTTTTGGCAAAGGTTCGGTTCAGGAACTTGAAAAACTAAGAGAGGGCTCTTCTTTAAAAATTACAGTGGCAAAATGGCTGACCCCAAAGGGAAATTTAATTTCCGATGTAGGATTGGAACCTGATATAAAAGTGGAAATGACCGAAAAAGATTATGAAGAAGGAAAAGATCCACAGTTAGATAAGGCAATTGAAATTATCAAGAATTTGTGAGAAAATTTAATAATATGAGAGTTATTCTTCTCCAAGATGTAGAAAACCTGGGTAAAAAATATGATGTCAAAGAAGTGGCTAATGGCTATGCCAGAAATTTTTTGATTCCAAAAGGCTTGGCAAGAATTGCCACAGAAGAAAATTTAAAATGGTTGGAGACTCAAAAAGAAATTGAAGCAAAAAAAGCGGAAGAGGAATTAAAGAGAATTCAAGAAATAGCGGCGAATATTGATGGACAAGAAATTATTATACCTGTTAAAGTTGGTGAAGAGGATCAGCTTTTTGAGTCAATTACTTTTCAAAAAATTTATGAAAAATTAAAAGAGTTGGGATTTGAGATCAAAAAAAACCAAATTGATTTATCAGAGCCGATTAAGGAATTGGGGGAGTATCCGGTGAAAATTAAATTTGAACATAATTTAGAAGCAGAAATAAGAGTGATAGTGGTGGAAGAAAAATGAGATTCAGTTTGAAAGAGCTATTTCAATTTTTAAGAAAACACCAAGCCGATATCATCTTAGTTATCGGCGTTATTTTAATTTCTTTGCTTTCTTTTGCCATGGGTTATATTTTAGCAAAACAGCAAGAGAAGGAACCCATAAGAATAGAAAAACGCGATACTAATATACTAATGCATACGAATGATACTAATAAAATTCATATAATTCGTATCAATTCGTATATTGGCATCGAATTATGAAGATAGCCATAGTTGGAGCAGGAATTTGTGGTCTTTATTTAGCCTGGAAGTTCTCTGAAAAAGGGCATGAGGTGATTATTTTCGAGAAAAAGGAAAAAATTGGGAAGGAAGTTTGTTCCGGTCTCTTCTCAGAAAGAATTTTAGAATTTATACCAGAAAGTGAAAAATTAATTCAAAATAAAATAGATTTTTGTTTAATTCATTTTCCAGAAAAAACAATAAAATTAAATTTTTCAGGAAAATTTTTTGTTATCAATCATTATGATTTAGATAGATTAGTGGCAATTTTAACCGAAAGGGCTGGAGCAAAAATCCTTTTGAAATATAATGTAACGAGGAAAGACCTCGTTACATTTCAAAATGAATTTGACAAAGTGATTGGTTGTGATGGAGCAAATTCGGTTGTTAGAAAAAATTTAAGATTAAATAACCCAAAATTTTATTTAGGAATTCAAGGATTTTTATTGGAGAATGATTTTTCCAACTTTGTTGAAACTTGGCCGACTAAAGATGGATTTATTTGGAAGATTCCAAGAAGGAAAGAAATGGAATATGGAATAATCGAAAAACCTGAAAGAGCAAGAAAGATTTTTGAAAAATTTTTAAAAGACTACAACCCGCCCACCACCCTCCCACTCGTTGAAGGCGAGCGGGCCCCTAAAAATCTTAATTTGGAAAGAACAAATTCAGCTCCAATTCCGCAAGGATTAATTTTGCCAAAAAATCAAAGAATTACTCTTTGCGGAGATTCAGCCGGTCTTACCAAGCCCTGGAGTGGGGGAGGGGTGATCTGGGGTTTAATTTCAGCTAATATTTTATTGAAAAATTTTCCAGATTTTTTAAAATATCAAAAGGAAGTAAAAAAATTTTTCTTACCAAAAATTATTTTTTCAAAAATGGCAAAACGATTAGTCTATTTTTTCGGTTTTAATTTCCCCTGGGTTTTTCCCAAAGAGTTTGAAATCGAAGGAGATTTTTTAGTATGACAAAAATTCCTTACCATTTGGGCATCATTCTCGATGGCAATAGAAGATGGGCAAGAGAAAGAGGATTGTCTCCTTTTGAAGGACATAAAAGAGGTTTGGAGGTAGTAAAGAAGGTAATAGGATGGTGCAGAGATAGAGGAATAAAAATATTAACTTTATTTGTTTTTTCTACCGAAAATTGGAAAAGGCCAAAAATAGAAGTTAATTTTTTAATGAGATTAGCTAAAAGAGCCTTCAGTGGTAGCCCGAGACAAGAACTTCACAAAAAAGGGATTAGAATAAGAGTAATTGGTCAAAAAGAAAAATTGGCAGAGTCTTTCCAAAAAGCGATTGCCGAGGTTGAGGAATTAACGAAAAATAATAAAGATATGATTGTAAATTTCGCTCTAAGTTATGGTGGGAGAACGGAGATTGTCGAGGCTATAAAAAATATAATTCAAAAGAAAATTTCTCCGGAAGAAATTAACGAAGAGGTGATTAAAGAAAATCTTTGGACCTCTGATGTTGATTTAATTATTAGAACTGGCAGGGAGCAAAGAATTTCCAATTTTCTAATCTGGCAAGGGGCTTATTCTGAATTATATTTTTCAAAAAAATATTGGCCAGATTTTACTGAAAAGGATTTAGATTTAGCCCTTCGGGAATACAGCCGCCGCCAAAGAAGATTTGGCCAATAATATTGTGCGACATTTCTCATTCCTTTAATAGTTTTCCGCTATGGAATTGGCGATGGATATCTCGGAGACGTTTGTTCGTAACATGGGTGTAGATCTGGGTGCTGGTAATGCTTCTATGGCCCAAAAATTCCTGGATGATTCTTAAATCAACGCCCTGATTAAGTAAATCAGTGGCATAAGAATGGCGAATGGTATGGGGGGTGGTAAAAGTGGGCACACCGGCTAAAATGGCATATCTTTTAACAATTCTCTCGATAGAACGGGCCGTTAAACGAGCTTCTACGCCCCTTCTAGCTCGGTAATGAATAAATAGAGCTTTTTCTTTGTCTCGGCGGCTATCTAAATACTTTTTGAGCCAAGATAAAGCCCTTTCGGAAAAATAGACGGTTCGAGGATTTTCTCCTTTGCCAATAATTGAGAGTTCAAAATCTTTTTTATCTTTTATATTGGCAAACTGTTCTTGATTTAAAGCAACAAGTTCCGCTATTCTTAAACCGGTTGAAAAAAGCGTTTCTAAAATAGCCCTATCCCTTAAACCAATAGGATTTTTTATGTCAGGGGCCAATAAAAGCTTCTCTATTTGCTCCAAATTAAGGAATTTAACGGTTTTTCCCCTTTTAACGTCCCTTGGGAGCTTTATTTTCTCAGCCGGGAGTGAAACTATGTCTTTTTCTGTAAAATAGCCCAGAAGGGCTCTCAGAGCGATTAAATAGAGGTTCTGAGTAATCTTTCTCAAAGGTTTACCTTTATAAGTGTGAAATCGGGATAAGTATAAACGATATTGCCAGATATCTTCTCTAGTTAATTCGTGAGGCTTTAAATCTTCCTTATTTTTCATTTTCAACCAAGAAACAAATCTCGCAAGATAGAGCTTATAATCTCTTTGAGTGGTATCTGATAATCCTTTTTCTACTTCACAATAATCTAAAAAGTCGGGGATATATTTAATGATTGGCTTTTCTGATTCTTCCATAATTCAAATTTTAATTGTTATTTTTTATCAATTTTCTCTAGGGGGAAGAAAAATTGACTATTCGGGGGAGTGTTTGAAAGAGGTCTTTACCCCCTTTATAAAAGCGGTTAATCAACATTGAACGACATTGTCTACATCTATAATAAAGGGTTTCAAACTCTCTGTCAAGTGGAAAAACCTCTACTCCCCTACCACAAAGATAGGTTATTTTATCAACTCCTTAAATTTTTCCCAAAGAGATTTTTTTACCCCCGGTAATTCTTCTTTTAGTTCTTTTTTCTCCTTTTTAAATTCCTCTTCAATTATTGGCTTTCTCTTTTCCATTTCTTTTCCAAAGAGAGATAGGATTTTCTGCCAAAGCCATTCAATTTTTGGCCAGATATATAAGTTCCAGATGTTTTTGAACCAATTCCACATTTTTTGCCAAACAGGTAAAGCCTCTTCTTTCCAAGTTTTAACTATAATTGCTGGAAGTTTCTCCAAAATTGCTTTGATTATTTTGACTCCGAACTCCTTTACTTCTCCTAAGGTTCCTGGAATTTTTATTTCTTGGGCAAGAGAAATGGAGGGAAAAATTAAACCAACCATTGCCAAAATTATTACTGTTTTATATAGAGAAGAAGCCATATTTTTCACCTATTAATTCTTTAGCCACCTTTATTCTCTTTAATGTTTTTTCTTTTCCCAATATTTCAGCAATTTCAAAAGGTGGGGCCGAGGCCTCTTTTCCGGTTAGGGCTACCCTCAGAGGCCACAAAAGATATCCCCTATCCCCTGGTTTTCTTATTTCCCTACTAAATTTTTCAGCTTCGACTAATAGAATTTTTTCCAGATTTTCTTTCCTCCATCCATCACTTTCTATTTTAGACAATATTTTAAACAATTTGTCAAGAGAAAGCCTTGCTTCTTTATCAGACATTTTAGCCCACATTAATAAATCCTTATCGTATTGCAATTTTTCTTTAAAGAAGAATTCAGTTAATTCTGATATTTCCGATAATTTTTTTAACCTTTCCTGATAAATCGAAACAATCTTTTGCAAAATTTCTATCCCTATCTCTTCTCCAGTTTCGGAGATCTTATATTTTTGAACAATTTCTTTTGCCCCATAAGCTGGTGGGTATTGAGTTTCTTTAAAAATAGGCGTGATTAAGTTTGTCTCAACTAAAAAAGGGAGACAAAGTTCAGTTAATTTTTCAACCGATTTTTGACGAATATAAAATCCATTTAAAAAATCCAATCTTTTGATATTGAAAATTGCTCCGCTTTTTTGAACTGCTTCTAAAGAAAACTCTTTTATCAAGGAGGCAAGGGAGTAAATTTCTCTTTCCCCGCCCGGATTCCAACCCAAAAATGCCATAAAATTAATCAAGGCTTCTGGTAAATAACCTTCTCTTTTATATTCTGAAACTGATATTGCCCCATGTCTTTTTGAAAGTTTGGTTCTATCTGGGCCCAAGATTAAAGGTAAATGAGCATATTTTGGCTGGGGAAATCCCAGTGCTTCCTGCAAAAGAATTTGTTTTGGGGTGTTAGAGATATGATCTTCCCCTCTAATGACATGAGAGACTTGCATTTCAAAATCATCAATGACACAGGCAAAATTATATAAAGGAGTGAAAAGGTTTTTGGCAATGACTGTATCTCCCATCAAAGAGGTATCAAATTCTACTTTACCCCTGATTAAATCTTCAAACTCGATTTTCTTTCCTGGAATTCTAAATCTTAAGACCCAGGGTTTCCCTTCGGTCAGATATTTCTCAACCACTTCTTTTGGCAAACTGGCACATTTTCCTGAATAACGAGGCGCCTCCCCAATTGATAATTGATATTGCCTCTGGGCTTCCAATTCTTCTTCCGAACAGAAACAGTGATAGGCCTTATTTTCATCCAACAATTTCTTCAAATACTTTGCATATATCTCTTTTTTTTCAGATTGGCGATATGGTCCATAATCTCCACCAATATCCGGCCCCTCATCCCATTCAATCCCCAACCATTTTAGGCCTTCCATAATATCTTTTTCATATTCAGGCTTTGATCTTTCTCTATCTGTATCTTCAATTCTTAAAATAAAAATACCCTGATATTTTTTGGCAAAAAGGTAATTGAAAAAAGCAGTTCTAGCTAATCCAATGTGTAAAAAACCAGTTGGGGCAGGAGCAATCCTCACCCTAATCTCACCTGGTTTAATAAACTTAAATTCCTCAGGATTCATTAATTTGATTTTGAGATAAATTTTTTACTTTGTCAAATAATCCACCATATAAGCTGCGATTATTTTTGCTGCCAAAGGTTTTGAAAATTCTTTGGCCGCCAGAGACATTTTTTCTAATTCTTCGGGATGAGAAAAGAGATATTTTAATCTTTCTAAGAAAAAATGGGGAGTAAAATTTTTTTCTTCCAATACTTTTGTTGCTCCACTGGCAGCAAAGGTATAGGCATTTTTTAATTGATGGTCTTGGGCCGCCCCTGACAAGGGAATTAAAATAGATGGTTTTCCCAGAGCGGCTATTTCAAAAATAGTTCCGGCCCCTGCCCTGGAGACAATTAAATCACAAATCGCATAGGCTTTTTTCAATTCCTCTTCTTTTAAAAAGGGGAAGAGATGATAATATTTTTCTAAATCTTTAGTTATCATAATTTTTTCTTCAGCCCTCACTTCCTCATAGTTTTTTTCTCCGCATTGATGGATTAATTCAAAATCTTTTAAAATCTCCGGCAAAATTTCCAGAATTTTATCATTAATCTTTTGGGCTCCTTGCGAACCACCCAAAATCAAAATTAATGGTTTTCCCCCGCTTGTTTTGAAAAAATTTTTTGCTTTTTCTTCTGATTCTTCCAAAATTTCCCTTCTAATCGGGTTACCAACCAAAATCAATTTTTCTTCCGGGAAATATAAGGTTTTTGGGAAGGAAACAAAAATCTCTAAAGAGAATTTAGCCAAAAATCGATTTGCCATTCCCGGGATAGAATCTGATTCATGTAAAAATATCGGTATTCTAAGTAACCAACCCGAAATTACTGCCGGAATTGACCCAAAGCCACCCTTTGAGAAAATCAAATCAGGGGCTAAAAAGAAAAGGTAAAAAAAAGCCTGGAAAATGCCAAACGGTATTTTAACGAAAATATCGATTAAATTTTCAAAAAGACTTTTAAAATCAAAGTACCTTCTTATTTTTCCCGCCAAAATTGTTTTTACTTTTATGCCTTCTTGAGAAAGCAAAATTTCTCCGAAATCATCTTTTGGTCCAATATAAAAAAACTCTATTTTTCCCTCAGGTGAAATTCTTCTTATTTCTCTTGAAATGGCGATTATTGGGAAAATGTGGCCACCGCTACCACCTCCGGTAAATAATATTTTCATATTAGACGTTTTGATATATTTAATAAAATTCCTACTCCCACCAATTCTGAAATCAGGGCCGATCCTCCAAAACTAATAAATGGTAAAGGGATACCTGACAATGGTAATATTCCGGTCATTGAACCAATATTAATAAAAGCCTGGAGGGTAATCCAAAAAGTAATTCCAAAAGCCAAAAACTTAGGAAATTTATCTTGGCTTTCATTTCCAATCTTAAAACCTCGCCAAGCGAAAATCAAATAAAGCAAAGTTAAAATTGAACTACCAAGAAAACCGGTTTCTTCGGCGAAAATGGCAAAAATCGAGTCTGAAATTGCGTGGGGTAAAAACCCAAATTTTTGCTTAGATAAACCCAATCCTAAACCGGAAATTCCTCCCGACCCAACGGCAATTAAAGCCTGTTTTATTTGATATCCTATCCCCATCGGGTCTAATTCTGGGTTTAAAAAAACTAAAATTCGATTAAATCGATAAGGGGCAACTATTACCAAAAATAAAAGCCCAAAAATTAAAATTAAGATTGTTAAGACGCTATGCCACAAAGGAGTTTTGGCCAAAAAATACATCAGTCCGCCAATGAGAATGATTATTAGTAAAGTGCTGACGTCGGGTTGAAAAATTAGTAGCAAACTGACGAGACCAATTACTATCAAAAAAGCAATAAAAGTCTGACTAAATTCTTTATCTTTCTCGGTACGATTGGCTAACCAGCTGGCTAAATATAAGATAAAACTTATTTTTAAAAATTCCGATGGTTGAAAAGTTATCTTGCCAAAACTTAACCACCTAGCTGCCCCCTTAAAACGAAAACCAACTATCGGCAAAAAAACCATCGCTAATAACATTAGATTGATTAAAAGAATTAAAGGAGCCATTTTTTTTAAAGAATTGAGATTAATTTTGAAAGAAAAAAAAGCCAGAGTCAAACCTGGTAAAAGACCGTAGAGAATTTGATGATTTAGATAATAAAAAGAGGAACCAAATTTTTCCTGAGAGAGGGAACTGGAAACGCTATATAAAATTATAATCCCCAGGATTATTAAAATAACCGTAACTGAAAATAAAATATAGTCGGGACGGCGATTTTCCATCAATTTTATTATATTACAAATTTATTTTTAGCCAACCTCTTTATGTATTTTTTAAATAGATTACCTTTTTCTTTGTAATCTCTGAAGATACTGAAACTAGCGGAGGCGGTGGAAAGAAGGCAGATTTTTCCTTTTTTGGTATTTTTGTAAGCCAATAAAACTGCTTCTTTCATATTATTTACCGGAAAATGCCTGGGAAGTATCTTTTTTATTTTTTTAGCTTCTTTAACAATCTCTTTCCAGATTTTTGTCCCGGTTGTCGGAAATAAAATTATATTTTTTATTTTGCTTTTTAAAATCCTCTTTGCCAAATTCAAAAACGAGATTCCCCTATCATATCCTCCCAAAAATATAGTTTGGACATTTTCGCCTAGACTATCTAAAGCAGCAATTGTTGTTTCGGGTATAGTTGATAAAGCATCGTTGTAAAAAGTAATTCCTTTGTACTTTCCGACAAATTCCAATCTATGGGGCAGTGGTTTAAATTTTTTGATTGCCCTTTCAACAATTTTCTCTGAGATTTTAAAAATCTTTGCCACTGCTTTTGCTGCTTCGATATTTTGAAGATATGGTCTCCCGCTAATTGGAATTTTTTTTGCTTTTGATTTTTTGGCAATTTCACTAACAAATTTATTCTCAGAATTGAAAACCAAATAATCTCTTTCGGTTTGATGGAGGGTGATATTGGCTTTAGCCCCGGCATATTCCTGAAGATTTTTGTAATAATCTAAATGCTCAGGATAAATATTTAATAAAATGGCAACTTGAGGCGATTTTTTGAGGCTATATAATTGATGGCTTGATAATTCATAAACATAAATATCTTTTGGAGTGGCTGAAAATAAAAGATTTAAAACTGGTTTTCCAATGTTTCCAACTAAATGGACCCTTAACCCTTCCGCTTTTAAAATTTGATAAATCAAAGCAGTGGTTGTGCTCTTCCCTTTTGTTCCCGTAACACCAACAATTTTTCCAGGACAATTATCGAAAAATATTTCCGTTTGGGATGTGATTTCCCCTTTTTTATATGCTTTTTCAACCCCTGGCAAATGAATGGGAATTCCTGGCGATTTAATAATAATATCGTAATGTTTTAATGCTTTCAGATAGTTTTTCCCCAAATGCCATTTCACTTTTTTGGCATTTGACATTTGACATTTGACATTTTCCGACCTGTCCCCTACTCCCAAAACTTTCTTTGGAAAAATTTTTCTCAGAAACTTAAAATTATCAATTCCTTCTTTTCCAAAACCCAAAATCAATATTCTTGTGTTTTTCAATTCATCTAATTTCATTTCTTCTTTTTAAGATGCCTAAGATTTTGTCAACATTATTTTTTCAAATCCTCTTGGAAGAATATGTTTTTTATTCCAAGAATTTAAAATTTTAATTGATTTCCTTTCTAAATTTTTATATTTTGGCAAAATATTTTTTTCAAAATATTTTAACAAAATTGGCAAATTTGCAGAGGTTAAACCTCTGTATTTTTTAAAACAAAGATAGAGGGCGATGAGGCTTTCTTTTTTGGTGCCGACGCATTCAAAGGGTTTAAATTTTTTTTCACCGATCAATTCTTGCATTAATGGCAATAGTTTTTTATCATCAAATAGATTTTTCTTAAAGATTTTTAATAATTCTCTTTCATTAATAAAAGGATAAAGACAGGCAAAAACAAAAAGGCATTTTGGGCATTTTCCGCACCATTTTTTGGTTGGTAATTTTCTGCCAGAATAGGTTTTATAAGCCTCGTTGCAGCTCAAAAAGGCATTGAGATATTTTGGGTATCGAGAAAATAATTTAGCAATTTGAATTTCATATAATGGCCTCAAGAAACTAAAATACTCCACATCTTTTGCCAAATATTTTTTTGAATATTTTCTGAATTTTTTCTCAAAATCAAAACTTTTTGAATATTGATGGTTAATTATCCTTCCTAAATATTTTAAATTCCCCTCATTTGAACTTCTTTCATTCGAAAAGGCAACATATTTTAAATCAAAAATTACAGCCAATAAAACACTCAAAAAAGCCAAATAAGCCGAAAATGGCGTGTGGCCATTTAAAAATCCCTTTTGATTTAACTCCAATAATTTTGGATCAATTTCTCTTTTTACAGCAATCAGATTTTTGCAGCCGGCTATTTCCATTATTTTTTTAGTAGCCTCGGTTGGATTTAAACTAAAATATTTAATTTCTTTTCCGGCCTCTTTTAACAATTCCAAGGTTATAACTGAATCTTTTCCCCCTCCCACCGGTACCAACACCCCCCTTTTTAATGTAACGAAGTCTTTCCTCGTTACATTTGTAACGAAGTCTTTCCTCGTTACATTGATTTTTAGGAAGTTTGGTTTTCGAAAATCAATTTTGTTTTCGTAAAAAAACTGACCCATCCCTTTAATTATTAAATCCTTCCACCATTTAATTTGCTCTAAATTTAGTGGACCAGCCCTGATTACTATTTCCGGTGAGCAAGTTGCCTTCCAATAACTTAAAATCTCAATTAATCCTAAATTGAAAACTAAATTATTTAACACTCTATCCCCTGCTCTTTTTATTCTTTTTTTATCAACATTTTCTATTATCACTTTTGGCTTAAAGAGAATATTTGGCCCAATTTTAAAATCAAAAGCAATGTTCAAATTTTTTCCAGAGATCTTGTAAGAATAATTCTCGTAAATAAATTTCGGGTATTTCTTTCGTAAATTTTGAATTTTTAATTGTAATTTTGCATTTTGCATTTTGATAGGCGAAGAGGACTTTGTCCCCTTCTTCACCTTCGCTTCCATAAATGGAAGCTCGGTTTTTGAATTTATCCAAGAAGTCTAATAGCCACTCCCAAAATGGCAAAGACAACGGAAATTATCCAGAATCTCATCGTTACTTGATAAGTTAGCCAACCTCTGGCTTCAAAATGATGATGAATTGGAGTTGAAAGCCAGATTTTCTTTTTTCTAAATTTTTTAGAAAGAAGTTGCAAAATTATCGATCCGACCTCAATTACCAAGATGCCGGCAA
>Ga0172366_10000979_pt1 | contig 21855 bp, 14 predicted proteins | sample LakKivSesite69cm_FD_114533 | JGI IMG/M metagenome (GOLD analysis project Ga0172366, IMG submission 114533) | Sediment microbial communities from Lake Kivu, Rwanda - Sediment site 69cm | ecosystem: Environmental > Aquatic > Freshwater > Lake > Sediment | place: Rwanda: Western Province, Lake...
CCAGTGGACCCACCATATCGATAATCTCCGGCATGAGCTCATTGAGATCAATCAGCGAGACCTGCTCGTCCAGGCATCCTGCTCTGGAGTACTGCAGAATGCCTTCAATTAGGTTAAACATTCGATCTGCACGTTCCAAGAGCTGGTCCAACTGCTCCTTTCCGCGATCATCGAGTTTATCAGCGTAGTCATCGGACAGCCAGGTTGCTAAGGTCTTGATCCCTCGCAACGGCGTCTTCAGGTCGTGTGAAACAGTGTACGCAAAGTCCTTGAGTTCCCGATTGGCCCGCTCAATCTGTACCAACAACTCAGCCTGTCTCTACTGAGCCTCCCAGCGTTCTGTAATGTCCGTGGATATCAGATTCACTGTGGCAACCTGGTTGCCATCCATAACAGGCACGACACGGGTTTCCCACCACGTCTCGGGCCCATGCTCGCCGATCCCCTGCACCTGATACTGTTGTGATCTGCCCGTTTGGAAGGCACATTCAATAGCACCTCTGATGATTGGCTGGTGATCAGCCTTGACGTAGCCGTAGATACAGGTGCCGATTACGTCCTCCGGAGCAAGCTCGGCCACCGCATGATTCATGAACTGGATTATGCCGTCCCGGTCCACTGATAGAAGCGTATCAAGAATGTTCTCCGCCAGTGAACGCCATTTCTGTTCACTCTCCCGTAGGGCCTGTTCGGCCGTTCTCAGAGCCACCAACTCCTTCTTGGCCGTAACGTCGTAAACAATGCTCTGCCAACCATTGATTTCGCTGCGGGCACCGGTGGTAAAGTGAGAGAAAATCGTCGCATGAATCTGTTTACCTTTGGCGGTCTTAAGAGCCAATTCTTTGCTCTGAAAACATCCCTTGTCTAACTCCTCTAAAAACGCTGTTTTATCCGTCGGATTGCACCAAAAAACTTCCGCCAGAAAAGGCCGACCGACAAATTGTCCTGCGTCGCAGACCTCAAACAGTTCGGCAAATGCAGGATTCACGTATGTGACTACATGGTCCAAGTCGGTGATAAAGATAGGGCTCTTAGATTCCTCCAAAAGCCTGAAGTTTTTCTGTTCCTCTGCCTGGAGCTTGTTCCTGACGGCCATGAAGATGTCTGTTTGGGTCACAATGCCATGCAGCTCCAGATCGTCCATCACCAGCAGCCTTCGAATCCCGATACGCTCCATGGCCCTACTAGCGCTAAAGACCGAGCAATCTGCCGAAACACTGGCCACCGGAGAAGACATTACTTTTTCCACCCTTGTATGGTTGGGATCTTTGTGCAGGGCGATCACTCTTTTGAGCAAATCCCTCTCAGTCAGGACCCCAACCACCTTGTCGCCTGCCATGACGACCAGTGCAGAGATACCACGTGAGGCCATGAGCCGAGCCGCTTCAGCCACACTTGCGCCCTTTTGGATCCAGATGACGTCAGAATTCATGATCTCTGAAACATCCTTCCACATCCCATAGTACGTCAGTACCCGCGTTAAATCAGTCTGGGTCACAATCCCCACCAACCGCCCTTCGTTGATGATCGGTAAGCGCTTGATGTGTTTGGTTTCCATGATTCTGCCGGCATCGACGACAGATAGGTTTGAAGGTGCGGTCTGGACGGGCGACGACATGATTTCTGCCACGGTAGTCTGACGGGCATCTTTGCCTTGAGCCATCGTTCGCTTGAGCAGATCAGTCTCCGTCAGGATTCCTGCCGCGTCCCCATTGTCAAGCACAACAATGCAGGAGACATCTTTTTCGGACATTCGCATAGCCGCGATTGCGACGGTCTCATTCGGTGAGATGGTCAGGACGTCCTTGCTCATGACCTGCCCGACTTTCGTCCAGACGTGCGAGCATCTCATCGAATTCATGGGGAAAAAACCCCTGACTGTCCGGGCGACCACATCCTGTGACTGCACTTTGTCAATCATCGGTTCTTCTCCTGTGCGTGTGAGTATTCTCTATCTGCCCATTTCTGTCTTTTCATAACTGCAATGGTTAACAAGTCATACTCCATATTCCATGCCGTGAATCTTGCCCTTTACCACACCCAGAGCCATGGGCTTAGGGCAAGCATCATCATCAAAAAAGGCTCCATCAGCAACAGGCCGCTCTCAGAACATCCATCGCTATACTGTATGAATAGAGCCTGCCATCCCGACCGTATTATTGGGCGGTGTAGTTATAATATCGGAAAAACAAGCAGGGATCTTTTTCACTTTGCGCATTTAGTTAACTCAGTTATAGGACCATTATGTAACAATTGCATTAACATTCACAAGCGGTGCCTTCAGGACCTTTGCCGCATCTTCCATACCACTATTCATCGCTTGCCCTTGTCTGGTATCTATAAGTCATTACTATTGACGCCAGTAACCGAACCTGGTTAAATACAGGCATGCATTTAGCGAGCTTCGGACAAATATTGGACTGGTTTGTTGAGTCCCTGCAAGGTCAACATGCAACGCTCCTGATCATTGTTGTGGCCCTGATAGCCGCCGTAGCTTTGTTGTTATTCATCAAATGTCTACTTCAAACCGCGCCACGGCCTACGATTACTGAGGCCCGAATCAGAGTAGATTCCCAAGATTTGCCATCATTTCGACGGTTCAGAGGGAGCCTTGTTGCTGCAAATAGCGGCGGCAAACAGTGCCATATGACGACAGTGCAAGTGCTCCATGAGAACCTTAGGTTTCAGATTAGCGACATAGCCGACCAGCCAAAAACCGACCTGAGTCTTCGAGGCAAAGGAACAATTGGTATCCAACTTCCATCCTCGATAAAGAACGGTAGGGAAAAGACCATTTTCTTTCTCGGTTCCCACAATGTCGAAACATACGAAGCATTGCCCGAAAGCCTATCCCTGGAAGTGTGCTTCGATTGCAGAAAAGAACCGCTTCGATATAACCTGGTGCGTAAGTACGAGGTCAAGGCGTACGGGCTCTATCTGTTTGGAGCTACGAAAACTCGAGAAACCTCTACGAAGTGAGTCCCCCGACATTAACTGGCTATCAGTGTGCTTCCTCCAAGGGGCAAGACCTAAGTAGATGGTCGGAGGGAGAAACAAAGTGCCAACGTACTCCATGGGCCGACAATTCAAGAGAGTTGTTAACCTTTAGTTTTTGAGGTTGTCAACCGGATCAGGCAACTGCGTTCTTCGACAATATCTGTGGGGCCAGAGTGATGTTTAGAACTGCTGAAAACCGGCTTTGAGAATGGAGGGCCACAGTAACGGTGTGCCCAAATAACAGGAGAAGACAGGTTCTCGGCGCAATTATTTGGCCTTTTTGGTGTTTTTATGTGGTAGGGCGTACTTAACCTGCTGGAGTTTTTATTGACATTTAGATGAAATCTTTGTATCATTGGACTTGTGGCAAGCAGGAGTACTTTCGTGAAATGTATATGGGAAATCCCGGTTGATTCCTATGCAAAACAATGAAGGGAAGGCAGTTTCATGAGTTTAAGGTCCAAGTGGTTTATTGCAGTGATTCTGTTGTCCCTGGCGGTCCCCGCAGTCGGGGATATTTCCCCGTCCCCCTATCGGAAGAACCAGATTCAGTTTCCGGATGACCCCTTTCGCGCGGAAGGCACGGGCGATCCTTTTGGCGCGACACCGGGCTTTGTCAAGTTTACCATTCTGTTGAGCGAACCCGGCACGATCTATTTCCAGGATTGTCAGGCATATCTGTTTCATTATGATTTTGCACGAGAGGTGCTTGACCCGTTCCTGGGCGTTGGCGCGCCGGAATATGACGCAGTCACCCTCCACGCGGCAGGCCAGCAGGCGATTCTCGGTGCGGTTATTCTTCCCCCGATTACCGATCATACGCCGCCGGAATACGGTATTCAGTTTATACGCATGGACCCCTATACGCCGGATGAAATTATTGCCCTGTTCAACTTGGTCAAGGCGGCCGTACTTGGTGGGGTGAATGCGTATTATTTTCCCGCCTATGAGCAGGGCGCCACGGCAGAAGCGAATCGGGAATACCTCGCTTCCCGTGGCGTTCCCCTGGGCTCCAGCTCCCGATGGACACCCGGCAATATTGTCTATTCCGAGGGCTGGGCGGCAGGCAGATTGACCTATGTGCCCGGAAATCAGATCCAATCCGCCTTTACTGACGGGATCCTGCTGCCCACCGATATTCTCCTGACTGACGGCATTCCCGCCGAAGTGCCCATGGTGGCAGGTTTTTTATCGCTTTCACCTTCAACCCCCAATTCGCATTTGGCGATTCTCACCAATTCCTATTCGGTGCCTTTTATCTATCTTCAGGTTGCGGCAGATGCGGCGCGCGCCCAGGCGCTGGTGGGGCATCGTGTGGCACTGAGCGCCTACAAAGGCTATTGGACCCCGGCAGACCTAAAGTTGATGGATGCCGACGGTGTGGAAGAAGCGGTATGGGGGCAACTGCTCGCCGCGAAAACGCCTGCGCCGCTGGATATCGCGCCCATGGTCCCCTATGGGGCGTATGCAGCCCCAACGGTGCTGCTCCTGCCGGAGGATATCCAGTACTTCGGCGGGAAGGCAGCCAATATGGGGCTCTTGCGAACGTCCATCCCCGACAATTCACCTGTATCCCTGGCGTTTTCTTTTGATCTCTGGAATTCTTTCATGGCGCAAACGTTGCCCACAGGCCGCACCCTGCGCGAGGAGATTCATGAGAAACTGGACGGTTATGAATACCCGCCGTCAAACATGGAGCAACTCTTTTCGGACCTCGACTCGTTGAGGGACCTCTTTATCAACACGGACGTCACCACCTTTGCATCGGAAGCGCAGACGGCCGTACTGGAAGCCCTGCAGGATCCGCAGTATGGATTCGACCCGGACCGGAAAATCCGCTTCAGAAGCAGCACCAATGTGGAAGACAGCGGCCAGTTCACCGGGGCCGGCCTGTACGACAGTTACAGCGGTTGCCTGGCGGATGAATTAGACGGCGATGAGACCGGTCCGTCCATCTGTGACCCGTCAGAAAAAAAGGAGCGCGGCGTATTCCGCGCCATAAGAAAAGTATTCGCCAGTTTTTACAATGATAACGCCTTTCTGGAACGCCTGCGCTACGGCGTAGACGAAGATCAAGTCGGCATGGCTTTGCTGGTACATCATTCCTTTCCCGACGATGAGGAAATGGCCAATGGTGTCGCTACGGTAACCCGCAGTGAATACGGCGACATTACCATTCGCATGGTCAGCCAGAAAGGCGCAATATCTATCACCAACCCGGAAGGCAGGGCGGTGGCGGAAGAAGTAGAAATCTACGCCTATATCGAACAGCCTAGGGAAGGGGAACCGAATGAAGGGGAATTCCCGGGGGAAGGGGAAGTCGGTTCTTCGGAAGGGGAATTCCAGCCAGGAGGGAAAGCATCCCTTTCTTCTGTAACCCTGTATCTTTCTATCAGGACCTCTTCGAACCTGGTGCCCATGGGAGCAACCGTGATGAACTGGGAAGAGGATTATCGGGATTTGAGCACGTTGCTTTTAACAGCGGCCGGGCGATTCGCCGAAGTTACCGGAAAGGCGTCCTATGTGCTCGACTTTGAATACAAAAAGAACTCCCCGGACGGCAGACTGATTGTCAAGCAGGTGCGTGAGGTGCCCCGGCCGGACACATCCCCTGCCGTCATTCCCTTTCTCCTCAACAGCCCCGAAGCATTCTGTACGATGCAGGGAGAATACGGGGACATATTCGCAAGTCACCGACTGAAAACCCGAGCGCGCTTTGAAACCAAAAATCTGCGACTGAGCGAAGAAAACCTGCAAGAGAGTTTCTACCTGCATACGGAAATCGAATATGCCGCCGACGGACAAGTGCGAACCTACGGCGGCCCGATGAGCGGACTGCCCGGTTTTGAGCACACCTATTCCCCCGATACCAGTTATGATGCATGGTCCCTTGACTTCCTAGCCAATCCCAGGCGCTACGAACTGGCCACAGAGTTTCCCGCGCTGGTTTCGCCTGCGCAGAACCCCTTGTTCACACTCCGAAACGCAGGCTATGGAGGCTACATTCCCGTTACCGTGACATACGACAAGCCTGAAATCACAATTGACTGGGAAGGGTTTACTACGACCACTACCGATACGGCCTATCTCTGCCCCTGTCACACCCCGCAGGAAGGGGACCTGCTCCAGCATCGTCATTGTGACGGTCCCGGGGGCGTATCCATAGATATGAGATTCTACTGGCCGCCCAATCCGTCAGGCCCCACCGCCGGATACACCGCCCCACTTGTGCGCTGGCTGGAAACCCGCATTGAAGGGTATACCAGTGAACCCATTGTGCTAACCGATTATTATTCATGCACTTACCAGGCAGGACACCACAATTTCTGGGAAGGCTTCCTTTTTGAACCGGCGCTGGAACCAGATATCCCGCAAGCCACCCTGGAGGAACTCCGGGAAGCAAATATCCGGCTCATTTATTGCACCAAATTTCTTGAGAAATGCGAAATCATCACCTTTGGATTCGATGACGGTGAACCTGAAGGTGAACAGGGTCCGCTCTGTCAGCGGCTAGCCGATAGCCCGCGCGACTCCGAAATCGATAACTTTGGGGACGATCTCTTTATAACAAAGCACTAAGTGCAGAGCAAATTGCAGCCCTGGCACAATAGGCCAACTTCGAAAGAAAAAAAGCTTGAAGTATTTAAAGAGCTGGTAGCTCAAAAGAGTTTATCAGCTCATAGTTTTTTTGCGATGTACACCTATGAAGATTTTAAAGTTAATCCCTAAAAACCTTGTTGCCACAGAAATTTTCTTTGAGGCATTAATGTCACGATGTATCATCTGATGTCACTCACCAATTGACGATGTTCATTGAAAACGTTTGCAAATTTTTGGCCATGGCCTAAATGCTTTATAAATAAGAGCTTATGGAATTGAGAATTTTTTAGAATTAGTAGATATTGGCCTTTCGGGTTGTAGTAAGGTTGTAATTGTGGAGTCAAGCAAATGAGGCAGTTTTCGGTATGTTATGTCACTTCCTTATATTCTCTGCTTTTGGCAGTTTTGTTTGCCACTCTTTGGCTTTTTCCGTCTTTTTATGGTTTCCTTTGATGATCACCTCATGCACTACAACACTTAGAGTGCCAGCCACAAACATTCCGAAGACGATCAGCATCTGTCCAAATATACTGACAATTCCCCCTCCTATTGCACAGCTAATTAGAAACCATTTGTATGCCTTCCAAAAAGAGTTTTTGATTATCGGTATCGCAACAACCATCCACGCTGTGTAGAAGACTCCGGCAAGAAGGACAGACAGAACGACTCTTGCCATAACTGCCAGCAATCTTCTCTCACTCATTACATAGCACTCTTACTGTTCATAATGGAGTTTGAACCAGATGTCGACCAGGCATATCGCTTCCCGACCACACAATGGTAAAGCGACAATGGCTGCCAAGCATTGTACTGTCAACCGTAAATTCTTGCAATTGAGACGATTACGTACTTCAAGAGTGCTTTCAACGGTCACCGTCTTCTGTTATACTGGTCAAGTTCTCCCATAGTTGAACCATCTGAAATGAACCAGCATGGTTCGCGCCTACAATGTCGATATCACCGTCAGCGCCAATGTCAACAAGAACTATGTCGTGCGAACCTGTAGTCGAGAGAACCTCCATCATCCATGTCAGTCCACCACCTTGGTTCAAATAGACCCGAACTTCGTCAGGATCGACTCCTTGATGCATCTCTGCTATCACCACATCGGGTTTGCCATCGTTGTTCATGTCAGCCACGCCAAGCGAATGGACGACCGTCTCCTGAACTTCTTCAATCACGTGCTCTCGCCAGTCTGGCTTCTTGGCGTCCTCCGGCGCCTCAAACCACGAAATATGATAAATGCCCCCCATCAATTCCGCTGGAGTGAGTACAATATCCGGTCGCCCGTCATTGTTCAGATCAGAGCATTGAACTTCTGTGTCCGCATGCCTCCATAACGTCGAATAAAAATGCTCGGTCCACGGCCCCAGGATATTACCCGTGTTCTCATACCAACGTGCGGCGATAATAACGTCCAGGTCGCCATCGCGATCAAGGTCGCCAAGCTTGATTCCTTCGCCGTGAGGACATTCAACCTCAAAGCCCGACCAATTGTCCGGAGTCTGCTGTTTCCACACGTGGAACTTGTTACCGGATGGATTACCAAACGAGGACTGATCGCGGGTGACAATGTCGAGCTTACCATCCCTGTCAAGGTCGCCAACCTCTATATCATGCGCTCGTAATTGTGCCACTCGATGGGAAGCCCATGGCCGTTTAGTGGATTGGTTCATCGTCCCTGGATTCTCATACCAAACGATTCCGCCCATAACTATATCCTGATCCCCATCGCCGTCGATGTCAGCGGATTCCCCTTCAACAGTCTCGTAGCCGCCTTCTGCAATGAGCCTCTTTGTCCAAGTTGGATACGCGTACCAGACAAGCGGCCCTTTCGCGCCTCCAATTGCTATGTCCGGCAATCCATCGCCATTGAAATCGGCCGCGATTTTTGAATAGGGCATTTCAGGCGGTTGCTTATCAATGGTCACCAGTCGTATAGAAAGGTCATCAGCGAAGGTTGTCGCCGCGAGGCAAAAGATTATCATGACAAGCATGTGAATTTCAGGCTGCAACAGTTTTATCATCAGAATGTCCTGTCAGTATTTCGGTTCGAGTACATTTGTCTCCATACCTGTTTGTTAATACCAAAATGGAACTTCACATAACGTATTTCATCATTATTCATTATATTGTGAGAAACATATTGTTAGGAATTGAATAATATTATAACATTTTGATAGGTGAATTAAAAAATGGTGATGTCAAAAATTGGTAAGTAAGTACAGTACATATATTCTGTTACTCTTTCACCGCTTTCACTTGCGACAGATGAGCTCGCCACTCTTCAGCTTGTTCCAGGCTTCGTAGAGGGCGGATTAAGTTGTTCAACGACTGCTGTGTGTGGGTGCCTCTCACCGAGTTTGAGGCGGCGACCTTTGGTAACGATGAATGACTTCGCCCATAGAGTCCTTTCTCCGTCGTCAAAGAATTGCTGGCTGAGTCGCTGAAGAAATGGTCGCTGCGAACGTTGCGTGAAAAGCTCATCAAGATCGGAGCCAAGGTGGTCAATCATTCGCGGTACATGATATTTCAAATGGCAGAGGTGACTGTTCCGAGGATACTTTTTCGGGAAATACTTGACCGGATCAGACGGTTGCGTTTTTTGACAATACCAGCGAGGCCGGGATGATGTGGCGAATTGCTCAAAAAATCGGGGTCTGGAATGGAGGTCATTGGTGGCTGTATGCCAATACAATAGCAAAAAGTCGTTGTTCTCCGTAAACAAGCGGCTTTCTTTGTATTCGATGGGATTTATCGTGCTGGATTTTAAGGAAACTCGTTGAAATTACGGCTTGGTTTTGGTATTATAGGGCATGAATTTCATTGGAGTGCATCAGTAAAAATGTCAAAGCGTGCAGAAATGGCGTTTATGAAGTCAAATGGGAAATCCCGGACCATGAAACACATCGCCGCATTCCTCAGCACCGTGCTTTTCGCCGCCGCCGGCGTGGAAGCGAAACCGCTCAAAGTCTTCATCCTCGCCGGCCAGTCGAACATGGAAGGACCGGCGAGCGTCGCGACCTTTGACTACATCGGCGACGACCCGGCGACCGCGCCGATGCTGAAAATGATGCGGGGTGCCGACGGGAAGCTGGCGGTGTGCGATGGCGCGTGGATTTCGTATCTGACCGGAGCCGACGAAAAGAACTTCGAAGTCGCCGGCAAACTGACGGCAGGCTATGGGTCCATGTGGGGGCTGGACCCCACCAAGCCCGGCGACAAAATCGGCCCGGAGTTCACCTTTGGCCTCACGATGGATGCGGCGCTGGATGAACCCGTGCTCATCATCAAGGCGGCGTGGGGCGGCAAGAGCCTGCACACCGATTTCCGCCCACCCAGCGCCGGGCCGTTTGAACTGCCCGCACGGACCCGTGAACTCTGGGACCAGTACCCACAGGGCGCCCACGGGATTCCGAAGCTCGAGGAGCGGGACGCATGGTGGCAAGGGGTCCGCGACCGGACCGGCGTTTACTACCGCCTGATGACGGAGCAAGTGAAAAAGGTCTTGGCCGACCCGCAACGAGTCGTGCCGGACTATGACGCCTCGCAGGGCTACGAGATCGCCGGATTCGTGTGGCTCCAGGGCTGGAACGACATGGTGGATGGCCCCGTCTATCCGAATTACAACCAACCGGATCGCTACGAGCTTTACTCGGAATTGCTCGCCCACTTCATCCGCGATGTCCGCAAGGATCTGAACGCGCCGAAGATGCCGTTCGTCATCGGCGTCATGGGCGTGGGCGGACTCAAGGACCAGTCCGTGGATATGGTGGCATTCCGCCAGGCAATGGCTGCACCCGCGGACATGCCTGAGTTCAAGGGCAATGTCGCCGCCGTGCAGACCTCGCCATTCTGGTCCGATGAACTCGGCGCCATCGAAGGCAAGTACGAGAAGCTCAAGGGGATACGCTACCACCTCGATATCAAGCACAAGGACTATGCCAATGCCGACGGCCACATGACCGATGAGCAGAAGAACGAATACATGAAGAAAAGTGAGGCCGACCTCATCACCCCGGCCGAAGCGGCCCTGTGGAAACGCGGCGCCTCCAACGCCGGCTACCACTACCTCGGCTGCGCGAAGACCTTCGCGCTGATGGGCAAAGCCTTCGCCGAGGCCAATCTCAATATGCTGGAGTCGCGGCGCCCCTGACAACTTATCGCGATGGTGCATTCATGAAAACAATCATCCAATTTCTATCGGCTTCACTGCTGGTCGTTCCCGCCGTCGTTTGCGCCGCGGAAATTCAGCAAGGCGAAATGGCCGGCTACCTTTTTGGCCCGGCGGAGAAGGTGCCGGAAGAGTTTAACGGCGGCTTCTCGCTCTATGCGGCGGCGTGGCCTCTCGTCGAAACCTACCCCGGTCACCAATTCCAAACCGGGCTGTGTGGCACCTGGATGCATCCGCAGTATGAACCGGACAAGAAGCCCGCGGGCGAATGCTACACGGACGTCGAAGGCGGCCTCGGTTGGTGGCGCGACACGCATTTCCCGACTACCACGCCGAAGTTCATCATGGGCGGCGTGGGGCCAAACTTTAGGTGGATCGCCAACGGCCCCGGCTATGGCGCGGGCACTTGGGAGAAACCGCGTGGTCAATATGGCGTCGCGCAACTTAGCCCGTGGCTGTTGTTTCCGCTCGACGGACTGAACTTGAAACAAGGCACGAGCGGCGAACTCTTCGGCTATGGCTACCTCCCGTTGCCGCTCACCAATCCGAAAGCCACCACGGCGGGCAAGAACGTGCCGACCGGCAACCAGTGCTGGACGCTGTTCCTCAACACGGCCAACTTCAAAGGCCCGGCGGCCTTCTTCACGCCCTTCTTCTGGTCGCAGGCGACCCTCGAGAATCCGGAATGGGCCGGGCTGATGCTGGATTCTCAGCCCGTCGGACCGAACAAGCCCATTCAGATGGAAACACAGCACGTCCCGGCCATTCTGAGCAAGAGCGCGGTCGGCAGGGTTTACGCCCGCATCGCTCCGACCTCGTTTCCCGTCGGTCCCGAGGGCCACTCGACCGTGCTGCACCGGATCACCGCCTACAAGAAAGCGGCGCTGTGGGACGACGTACAGCGCTGGTTCGACGGCGGCGCTCCGGTCACCGGCCTGATCAAGACCGAGGCGTCCGCCGTGCATCCGTTTGGCAAGGGCGGCGGCTCCAGTTGGAGTATTTATCCTCCGAGCACTCCGCACGAAGAGAAGGCGTCACTGCCCTGGAAATCCTTCGCCTCTTCGTTCACGCCGAATCCCATCACCTTCGGCTATCGTTGGGACGAGCAACTGACGCGGAAAAACGGTTCGCTCGTCACGTTGCCCGAATACTACCGGCTCGATGTGGACGACAAGAAACCCCAGTGGTCCGTCGTCTCGCCCAAGGATGTGCCGCCTGAACTCGGACTCACCCAATACCGCTTTGAAACCCCGAAGGAAGAGCCGCAGGAACCCCGCACCACACCAGACGATCCCGCGAGCTGCTGGAAGAAACCCGGTCCCGCCGCCGGCCCGTTCCAGGCGCGCCTCGGCGATGGCAGCGTGGTAACTTACTACTGGTATCGGTTCGCCGATCAACCTGCGATGCTCAACGCCGACCTCACGCCCGAGGAGCGCGAAGTGGTGCAGAAGCGGGTGGAAATGCTGCATCGCGCATGGACTAAGGACCGCAACTACCTCGCCCCGCCCGATGTCGGCACGCTCGCGCACATTGATCCCGCGTTGATCATGACCCCGCCGAAGGGCCTTGAAGCCGGCTACGTGCCCATCGCCACACGGCAGGAGTTGGAATGACACTTTCGCTCACACCAATTCGGACCTGGCTCATCGGCTTGTCTCCGGAGCCACGACGCAACCACATTCAAAACACATTCATGAAAATGGCCCTTCTTTCGATCTTCGGCGTCACGGTCCTGGCTTGGGCCGGCTTCGCTCAAGCCCCTTCAACCAAGTCCGAGGCCGGCAAAGTCACGTCCCACTCCCAAGGGCTGCACGGCTACATCGGTTTCGGCCACGAGAAACTGCCGGCCGATGGTGGCTACACTGCGGGCATGGGCTTCTATGCCGCAGTCTGGCCGCTGGTGGATCAGCCGCTGGAGGATTTTCAGATCGGACTCCCGAGTTCATGGATCCAGCCCGACAATTCCGACAACAAGGACAAGCCGCTGGCGCCAGAGGGTACGCTGGCGCGCACCTGGAAGGAGCGCGGTCCCACCTGGGGTAGCGTCTTTCAAACCGTCGAAGGCGGCCTTGGCTACTGGGCTGGCAACCACTTTCGCTACGGCCCGCCAAAGTTCAGCATGAACGCCACGCCCCAGTGCTACGACTACGAAGTCGGTTCGCCGGGTTGGTCGTTCTTCTACGACAACGAGGCGCTGCCGGACAATCGTCTCGGCATCGCGCAACTGAGCAACCGTCTGCTCATCCCTCCCGACGCGCTGCCGTTCCAAGGCAATCCCAACGGCGAGATCCTCGGCTACTCGTGGATGGCGCTTCCGTTCACCGATCCGACCACGGGCGATCCCCCGACGGGCGATCAGAGTTGGACCTGCTTCCTCAGCGCCGCCAACTTCAAAGGCCCCATCGCCTACTACATCCCCGAGACGTGGAGCAAGATCGGCAAGCTCTTCAACTACCCTTTCATTTACGGCCGCGGCCTCGACGCTCGCCCCGGCATCATGGGCGGCGGCGCGATGGAGATTAACACTGTTCCCCGCTTCGACGCGAGGGACGCGCAAGGCACGACCTACTCGAAGTTGCCGAAGCTCCAGTGGCCTGTGGACAAAGAGGGCCGGGCGTATCTTGTACAAGATGTCACCTACTACTCGAAAGCCGCGCTCTACGACGCCTTCAAGTCGTGGCGTGACGGCGGAGCTGCTTGCTCGGGGCGCTTCGACGAGAGAGGCGCCTTCAGGCCAAAACTCAACACCCGTACCACGCGCTACGACCAAGCCGGCAAGAAGATGGTTGGCGTGGAACGGGTCTTCAACACGCGCATTTTCGAGGGCAACGTGTGGGGCTTGCTATGGTTCACCAATGATGTCGCCGCGAAGGGTCTGTTCCCACAATACTACAAACAGGTCGGTGAAGAACGTGTCGCAGTGTCGGCGGCAAACGTGCCGGCAGAAACCAAGCTGCTCGCCCAAGAGTTCAAGCTCGCCAAGCTGGGCGTGCCCTACACCTCGCCGACCAATGGTGCCTGGACACAGCCCGGTCCGAAGTTGGGACCATTCACGGCCAAGCTCGTGGACGGTTCGGTGGTGACCTACTCGTGGTATCGCTTCGTGGACCAACCGTCCTTCCAACAATACTCGTGGAGCCCGGAGAAGAAGGCGAAGTTGCAGGCCTTCGTGGAGAAGCTACACGCGAACTGGCCCACAGACCGCGATTATATGGCACCGCCAACGCGCGGGAAGCTGGTGTCGCTCGATCCTGCCTTGCTGGTGGCTCCGCCCGAGGGCCTGGAAACGGGCTATGTTCCCATTGTCACTCATCAGGCTGCGCAATGAATTGTTCACGTCTATTATGAAATCCAATCTTATCGCCACCGTCGTCGGTCTCACCATCCTGATGCCGCCGCCGTTGTTAACGGCGCAGGCTGATCATTCGTCCCAACCAATTGGCGACAATCCGGCGGGTGCAAAGCCGGTCGAATCACCCGAAGAACACGCGACGCGCATTGCATGGTGGCGCGATGCCAAGTTCGGCATGTTCATCCATTGGGGGCTGTATTCGGTCCCGGCTGGAGTGTGGAAGGGAAAAGCTCATCCGACGGGGTATTCGGAATGGATCATGTTTGGCGAGAAGATTCCGGTTAAAGAGTATGAGTTGTTGGCGAAGGAGTTCAACCCGACGAAATTTGACGCTAGGGCGTGGGTCGCCATCGCGCAACAAGCCGGAATGAAATACATGGTGCTCACCACCAAACACCACGAAGGCTTCAGCATGTTCAAGTCCCGGTTGACGCCTTACAACATCGTGGACGCGACGCCGTTCAAGCGGGATGTGACCGGGGAGTTGGCGGACGCCTGCCGTGGCGCGGGTTTGCGGTTTGGATGCTACTATTCCATTGACCGCGACTGGTATCGTCCGCAAGGCACCAACAATTATCGGCAGAATAATTCCTGGGATTTTCCTCATACGACGCGGGGAGACTTCGACCAGTACTTCGCCACCTTCGCCAAACCGCAGATTGCGGAACTGCTGACGAACTATCACCCGGACGTGCTTTGGTTTGATGGGATCGAGATGAAGACTGATGCTCAAGTTGACGAGCTTTACCAGATGATTCGAAAGCTGGGGCCACGTTGCCTGCTGAACAGCCGAATCAATGGCGGACGGTTCCCGGGCACCATTCCAGCTCGTTATTGCGACTACATTTCCACCGGGGACAACGAGATTGCCGACAAGCCGTTGGGATTCGAATGGGAGAATCCAGGCACCCTGAACTCGAGCTATGGATACAATCAGGGCGACACCAGCTGGGTGGACGCACAGGAGGTCGTGTACCGCCTGGTTGAAATCGTCAGCAAGGGCGGCAATTACCTGCTCAATGTCGGCCCCACTGCCGAGGGCGTCATTCCGCAGGCGTGCGTTGACCGGTTGATGGAAGTGGGAGCGTGGATGAAGGTGAACGGAGAAGCCATCTACGGAAGTTCCACTTGGGAGGTGTTTCACGAGCCAGCGCGGTCAGGCGACACGACCGCGAATTCTCCAGACGCAAGAGCCGCGGCCACGGTGAACGTGCGATTCACCGCGAAGGGGAACTCGATTTATGCCATTTGCCTGGCCTGGCCGGAAAATGAATTGCTTGTCAAAGCGCTGGGCAAGCAGGGAATGGAGGGCAAAACCGTTGTGGCCGTGCGCCTGTTGGGATCATCGGAAGCGGTCAGATGGCATCAGACTGACGATGGCCTGACTCTGTCGGTGCCGCGAGAGAAACCATGTCGTTATGCCTTCGTGTATCGGGTTGATTTCAAGGCAAAATGAAAGAGGGATAATGCGCGCGCTGATCATTTTCTTTGGCAAGGAAGCCGGCCACGCGCCCATCGCCACGAGTCAGCAATGGGGCGGCGCGGCGACTCCTCCGCGCGGCCCGTGAAAGAAGATGACAAAAGATGAAAGAGGATGAAACAAGAAGGGATTTTCGCCATGAAGCGAAGAATGTTCATTAAAACTGCGGGCCTGACTACTTTCAGCTCCTGTTTGTTTGGGCCAGTTGGCCAAGTCCTCCCCGCCCGGGCTGCGGAATCCCGTTCCCCGGCGACCGGACCGCTCTCGGGTCGGCGGATTCTCACCTTCAACTCGGTCATTCGGGTGAACCAGATCGAGGTGACCCGCACCCGCAACGAAGGTTTTGACGAGTATGACCGCCACACGCCGGAGAACATCAAGGCGCTGCGCGCGGCGTTTGCGGCGGGCTGGCCGGGGGCGCCGATGACCTGGGCGTTGAGTTGGCGGGCCTTGGATGACTCGCGGCCCAACTACCAGGCTGCCCGCCGGCTGGTGCGCGAGTTCCACGATCAGTACAGCGACGACGTGACGTTCATCCCCGGCGCCTTTTTCGCCAACATGTATAATGCGCGCGAGCAGGTAAACCGTGACATCCACGAGGCGCTGGCCAAGGTGAGCGATCTCATGGGCGGCGGTTTTCGCCCGAAGAGTTTGGTGGCCGGTTTCCTCTCGGCGGCCAACCAGAAATACCTGGCCGAGCAAGAGAATATTCACGTCTGTCAGGGCAACATCTGGAGCCAGTTTGGCATCGATAACGGCGACGGCGAAGGCTCCATCAGCTATCCCTATTACCCGTCCACCGAACACTTCTGCAAACCCGCCCAAGGCCGGAAGGATTTCATCGATTGCGTGAACTTAGACGGCTGGACCGTGGACTTCATCTCCGCGCGTCGGCTCGGCCTGGGCAAATACAAGGTGGGCGAGAAAGAGAAGGGTTACAACAGCCGGTTCGGCGTCGGGCCCATTGAGACCATCGGTTGGTACGGGCCGGACAAAGGTTTGCAGCAGATGCTGGCCTGCACGGCGGCGCACTTCGACGCCGGCTACAAGCTCAACCGGTGGGCGTGGGTGACCAATTGCTGGGAAATATCGCTCGTGCCGCAGGTCAAGAACCTGCCGGTGCTCACCCGTTGGCTCGAGGGCATCCGCAGCCGCTGGCCCAATGCGGAATGCCTCACCCAGGGCGACTTCGGGAGCCTGTGGCGCCGGCACCATCCCGACAACGCCCATCTGGACTACCGCTTTGTGCAGCGGGGCACCGGCGTTGGATGCAGCGATGCTAACCTCGAAATCCGCTGGTTCATGAATCGCCAGTTCCGTTTGGCGCTTCTGCATGATTGGGAGAAGTCATCGCCGGAAACCGTGATTGACTTCACACGCTATGATCTGCCCGCCCGCGAGCCGAAGGACCTGAGCCGCAACTGGAGCCTGCTGGGGCGCATCAATCAAAAGCAAACCCGTCCGCAAGACCAACCCTGCGCCCTGACGGCCTTGCCGGACGACGACCGTGCCCTGATCCGGTCGGCCCTTCCCGAACTGAACGCTTGAACGAGTCGCTTTGAAATTCCATCTCTATCTGCTACTGCCCGCCATGTTTCTATCGCCGACAAACGAGTCTGCGGCAGCCGCCCCCGCTAGACCGAACGTGCTCTTTATCGCCGTGGATGATCTGAACGACTGGGTCGGCTGCCTGCCTCCATTTCTCAATCAGGTCATGACTGATGGCGACAGGGAAAACGGCTATTATGGCTCGTTCTGGCATTTCGATGGGCGAAAAGAGATGCCTTCTGCTGTGGCCCATACCGGAGACGGGAACGATTGCAGCAAATTACCGTTCAACAGGAGCCGCTGATGTGTTCAATTCCCCGAGTATCTCTTTGACGCATATTTCATAGAACCAAACGATGGGGCTTCGCATCAATACGATTGGTCCCTTATCAATATGGGCGATCTACAGGTCGTCGAGCCGGTCGGTCTTTCGTGGCAAGGTTATACCGACTTTCTGAGCGACTATTGGCCGGACCCAAATACGCGTGGGGCAGGAAAAAGGAGTATTGCTTCAAAGCCAAGTGGGCACATTGTGGCCGACTGGAAAATCAGCAACGGTTCCTGGGTCCCCTACGGTGATGCGATACTTCTCAGGTTTACGCCCGCGTACAACGGAAGCTTAAGACTCATCATGGCCGATGACAGTCCCGGTGATCTCATCAACGCTCAAATTGGGTATTATGACCAACCGGACTTCTTCCAGGCCAACTCCCAGGATATTCTCGTGGTTCGCAAAAGGGCCGTTTCTCACGCGTTTGTCGATACGCTTGAGCCCATTGCCGATGACGAGCAAGCCTATGTCAAGGACATGGTTGTCGTTGCAGCGGGCAGTCACAACCAACGGCTTGTCAAAGTTGTGACGGCCGAAGGCGAAGATTGGATTTATCTGTCGGGCAAATGGGGCGCTCGACTCGACGGAGACCAGCCCATTAGTGGCATTCGCACCGATGCTGACATTCTGGCTTGGAGGGTGGTGAATAATCTGGTGACGAAGTTCTATCTGGCAGGTGGCTCTTATGCTGATACTCCGAATGGATACTGGAATTTCGGCTCCTATGGGAATCATTATGTTGCAGACACCGGAGGCGGGTAAAGGCGTAGCGAAAATGTTAGACAACTTGTGCCGACTTGGCTACTGGCTGGGACTTCGTCAGCGAGATAGTCAACTGCACAGACGACATCTGGTGGATTGACGAAAGGAAGGACAATAAAAGACTGTGATGGGAGCTAATTCCTTGTAAATGACTCCCCAAAAGCACTGAGATTTGTATGCGCCCATTTTGACTCCATGCACCTATGAAAAGCTCAAGGTCAAACACTAAAATACCAGCTGCCATAAAGAATTTTCTTAAAGGTATCCACGTTACGACGTGCCAACCAGTGTCACTCGCTAATTGATGACGGCCATTGAAAACGATGTCAATTTTTATGCCGTGGCTTATCCTCTTTATAAATAATAGCTTATGAGATTGAGAGTTTTTTAGAAATAGGTAGATAAAGGGGCTTCGGGTTGTAGATTGGTTGTATGCGCCGAGTCAAGTAAATAAGGCAGTTTTCTGTATGCTATGTCACTTCCTCATATTCCCTGTTTGTAGAAGTTTTGCTCGCCACTCTTTGGCTTTTTCCGGCTTGTTCCAGGCTTCATAGAGGGCGATTAAGTTGTTCATCGACTCCAATGTGTTGGGGTGTTTGTCGCCGAGCTTCATCCGGCGGCCTTCGACGGCTTCGAGCAGTAACTTCTCTGCTTCTTCCGCCAACATCCTTTGGCCACAACCATTGTTAATCGTACTATATGGGCATTGCCCTCAACTACGACTCGATGACGGCGTAGGGAACTATACGCAAGGGGCGAAAACGCTCATAAAACAAATTTCAACTCACCTTCATTTTTATTTCAGGATGTGTATTTATAAATACGTATTCCGCCCTTTATAATTTGACTATTAAATCGAAACAAATGCCATTTTTTACTCAATATTCACCTGTTTTTTGACGTAAATCCTTAATATTGTAGATTCTGTAAGAGATTTGCAGACAAGCACTTGACAAAAAGGTGGCTAATTTAGTATAAATAGGAAGTTGATGAACCTGTGGTTTTTTTGAAATTTCTCTTTCGATTGCGTAAGTAAGAATCTTTATCGGTCTTTTTTAATTTTATAAATCTTCTATGAAGGAGGTTTAGTATGTGTAGAAAATTAGTATTGATGGTTTCTTTTGTTTTGGTGCTTGGTCTGACCGGTAGCGCCTCAGCCGAATTAATCGGGTACTGGACGTTTAATGAAGGCTCAGGTACTGTAGCGGCTGACACTTCCGGCAATGGCAACGATGGAACCCTTTACGGTAATCCGAATTGGGTGTCCGGACAGTTGGGTGGCGCAATAGAATTTGACGGTTCAGATGACTATGTGGGCACTGGAGTGAGTTTGCTTGACAATTTGTCTGCGTTCACGATGGCTGGCTGGATTAGTGCGAGGAATCCAACGGCCAGCAGGATCGGGCTATTTGGTCAGAACGATCTTATAGAGATGGGATTCATGAGCGGTAACGCCGAAATATGGACTGCCGCCAGTGGTACAACCACGACGGCGTGGAGATTTCAGAACGATACATGGCATCACTTCGCCGTAGTGGCTGATAGTGCAAATATTAGAATCTACCTTGATGGTGTTCTGGCAGTGACCGGCTCCGGCGCCGCCAGCTATGGCACTTCTACTTTTGACTTCAATATTGGCGGCGGCGTCTGGGATGCAACCGGAAACTGGTTCTCCGGAAAGATTGATGACTTGCAGGTTTATGATAACGCCCTTACTGCGGAGGAGATTCAAACCATTATGCGAGGTCTTGAAGGATATCCGTATGCCTCAAAACCGAACCCGGAGGATGGGGCTATCCATTTGGATACGTGGGCGAGCATGAGCTGGCGTGCGGGGGATTTTGCCGTCTCACACGATGTATATTTTGGTGATAATTTTGATGATGTGAACAACGGTATCGGCAATACTTTCCAGGGTAATCAAGGCTCGACCTATTTTGTTGTCGGTTTTCCAGGATATCCGTACCCGGACGGTCTTGTTAATGGCACAACCTACTATTGGCGAATTGACGAGGTCAACCAGGCCGATCCGAACAGTCCGTGGAAAGGCGATGTCTGGAGCTTTTTCGTTCCTCCGAAAATTGCCTATAATCCGGACCCGTTGAATGGAGCCGAGTTCGTAAAATTGGATGTTAGTCTCAAATGGACTGCGGGTTATGGTGCAAAACTGCACGTCGTATACTTCGGCAATGATTTTGACACTGTAAATAATGCTTCCGGCGGCCCGATGCAGGCGCTCATAGGCTATAATCCGGGCCTTCTTGAGCCGGACAAGACGTATTATTGGCGGGTTGACCAGCTTGACGGCGTAACTACTCATAAAGGAGAAGTCTGGAGCTTCACTACGCTGCCCGATATACCGATCAATGATCCAAATCTCATGGGCTGGTGGAAACTTGATGAAGGTTCTGGCACAACCGCCATTGATTGGTCCGGCCATGGCAATCACGGCACATTTCAGGGTGACCCGGAATGGGTGGCTGGGTATGACGGTGGTGCAGTGGAATTTGACGGCGATGACCATATCGACACCGGTTACACGGAAAACCTGGCAACCTGGACTATAACGTGCTGGGTAATCAGCCCCGAGGCGCCTTCGGGGGATGCACCGAGCGGGCCGCTCCATAGAGAGCAGAATTATCAATTTAACTGGAACCACGGCGACGTGACTTACCGTGGTGCAGCAGCCATGAACGTTGGAGGTACATGGTATGCTGCCAGCTATATGCCGTTGAACGCTAATCAGTGGTACCACCTCGCCGCTACGTATGATGGAAAAGAGTTCAAAGCATATAGAGACGGCGTGTTGATCACTACCAACAGCGCCCCATCAGGAGCCCCGGCTGCCGAGAGCGACAGCCTGAAACTTGGAAGACACGCGGCGGCGTCACAGTTTTTCACCGGCATTGTCGATGATGCACGCGTCTATAATAGAGCGTTGACCGCTGAAGAGATTCAAAAGGTGACCAGAGGCGATCCTTTTGTCGCCTGGAATCCGAAACCTGCCAACGGTTCGACGCCGAGCGTAAAGGAGGCTATACCCCTTACATGGTCTGCGGGAGATAACGCAGTGCAGCATGATGTTTACTTTGGTACTGACAAAGATGCCGTTGATGACGCCGACATTACGACCGCAGATATCTATCGCGGGCGTCAGGCGGCGACAAGCTACAGTCCGACCGAAGGCGTGGAATGGGGCGGCGGGCCTTACTACTGGCGTATTGACCAGATCAGGGCGGATGGAGCGATCACCAAGGGCAGAATCTGGAGCTTCACGGTCGCTGATTTCATTCTCATTGATGATTTCGAATCATACAACGCCGGTGATAACGAGATATGGTACACCTGGCATGATGGGCTTGGAGCAGGTGCGCCAGGAACTCCGGACTATCTTCCTGGTAACGGCACCGGTTCGGCCGTGGGTGACGAAACCACTGCTTCCTATACTGAAGAAACCATCGTCCATGGTGGACGCCAATCAATGCCTGTTGCCTATGACAACAACAAGCAGGGTTTTTCGAAGTATTCAGAGGCGGAGAAAACGTTGAGTACGGCACGAGACTGGACCGAGGAGGGCGTTGCGAATCTGTCGCTATGGTTCAGGGGCTATC
>Ga0172366_10000980_pt1 | contig 21853 bp, 19 predicted proteins | sample LakKivSesite69cm_FD_114533 | JGI IMG/M metagenome (GOLD analysis project Ga0172366, IMG submission 114533) | Sediment microbial communities from Lake Kivu, Rwanda - Sediment site 69cm | ecosystem: Environmental > Aquatic > Freshwater > Lake > Sediment | place: Rwanda: Western Province, Lake...
CATGAACTCCGTAGTAAAGCCGGGGCTGGTGTAAAAGAAGCTCAACTCCTCCCATTTCTCAGCGGAGAAGCCGGTCTCCTCTTCAAGCTCTCTGCAAGCGCCGTCAAGGGGTTTCTCTCCCCGTTCGATGCCGCCGGCAGGTATCTCCAGCAGCATTCTCTCCGCAGCTTTGCGGTATTGGCGGACAAGCAAGACATTATCCCTGGAATCAAGGGCAACGATAGCGGTGCAGGCTGCGTGCTCTACAATCTCCCGCTTCGTCTTCCTGCCCGATGGCAGCTCCACGGTATCAACCCTCAGGTTGATAATCTTCCCCTCGTATATCCGCTCGCTGTGCAGAGTTCGTTCAGGACTCATTTTTTCTCGCTCAAAGGCCGCGGCGGCGCCAGATGCATGACCAGCGGCACCTCGTCACAGTCGGGGAACTTGGGACACGTATAGCACTCCCCCCAGACCTTGCGGGGCAGTGCCGACCTTTCGATGCTAACAAAGCCGCATTTCTCGAAAAACTCGGGCTTATAGGTCAGACAGAAGATAGTAGAGATACCGAGTTCCCTGGCCTCGTCAATACAGGTATTTACCAGTTTAGTACCTATGCCATGCTGCTGCCTGCGTTTAGCTACCGCCAGAGATTTGATCTCAGCCAGGTCAGACCAGCTTACATGAAGTGCCACACACGCAACCACCTTGTCGCGGTTCCTGACTACAAAATAGTCCCTGATATTCTCGTAAATTTCGCTCAGGGCACGGGAAAGCATCTCACCCTGCGCAGCGAACTTGTTGATAAGTTTGTGCATCTGAGGCACATCAGCCATTTTGGCTTTTTCCACCTTCATCTCGGCTCACTCCCGCTTTTCCAGCTTCGCCATTAGTGTACTATAAAAAGGCAGGGGCCATTCGGCCCTGAGCATTTTCGTTACATAAGGGCTGCGTTTAATTTTGATAACATCGCCATCGCTCAGCGGTACCTCGATCTGTCCATCAATGCTGAGGGTGGCTTGATGGGTAGTGCTGACCTCGAGTTTCACCGTCGCCTCAGAGGACAATACCAGGCCCGTAGACAGGCTCAAATGAGCCGCAATCGGCTTCAATAACATCTCCTCCGCCTGAGGATGAAGGATAGGCCCGCCGGCCGCCAGTGAGTATCCGGTGCTGCCGGTCGCGGTGGCTACGATCAGTCCATCGCATTTATAGGTTGTCAGCAACTCCCCATCTATGGTCGCCTTGATACGGATTAAACGGCATCTTTCGCCGCGAGCGACGACAACATCGTTCAGCGCATGAAAAGGAGGGATATCTCTGGAGACAAGCTCCGCCTGCAGCATAACCCGCTCCTCCACCCATCCCACGCTGTCCACGAAATCGGGCACTTTGGTCAGCGCATCGTCAGCGTTCAGCTCGGTCATAAACCCCACACGGCCCAGGTTTATGCCGAGTATGGGTATCCCTCTAGGACTGGCTATGCGCGCTGCTCGCAAAATCGTGCCATCGCCACCCAGGCAGATGATGAATCTCGAGCCCTCTATCTGTTCACATGCCTTGTCCTCATCCCACGACGAGCAAACCCAGACAGAAGCTCCCATGTCGCCCACAACTTCTTTCAGTTGTTGGGCTAAAGTTTTGGCGGCGGAGGCTTTAGGCTGAAACAGAATACCGATTTTTCTATTCGAGCACGACGTGTCACTCATACACTTTGCCTTTAAATAGGTTGTTAAGCGTTCCGTTCGCCTGAGCATGTCGAAGGGTGAACGGTTCATATCTGTCCCGTTCATGGTTCGACAAGCTCACCACGAACGGTATCATATCTTCCAAAGCAAGACTAAAAATTCCCTATTACCCTCAGCGCCCAGGATGGGGGATGCTGTCAATCCACCTAATCTGAAGCCGTGGTCGACAGCCCAGCTTATAAAGCGTCCTAAAACACTGGCATGAATAAGGGGGTCTTTGACCACGCCTCCTTTGCTCACCTGCTTTTTCCCTGCCTCAAATTGAGGCTTGACCAGCGCTATCAGTGGCCCTTTACTCTTCACCAGCCTGGCCACAGTAGGCACAACCTTCTCCAGAGAAATGAACGATAGATCCAGCGTCGCCAGGTCAACAGCCTCGGGCAAAGTAAAGACATAGCGGGCATTTAGCCGCTCCATCACTACCACCCGCGGGTCCTGCCTCAGCCGATAGTCGAGCTGCCCGTAGCCGACATCAACGGCATAGACCCTACGCGCCCCACGCTTCAGCAGGCAATCCGTGAAGCCGCCTGTGGAAGCGCCAACATCTACGGCTACCAGGCCGTTCACGTCTATCTGGAACTGGCTAAGTGCATATTCCAGCTTCAGCCCGCCCCTGCTGACGAACTGAGGGCTCTCCAGTATTTTAATCTCAGCGCCCTCATCGACCAGGGTGCTGGGCTTTACGATTGTCCTGTTGCCCACGACAACAGCGCCTTCCATCACCATAAGCCTGGCCTTCTCTCTGCTCTCCGCCAGCCCTCTAGCCACAAGCAGGGTGTCTATCCTCCGTTTGGCCACAGCAACATTTAGCATAGACTCGAACGTTCGGAAAGTCAAGATTAATCGCCTGTAGGGGCGAACCCATGGGTTCGCCCAGAAATATATGCGGACAGACACACGGGTCTGCCCCTACTCTGGCAGAAAAGCTTTCGTCGGTGTATTATATCTCCAGCCTGTTCCGGAGGAATTCGATGACACTGGCGTTGGAAGGAATCAAGGTTATAGACCTGTCACGCACTGTACCGGGGCCGTACTGCACCATGATGCTGGCAGATATGGGTGCGGAGGTAATCAAGGTGGAAGACCCCGGGTACTCGATGGGGATGCTTCCCGACCAGGAGAAACACGCCGCTTATGACTATCTATCCCGCAATAAAAAGAGCATTGCGCTCAATCTGAAGTCGGCGGAAGCCAAAGAAATCTTCTACAAGCTTGTGACGGATGCCGACGCAGTTATGGAAGCCTTCCGCCCCGGCGTAGCCAAAAGATTGGGAGTGGACTACAAGACGGTCTCCAAACTGAATCCCAGGGTTATCTATTGCAGCCTGACCGGCTTCGGGCAGGACGGCCCCTATCGGGACATGCCAGGCCACGACCCCAACTACACCTCCATCGGAGGCGCGGTAGGCCTCACCGGCGACCACAGGGGCAACCCTGTCATCATCCGGGCCGCCATAGGCGACATCGGCAGCGCCCTGCACGCCGTCATCGGCATCCTGTTCGCTATAATTGCGCGAGAGAAGACCGGGAAAGGCCAGCTTGTGGACATATCCATGACCGACAGCGTGCTGCCCTTCCTTTCCGTCAGCCTGCTGAGATACTTCAGGGACAGCTTCGTCCCCAAAAGAGGCTGGCCCTCGCCGACCATAAATATCTGGCAGACCAAGGACGGCAAGCACATCACCACCGGACTCATAGAGCCTCATTTCTGGGAACGCTTCTGCCGCGCCATCGGCAGGGAGGACCTCATTCCCTTCCACCATGCCAAGGGCGAGAAACTGCATGAAGTCTATGGCATTATCCGGGAAACCATCCTCACTAAAACCCGGGATGAATGGTTCCAGGTTATGAAAGAGGCGGATACCTGCGTCAGCCCCGTGCTGGAGCTTGATGAGGTAGTCAATGACCCTCAGTTACAGCACCGCGAGATGTTCCCTGAATTCGAACATCCCACACTGGGGAAGATAAAACAGCTTGGCATGCCTGTGAAGCTCTCAGAGACTCCGGCGAAGTTCAGGAACTTCTCGCCTGTGCTCGGACAGCACACCGACGAAATCCTGAAAGGCTTAGGCTACTCCGACCAGCAGGTCGAAGAATTCCACAAAGCGGGCGTGGTAAAATAGCCGTAGGGGCACAAAATTTTGTGCCCCTACTAATCAACCTCATCCTTCGACAATCCTTCGACAAGCTCAGGACAGGGCTCAGGACAAGCTCTAGCCTCTCCTCTCAAGGGAGATGAATTATAAATCCCACCCGCACGGGTCGTTCTTTTCCCTCCCCTGGAGGGAGGGAATTAAAGGGAGGGGGATTCTACGATTCTTCATGCAGCCTGTGGTGTGGAAAGACCAGCCTTTTTATCTCGGCTACGCTCTCTTCGGCGAAGCGGCGTGCCTGCTGCTTGATTCTGCTGTCTAAATGCGGCCTCTCCGTATCCCTAAGCCTCTTTATACCGTAAAGCTCCTGATAGCTTCGCGGTATCCTGTCAGGCCATTCGCGGTCTATCATTATCCCGTAAGCCAGGGTCCAGCACCTTGCCACCACGCTCATCTCGTAACCACCACCGCCCACGGCAACCCATCTCGGCGCCAGTTGCCTCAGCCTCTTTACCACTTTTTCATAGCCTTCCGTGGTCAGGTTGAGCTGCGTCATCGGGTCGAGATAGTGCGTATCGCAGCCAAGCTGGGTGAATACAATATCCGGCTTGAAGCTGCCCACCAGCGCAGGCACTACCTGGTCGAATGCCCAGAGATAGATTTCGTCGTCGGTATAGGGAGCGAGGGGAATGTTCACCGCATACCCCTTGCCTGCACCAACCCCTATCTCCGAAGTCTCCCCCGTGCCGGGGAAAAGGATTGTCCCTGTCTCATGAAGCGAGATAGTAAGCACCTTATCGGTTTCATAAAAAGCGTTCTGTACTCCATCGGCGTGATGAGCATCTATATCGACATATGCTACCCTGAGCCCTTTCGTCAGCAGGTGCTTTATGGCGATAGCAACATCATTGAAAATGCAGAAGCCGGAGGCGCAATTCGGCGCTGCATGATGTCCCCCGCCCGAGTGATTGAAGGCAACGTCAACCTTGCCCTCAGCCACCAGCTCCGCCGCCTTCAGGGTTGCGCCCGCTATCATAGTAGATACCTCATACATCCCGGGAAAGACAGGGTTGTCACCGTACTCGCTGAAATTAAACTTGGCCGCATCGCACAGCCTTTCGCCGCGGCTGAAGCATCTCACCGCTTCCACATAGTCCCTGGTATGGAAGCTGAGCAGCGCAGCTTCATCGGCCTTGCCGGGGACAACCAGTTTGGACGTCGATTTATTAAAGGCGTGGTAGGCGCGGAGCAGCTCATAGGTGTACTTCAAACGGCTGGGGTTGAACTCCTCATCCTCAACCATAGCTCGCGCCACCAGCCCCTCATCATAGATAAAGGCAGCTTTCCTCATACCTCGCTCACTATCTTCTCCAGCTCCCGGCTCATCCTCTGCCAGTGGGTCCCTCTCCAATATACGCGGCGGCAGGAAGGGCACTGCATGTACTGGGTTTGTGTCTGGTAAACATAGGGAGGCACCAGTTCCCTGACCTCTTCCTTCTCCCGAGGCACCAGGGGCTGATTGTCCTCCAGACAGAGCGTAAAAGGCTTTATCGTGTCCTTCAGGTTCAGCTCTTTGACCACCTGGCGAAGCTGTGCCTTCACCTCTTCGCTCTCAATCAAAATGACCTTAAGGCGGCCCGTAACGGCGACGCGCCTCTTCAGTATCTGGGTATCCTTGGTCAGCAGCACCCTGCCCTGGGACAAAGCGAGACGCACCAGCTTGTTATCATCGAGGTCGTTGATGAACACGGTATCGAAGCCTGCGATTCTGAGCCACCTCGCCAACCTGCCCACATTGGAGTCAACGATGAACTTCATGCCAGGATTTTAGCACAAATCCCCTGCCTTTGTAGGGGCAAACCTATGTGTTCGCCCCGAATTTGGGCAGACACGCGGGTCTGCCCCTACACAGGTTCCCCGAGGGAGAGGAATTTTTTTCTATGATATAATCTAGCCGCAAGGAGGGGAGTGTGCCTCGTTTCGAGGTGATCGACCACACGGCCGATGTCGGCATTATCGCCTACGGCAGCGACCTCAAGGAAGCCTTCGCCAACTCGGCCTATGGCATGTTCAGCCTGATAGCCGACCTCGACGAAGTCAGCGAAAAGGTCAGCCGCAGTATCGATGTCCGCTCCACCGACCGGGAGGCCCTGCTGGTTGACTGGCTTAATGAGCTGCTCTATCTCTTCGATGTGGAGCACATTATATTCAAAAGATTCGCCATTGCCTCTCTGAGCCAGAAGAGGCTGCAAGCCAGGGTCTACGGGGAGAAGGTGGATACCTCACGACACCGGCTCAAGACTGCGGTCAAGGCGGCCACCTATCACATGCTCAAGATAGAGAAGAACAAAGAGGTAAAAGTCCGGTTTATCCTGGACATCTAATTTGATGTTTCTAACACCTCGTTACTTTGCGAATCAACCATACCGACGAAAGTCGGTATCCAGAATAATCGCTTGGACGAACTGGATTCCGGCTTTCGCCGGAATGGAAGATGATATATAAATAACGCTATTTCGGACACACTACACGATGGGGAGAGGAAGATGACGGAAGCGTGGCAGGGAACACTGACGAAGATTGACGACTACCGCTGGGAGATACCCCAGTCCTATAAACCGGGGATGAGGGTGCCGGGGCTGGTGTATGCCGATGAGCAAATGCTGCACCAAATCAGGGCAGACCAGTCCCTGGAGCAGGTAGCCAATGTCGCCTTCCTGCCCGGCATAGTGGGCAGGTCGATGGCTATGCCCGACATTCACTGGGGCTACGGCTTCCCTATCGGCGGGGTTGCCGCCACCAGGGTCAGCGACGGCGTGGTCTCGCCCGGCGGCGTGGGATTCGACATCAACTGCGGCGTGCGCCTCATTCGCACCAATCTAACCGAAAACGAGGTCAAGCCCAGGATAGAGAAGCTGCTTAATGACCTTTTCCACAATGTCCCCTCCGGCCTGGGCTCCGAGGGCAAGATAAGGCTGAGGGGCAAGGAGATAGAGAAGCTGCTGCTCAAGGGCGCTGCCTGGGCCGTGCAAGCGGGATTCGGCGATGCGGAGGACCTGGAGTATACCGAGGAGCACGGCTGCATGGAAGGGGCTGACCCGGACAAGGTGAGCGACAGGGCAAAGACCCGCGGCGTACCGCAGTCGGGTACGCTGGGCTCCGGAAACCACTTCCTCGAAGTTCAAGTGGTGGACGAGATTTATGATGCTGTCACCGCTCAGGTCTTCGGCATTGAGGATGTGGGGCAGATACTGCTCCTGGTACACACGGGTTCCAGAGGGTTCGGCTACCAGGTCTGCGACGACTACTTGAAGACGATGGGAACCGCAATCAGAAACTATGGCATCGAGCTTCCCGACCGCCAGCTTGCCTGCGCGCCGGTGAAATCGCCCGAGGGGCAGTCCTACCTGGCAGCGATGGCCTGCGCTGCCAACTACGCCTGGGCTAACCGCCAGTGCATCACCCACTGGGCCAGAGAATCGTTCGGCAAGGTACTTAACAAGAGCCCGAAGGATTTAGGCATGCGAGTAGTCTACGATGTGGCACACAATATCGCCAAGATAGAAGAGCATCAGGTGGAAGGCAAGAAGCTCACGGTCTGCGTACACCGCAAAGGGGCAACCCGGGCCTTCCCCGCCGGCCATCCCGATGTGCCTAAAGAGTACCGCAAAGTGGGCCAGCCGGTGCTCATCCCGGGAGACATGGGCCGCTATTCCTACATTGCCGTGGGAACTGAGAGGGCTATGCAGGAGACCTTCGGCTCCACCTGCCACGGAGCAGGTAGAGTTCAGAGCCGCTCGGCAGCCAAGAGAAGCGCCCGCGGCTCCGACATACTGGCCGAGCTGGCCGCCAGGGGCATCGCGGTAAAAGTAGCCAGCATCTCGGGGCTGGCCGAGGAGGCTTCCTCGGCCTACAAAGACGTGGCCGAGGTCGTGCATGTGACAGATGCTGCCGGTATCTCGACTAAGGTAGTCAAAGCCAGGCCCATCGGCGTAATCAAAGGCTAAGTCAAAGTCACCTTCTCCCTTGACGGGAGTGGAATCTCGATTTTTATGCTTTTTGTTTGAAAGGCAAGCTTATTTAATAGTAAAGGTTTAATAAAGAGTCCTCCCGCCCCTTGAGGGAGGGAGACAGAGGGAGGGGTAATCGAGGATGTTAATGAAAATAAGACCAGGTTTAACGCAATTCGCTCGATTGCTCCGCAGGAGGCAAACAGACGCTGAAAGAAGGTTGTGGCTTAGTTTGGGGATAATGAAAGGACGAAGTGGCTGGAGAGTAAAGGCTATCTAGTGTTAAGATTTTGGGATAACGAAGTTCTTATGAACCTTGAAGGTGTCATGGAAAAGATAAGCGAATCCTTATAATGAGGTTTCACCCTCATCCTTCGACAATCCTTCGACAAGCTCAGGACAAGGCTCAGGACAGGCTCTAACCTCTCCGTTCGGCTGAGCTCACGGCGAAGCCCATCAAGGGAGAGGAATTGAAAGAGCCCTCTCCCCTTCCTCCCACCCACCACAGCTATCCCCATAGGAGAAGTGTTACCTATGTTGTTAGTTAACCTGTTACCTATGTCTTTGGTTGCACAGTGAGGGGGAAAGGCAGTTACCTTACATCGGGCATATATCCAACAATGTCATGGCGAGGAGTCCCGATAAATCGGGACGACGAAGCAATCCCCGCGTGCCTGTCGATACGAATGGGTACGGTGAGATTGCTTCGTCCCGATAAATCGGGACTCGCAACGACATGGGAGAAGGCGACGGCATCACAACGACATAAAAGAGGGTAGGTCGAAGGTTTCTATGTCATTGCGAGGAGCGCAGTGACGAAGCAATCCCCGCGTGCCCGTTGATACGAATGGGTACGGTGAGATTGTCACGTCCCGATAAATCGGGACTCGCAACGACATGGGAGAAGGCGACAGCATCGCAACGACATAAAAGAAGTGCAGTTAATAGACAATCACGTTGCGCTTGTATTGACAGCCTTCCTGATTTGTGTTATCAATAGAATACGCCATCGTAAAAGAGTTGCCCTGTCCTGACATCCACCCTCGACTGACACAACCCGGGACAAGCCAGCCTTTCCAACGGGCGTGCAGGAGGTAAGGTATGGTTAAGGATAAAAAGGTCAGAGGCGTACGCAAGACAAAGAGGCCCCTGAAGGGCTCCCCTTCAACGCAAACACAGCCGCGAGCCTCGGCGCAAGAACAGACTTTGCGCATTGTCGCCCTGGGCGCTTCCGCCGGAGGCCTGGAGGCTTTCCAGCAGTTCTTCAAGAATATGCCTTCAGACAGCGGCATGGCTTTCGTCCTGGTGCAGCACCTTGACCCCGGCCACCCCAGCGCTATGACCGATATACTGGGCCGGCAGACCAAGATGCCGGTATATGAGACTACTGACGGGATGAAGGTCGAGCCCAACTCGATTTACCTTATGCCGCCAAACAAGTTCATGGTCATTAGCAAGGGCGTGCTTTACCTGCAGGAGCCCACACAGCCCCACGGTTTAAGGCTGCCCATCGACTTCTTCTTCCGCTCTTTAGCCAAAGAGAACGGGCAGGACGCCATATGCATCGTGCTCTCCGGCACGGGCACAGACGGTACACTTGGTCTGAGGGCGATCAAGGCAGAGTTGGGGACTGTGATGGTGCAGGACCCGGAATCGGCCAGGTATGACGGAATGCCCCGCAATGCCATCGATACCGGCCTCGCCGACTTCATTCTGCCCCCCGAAAAAATGCCCGGGCAACTGATACAGTTCGTCAAACACTCAGCTATGAACGGGGCCAAGACCCGGGTCAGCGTCGAGGAGCAGCAAGAGGTGCTGCAAAAAATATTCGCCATTTTGAAAACGCATACCGGCCATGACTTTTCCCGCTACAAGCTGGCCACCATCAAGCGGCGCATAGAGCGCCGTATGAGCGTTAACCAGATCGATGATATCTCCGGTTATGCCGGTTTTATCAGGGGAAACCCGCAGGAAGTCAAGGCCCTGCTTAAAGACATCCTCATCAGCGTGACCAACTTCTTCCGAGACCCCGAAGCTTTTGACAGCCTGAAGGAAAAAATAAAGAACATCACCCGCCAAAAGTCCCTCGGCAGCGACTTCCGGGTCTGGGTAGCCGGCTGTGCCACAGGTGAAGAGGCTTATTCTGTAGCCATTACCGTGGTGGAGTGCATGGAGGAACAGGATAAACGCTTCCAGGTGCAGATATTTGCCACCGACATAGACGCCGATGCGCTCAATATAGCTCGCGCCGGTTCTTACCCGGCCAATATCGCTGCGGACATAACCGGTGAGCGCCTGAAGCGTTTCTTTGTCAGGCAGGAGGGTTCCTACCGCATCAGCAAAGAGCTGAGAGAAATGGTCATTTTTGCCCCGCACAATTTCATCAAAGACCCGCCCTTCTCTAAAATGGACCTTGTCTGCTGCCGAAATCTGCTCATCTACCTGGAAAGTGAATTACAGAAGAGACTGCTGCCCCTGCTGCATTACGCTTTGAAGCCAGGGGGGATCCTGTTCCTGGGGCCTTCCGAGAGTGTGGGGGAGTTCGGCGACCTCTTCAACGTTTTAGACAAGAAGTACAAGATTTACCAGCGCCGTGATGTCCCCTTTCCCTACGATAGAACCAGGTTCCCCGCCCTGCCCGAGCCTGTTTACCAACCGGGTGAGAAGCTCGAGCAGATGGCCCAAGTACCGCAAGCCAAAATCCCGCTGGTAGCCGAGAGAATCTTCCTGGACAACTATGCTCCGACCTTCGCCATCATCGACGATAAACACCGCATTCTTTATGTTCGCGGCCGTACCGGCAGGTATCTGGAGTTGACCTCAGGGGAGCCCAGCCTGAGTATCCTGGAGATGGCGCGGCAGGGATTGAGAACAGAGCTTGCCTCAGCTATCTACAGGGCTACATCTGAGAGGAAGCCTATCAGCCACGAAAATCTGGTGGTAAAGTACGACGGTAACTATGAGACAGTGAACCTGACGGTAGCGCCGTTGATCGAGCCGAGTTTGCCACCCGGGCTGCTTATAGTCGTTTTTCAGGATGCGGGACACATGTCCGAGGGAACGACTCCCTCAAAGCGACCGGTAAAAGGCCGTAAACGTGCCCTCCAAATCGAAGACGAGCTGAAATTAACAAAGGAGAACCTTCAGGCTACAATCGAGGAGTTGGAAGCTGCCAACGAAGAGTTGAAATCGGCGAATGAAGAGCTGCAGTCCAACAACGAAGAGCTGCAGAGCACCAACGAAGAGCTGGATACATCCAGGGAGGAATTGCAGTCTCTCAACGAGGAATTGCTGACGCTGAACTCCGAGCTTCAGGCCAAGAACGAGCAGTTGTCAAAGGCCAACGACGACCTGAAGAACCTGCTCAACAGGACCGACATTGCCATTATCTTCCTGGATGACGACCTCAGAATCAGGCGTTACACATCGGCGACGGTTGAAGTATTCAATTTAATCGATTCGGATATTGGCCGCCCCATCAGCGACATCACCTCCCAGTTGGCGTATGAGAAGATGGTTGACGACGCCAGAGAGGTCCTCCGGACCCTGCTGCCCAGAGAAGTGGAAGTCCAGCGCAAAGACGGACACTGGTATAAGATGCGCATCCTGCCCTATCTCACTGCGCAGAATGTGATTAGCGGCCTGGTAATGAGCTTCCTCGACATAAATGAACAGAAGGATGGCGTGATCAGGCTGGCCGCTATCAATGAGGAGCTTCATAAGACCCTTAAAGCCCTGGGCAAGACTGAAGAGCAATACCGGAGGATAGTGGAGACCTCCTACGAGGGTATATTGGCTGCCGATACAGAGAACAGAATTACACTCGCCAACAAGAGGGTAACGGACATGCTGGGCTATACGGTTGAAGAGCTGAAAGGCAGGTCCATTCTAGACTTTGTCGAAGAAAAGGACAAGCCTGTGCTGCTGATCCAGAACGAAGAGCGCAGGAAAGGTCTCACCGGACATTACGAATTGAAGCTGCGGCATAAAAACGGTAGCTCCTTGTGGGTAGGTGTGAGTGCTTCGCCTATTCTCGAAGACGGACAATTCCACGGTTATCTGAAGATGCTCACCGACATCGCGGAACACAAGCAGTTGGACGAGCTTAAGGATGAGTTCATTGGCATGGTCTCACATGAGCTCCGCACTCCATTAGCCATCTTGGTCGGGGATATTAATACCGCCCTGACAGAGGCTCTGCCCGCAGAGGAGAGACACCAGCTCCTGGGCGATGCAGCAGCAGCAGCAGACTCTCTGGGACACATACTGGACAACATGCTCGAGCTGGCACGGTGCCAGGCGAACCGCCTGTCGCTCAACATGGAGCGTGTGGACGTAGGCAGCGCAATACGCGAGAGCGTAAATCATCTGGAGAGAGAAGAACAAACGCACCGCCTGTTGATTGACATTCCATCGCAGGCAATAGTGGTTCAGGCCGATAAAATCCGGCTGTCATTGATTCTGCACAACCTTCTGGAAAATGCCATGAAGTACTCACCCCAAGGCAGCGAGGTAGAAATATCTGCGCGCCGTCAGAACAATGAGATAGTTATCAGCGTTAGCGACGAGGGCGCAGGCATACCACCAGAAGACCAGGAGAAGCTGTTTCAGCCATTCAACAGGTTAAGCAACGCAGATTTACCATCACAGGGGGCAGGGCTGGGACTCAGTGTTGTACGTCATCTGGTAGAAGCGCAGGGCGGCCGGACCTGGGTCAAGTCGCAGCACGGCAGGGGCTCCACATTTTTCTTCACTATCCCTGCGAATAGTCAACGACGCGCCTCCCAGCAAACATAGCTGTTGAGCTTTGTCCCACACTACCAGGTAACGCGGATAATTACTCTAGCCGACAAGCCTGGCCCTGAGAGCCCTGTCCTGGCTCCACTGAGTCGCCACGAAGTGAGGTTGCCGAAGGACTGACGAAGGGCTCACCACGAACGGGTGCCAGCCCCATCAGCCAGTGGATGTGTCGACGGCAGCGAATTGCGTTACTCTCGCAGAACGGCGCGGATTCTCTTAATCAAGTCCTCGGGTTTGAAGGGCTTGGCCATGAACTCATTGGCGCCCAGTTCCAGGGCATAAGGGGCCAGGGAGTCCCGAGCGCTGACGACGATGACGGGTAACTGAGAGAATGTCCGCAGTTCCCTGAGAACCTCAAACCCGTCCCTCCCGGGAAGAAATACGTCGAGAATGATAATATCAGGTTTCTCCTCTTTCACCAGATCGATGGCATGGTCTCCTCTCATCGTCGAGACGACATTATAACCTGAGACTTTAAGCGATATGCTCATGAACCTCAGTATCCTTGGCTCGTCTTCAACGATCAGGACTTTTATACTATCGCGCCTGTTTTTCTCCCCCATGACTACATTCCCGTCCGATTAACACACTGAACCCATCTCTCTACAGATTGAACGCTGCGGAGAGCACCGTTTGTTTCATATTAAAGATAAATCATGAAGAAGTAATAACATTCCTCTGTAAAAAATCAAATACTTATTACATTTTGAGACAGCAGTAGGATATGATAATCCGATTCGAAATCTTGTGACCCTGAAAATAGCTTCAGCACGTTCGCAGGAAACTTGACAATTTGAGTCATTCTGTACTAAAATGAGCTTTAACATGCAGGTAATGTGTATTGAGAATGCTATGAGAATCAATGTTGCGCAGCAACTTAAGGAAAACATAGGCTCGGTCCGGCAATACGATATCGATGAGACGGACGAGGATGGATTCCCTATACGGGGCAAGGTGCAGTTGCTTCGCACCAACCGCAGTATTCTGGTAACCGGCAGCCTCGAGACCACCGTTAGAGAAGAGTGCAGCCGCTGTCTCGAGCAATTCGAATATCCCTTGAAGATAGACATCGAAGAAGAGTACTTCATCACCAGAGACCCGGTCACCGGCTTACCTCTCCCTCCACCCACTGAAGCAGGTGCCTTTCTTATCGACGAAAACCACATCCTTAATCTCGGCGAGGCTGTGCGCCAATATAAGATAATGGCTCTTCCCATGAAGCCGGTCTGCCGCGAGGACTGTGCCGGATTGTGTCCCCATTGTGGGCGCAACCTCAATTATGTAACTTGCGATTGCCCGCCTGCTCCTCCCGATGCGCGTTGGGCCCCGCTACTGGCGCTGCGCACCAAGAGCAGACCCAGGGCGAGAAGGAAAGGGGTTAGTTAGACCATGCCGCCACTACCGAAAAGAAAATATCCCAAGGCACGACAGGGTAAAAGGCGCAGCCATCTCGGTGTGCTCGTACCATCCCTTGTCCCTTGTTCTCAATGCCACAACCTCAAGCCTGCCCACCAGGTTTGCCATTTCTGCGGAACCTACAACGGGAGAGAAGTAATCAAGGAAAAGGCACCGAAGAAGAAGGAGTAATCCTTTCGGAGGCGGTACATGGCTGAGCTTGAAACAAAGCCGAAACCTAAGGTTGCGCACGTTTTCCCCGGACAGGGCTCGCAGTCTGTGGGCATGGGCCACAAACTTTACCAGAGCTCACCCAAGGCAAAAGAGGTTTTTCAGGAGGCGGACGAGGCGCTCCGGTTTTCCATCTCACGACTCTGCTTCGAGGGACCCGAGGAGGAACTCCGCCAAACCATCAACGCTCAACCAGCCATAATGACAGCCAGCATCGCCTGCTTGAAGGCCGCCTCAGAGGTCAACCAACCCGGACCCCCCGCCTTCGTCGCCGGTCACAGCCTCGGCGAATACACCGCGCTGGTTGCCGCCAACGTCCTCGATTTTACCGATGCCATCCGGCTTGTCAGAGAGCGGGGACGCCTGATGCAGAAAGCCGGTGAAATCGAACCCGGGGGCATGGCAGCGGTCATCGGCCTCGATGAAGCAGTCTTGAGAGAAATATGTCGCGAGAGCGGTGCTGAGATCGCTAATTTTAACTGCTCGGCCCAGATTGTCATCAGCGGCTCGAAGGAAGCACTGGCGCGCGCTATGGAGCTGGCGAAAGCTGCCGATGCGCGCCGGGTGATACCGCTCCAGGTCAGCGGGGCCTTTCACTCAACCCTGATGAAGCCCACTGTCGAGGGCATGTGCGAGGCTATCTCGCAGATTAACTTTAGAACGCCGGAAGTTCCTATCGTGGTTAACAGCACCGCCAAGCCGGTAACCACCGCCGAGGAAGTGAAAGAGGAGCTGCTGCGCCAGCTATGTAACTGCGTTCAGTGGCAGCCGTCGGTGGAGTATATGTTAGGAGAGGGAATCTTCACTTTCATCGAGATCGGCCCCGGCCAGGTGCTCTCCGGGCTGATTAAAAGGATCAGCGATAAAGCCCGAGTTCTCAATATGAGCGATTTGGACACCATCAAAGCCATAAACCTCTGAAACAAACGTGCCCCTATCGTTCCTGGAAAGAGTTGCGAATGAGTTTATCAAATAGGGTTGCTATAGTCACAGGCAGCGGCCAGGGTATCGGGCGGGAGATAGCGCTGATGCTGTCGGGGCTGGGTGCCAGCGTGGTAATCAGCGATGTCAACGCCGATACGGCGAAGGAGGTCGCAGCCGAAATTGAGGCGAAGAAGGGGAAAAGCCTGGCTATCCCGGCCAATGTCACCGTTGCCGCAGAAGTGAGCAAGCTTGTGGAGCAGGTGTTATCATCCTTTGGTCATATCGACATCCTGGTCAACAATGCCGGGGTTACACGGGACGGCCTGATTTTGAGAATGTCCGAGGCGGATTGGGACATGGTACTGAACATCAATCTAAAGGGGGCTTTTATCTGCACCCAGGCCGTGCTGAGGCATATGATAAGGCAGCGCTGGGGACGGATCGTCAATATGGCAAGCGTGGTCGGGCTGACCGGGAACGCGGGACAGGCCAACTACTCTGCATCCAAAGCCGGCCTGATCGGCCTCACTAAGTCCACTGCCAGGGAAGTTGCCTCGAGAGGCATCACGGTCAATGCAGTTGCCCCCGGCTTCATCGATACCGGTATGACCCAGAAGCTCAGCGATAATGTGAAGCAGGAGTTATTAAAGCAAATCCCCGTGGGTTTCATCGGCACGCCTAAAGATGTGGCTTATGCCGTGTCTTTCCTGGTCTCAGAGGAAGCCCATTATATCACCGGACAGGTGATAAATGTGAATGGCGGGATGGCGATGACATGATAGACGCCTGTCACTTCGCCAAAAAGGACTGCAATAAGGCTTGTACCTCATACAAACAAGCCATTCCTCTCCAGGGAGGTGCTTGCTGTCCTTAGCCCCGTCTTTTTAACGTGTTCGCCCATCAGGCGGCGGCATTTTCGCAAATAGTTTTTCGCAGAGATTCCCTAACCCGAAAGAAGATGGTAAAATAGTCATAAAATGCGTACCGGATAGCCGGTCGCCCGAGCAGATTAATAATAGTAAACAGCCTCAGTCGAGGGATTAATGCCAGGTATGAGGCACAAGGCCAGGATATTGGCGCTGCAGGCGCTTTTTGAGAGTGATTGCACCCGCCACAATGCAGAGACTTCCCTGAGCAGGCTGGCGGAGGAGCAGGCACTGCCGGAAGCAGCTTTATCCTTTGCCAGAGAGCTGGTCAACGGGGTGCTGGCGAACAAGAAGCAAATTGACTCACTTATCCAGGCCCATGCCCCTAGCTGGCCGGTGCAGCAGTTGTCCCTGGTTGACAGAAATATACTGAGGCTTGCAATTTTTGAGATTTCGATAGACAATAGAGTGCCACTGAAAGCCGCCATCAATGAGGCGGTGGAACTTGCCAAAACATTTGGCAGCGATAGTTCACCCAAGTTTATCAATGGAGTGCTCGGGGCGATAAGCCAGGCTAAAGCCAAGAGCAGTCAGTAAGCGGGCAGGCAGACTATTTATCAGGAAGGAGACAAAAGGATGGCAACTGTCTTCGAGAGAGTAAAAAGAATTGTCGTTAATCAGTTAGGCGTTGAGGAACCAGAGGTAAAACCTGAGTCCTCCTTCGTCGACGACCTCAACGCTGACTCCCTCGACCTCGTAGAACTGGTGATGTCGCTGGAAGAGGAATTCAGCAATGACGCGAATAGAATAGAAATCCCTGATGAGGATGCCGAGAAGATAAAAACTGTGCAGGATGCCGTTGATTATATCAAAGAACACGGGATAGAGGACGACTAGCAGCCGGACAATATAGAGCGGGAAAACACGGGGAATTGCGATAGGGTTATTAATCCCTGCAATATTTATCGCACTCTTCAATTATCGCAGTTCCCTATTTTTATGGTGAAACTCGCTCGATAAGCCGCCTGATTGCAGCAACCACATCCTTTTTGCCTACGACATCGACAGAATTCTTATGTCCTCGTGAGTCATTCCGCAGGAATCCACAGGAACATTACGATGTTCACCAGAAGAATGAAAATAGCGAGGGACGAGAGGGACAGGTAAAAGTCCTTTCTGCACTCGAATCTGGTAAACACCTTTACCGAAAGCCACTTGACAACCAGAGATTTCCGAGCACAATGGCTTCATTGACTTGATATGGGTGCCATGCTATTATTTTTCAAACAGGTTGAGATTGTGGCACGATGAAACCAAAGCTAATCTGGTATGTGGCAACAGGAGTAATTGCCGGGCTATTAGCCGGTTTTCTGGGTGTTGGCGGCGGCATATTGCTGGTACCCATGATGGTCGGGCTCCTGGGCCTCACTCAGCACAGGGCGCATGGCACCTCGCTCGCTATTATCGTCCCTATCTCTATAATAGGCGCTATAGTATACGCCCTGCACGGCCATATTGATTGGGTACTGGTGGCAACCATAGGCTCGGGCAGTATTGCGGGCGCTATCATAGGAGCGAAATTGATGATGAAAGTGCCTGCCAACAGGCTGCGGCAGCTTTTCGGAGTCTATACCATAGCCATCGCTACACTACTGCTGCTGAGGTAGTTAAATAAAACGTGGATATAGCAGTTGGCCTTATCGCCGGTTTGGTTGCAGGAATTGCCAGCGGAATGCTCGGCGTCGGCGGAGGCACAATATCAATTCCGGCTATGGTACTGCTATTGGGGATAGGTCAGCATACGGCTCAGGGAGTGTCGCTCGCCGCTATGATGTTCACGTCTCTGGTTGCTGCCTCTATTCACTACAGGCAGGGGAACGTAAAATTGAGTGCAGTTCTGTTGATAGCACCCAGCGCCATCGCCTTCTCATATCTGGGGGCATGGGCGGCGGGTCAGGTTGAGGCAATATGGCTGACCGGGACTTTTGCCATATTCCTGCTGCTCATCGGGTGCCGGATGCTGCTATTTAATCGAGGAGGTCAAGGTGTCAGCACTAACTGAGCTATATCGAAAGATAGCTGCGTGTACGGATTGCGAAGAACTGGCCAGAACCCGTACCCAAACTGTTCCGGGGGAAGGGCCGGAGAAGCCTCAGATAGTGTTCATCGGGGAAGCCCCGGGCTATCACGAAGACCAGCAGGGGCGTCCCTTTGTAGGGCAGGCAGGACAGTTTCTCGAGCAACTGCTAAGCTCTATCGGGCTGAAGCGCAGCGATGTATACATCTGCAATATAATCAAGTGCCGCCCGCCGAATAACCGCGACCCTCTTCCTTTAGAGATCAAGAACTGTCAGAAATGGTTAGACCAGCAGCTTGAAATGCTCTCCCCCAAGATGATAGTCACTCTGGGTCGTTACTCGCTGGCCAGATTCTTCCCCGGAGAGCCCATCAGCAAAATCCATGGCAAGGCGCGCAAGCAAGATGGTGTTATCTACTTCGCCATGTATCACCCTGCCGCCGCTCTGCACCAGCAGAGTCTGCGCCAGACTATTGAGGCAGATATGCTCAAGATACCTCCCCTGCTGACTCAGATGGAGCCAGTTGAGGAGGTCAAAAGGGAGGATAAGCCCCAGCAGCTATCTATGTTTTAGGGAGAAGACGCAAGATGGCAAGATCGCGTACCAAAAAACAAGCTACTAAACCCCAGGCTTCTCTTAATCTGCTGCCTACACCAAAGGGTATGCTCTGGGTTTTTGTTGCTGTGATAGCGATAGCAGCGATAGTCTTCTTCCTGGGCCAGGATATTTTCGAGGCCCTGGGGTTCGGCCTCTTTCTGGGGGTCTTGTGGGTAGTAGTGGTTGGCTACGTAGTATGGCGGCAGGGATTGGGCAGCCTGCTCAAGTGGTGGAACCTCTGGCTGGGCGCTATCATATTCACCCTCGCTCTCTGGGGGATATTCGCCCTGATATCTCCTTCAGGGCTCATAATCGCCAATGCTGATTTCGGCCAGGTAAGCCTGGGGGGTAACGCAGGAAAAAGCTTCATCGGCAACCAGGGCGTTGGCGCTCCTCCGGCGGCACGGCTCGTCATTCTGTTCCTTATCGGCATAGGGGTGGTTATTCCCCGCCCCAGCTTTAGATTTCTGCAACTAGTGTCCCGGGCAATAACGAGCGCAGGTTTAACAGCCCTCGCCGGTCTCCGCTGGTTACTCCCTCGATTAAGACAGGCTTTAGCCAAGCTGAACCAGAGATACCACCTCAGCCGGCTGCTGACAGCACCGATTAGCGCACTGAGAAGACGATTGAGCCGCAGGCAGGGAATCGAACCGGAGATAGGTGAGGAGGAGGGCGGCGAAGTTGTGGCTTTGTCTCCGGAGACTGAAGCTGAGGATAAGACCGTGTCTGAAGCAGCAGGCGACGGAGAGCAATTAGCCCTGCCCATCGCCGGGACTAAAAAGAAGAAACCGGCAGCCGAGCCTAAAGCGGCAGGCGCTCAACCTGCTACTGTAAAGCAGCAGTTACCGCCTATCGAGCTTCTCGACAAGGCGACCGATACCGAATTCACCGAAGTGGGCAACGACCAGAAGGCAAAGCTCATAGAGGAGGCATTGAGGAGTTACGGGGTCGAAGCGAAGGTAGTACAAATAAACCCGGGGCCCTCCGTTACGCAATTTGGCATCGAGCCCGGATGGGACCGCAAATATAAGCGTATAGTAGAGCGAGACAATCAGGGCAAGGTCAAGCTGGACAGAGAGGGCAATCCCATAGAGAGATTGGACGAGATATCCAAGACAAGGGTGAAAGTGGAACGCATCACCGCTCTTTCCAATAACCTCGCCCTCGCTTTAGCCACGCCCAATATCAGAATTGAAGCGCCGGTTCCCGGAAAATCGCTGGTGGGTGTTGAAGTCCCCAATACCACCACCTCTATAGTCCGCCTCAGGGGAGTAATCGAGGGCTTAGCTTTTCAGAAGCTCAAAACAAAGACAAAGCTCGCCATAGCACTGGGCAAAGGGAGCGCCGGGGAACCCGTATCGGCTGACCTGTGCAAGATGCCCCACCTGCTCATCGCCGGCGCCACCGGAAGCGGCAAAACAGTATTTATCAACTCCACCATCACCTGCTTGCTGATGCAAAATACGACTCAAGACCTGCGCCTGCTCTTGATAGACCCCAAGCGGGTAGAATTAGTAAGCTTCGAAGGAGTGCCCCATCTTATATCGCCGGTAGTAATTGAACCGGAAAAGGCGATCGAGGCCCTGCGCCGAATCCTGCGAGAAATGGATAACCGCTACAGCAAGTTCTCAGCGGTGGGAGTGCGTAACATAGACGGCTATAACCACAGTCCACTTATCACGGAGCCCATGCCTTATCTGATAGTCATCATTGATGAACTGGCGCACCTTATGATGAGTGCGGCCGAGGTAGTTGAGCCTGCTATCTGCCGCCTGGCCCAAATGTCACGCGCTACAGGCATTCATCTTATCGTAGCTACTCAGCGTCCTTCGGTGGATGTGGTTACCGGTCTGATCAAAGCCAATTTCCCCAGCCGGATAAGCTTCGCCGTAGCTTCCGGCGTGGACTCACGTACCATTCTCGATACCATAGGCGCTGAGAGCCTTCTGGGAGGCGGCGATATGCTCTATTTGCCGCCGGATGCTCCCAAACCCAAGCGCCTGCGAGGATGTTTCGTCTCCGACCAGGAGATAGATAGAGTGGCCACCTTCTGGAAGCAGCAAAGAACGCAGGTTCCCACACCGATAGAGGATACCGTAGCCCAGGCCTTTGCTTCCTTACCCACTGAGGAACTGAAAGACGAGGACCCTTTGTTGGCTACGGGGAGAAGGCTTGCGCGGGAATATTCCCACCTTTCCACCTCCCTCTTGCAGCGGCGCCTACATATAGGCTATCCCAGAGCAGCACGAATAATGGACCTTCTGGAAGAAGAGGGAACAATCGTGCGCCGCGACCAGGATAAGCCTAGCGAGATAGTGGAGGAAGGCGGGAATATTGGAGATGAAAACGGCAGCGAAGAAGCCGAATGACTCCTTTAATACCACTTTAACCGGGGCGAACCTAATCTATCCCCAAGAGATGAAAAGTTGACACTTTATACATAATGGTGCACTATGATAGTATAGTTTGATAGAGATTGCCGGGTAAGCCCGAAGTCCGTTGTGATTCGGGATATTAAAGGACTTTATGTTTAAGCTAATACGAAGCTACAAAAGAATTAAAGTCCGACAGTCCGTATTAAAACAAATCGCAAAATACGGACTGTTAATTAAAGGGGGGCTCCAGGGCCGGAGTACGTCCTCTTTGTTATCCCTAGGCCAGCAGCCCGTCAAGGCCGGCAGTGCGATGATAATAAAGCGAATAATCTTCTTCCTGCTCATGATGAAGCAGGCGATTCAAGAGTTCCTCGCGGACAACTGTACCCATCTGGCAGCCGCAATCTCATATTATGTTCTGCTTTCACTGTTTCCCCTGGCCCTGGCAGCTATATCAATATTGAGCTACGTCTCGAGGTCACCCGATGTCCAGGCCAAGGTCACTCAGGCCATTACAGACGTGCTGCCGGTATCCGGAGATTTTGTATCTACAACTATTCGTGATGTAGCTCCAGGCTGGGGAGCAGCAAGTGCGATAGGAATTGTAGGGCTTGTCTGGGCCGGTACCGGCCTATTCAACGCCACCAGGAAATCCCTGAACACCGCCTGGGGCATCAAGCAACCCCGCCCGTTCCTGCGCGAGAGATTGATAGAGTTCGTCATGATGTTAGGGCTCGGGGCCTTCTTGCTTCTCTAC
>Ga0172366_10000982_pt1 | contig 21846 bp, 19 predicted proteins | sample LakKivSesite69cm_FD_114533 | JGI IMG/M metagenome (GOLD analysis project Ga0172366, IMG submission 114533) | Sediment microbial communities from Lake Kivu, Rwanda - Sediment site 69cm | ecosystem: Environmental > Aquatic > Freshwater > Lake > Sediment | place: Rwanda: Western Province, Lake...
GGCAGGCTGTTCATACAACCGCCGGTCCACACCGATGAAGAGCGCGGGTTCGATGTTACGAGCACGCTTGCGGCGGACACTCGCGACCCGGCGGCCACCGCGGAGCACCTCCGACTCGCGGAAGCGATTGTCCAGGTGGTGAAGCAGCTCCCGCCGATCTATCGTGAAGTGCTGATTATGCGGGAGATTCAGGAACTCGGTTACGAGGAGATTGCGGAGATTCTTGGCGTCAATCTGGGCACGGTGAAGAGCCGGATCAAGCGCGCACGGGATCTGGTGCGAGAGAAGGTGAGAATCTGAGAATGGACTGCGCCCAGTTCAAAAGCCTGATATCCGATGCCCTGGATGGGTCGCTCGACCCTGAGCAGGGACGGGCTTTCGAGCTTCACCGGAAGGAATGCCGTAGCTGTGAGCGTGAGTTCATCAAGCAGCGGCGCATCAAGCTCTGCCTCCGGAGTTTTCCCACCGTGCGCGAGGTCGATGAAGGATTCCGGCGAGAACTCGTAGCCCGGTTGCGCCGCAGCGCGCTGCCGCGCTCTTATCGGTTACGCCTTCCCGCGGTCGCGGCGACTCGCGCGGTCATCTGCCTCCTGCTCATCGGGGTTCTCTTCGGGATAAAGACGTATCATCAGTATCTCTATCGCGAGGAGATATTCATCGCCCGCTTCGAGCCGAGAAGCTACGAAGCCGGGACTTTCGAGCCGGGCGCGGACCGGGTGAGAATCCCGTCGGTGGCTGCAACCGATGGCCCGGTTTACGTGCTCAACCTCTCCCAGCTTCGTCCGGAGGAGTTCGTCATCCGGCTGCTGGCGAAATACCAGCGCGGGGAGGTGCCCGAAGGTCTCGCCCGCAGGCTGCTCGTGGACACCGGTGTGCTGGAAGGCGTCCGATTGCGTTGGCTGGAGCGAGGGTCCTTTCAGCAACTCACCGGTCAGCCTTTGCAAGCGGAGGTCATCTTCCCGCGTCCGCTTCCGGACGCGCTGACGACGACTTTGAGCAGCTCCGAGCTGCTTGCGCTGCGTCGCTTCGCAATGGATGTTGTCTACGCATTCGGGATCTACGTTCCCCAGCTCGAGGCGGATAGGGGCGGTCGGGCGCGCAGCTCGGTTCCGGAGAAACTGCAGAGCGCGGATCTCATAGACCTCCTCAGCGCCAGCTTTCGGGATGAGGACGTAGGCTCTGACGGGTCTCTGGTGACTCTTGTCCTCTTCTCCGGATCTCCTGTCGCTCCGCCAGCGGAAGACAAGGCTCGGGCACAATGAGTCGGCGCTGAGTGAGGTAACACGTGAGGAAGTGCCTGGCAGAGCCTATTCGGGCTTCCCGCGAAGGTCGATGATGCGATCTGACGGGTACAGGTAGACGTGGTCCGGGTTGCAGCCGTTGATGCATCCTGTCAGGTTGAAGCAGACCCAGTGCTGGGGCGACAGACAGACCGGGCAGATCACGATCTCGTCCTCAGCCAGCATCTCCACCTGGCAATGGGGGCAGCTCTTGCCGAAGGCGGACTGGACTTGTTCGGCAAGAGACTTGCGCGTCTCCTCCTGGGCGTGCCGCGCGGCTTCGTCCCGGGAGTCTTGCTCCTTCAGCTTCTCCACCATTGCGGCTGCCTGCTCCTTTTCCTCTCGCTTCTTCTGAGCCAGCGCCAGAAGTTCCTTGCGTGTTTGCTGGAGCAAGTACTGGGAGTGCTCCGGTCGGCTTTCTCCGAGGTCGCGTCGCATGCGGAAGACGATATAGGCGAGAGACAGGATGACGAAGGTCACGAAAACCGCCGTTACAAGGCTCAGCCAGAGAAACTTGGCGGTGCCTATCTGGAAAGCGAGAAGAAGCAGCTCGCCGGTCACGAGTTGTCCTCCTCGGAAGGCGGGGATTCGCCTGGTGCCGTTTCCGGCTCATCACCGGTGGGCGTCCCGGGTGAGTCGTCATCTTCACCCGGGGACTTTCGCGCCTCCTCTCGCCGCATGTTTGCCAGCAGCCGCTCCAAGACCTCGCGCGACATCCTGGGGACCTCACGCTGGCCCAGATAAACGCGGTATGCCAGGATGATGCGCAGCACCAGATAGATGGGGACCAACACCCAAAGGCCTATAAACAGCATAGCCCCCATCAGTAATCCGCGGACATCGCTGAACCACTCCAGAATGAACCCCAGTAGGGCAAGGACTATCAGGAGGAATACGAACAAGTCAAGCGCCAGCATCCACGGCAGAGCCCGGCGATCCACTCGCTGGAAGAACCGGTACTCCAGAGGCACGACGGCCGCGGTGAAGATGGCGAACGCGACGAGGAAAACTAACGCCATTGCGCGCGCGGCGGGAGGCAGCGCCCAGTCGGCTGCCATCAGCGCGCTTTGCACTTCTTGGTTCATCGCGCTTTACTCCAGAGATGGCTTCTCGGATTCCAGCAGCACTTCGACATCTCGGAAATCTCCCTCAGTGTGAATGGTGCGCTGGATATCCCCGGTATGCGCGTTCATCACGAAGACGTTCCCGCTATCGTAGCCGACAGGATAGACTTCGTCGCCAGACGGACTGACCGCGATGAGCTGGCAGCCTTCAGGTGTGGGGAAGGTGCCGGTGACCCTCTGCTGCGCCACATTGATAACGACCACCATCCGTTTCTCGTAGTTGGGCGCGTACAGAATGGAGGCGTCCGGACTCACCGCCATGTAGCGAAAGCGGATGTACTTCAGCGTACCCGCCTTCGTTATCTTCATCGGGTCCTCCGCCTTCTTGAATATGGTTATTGATTCGTCGGCAATCGAGCTCACGAAGAAGTAATCGCCGCGCTCCGGGTAGAGCAGCGCTATGGGCGCGGACCCGATGTCGATGGAGCGCACCAGGTTCTTCTCTCTGTAGTCGAAGATAAACACGCTGCTTCGCTTGGCGTCCAGAACATAGATGTGACGCCCCTGCTCGTCCACATGAATCGACGAGGTCAGTCTCAGACCGCGTTCGCGATACTCCACCCGCCTGCGCTGGGGGTCCACCTGCGACGGCTCCGCCAGGTCCACCACGTCGAAGCCACCCGCCATGAAGTCAGTCTTACTGCCGGTGATCACGGCCAGGTGCCGGTCGTCGGGGAACATGGCCATTCCCTGGGGAACCCCCGCAACAATGATGGTGTCCAGCTTCAGGTAGGTGCGGGTGTCGAGCACCGTGATGCGATTCGACACGTCAACCACATTCGCGATGTAGGCGGTGTCCTTGCGGTGGTTGAAGACGAGCTGCACCAAGCCGTCGGCGATGAGCAGCTTCTTCTCTTCCTCTCCTGTGTCGGGATTGACGATGATGAGCTGATCCGGTGCGTGGTTCAGCAGCCACAATCGGGTGCCCCGGTCCCGGACCGGGCGGACGAGGATGAGCCCGAGTATGGCCAGAATGACGATTCCTATCACCAAGACGACAGCGACCTCGCGCCCGCCCAAGCGCATCTCGCTCCCCGTGGCCCCGCTTGTGGGCTTGGTGCTCGCGGATTGTGAGTACATTGCCGATTGCGGTTGTGGGTTTTCAGGCAGTTCCATGTTCGCGCTCGTCAGTTACCCCGACTTATTATAGAGTCTTGACCTCACACGGGGTCCTTGCCCCGGATAAACCGCGCGAAGTATCTTCAGAATATCGCGCTCACTGAACCCCTTCGCCTTCAGGTTCCGGTGGATCAGCTCCGGCGTGGCGGCCCGCGGCTCGGACTCGGCATCCGCCATCTTCGGCGGCGCCACCACCAGCGTAATCTCGCCGCGCACCTCCTCGGGCAGCTCCCTTATCAGGCAGCCAAGGCTGCACCGGCGGATTTCCTGGTGCATCTTCGTCAGCTCGCGGCAGTAGAGAATCGATGTCTCCTCCGCAGGCAGGACTTCGGCGGCGAGCAACAGGAACTTCCGCACGTCGTGGGGTGCGACGAAAACCACCGCCGGATGGTTCAGCCTAGCGATACGCTCGAGCAGTCTCCGTCGCTGGGTCCGCCGTCCGGGCGGGAACGCGAAGAAGCTGAATTCGCCCACCGTGGCCGGCATAGCCGCCAGCGCGGTCACGAGCGCCGAAGGACCCGGAATCACATCGAAAGGCAGACCTTGCTGCATGCACATCGCCACGAGTCGAGCTCCCGGGTCGGAGAGCCCCGGCATCCCGGCATCGGCAACGTAGACCACATTCCTTCCCTCTCGCAGAGCCTTCTCGACTGTCGCTGCCGCCCTCGGCGTGCTGGCTTCGTGGAACGACCGCACAGGCTTGCGGATGTCAAAGTGGCTGAGCAGTTTCCTGGTTACTCGCGTGTCTTCACAGCAGAGCAAATCGCAGTTTCGAAGCGTGTCCAGCGCCCTGATGGTGATATCTCCCAGGTTCCCGATGGGAGTCCCGATGAGAAACAGAGTCCCGAAATCGCTCACGACAGCGATTCTATCACGGTGACGGATGCGCCCGCTCGCCCGTCCCGGTGGGAGCGGCGCGGTCACGGCACGCCTTCGGCGACGAGTCTCCGGGATTTCAGGTCTGCTTCCAGCTTCCACATGAGGGCGAACGCAATCAGGAACAGCGCGGTGGCGAGGGCGAATACAGGAGTCGGACCGAAAAGCAGCTCGAGGACGTAGCCGGCGGCGGGACCGACGGCTCCCCGCAGCCCGACGAGCGTCAGATGAATGCCCATGTAGGGCGCAACATCCTGTGATTCCGCGAAGTAGATGCTGGCAAGACCCCAGACCACGCTCAATCCCGACATCCCGGCGCCGAAGAAGAGGTAAGCGATATACACAAACAGCATCGGGCTCGCGTGCAGCAGGCCCGCTGCCGGCTTGGCCACAAGTAAGGTAAGCGGGTAGAAGACGAGAAGAAGGAATACCCAGCGGCAGAAGGATGCGGGATTGGAGCGGTCGTAGAAGTAGCCGAATACCGGCGCCATACCGATAAGCGCGAGTTCGAACCACAGTCCCTGGGCGAGGCCGGCCTGCGCATAGCTGATGTCGAGCACCTCGACGAGATAAACCGGAACTACCACCGTCAGGACCATGAACGCCAGCCCGTAAATGAAGAAGTTCCGTTCGAAGACGGCGAAAGCAGGATTCTGTCGTAGCACGCGCCAGTGGTCGACGAGCGGAACGATGATGCTGCGCGTGAGCATCCGCTTGAGCTTCTCGCTGCGAAGGTGAAGAGTCTTGGCGCTACCGAACTTCCCGCGCCGCACGCTGACCCGGGACGCTACCCAGGTTCCCAGAAATCCGAGGATACCGGCGACGGCGAATACCCAGTGGTAGCTCCGAGGATTCCAGTTGAGAATCAGGCCGGCAGAGTAAGTCCCCGCCATGACGAACAGACCCGAAATGGCGTTGTAGACCGAGTACAGACGCCCCAGGTGCCGGTGAGCCAGGTTCGTCTGGAAGATGCTGTGGATGGCGGGAGTGATTGCCGCGCTGGTCACGAAGTACACCCCGGCAAGGATGAGAAACGGCACCGCGGTGAAGACGCCGAGCATCGCGAGCAGGCACAGGCGGCTGACGAGCCCGAACCAGAAGATGAAAGGACGCTTGTCCCGCCCGAGCATCCATTCGGAGTAGAAGATGGCCGCGAGGGATGTCGCCATCCCCAGAGTCTGGAATATGGCCACGTGGAGACTCGTCCCCTGCAGCGACTTCAGGATGACGAAGCTGGAAAGCCCCATCACTCCGCCCAGAATGCCATTGAGGGCGGAGAACAGAATCAGGTAGTGCAGTGTGTACTTGTCGATGAGCCCCAGCCGAAACCAGTTCAGCGGGTAGATGCCGTAGCCGACTCGATGCCAGAGGTTCGTGGTTTCCGCTCCTGTTGATCCTGTTGGCGCCGCCCCGTCGGCGGGTGCCGCCTCCGGAACGGATGCTATAATACCCCAGAGGATAGCGCTTGATCTGTATCACCATGCGTTATGCGAAGCAAATGAAGATTGTGTTCGCGAGTAAGAATCCTCACAAGTTCACCGAAGTCGAAAGCATCCTGTCGGCAGCGCTCCAGGTCGAGGAACTCCTGCCTCTGTCCGCCTTCGAGAACGCTCCTGAAGCGGAAGAGCACGGGGCGACCTTCGTGGCCAATGCCGAGAAGAAAGCCGTGGTCTATGGCAGATGGCTGGCGCAGCAAGGACATCGGGATTACTGGGCACTTGCCGAGGACGCTGGCCTGGAGGTCGCTGCTCTGAATGGCTTCCCCGGTGTGCTGAGCAGTCGGCTGGCGCCCACCGATGCCGAGCGCATGGCGGCGGTGTTATCCAGATTGGAGGCAGCAGCGTCGTCCAGCGAGTCCGCGAGGCTGGAGGAGGAGACTCGTGAAGAACCCTCCTGGCCATCGGAAGTGCCGTCCGGCTCGCGGATTGCGCGCTTCGTCAGCGCGATGGCGCTCGCGAAAGGCGGTGAGGTCATAGTGACTGTTGTGGGGGCGGTGTGCGGCTTCATCGCGGAAGAGCCGCGAGGGGAAAGCGGATTCGGCTATGACCCCGTTTTCTACTACCCTCCTTACGGTCGCACTTTCGGTGAGTGCACCCTAGAGGAGAAGCGAGCGGTCAGCCATCGCAGTCGTGCGCTAGCCGCTATACTGGTTAAGCTCAAGGAGTCGAATAACTCTTAAAGGAGAAAACGAGATGGCAAAAGCTGACCGACGCGTAGTCGGGAAGTACAACCTGGCAATCGACTTCTACAACGACGGCGGCGTGGAGGTCAAAGTAACCGGCGGCACCAACGATATGCGGGTGGTCAGCATTCTGGAGATTGAGAAGATCCGCTTCATCAACGCGATGATGTCGCAGGCGAAGAAGGGCACCCAGCGCATTCCCGGGCCGGCGGCAGGCAAGCCTCCCGAGGCCTGAAGCCGGGAGTGGCGCCAGCCGCTGCGGCCAGCCCCAACGAGCCCTGCTAAGCTCCACCGGCTAGGCCGAGGGGAGACCGGATGGGCTTTCGCCGAGATAGAACCACTTGAGCACGTTAGGCTCGAAGAAGTCCGTATAGAAAGTCTCTCCCGGCAGACGATATCCGATATCCAGCCCCAGCTTCTGACCGGGCTCGAGGGTCAGCCCGATTGACGAGTCCCGCGCCAGCTTGAACGAGTAATGATGATAACCGTCCTTCAGCGTATGCGAGGCGGCGATGCCGTCTTCTGTGAGGAGCGCTTCGTCCTCAAACGGCCACTTGTCCGGCACCGTGCAGTTGAGCACATACTGCTTCTTGATCGTGCCCTCGGTGTCGGTTACGAACCAGACGTTGTTCTTTCCAGTCCACCAGCCGTCGCCACCGGCATCAATCATCACTTTCAGCTCAACCGGATCGGTCGCTAACACTTCTATGTGGAAGGCTTTCTCATCGCATGAAAGCTGAAGGGTCGCGGAAACCGGAAGCGAGCACGCGGACAGAGTCCAGCTTTCAGGAGTGCTTTCTTCGGGAATGAGTTCGCTCACAGGATACAGCGGAAGAGGATCCTGCCCGTCCGGAAGCCCATCGGCATCGGCGTCCGGATTCAGGGGCGCCGGCCAGTGAAAACACGCCGGGTACTGCTCGCCCAAGCCCGGACTTGCCCATTGGATGAGCTGCACCTCCGATAGGTCATCCATGCCGTCACCATCCGAATCGCGCGCGGTCGGCAGGGAGCCGAAGCGCTTCTCGTCGAACGGCAGCTCCACGTCGCCATCCGGCACCCCGTCGCCGTCCGCATCCTTGAAGTACTTCAGGGCACCAAATGCCAGTTCGAACCACCGGTCGTCCGGCCATTCGCGCAGAATCCAGGCGTTGCCGTCGTAGTGCTCGCCAAAAGGACCGTCGGTGCCTTCGGTGGGGCTGAAATGGCAGAACCAGTACTCCGGGTGCCCCGAGAGCTCGAACATACGGTCGAGCTGGTGATGAAACTCGTGGGTGAAGAGCCAGTGATTGGAGGAAGGGTGGTCCGCCTCCGTCATAGCGAACCAAGAGAGTCCAGCTGTCTTCATCTCATCGTCCACTCCGAGTGTAAATCCGCCGCCTCCCCGCACGCGTGTGAACTGCCGGGTTTCCCGGTCGTAGTCGTACGCACGCTCGATATGAATCAGTCCATCGTAGTGGGAAGGCGCAGTGAGGTCTCGTTCGGTGGCGTAGAGCTCGGGCTTGGGAGTCAGATGGGGGTAATCGTCCTGGTCGATCTCGCCGCGATATGTGATGTTACCGTGCACCTCGAAGGTGAGTGCGGGATGGCAGTGAAATCCCGAATTGACGAAGTAGAACACCGCGGCTGCCTGAAGCTCGCGCCTTACCCGTGCGAGGTCGGACGCGGGTTGGCGAGGGAAGTCCCGTTCGACCGACGAACGCTCGGCGTCTGTCAGCTCAATCCGTTTGCCTTCCCGGTCGAAGTCGTTGAGCAGATTGCTCCAGATATGAACCTTCACTTCAAGCCGCACATACGGCTGCTCACCCATTCTTGCCGTCGGTGGCGCGGTCGGTCCCTGGATGGTGGTGAACGCAACGGTTGCGAAAACAATCAGGACTGCCGAAGCGGTGTTTCTCGCTGAGAAAAGCATGGCAAAGATTATAGGACAGCGCCGCTAGCGGTTGGCGCTGAGCATGAAGGCGGCGAGTTCCTTCTCCCGAGCGGCAAGTGCCGCCGCGGAAAGCCGCAGCATCGAGCGAGCCACTAGGTAAGCGTAGGCAGCCGCGAGTGCCGATAGCGGCGCGGCGAGCGGCCAGCTTCCACTCCACGCGAGTACTGCAATCAGCCCCGCCACCGGCAGGACGAGCAGTTGCGCCGCATTGAAGGCAAGCCCGTGAAGCAGCATGAAGAGGCATCCCTGCTGCTGACGCACCGGTCGCAACCGTCTCCCGCCGCCGGGGACGAGAGCCACCGGGAACCATACCGAGACCAGATTGCCCACCGCGTCGACCAGCGGGAGGTGCGCCACCACAAGCACGACCGCGCAGAAGATGAAGAGCGGAGAGACGTGAAGCAGCACCCCGCCCACAAATGCGGCCAGGCCATTGGTGAATGCGAACAGGAACAGGTAGGGCAGCCCCTTTCCGAGAAGGAGCTGCCATCGTGGAACCGGAGTCACGAGAGTCGCCTCTATGGCCTCGCCATCGATACCGAACTTGTTGGCGAACCGGGGGCTGGTGAACAGGCCGAGGAGATAGGCGAAGCCCAGGTAGATCCACCCCTTGTAGTGCGGGACGGTGCTTCCCCTGTGAGCGAGACCTACAACCACTGCCGCCAGATACGCATACGCTGCCAGCACACTGATGAGTTGAGCCTTGAGGTGCGGTTCCCGCAGGAGGTACCGCCACTCCTTGCGCATCGTGGCGACGAGTCCCGCGGGCATCCGTGAACACAGGCTGAAGCCGGCTCTCTTGGTTGCGAAGCGGGTCCGGGCGCCCTTGCGTGCTCGCGGTGACTCCGCCATCGCGAGTTCGCCCTTGAACAACCGATAGTAAACGCGTCCGGTGCCCGCGAGCGTGAGCCCGGTGCCCCCCAGCAGAATCGCCAGCCACACCGCGAAACGGGACGCGTCACGGCTCAACCATCCCAAGTAGCATTCGACGGCGGCTGCCGGGGGCGTGTAGTGCATCACTGCTGTGAACTGCTTCCACGCCAGTTCTAGGTCGGCAAGGTGCTCTTGCAGGAAAGCGCCGATTTCCACCCCGCTGTCTTCCATCCCCCAGCCGCTGTAGCCGGCCAGGAATTCCCCGCCGACCACGAGCACGGCGAAGATGGCCAGGAAGACGTTCACGAACCGACGCGACGCCTTCAGCCGCATCGCGACTACGGCGACGAGCTGGGAAAGGGCGACAACGAACAGGAAGAGCAACGCCAGCAGCAGCATGAACACAAGACGACCGAGCGGGTCGTACGCGAAGGCGAGAGTGAGCGGGATGATTGCCGCCAGCATAATGAGGCCGCTCGGACTGACCGCGCCGTCGACCAGCGCCAGCAGCAAGAAATCCTTCGCGCCCAAAGGGTAGATGAGCATCTGCGAGAGGTCCAGGCTGCCGGCGATGTCCAGGTGCAGCGTGGGCAGGAGTATGAGGAGTGCCGTGGTCAACCACAAGGTCGTGCTCAGCAGCGGACGTACGGGGGCATCAGGCATGCTGCGAGCCGCGAAGAGAGTGAGCAGCCCGAAGAGCAAGGCTGATAGAGTCACGATGGCGATGGTGGCGAGCGCGAGTACCCCCTCCCACTTGCGTCGGGTGTAGGTGCGGACCGTAAGCAGCCACTTAATCCACAGGAATTGCTTCAGTCGATTCATGGGTGCCGGGCGCTTCCGCGACTTCGATGAAGATGTCTTCGAGCGTCTTGCCGTCCTGGCGCGCTCGTACCGCGGCCATCGTATCTCGATGCACGATTCGCCCCTGGTGGATGATGGCAAAGGAGCTGCACAGCTTCTCCACCACTTCCATGATGTGCGATGAGAAGAAGATGGTGACCCCTTCTTCCACCCAGGCGCGTAAGACATCCTTGAGTCGGCGTGCAGTCACGGTATCGATTCCCGCGAACGGCTCGTCCAGGAAGATCACTCGTGGTCGATGAATGATGGCCGTGGCGAGGGCGATTTTCTTGCGCATTCCTTTGGAATAGTCAATGATGAGCTTCGCTCCGCTTTCAGCGAGGTTCATCAGGTCCATCAGTTCCAGCACGCGACTCTTCAAAGCCGTGCCGTCGAGCCCGTACATCGCCCCGACGAACTCGAGGAACTCGTATCCGTTCAGCCGTTCGTAGAGGTGTGGTTCTTCCGGCATCAGTCCGATGCGCGCCTTGACCGCCAGAGGCGCCGACTCCAGGTTCACTCCGTCTATCTCGATTCTCTTGTATGTCGCCGGCAGCAGTCCGGCCAGCACCTTGATGGTGGTGGTCTTTCCCGCTCCGTTGGTGCCGAGATAGCCGAAGAACTCGCCGTAGGGCACTTCCAGCGAGATATCGTCGACCGCGGTCACCTTGCCATACTTCTTCGTAAGGTGCTCGATGACAACGGCGTGAGTGTGTGTGTGCGGGCCTTCCATTTCTCCAGCCTGTCCGGGCTATTGTAGTCGACTCCGATTGCGGTGGCAAAGCCGCGCACGGAACCTCCGGCTGCATCGGCGGGGTGATGCGCTAGAAGCCGGCTTTTGTGGGTATCACACAATACAGGGGCGTCCGGCTCTTCATCCCCCCTCACCACCTCCAACCGGGTGCCCCTGTTTGAGCGCGGACTGCCCCTCCGGTTCGCGCGAGGAAGGATGGCCCGCTCGCGGTGAGAGTCTCCTTTGGCCGCGGGCGGTCCTTCCTGTCCTTTGCGATGCCGCCATCGTCCGCTAACGTCATCGCGGCGTGAAACGGAGCGCGGCTTCCACAATCGCGGCCTGGAGCTAGAGGAGAAGCCTGGGCGCAACAGGACTTGAACCTGTGACCTCTTGCGTGTGAAGCAAGCGCTCTAACCACTGAGCTATGCGCCCGCCACCTAGATTCTACCACTGTCTGGCCTGACACGGAATCGCCGGCTCGCGGTTCATCGCCGGTCCCGCCCAAGTTCGGCGCTTATGGTAAAATCACAGCCCGGGAAAGGGGTGACTGACGACCCGTGAGGCCAACTAAATACTCGCAGTTGTCGATTCAGGCCTTACTGCGAAAGGTAACCGCCGCCGACGTCTACCGGGCGCTCGGCGTCGGAGAAGACGGCATCGAGGAGACCCCAGATGCCTACAAGACCCACTGCCTCTTCCATCCGGAATCCATCAGTTATTCCTTGATCTCGGAGAAAGTGACCTCGTCAACTTACTGCCTGGATCTGGGCTGCCGGCTGTCGCGGCTGAACGATGGCGGCGGCAACCTCTTTGAGTTCTACGCCCTGGCCAAGAGCATAAGCTACGATGAGGCGCTGGAGGAGTGGGCGGAACGAGCCAAGGGCACCCTGGAACTCAAGGGCGAGGACGAGGCGGGTGGAGAGCGTGACATCTCCTACTTCCAGAATGTGGAAGTCGCGCGCTTCGTGCATGCGCAAGGAGAGGATGAGGAGATCATCCTGAAACCGGCCCATCTCGCTGTCGACGGCCTGGAGGTCACGGGCCGTGGAATCGTGGTGTCGGTTTCCCGACTCCCTTCGCTGCTGGCGCAGTATCCCACCGACCTCTACCGGAGCATGTTCCTCTACGAATTGAGCGATAAGCAGGCTATTGACGCGGAGTACCGGCGCGGGCAGCTGTATATGCTCGGCAATTACTTCGCGGTGTTTGAAGCTAGAACGAGCGCAGAGATTGTCCACGCGATTAACCAGGCCATCGACTTGGTGGAACGGCTCAACAGAGACTACGACATCCCCTTTGAAGCGATGAGTGTCTACTACTCCCACAAACTCATCGAGGTGGAAGTGGATTACACCGTTTTCGGCGTGACCCCGCGGCGAGACCTCGATCGTGTCTATGGGGAGATCACCCGGATGCTCGTGGAGTTATCTGAGAACGGTGAAGGCGTGGGGGAGTACACCCAGCTCAAACGAGAGGCCTACAGCTACGACTTTATTACGTCTGTTCCCGGGTCTGGGATTTCCCTGAAAGGTCGGGAGATCTACAAGATACGCCTAGCCTACAATCTGTTCAAGAAGACGTCGTACCAGCGGCTGCACGAACTCTCCCAGCGCAGGCCGGAGCTGAGCGAGAAGCCGCCTGTGGAGAAGGCAAGCAAGCAGGCTCGGCTGCTCTTTGAGCGCGCGGTGCGCGGTATCGAGGGAGAGGGCAAGATAGAGGAGCACGAGAAGATAGCCAGCCTGTACTCTCGGGGTGAGGAGAGCGTGGACCTCCTGACGACGGCGGATGAACTGGCGAAGACGCTGTTCAAGCGCCTCTTCTCCGAGAACCGGCTGATTCTGCGCACACCCTCGGCGCACCTGAATCGCATCCTCGGCGGCGGTCTGTATCCCGGCAATCTCTACCTGATCGCCGGTTTTCCGGGAAGCGGCACCACCACTTTCTCCCTGTGGCTGATGATGCATATCGCGCAGGAGCACAACATCCCGTGTGTGTTTGTCTCATTGCAGACCGGTATCGAGGAGCTGTTCCAGCGTGCGCTGGCTTCCATCGGTCACATCGACCTGAGTGAGATATCAGAGAAACGACTGCGCCCTTCCGAGCTCTACTCGGACACCGATTTCCATCGCCGCACCTTCTCGGCGTTCGAGGAATTCCAGGAGCTGATGGGCAACGTGACGATTCTCGAAGGCACTCGCATCGCCGACATGGATCATATGCGCAAGCTGGTGGCGGACTTGAAGCGCCGAACCCTGGAGAGGAACGGAACCAGCAATGTGTTCGTGGTGATTGACTCCCTGCAACTGCTCCTGGCGCAGATTAAGGCTCGTGCCGAGACCGGCAACTCTTATGATCAGGAGACGCTCACATCCCGCCTCAAAGCCATGGCGCGCGAGCTGGATGTGACTATGTTCGTGACCGTGGAGTACTACGCTGAACACCACTCGTTCTCCTCACGCTTGGAAGTGGGCAACCAGGAGCTGAAACGTCTTTATGAAAGCACGCAGTTTGCGGATGCGGTAGCGATTCTCTCACCTCAAGGATGCCATTTGAGCGACCTCGCCGACTACTACCAGAGCGCTTTCTCCGGCACGCCGCAGGAGGAAGTGGCGCACCGCGTCATCGAGCGCCTTAAGCAGGCTGAGGAGAACCTTCCCCAGCGGGAAGACTGCCGGGAGCTGAGCAGCGTGTTCACGGTTCTCGACGTGATCAAGAACCGGAGTGGGATGACGGCGAAGGTGGTCTTCATCTTTCACCGCGCCATCGCCGACTTCGAGCCGGTGGAGTACAGTGAACCGGCCGACGGAGTGTAGCTCAAGCCCGGAAGGGCTGGCATCCGACCCGCCCGTCTCCGACGCCCGGGAGGACCTATTCGGGGGGCACGGGCATCCCCTTCATCATCTGCGCCATGTCCGTGATCTGATACCCCTCCGGCACTTTGAACAGAGCGGGGTCTATCTTGTGGAACTTGTAGTTGGAGTAGGTCATTTCAGCCTTTCCTTCCGGCATTGTCGTTTCGACGTACACCGGGAGCTGTTGCGCATTCACGTAGAAGAGCGATGAGAAACTCCGCTTGTCTGAAGTCCAGGAGACTTGGTAGGCGGTGACGGTGCTACCCCCATGGCTGCGAGGCCCGAGCTTGGTGATCTTCGCGCCCTGGGGGTAGTTCTCGGGGTCGAGCAGTGACAGCGGGTTGCGCGGCTGATCGGGTGATTGCATCTGCGGATCGCTCAGGCTCATCTTCATCGCGGTCTTCGTCTCCGGCATGAGTATGTAGGCAGCTTTGGCATCGCCATCGATTATCGTAATCATCTTCCCGGCGGGACTCTGTTCTTCAGTCGCGTCGGGAGGGGCTGGCATGGTTATCTCCATTCGCGCGCTGTTCCCGCAGAACCAGATATGTCCTGAGAAAGATGATGGCATTCCGGTCGCCTGCTCTTCCCCAGCCATCTTGAGGCTCATGGAGACATCGACCTCTCCGCTGGTCGAGTCTTCAGGGGCCGGGGCGCCTGCAACGAGTAGAAGCGCTGCAGCAAGTAGAAACCAGATTATTCTCGTTCGAGTGGCCATGACTACCTCCTTGCCGCCAATCCTACCACAAGATGCCCGTGGGGAGAAGGAGAGGGCGCGCGCGAGTGCGCGTAGCGCTTCCCTCGCTACTGCGCCGCACCTCAAGGGTTCCGAATCGAGACGCTGTTCATCTGCTTCGGGTTGGCTCCCGAAGTTATAATCTAGCCGTATGCAAGTGCGCCTTCGCGGAACCGTGGCTGCGGCCTGCTGTGTGCTGGCGTTTGCGCTCGCCGGATGCCCGAGCCGAGTGGAGGAGCAGCGAGCAGAACTTGGTGCCAGCGCTCTTGACCGGAGCAAGGCCGCCGAGAAGTTGCCGCGCTCCCTGAGCTCGGAGCCGGAAGCCGTCTTGTTGTTCATTCCTCCGCCGGTGAGTCCGCAGCATCCGGAACGCGCGATTCTGACCGAGCAGTTCCGCCATGGGGCAGCGCAGAGCTTGGCGGATGCCGGCTGGCGGTTCCGCGAGCTTGATCTCGCCGCGCTCCCCGGCTCGTCGTGGGGAAGCTCGGTGTTGGCGGCTGGAGGGAATGGGCCCGTGGTTATCTTCAGCTACCAGGACGACTTTCTTGGTTTGCTGCGGGGCCTGGTCACGGAGCCGGGCATGGAGCCGGCAACCGTGGTGGTCGCTCTCGTGGAACCCCGGCAGGAGCTTCCACCGCAATTCCTCCTCCTCGAGTTCCATTCCGAAGAACTGGGGTTTATCGCCGGCATCATTGCGGGGGAGATGACGGTGGACGGCCATGTGGCGACCTACGGATTCACGGGCGACTACTACTCCGACCTGTTCGTGGCCGGATTCTGGCAGGGACTGATGTTGGGGCGGTCGGGGGCCAGCCTGCGCGACCTGCGCGTGAGTCGAAACGAAGTAGCCGACGCAAAGGAGGGTGCTCGCCTGATGGGGGAGATGCTCAACAGGGTCAACCGCGAATATGATCCCCAGTTTGCCGTGGACTTTTCGGCTTTCTGGACTTATCCCCTGGGAGAGGAATTCGCCCACGACGTCGCCGCCTTGCCTCTGCCCATCGTAGTCGGTCCGGTGCCATCACGGGACGTCAGCGGCGGCGCCCCGGTCACCTCTCTCTACTACGATTTCTCCGCCATCCCTCGCTTCCTGGTCGAGAACGCAGAAGAGCTGGGGCTCTTGGAGGTGCCGTCTCCGCTTGACCAGAAGCAGGAGGATGACGAAACCGCCGGCGCCGAGCGTGCGCGGGCTCCTCGGTCGGTAAGCCCGGCGCTTGGCCCGCGCCGCGTGGAGATCCGGATGGACAGCGGACTCATGAAGATCGGCGGCTTCGACGCCTACCGGCGCTACAATCCGCTGCCGGCTGATCTGTTGAAAACGGTGGAGTTCTACCTGAAATCCCTGCAGTTGGGCGAGTTGGAGGTCAAGCCGGAACTGCCGGGCAAGACTTAGGACTACTTCGGGAGACACGCGCCCGCGCCCGGCTGCTTTCGCCGACCCATCGAGCGGTAATCCCTGAAAGAAGCGGGAGCCCTAGTTCGGGCCGCCCCCGAGCAGGAACTCCTGCGCCCGGAAGACCAGCTCACGCTCCCGTCCTTCGGTCGTATCATCGCAGTACAGGCGCAGAACGGGTTCGGTTCCGCTCAGGCGGACAAGCAGGAAGCCACGGTCGTGCCGCAGCTTCAGGCCGTCCAGACGTTCCGGCGTGGCATCGGGGAGTCCCACCTCCGAGGGAGAAGACGCCATCTCCTCCATTCGCTGACGGATTCGCTGTACCTGGCCGCGGTTCGCAAGCGGAACATCCCGGTGCACAAAGTAGCTCCTGCCGAACCGGTCGCCCAACTGCCGCCGCATCTCACTCAGTCCCCGGCCGCGCATCGTCAGAGTCTCCAGGACGAGTAGGAGTGCGAGCAGCGCGTCGCGCTCCGGAAGGTAGAACCCGAAGCCTATGCCGCCGCTTTCTTCTCCCGCAGCCAGCGTATCAGGCACCATCAGTTCAGGGGTGGCGTGCTTGAACCCTACGGGAATCTCCGCTATCGGAAGGTCGAAGGACGCCGCCACGCGGTCGATCAAACTGCTGAAGCTCACGGTCTTGACGATGCGACCGCGCTGGTTGCGGTCCTCGATGAGATGGAGAAGGCAGATGGCGAAGATGTCCTCATTGGGCACGACTTCGCCGCTCTCGTCGACCAGCCCCAGGCGGTCGCCATCGCCGTCGAACGCCGCGCCAATGCTCTCCTTCCCGCTGGCCATGACCCAGCCGACCAGTTCGTCCATGTTCGGAGCGACCGGTTCAGGCTTCCCGCCGCCGAAGACGGGGTCCGGCTCGCTTCGTGAGGGAGTGAAGCCGACGCTGACGTGCTCCAGTACCTGCCCGTAAAGTGGAGCTGCCGACCCGTGCATGAAATCCACGACCAGCTTCAGACTGCGGTCGAGTTGCTCACAAACCAGCAGGTCGGCGAGGGCGGTTGCATAGGCTTCGCGTAGGTCGAACTGCTCGTAATCTTGGGGAGGTCCGAAGACGACGCCGGGATTCAACTCCGCGGGCGGAGCGGATTCGGCCAGTTCGGCAATGCGCTTCTGCACCTCGGGAAGCGCGCTCCCGCCTTCGGGTCCTTTGGGCTTAAACCCCAAATACCTGGCGGGGTTATGGCTTGCCGTAAGCATGATTCCCATTGGCGCCTTCAGCTTCTTCACGGCAAAGGATAGATAAGGGGAAGGAACGGGACCCGCGCTCAGCAAGGGGCTCATGCCCCCTTCCCGGAGCGCCAGGTAGACAAGCCGCGCGAAGTGGCCGGCGAGAAAGCGTCCGTCGAACCCAACCGGCGCGCTGCTGCCCGCGGGGACTCCCTGCTCACGGAGATAGGCCAGCGTGGCTGCGACGAGACGAGCCACCACGCTCCACGAGAAGTCGTCGCCGATGATTCCGCGGAAGCCGTCCGACCCGAAGCTTAGCTCTTTGCCCCGCTCGATGTCCTTCTCCTCGCAAGGATTCTCCCCTCAAAGTGACCGCTGGAGGCAACCATTGGTGACCTGCCATTGGAATCCGAGGAGGGAGACCGCCGCCCGCGAAAGCGTCGCATCGCGGGACACAGCTCCCCCTCAGCAACTCACAGCATCGAGTCTATGATGTTCTTCAGCGTGTCGTAGTCCCGGAACCCCACGACCGTGTTCACATGCTCGCCATTCTTGTAGAAGATTAGAGTGGGCACGCCGGTGATGCCAAATCGCTGTGCCAGTCCTGGATTGGCGTCTGTGTTGACATCGTAAACGGCAAGTCTGCCATCGTACTCAGACGCGATTCGCTCGATAATGGGCTCCAGCATCCTGCAGGGGGGGCACCAAGTCGCGCCGAAATCAACGAGCACGGGCAGGTCGCTCTTTACCACCTTCTCATCGAATTCGCCTTCGGTCAGTTCCTGCATTTCGCCTCCTAGTGGATCTCTGCACCGGCATGACCGGCAGCATGGTAACGAGTTTAGGTGAGCCTGCCAAGCACGCGTGGCTCACTTTCGTCGTATTCTAGCACAATTCAAGGCAGGCGAGCGCTGAGCGGGTCGGGCGCATCTGAGTGCGGACGCAGCGAGGCGGACGGATGTGCTACCATACAAGTTTGCCGTGATAAGACTCGGACACATCGGCATCGCGGTGGCGAATCTGGCGGATAGCCTTCCTCGATTCGCGCATCTGCTCGGTTGCGACCCGGACGAGGTGCGCACAACCGAGGTGCCAGAGGAGGGCGTGCGGATAGCCGAGCTTGAGCTGGGCAGTGTTCAACTGGAGCTGCTCGAGCCTCTGGCTGCGGAGAACGCCCTGGGGCGCTTTCTCCGGAGCCGGGGGGCCGGAGTTCATCACCTGTGTTTTGAGGTGGACGATATCCATGCCACCTGGGAGCGTCTGAAATCGGCAGGACTCGATCTGCTCTCCTCAAAGGTCAAGAGTGTACGCGATTATCAGTATTTCTTCGTGCACCCGCGCTCTGCCGGGGGAGTCCTCACCGAGTTCAAACAGGGGAAGGGGGAGTAGGGAGTGGTGGACAAACCGAAGACATCTTCACGCAAGCAGCCCCCGGTGGTGGTGAAGGAGGTCACCGCGGATTCGACTGGCGGACGCGTGCAGCTGCTCAAGGAACTCAAAGAGAAAGCGCAAGCTGGAGGCGGCGATGCTGCCATCGCCAAGCAGCACGAGAAAGGGAAACTCACGGCTAGGGAACGCATCCATCTCCTGGTGGATGAGGGCAGTTTCCAGGAGCTGGACCAGTTCGTCGCCAGCCCCACCGCTCGCGTCTACGGTGACGGGGTGGTGACGGGGTTCGCCAAGATCGAGGGGCGTCCGGTGGCTATTTCGGCGCAGGACTTCACCGTCATGGGAGGAAGCCTCGGCGAGCGCCACGCCGCCAAGATGTGCAAGGTACTTGATCTCGCGGTGAAGACTGGAGTGCCCGCCATCACATTAAACGACAGCGGGGGCGCGCGCATTCAGGAGGGAGTGGTCAGCCTGGCTGGCTATGCCGATATCTTCTGGCGCAATGTTCAGGCGTCCGGGGTAGTGCCGCAGATATCGGCGATTATGGGTCCTTGTGCAGGGGGAGCCGTGTATTCTCCGGCCCTCAACGACTTCATCTTCATGGTGCGCGACAGCAGCTTCATGTTTCTCACCGGTCCCGATGTGATCAAGGCGGTGCTCAACGAGGAAGTGAGCTTCGAGGAGCTGGGCGGTGCGCTTACGCATAACCAGAAGAGCGGAATCGCCCATTTCGCGGCGGACAACGAGATTGACTGCTTGAACCAGATGAAGCGGCTGCTGTCGTACCTGCCGCTGAACAACATGGAAACCCCGCCGTATCAGGCGACGCTGGATGAACCGGGGCGGAGGGAGGAGGCGCTGGCCCGGATAATACCTGACGATCCGAACAAGCCTTACGATATGAAAGAGATCATCCGGCTGGTGATGGACCGCGACAGCTTCTTCGAAGTGCACCAGTATTTCGCTCCGAACCTGATTGTTGGCTTCACCCGTCTGAACGGGCATGCCGTGGGTGTGGTGGCTAATCAGCCCAAGGAGCTGGCAGGCACTCTGGACATTAACAGCTCGATCAAGGGTGCTCGTTTCATTCGCTTCTGCGATTGCTTCAACATCCCGATTGTCACGTTCGAGGATGTTCCCGGCTTCCTTCCCGGGACGAACCAGGAGTGGGGCGGCATCATCGTCCACGGCGCCAAGATGCTGTACGCGTATTCCGAGGCGACAGTGCCGAAGCTGGTGGTGATCGCGCGCAAGTCGTATGGCGGCGCTTATTGCGTGATGAGCAGCCGCCACGTCCACGGAGACTACTCTATCGCCTGGCCGACCGCCGAAATAGCCGTGATGGGTGCCCAGGGCGCGGTCAACGTGATTGAGCGTCGCGCGATAGCGGAAGCCGCCGAGGGCATCAAGGATGCGAAGGAGGCTGCCGCGGCGATGGAGAGGAAGCGGCAGGAACTGATCAAGCATTACAAGGCTGCGTTTATGCATCCCTACCTGGCCGCCGAGCGGGGCTACATCGACGACGTGATTGACCCGCGGGAGACGCGTCCTAAACTCATCGCCGCGCTGGAGATGCACCAGACCAAGTTCGAGGTCAAGCCCCGCCGCAGACACGGGAACATCCCGCTGTAGCCGGTAGGCACTGCCCTCCGGGGCAAGCACTCGCGCTCAGCTGTTTGTGGCTGAGAGCCGGCGGTGTGATGGCGCTGAGGGGTTGAGAGCAGCGACAAAGAGGATTGACGATGGCGCAGGGGAGAAAAGGCTTCCTGATCGAGGTCCCCCGCGAGGGAGCGATGCGGCTGGCGCCGCGCATCTACCATCACCCGCGCTTGAAGCTGGAACCTGAAGCGGTGCAGCAGCTCCGCAACGGCGCTGCACTGCCGGGGGTGCTCGATGTTTTCGCCACTCCCGACATCCATGTCGGCTACGGTGTGCCCATCGGCTGCGTGATTGCCGCCACCGAGATCGTGTGTCCGGCGGCGGTAGGCTACGATGTCAACTGCGGGATGCGCCTGCTGACCTCTCATCTGGAGGCGAGCGAAGTAGAGGTGAGAGGGCTGGCAGAGGCGATCGCCCGCCGGATTCCGCTCGGAGAGGGTAAGGACAACCTTGCCTTGGAGAAGAAGCGGTTCGCCAGCTTGATCTCCGAGGGAGTCTCGGGTCTCGCCAAGCACGAACTACCCGGTCTGAAGAATGCGCTGCGCCACGAGTTCTCGCTCACCATGGAGCTCGACCGACTTGAGGACGGAGGAAGTCTCCCTGGAGACGGAGGCTGCTGCTCGGATACCGCGCTTAAGCGTGGTCGCACCCAGCTTGCCACTCTGGGCGGGGGCAATCACTTCATCGAGCTTCAGGTTGTCGAGAGCATCGAAGACGCGAAGACTGCGCAGGCGTTCGGGCTGTTCAAAGGCCAGTTCGTGATTATGCTGCATTCCGGTTCCCGCGGTCTCGGACATCAAGTTGGCGACGACTACATGGCTCTCGGTCGCAAGATGGCGGCTGCGGACGGGCGCTTTCTCCCCAATCGCGAACTGCCCTATTTCTTCCTTCATGAACGGGCGGGGAAAGACTATCTCGCGGCGATGAATGCGGCCGCGAACTTCGCCTTCATCAACCGGCACCTGATGGCGCTCCTGATCAAGGACTGCTTCCTGACCCAGTATCCGGGAACGGGCTTGACTGCGCTTTATGACCTCGCGCACAACATCGCCAAGTTCGAGCGGCATAAGGGGCAGCGCCTGCTCATCCACCGCAAGGGAGCCGCGCGTGCCTTCGCCGCCGAGCGGATGGAGGGCACGCCCTTCGCCGGAGTTGGTCAACCGGTGCTCGTGCCCGGCAGCATGGGTACGGCGAGCTACGTAATGGTGGGCACCGAGGCGAACGAGGACACCTATGCGACCATCAATCATGGCGCGGGTCGGGTGATGAGCCGCATCGCCGCTTCAGGACGCACCCGCCGGGGCAAGCCCGTACGCGAGTCCGCGGTCTCGGACGCGGAGTTCTGGGGGTCAATGAAAGGGATTCACCTGATAGCAGAGGACATCCGGACGGTGAAAGAAGAAGCGCCGCAGGCTTACAAGGACATCGACCTGATAACGGAGGCGATCGTGACCGCAGGCCTGGCGAAGGTGGTCGCGCGGCTTCTGCCGCTGGCTGTGCTCAAAGGATAGCTGGCTTCAGCTCTCGCTTGGCTACGCGTTGCCGGGCTCGCCGTTCGTCAATTGCCGCATCACGTTCTCAGCCACGCTTATGAATTCCCGCGCCACCCGGGAGTCCGGATGGGTGGCCACGATGGGCTCGCCGGCGTCGTCGCCCTTGCGCATTGCCGGGTCGA
>Ga0172366_10000983_pt1 | contig 21779 bp, 18 predicted proteins | sample LakKivSesite69cm_FD_114533 | JGI IMG/M metagenome (GOLD analysis project Ga0172366, IMG submission 114533) | Sediment microbial communities from Lake Kivu, Rwanda - Sediment site 69cm | ecosystem: Environmental > Aquatic > Freshwater > Lake > Sediment | place: Rwanda: Western Province, Lake...
CGGACGAAGTCGATTCCGAACCGGAACAGCGAGTAGATGACAAGCAGGATTGCGGCCAGCACACCGGGCTTCAGGCTTCTCTTCTCTAACCACAGCGCGAAGAAGAACATGAGGAATCCGGCGGCTGAGGAATATAGCTGGGTCGGGTGAATCGCCTGGCCCGGGAAAGTCGCCCCTGCCGGCGAATTCGGCGGGAAGACGACGCTGAAGGGGTTGCAGGTCGGTTGGCCGAAGCAGCAGCCGTTCAGGAAGCAGCCGATGCGGGTGAAACCCTCGCCGAGCACTATCGCCGGGGCCACCGCGTCAATCAGCTTCCGCGCCGGCAGCTTGTTGAGCCAGACGAACAGGACGCCGGCGATGATGCCGCCGAGGAACCCGCCGTAGAACATCAGCCCGGCCAGTCCTCCCCGCCAGAAAGCAATGATGCCGATGAGGTCGTGGCTGAACTCCTGCCAATGGAACGCGACGTAAAAGAGTCTTGAGCCGACCACGACCGCAAGCAGCACCCACAGCGCGAGGTCCGTGATTTTCTTCGGGTCAACACCGAACTTCTTCGCCCGGTGCTCGACCACCGCGATACCGCAGACGAACGAGATAAACAGCATCACTCCATAGGAGTAAATATGCAGATTGCCGATTCGAAGCACAGTTGGGAACATCGCACTATCCTAGGGACAGCAGGGTGTCAGTCAAGAAAATGGCAAGGAAAGCTCGAAGCACGAAATTCGAATGACGATTCAATCTCGAATGACTCAATCCGAGCGGCCAATTGGGTATTCTCCGTCATTCGGACTTGATTCGGAACTCGGACTTCGGATTTCGGACTTGCGGTTGCTAGAATCGGACCGAACCGAACGGCGCGGGCGTGAATGTCAACACAATAATGAGCACCGCGACCGCGACCAGTCGCCAGTCGGCCTTGTTGAGCGGAGTCAGGTCGTCGAGCGGCGGCGGATGACGCAGGCCAAGCACAATAGCGAGCGCGGCCCAGAACGGCCAGCCCAGCCAGAAGAAACCAAGCAGCGCGAGCACGGCTATCACCGCCCAGCTCAACTTCTGCCAGCGTCTGCCGAACACCGCGTAGGCGACGTGGCCGCCGTCGAGTTGCCCGATCGGCAATAAGTTGAGTGCGGTCACGAACAGCCCGAGCCAGCCGGCAAAGGCGACCGGGTGCAATAGCAGGTCCCAACCCGGGCCGAGGTTCGGGTGAAGCAGTTCGGACATCGCCCAGAAGATGAGCGGCGAACCAAGCCGGATGCCCGGTGACGCACTCACCGCAACTGGCTTCGACAGCATCAGCCCGATGAAGCTGACCGGCAAGGCGACGAGGAACCCGACCATCGGACCCGAGACGCCGACTCGTACCAGCGCGCTTTTGGTTGGGACCGGCGATTGAATTCGGATAAAGGCGCCCATCGTGCCGGTCATCGGGTGTGGGATGGGTAGGAAGTAGGGAGGCGTGGCGTCAACGCCGAGTCGCCGGGCCGTGAGGAAGTGTGCCAGCTCGTGGCTGCCAAGCACGAGGATGATGCTCACCGAGAACGGCCAGCCAAGCAGCAGCAGGTCAAGCGGGCGCTTGAACGGGTCTCCGCCGCGATTGAGAGAACCGACCAGCAGCGTGGTGCCGACCGTCAACACGAACAGAAGCACGTTGACCCACAGCCTTCGCTTGCGCCGGGGCGGCGCGTAGCCGTAGGTTATCATGTGACCGTCAGGCGTCCGCTCGAAGTAGGCGATGGCTCCGGCCTCCTCGAAGACCCTCTTCAGCGCGGGCAGGTTCTCGTCAACCGGTTCGTTGATGCGCCCGGTTATGCGGTTGCCCGTGATGCCCTCAATCTGCATGTACCGGCTGAGCTGGTCCAGCGTGAACCCGACCTCAGTAACGGCGTCTCTCTCAATTGCCATTGTTGTTAGACGACCGCTTCAGTCCCAGCGACTCAGGCCTGCCACATTCGACAATCGCCAATCATCACTCGTCAATTCCTCTAGCAGATTCTCGGCAGTTGCTCGCCCTCGAGCATTATCAGCGGCCGGAGCGACCCGATTCGAGTCCTGAGCCACACGCCCTCCGGCTTCTTCACGACCTCACCGATGCTCGCGGCCCTTTTGCCAAGCTGATGTCTGCGCATCTCCGAGAGCAGTCGTCCCTCCGCATTGCGTTCGGCAATCACCACGACCTTGCCCTCGTTCGCCATGTAGAACGGGCTCAAGCCAAGCAGTTCGGCGACGCCGCGGACATGGCTTGGTATCGGCAGAGTCTCTTCATCAATGACGAATCCGAGCCCGGTCGCCTCCGCGAATTCGTTGAGGGTTGTGGCCAGCCCGCCCCGCGTCGGGTCACGCATCACTCTGACGCCCGGCTTTGTCAAGAACGGCAGGACCAGGTCGTCGAGCGCGGCGCAGTCGCTCTCTGCCTTGCCCTTGAAACGGTACGCCCCACGCGCGACCGCAATCGCCGCCTCGTGCTCGCCAATCGGGCCGTTAATGAGAATCCTGTCGCCCGGCTTCACCCGCTCCGGTCCGAGTTCCACGCGCGCAAGCAGCGTGCCGAGGCCGGTCGTGTTGACGTACAGCTCGTCCTCCTCTCCCCGCTCCACCACCTTGGTGTCGCCGGTAACGACCTGCACGCCTGCCTTCCGGCACGCTGTGGCAATCGACCGGCAGATGGCCTCGAGCTTCGTCACCTCAAGCCCCTCGCGGATGATGAACGCCAGCGAGATGTACAGCGGTTTGGCGCCCATCACCGCTAGGTCGTTGATCGTGCCGCAGACTGAGAGCTTGCCGATGTCTCCGCCCGGGAAGAACAGGGGCTGCACGACGTAGGAATCGGTGGTCATCACCGGCTTTCCGTGCAGCTCGGGGAGGACTGCGGCATCCGCGAGCTTGTTGAGCGCCGGGCTGCCGAAGCACTTAATAAAGACGTTTCTTATCAACCGGTGCATCTTTCTGCCGCCCGCCCCATGCCCCATCACGATACGCGGGTCCACGATATCGCCGACTATCGCCGGCGGATGGGTCTCCAACTCTTCCACCTTTGTCCTTACCACTTTGTCCTTTGTCTTTGCCGTGCTACGCCCGCTCATACTTGTAGTATGCCGCGCACGCCCCTTCGGTCGAGACCATGCATGGCCCGACCGGCGACTCTGGAGTACAGGCTCTGGCGAAAAGCTTGCACTGCGGCGGCACTATCACGCCCAGCATAACGTCTCCGCACCGGCAGGCCGAATGGCGAATGGCGAATGGCGAATGGTGAATGGTGATTCGGAATCGACGCCGGGCGTCGAATTGGGAGAACTCCTTCCTGAAAGCAAGTCCGCTGCCGGAAATTCGCCCGAGCCCGCGCCAGACAGCGTTGCAGGGCTCAAACACCGTCCCCATCACCTGCTGCGCTTTCTTGTTACCTCCCGGCCCTACGCTCCGCTTGTACTGGTTCTCGACTTCCGGCCGGGTCTTCATCTGCAGGAGCAGCATGTAAATGCCCTGCAAGACGTCGAGCGCCTCGAAACCCACAACACAGCTCGGCAGCCGGTACTTGTCGCGCAGGAACTCGTACGGCCGGGTGCCGATAATGGTCGAAACGTGGCCGGGCAGGATGAACCCGTCCACGTTCACCCGGTCCGAAGACGCAATCGCATCGAGCGCAGGCGGAATGGTCTTGAACATCGGTAGGACAGAGAGGTTCGAGACCCGGGATTCCCGGGCAGCCAGCACTGTCGCCGCAACGGTCGGTGCAGTCGTTTCGAACCCGACCCCAAGGAACACAAACTGCCGGCTCGGCTCGGCCTCGGCCAGCCGAAGTGCATCCAGTGCTGAGTATACGACCCGCACATCCGCGCCCTCTGCCTTCTCCTGCTCCAGCGAATTCCGCGCTCGCGCAGCGGTCGCGGAGCGACTACCCGGCACACGCATCATGTCACCGAACGTAGCGACGGCCACGTCCGGCTTGCCTGCGACACCGACTGCCGCGTCAATCTCTTCCTGGGAAGTGACGCAGACCGGGCAGCCTGGCCCGGAAAGCAGACGCAACCTTGGGTCCACCGCCCGCCGGATGCCGAAACCCGAGATCGCCATAGTGTGGGTGCCGCAGACTTCCATCAGATTGATAGTCTTTCGGGTCTTACACAGCTCGGCGATTAGCTCGTTCACCTTGCCGAGCAGGGCGCGCTCCAGCACGCCCTCGTCGAGCTTCCTTGCCGCCTTGTGCTGCTCAGCTTTCACTGCTTGATTCTATCCGCGCGTCGCCCCGGGTCAACCAACCCGAACCTTCGCGGTGTTTCCAGAAAGCGATACTCCTGCTTGACGTGGACAGGGCAGGGTATACAATTCCGCAGGAGCGTTGAACGTGAGTGCCTGTCGTCTCGCTGTACGTGCCTTCTCAACAGCAGACCGTGAGGGTCCTATCCGTGCCGGAGGCTAATGTGATACGTGTTCGCAGAATGAAGCTGACTCGTTTGTCTAGACATTTGTGCGGTGGGTCGGCGCCCGGCTGTTGGCCATCGGTGTGTCCAAGCGCGCTCCTGCTGCTCGCTCTGCTGGTTCTCAGCGGGCCGGCATGGGCCACGGGAATGGATTGGTTCAGGGCAACCGACTCGGCCCCGTGGCATGGTCGGGAAGTGTTTGCTAGCCTTTCGTACAATGGTCAGATGTGGGTCCTTGGTGGCATGACTGGCGGTGGCTGGACGGGCAATGACGTCTGGCACTCACCGGATGGTGTCACGTGGACTGAAGCAACCGACTCGGCAGGATGGTGCAAACGCGAAGGACACGCCGCGGTCGTCTTCGACAACAAGATGTGGGTGCTCGGCGGAATCGGTGAAGACACCGCGGGCAGGTGGCAGCTCTGCGACGACGTTTGGTGGTCCTCGGACGGCGTGAGATGGGCTCGCGCCACCGCCTCTGCAGCCTGGTCAGCCCGAGTGGGTCATTCGGTCCTGGTGCTGGGTGGAAAGATGTGGCTCTTCGGCGGCGCGGATAGCTTCGGCTTCAAGGGCGATGTCTGGTCTTCTATCGACGGCACCGATTGGACCCGAGAATGTGACTCAGCCGGCTGGTACGGAAGGGCGTCGAACGCGGCAGTCATGCTTGGCGGACGAATGTCTGTTATGGGAGGTTGGGACGGCCAGGACCACTACTTCGGAGACGTCTGGTCTTCGTCTGATGGAAAGAACTGGTCGCTTGTGACAGACTCCGCTCCCTGGGGCCCGCGTGCCGGACACAGCACGGCGGTTCATGATAGCATGATGTGGGTTCTGGCTGGGGCGAATCTGACGCGCCGTTTCAATGATGTCTGGTGTTCGACGAACGGAAGTGACTGGACTGAAGCAACTGACTCAGCCCAGTGGGCCGGGCGTGTCTTCGCCCAGGCCCTGTCTTTCGATGGCAAGATATGGATACTGGGAGGCGCAACGGAGACTTCGTACCCTAGCGACGCCTGGTACTCAGCCGGTCTCGGAGTGGATGAAGAGAAGCCGATGTCAGCAATGCGTGCACGCGCTGTCCGCCTTGAGCCGAATCCTTTCCGCAACCGTGTCGCGCTGACGTGCGGGGTGAGACGGAATTCCATTGTGAGGGCGGTAATCCGAGATTGCAGCGGCACAGTTGTCCGTGAACTCGTCTCGCGTGCCGGCAAGTCCGGCGCGTGCAGAATAGACTGGGACGGAAGAGACCGGTTAGGCAAGTCGGTTCCGGCCGGAGTCTATCTTGTGGTCATCAGCGATGGAGGCGTGCATGTGGAACGCAAGCTGGTCAGACTACGTTAGCCCCGTAGTAGCGAAAGACACAAGAGGAGTGGTCGGTATGACCGAGCAACCTTGGAGGTAATGATGCGAAGAACGTTCGTTCTGAGTCTGATGTGCGCTTCAGCCGGATTCTTGAATGTCGCGACCGCGAGCTGGTCGGTCAAGGTTATCGTGAAGCGCCCATTCATTTCGAGTTGGCAAGACACAAGCGGACAGGTGCACTACGACAGCCTGGCCCGCTTCTACCCGTTGAGGATGACGGTCTTCAGAAGCGAGTCTGAGAGCTTGTTCATGGCCGACACGACCGGGGATTCCGGTTACGCGACCTTCGTCTTTGGCCGCTGGACCGATTCAACGTCGGTGGATACGAACTCGATTTCGCGCGCGGTCGTAGATTTCCCCAACGCGCACAGGGCCATCCCTGTTGCGGGCCAGACCAGGTTCGCACCCATGAAGTATGATAACATCGACTACAAGAAACCAGAGGTCGACCTACTGCTGGATCCTGCTGTGTGGCCAGACGAGTTCACGATCGGCGACGCGGGTGTTAACGTTCTCAACTTCGTGGTGATGAATGACATGCACGTCGGTGGGGCCTACGGCGATTTTGGCACCACTGGCTGGAACGATGTCGACGATGGCTCCAAGCAAGGCCGGGAGGTTGTGAACGACTCGCTCATCCTTGAATACCTGCTGGGGTATCGGAACTCATGTCTCGCGAACTTCATGATTGCGCTTGGAGACATTAGCTCAAGCGGGGAACGTTCGGAGTTCAACCGAGCGGACAAGCTACTGAGCTCTTTCACCTATCGAAATGGCATCCCAAAGTGCCCATGGTTTCCGGTCATCGGGAATCACGACATGTGGCCGTACACCAGCGACTCGGAGGCCAACTGGAATGAGTTCCCAAGAGGGACAGTCTTCGGGGAAGAGCTCGGGGCATACTACGACAGCTTCTACTACTGGTTTCCCGACGCCCGGTCCCAGGTCTTCTATTCAGACGGGACGGGCGGGAATCCTCCAAGCGGGTGGCCTACGTACTACTTTCCGGCATACTTCGACTTGCAGGGCTTCCGGTTCATCATCGGAGACTTCAACACCCGCGACCATGCTCTGAATGAGAGAGGAGTGAACGGTAGTGCCGAACTCGACGCGGCCCGTCTCGACACATTTGCTGCTGTAGTGAGGGAGGCAAGGACGCAGAAACGGCGGCTGGTCGTGCTCGCCCATCATCCATTCAATACTTGGCCTCGTCTGATACCTTGGAACTTGCCTTTCGACAATGACGACTACCACAAGTTTGGCGGCGTAGGAGAAGATTTGCTCCGGTACTACCCGGAGTCCATCCCTGACTGGATTGGCGGTCATGTCCACGGCTGGGGGAATCGCATCCAGAGAGAAGAGCTGGTCAAGGATGGGAATGACCCGATTGGCAACGCCAAGACGCTCAGACAAGCGTGCTCGGACGGCTGGTTCGGCTACTTCAGCGTCTGGGATGTCGTCAAAACCTCATTGCGTCATGACCCGGTCACGCATCCGCCGACAGTGACGTTCCACGCCACGTTTCGCTGCTATGACGGGTCTCAGGCACCCTCACAATACAGATTCGATTTCGGCGACGGTAGCATTGTCCAGACGTTTGACATATCGGCATTGGACTTCACGCCACCACCACATACGTATCCTACTCTCGACTACGACTGCCTATACAGAGCGACGGTCACAGTTGTCACCAGCCTGGGCAGGTACGTGACGATGTCTGACACGGTTCGGGTATACGCACCGGGTTCGCAGCTTGGCCCATGGACCGAGCAGGACCGCCTTCCAGGGACGAAGCCGGTCTACGAAGGCGGGTGCATGGCTTACGATGCCCAGACCAACCTGATCTATGCGTCGAAAGGCAACAGGTCAGGCGAGTTCTACGCGTTCGACCCGGCCGGCACTTGGACAACCAAGCAGAGCATCCCACTTGGCGGCGAAGGCAAACAAGCGTACTACGGTTCGGCAATCTGCTCCGATGGGCAGGGCAATCTATACCTTACCAAAGGCTACAACACGAGAGGCTTCTGGAAGTACAGCACTCAGACGCAGCAATGGGCCCAGATGGCGAACGTCTGGCGCGTGCCGTATGGGGACAAGGTAAAGCAAGGTTCCACGGTCGCCTTTGCTCAGTGCTACGGCCGAGGATACGTGTACCTGCTCAAAGGTGGTCGTAGCAACGAGTTCGGCAGGTACGACCCGGTTTACAACACCTGGACTCAGCTTGCCGATGCTCCGTCCGGGCAGACACCCCGCGAAAGCTGGGGGGCAGGTTCGTGGCTGGTTGCAGACCCTACGCCAGGTTCGCGCCTGATCTATGCGTTCAAGGCTGGCTACCAGGAGCTCTACTCCTATCACACCGAAACGCAAGTCTGGACTCAGCTCAAATCAATGCCGACCATGAGCAGAGATGGTTCCAACAAGATATCAAAGAACGGCTGTGCGGCGTGGCATGATGGTACGATCTACGCCTTCAAAGGACTAAACACCGGGCAGTTCTGGCGCTACTTCCCAAACGGCGACTCCTGGCACGAATGTGACCCGGTTCCGCTTTACGGCAGCACTGGGCTGAAGAAAGCGGTCAACGAGGGAAGCGCTCTAGCCGGGTATCCCGGCTCGGGCGTGTACGGCCTGAAGGGGAACAGGTCGCTTGAGTTCTGGAAGTACGTGCCGCTGGCCTATCTGGGCGGTCTCGCGGCCGGCGAGCAGGAAACACCGCACATTTGCCCGCCTACGGCAGGCCGCCCGTCACTTGACCAGGAGCAGTGGTTGACGGACGGAGTTGCTGCCTCCAATCCTCGCTGGAACCATCAGGGCACGATGGTCTGCTACTCCGAAACCGACACGCTGACCGGCTGCGAACAGATATATCAGTGCCAGTACCCAGCACCCTCAAATGAGCAGAGGGTGGTGAACATAAACGAGAACTGCGAGAAGCCGGTCTACAGCCCGGACGGACAGCTCATCGCCTTCCAGTTGGACGACACCGTGTCCGACTACTACCAACTCTGCGTCACGCCTGCGACCGGTTCGCTCCTGGGCGGCGGAGGGCTGAGCGGGGAGGATGGCGACGTAGTGAGCGCGAAGGCGCCGGTGGCTTCGGACAGGGGCCTAGGGACAGTCCCCTTTCGGGGACAGTCCCTAACTGATGGCCCAGTCCCTGTGCTGACATCCGAGCCGGCGAGTCGGCGCGCCGGGCCGGGGATTGGAGGCGCCGCCGCCTTGCTGGGCCCGGTCTGGCAGATTACGTTCGCGGCGGCGGACCACTGCTATCCGGAGTGGAGTCAGGACAACCAGTGGCTTTGCTGCGAACGTGATGACGAGAACGGCTACACCCAGATATGGCGAGTGCCGGCATCCGGCGGAATCGAGGAGCAGTTGACTTTCGGCAACAGCGACCACTTCCTGCCGAGCTACCTCAACCCGGATGAGATCGTGTTCACCTACAGCCCCAACGATGGGTATGACCAGATAGCCAAGGTCAATGTGACTTCGCACCAAGTCACAGTGCTGTCGAGCTACCAGACCGACCACGAGCGACCCGACCCCTCATCCGACGGTCTCAGCGTGACAGCGGAGGCTTCTGACAGCTCCGGAAACAGCCAAGTCGTCTGGATGTCGGCAGCGGGCGGCAGCGAGATATGGCTCACCAACGGAACCTCGGATATCACGAGCCCCGACTGGTGCCCGGACAATCAGAGCATCTTCGCGGTGCGATGGACGGGCATAACGAGCCAGATTGTATCCGTCGATGCCGCGACCGGCGGATGCTCATCCACTACCGACACTCTGGCTATCAGAGACAATCCGGACGCGTCCTACGATTCGAGTACCGCCACCGCGATAGCGGCGTACGAGAGAGAAGAATGGAGCTCTGGCGGCCTTTTGGCAGGTGGACGGCGTAGGCATGGGACAGGTGTATACCTGTCCAAGAGTCACCGATATCAAGGCGGCGGGAGTGGGACGCAGAGCGCGGGGCTGCGCGTCTTGGCGATGGATGACGCCAGACCGAACCCGACCACGGGCAGAGTGGCCATACGCTGGCAGGTTCCGGTCGAGACTGACGTTTCGTTGCGCGTCTACAACACCGCAGGGCAATTGGTCAAGGTCCTGGCTAATGGCAGAACCAAGCCGGGCTCATACACCAGCGTATGGGACGGCACCGACACCAGGGGCCGACGCCTCGCCAACGGCGTGTACTTCTGCACACTGAACAATTGCAGTGAGCGAATCAGCAGGAAAGCAGTCCTGACCAGGTAGACTGCCCGCAAGATGACAGCCTGCCCACGACGACTCGGGCAGGCTGTCGCGCTGTCCATGCCTCCGCGTGCGGCTGGGCGAGTGTCAGACGGCCTAAGTAACTGACGATCCTGCCGTTAGACGTAATATTGATCGCGTGAGCAGTCACTCTGGCCATCGCCTCGGAGACCGTCCCAGGAACGGTTCGGGAGGTGGTTCGGAAGGCCTTCCCAGGAAGCGCTTGCATGGCGACTGTGGCTGGCACGGGCAGGGTCTATCGCAGAGCGATTCGCGGATGCAAGTGCGGGGCGATTCTTGCGGGGATTGGCGAATGGACAGGGAAGGTCATTTACTGGAGAATTGTCGCGGTGATTTCGGGCTGGACGTTGGATGCGGTTTGCCAAGTCACTTCGAAGGCGACTTCGAGAATGACCTGCGACGCGTCTGAGGGAGTGTCAGTACGCGCCGGCCGGCTCGGTTAGCGCGAGCGGGCCGAACGCGCGAATCCGCTCGGTGAAAGCCGTGACCGCGTCCGCGAATATCTGTCCCTCTGACGCCGACACCCAGTGGAGCTCCAGGCGCTCCGGCTCGATGCCGAGCCCGGCCAACAGGCCTTTGAGCAGGTCGATCCGCTTCTCGGCCTTGTAGTTGCCGGACACGTAGTGGCAGTCGCCGGGATGGCAGCCGCCGATGAATATGCCGTCCGCGCCTTCCTTGAACGCCTTGAGGATGAACTGCGGGTCAATCCTGCCAGAGCACATCACGCGAATCAGGCGCAGGTTCGGCGGGTACTTCATGCGTGAGGTACCGGCCAGGTCTGCGCCCGCGTAGCAGCACCAGTTGCACGCAAAGCCAATAATGGTTGGGTTGAAGTCCGCCATCTACGCCTCCACCTTCTGGCTTGGGACACGATCCGAAACCTCAGAGGTTTCGGTCATGTCTCGCGCCAGCAGCGCTTCTAGCTGTGCGTCAATCTGCGCGCTGGTGAAGTGCTTCAGGGTGATGGCCTCGGACGGACAGGCCGAAGGACAGACCCCACAGCCCTTGCAGAGAATCTGGTTTACGGTCATGGTGTGCTTGTGCTCGTCGTAGATGAGCGCCTGGTAAGGGCAGAGCGCCTCGCAGATGTGGCAGGAAGAGCAGACGTTCTCGTCGATGTCTGCAACAATCGGGTCCACCTTCACCTTGCCCTTATTAAGCAGAGCGATGGCCGACGACGCCGCGCCCTTGGCCTGCGCCACTGTGTCCGGAATGTCCTTCGGCCCCTGGGCACACCCGGCGAGATACACGCCGTCGATGTTCGTGTCCACCGGCCTGAGCTTGGGATGGGCTTCGAGGAAGAACCGGTCGCTCGATAGCGAGAGCTTGAGCGTCTGGGCGAGCTCCCGGTATCCTTCGCTCGGCACCAGCCCGACCCCGAGCACGACCATATCGGTTTCGTGCTCGATAACCTTGCCGAGCAGGGTATCGTCGACACGCACCACCAGCTTGCCCTTGCGCCGGAATATCTCGGACGGCTTCCCGCGCTTGAACCTGACGCCCTCCTCGCGCACCCGGTCGTAGAACTCCTCGAACCCCTTGCCGTACGCGCGGATGTCCATGTAGTAGCTGGTGACGTTCGCGCTCGGCAACTTGTCCTTGAGCAGGTGGGCCTGCTTGATGATAAACATGCAGCAGACCCGCGAGCAGTACTCGTTGCCCACGGCCTTGTCGCGCGAACCCACACAGTGAATGAAGACCACGTCCTTCGGCTCCTCGCCGTCGCTGATCCTGACGATGTGGCCGCCGGTCGGTCCGCCGGCCGAGCAGAGCCGCTCGAACTCGAGCGAAGTCAGCACGTCCGGGTACTTACCGTACCCGAACTCGGGCAGCGTCAGGGCGTCGAACACGTCCATCCCGGTCGCAATCACTATCGCGCCAACCTCATAGTCGCGCTCGATATCCTTCTGGTCGAAATCGATGCACTTCTTCTCGCACGCCGCAAGGCATTTCCCGCAAGCCAGCGGCAGGCTACCCAGGCATTGCTCGGCGTTCCGGCAGAACGCGGCCGGAACCGCCTGCGGGAACGGCTGATATATGGCCGTCCGGGTCGAAAGCCCGAGGTTGAACTCATCTGGGAGGCGCTGCGGGCAGACCTTGGCGCAGTCCCCGCAGGCTGTGCATTGGCTGGCGTCAACGTACCGCGCCTTCTGGTGCACCGTCACCGTGAAGCTGCCAACGAAGCCCGAGACCTGCTTCACGGTCGAAAGGGTCAAGAGCTCCACGTTCGGGTGCCGAGATACGTCCACCATCTTCGGGGTCAGAATGCAGGCCGAGCAGTCGAGGGTCGGAAAGGTCTTGTCGAGCTGGGCCATGTGCCCACCAATGGACGCCTCCTTCTCCACCAGGTAGACCTTGTGCCCGGCCTCAGCGACGTCGAGCGCGGCCTGGATGCCGGCGATGCCCGCGCCGACCACCATCACCGCCTTGGTCACGTCCGCGTACCGGTCTTCGAGCGGCTCGAGCAGCGAAGCCCGCGCCACCGCGCTCCGAACCAGATCCTTCGCCTTCTCGGTCGCCTCGGCCTTGTCCACGTGCACCCATGAGCACTGCTCGCGGATGTTGCACATCTCGTACAGATATGGGTTCAGACCTGCGCCGAACACCGCGCCGCGGAAGGTCGGCTCGTGCATCCTGGGCGAGCAGGCCGCGACGACCACGCGGGTCAGTCCCAGCTCCTTGATATCTTTCTTGATGAGGTCCTGGCCCGGGTCCGAACACATGTACATGTAATCGCGGGCCACGGCGACGTTCGGCAGGGTCGCGGCGTACTCGGCCACCGCCTTCACGTCAACGGTCTGGGCGATATTGACTCCGCAGTGACAGATGTAGACGCCTATCTTCGGAGCACTCTTCGCCACGCCTACCCTCCGAACTCCCTACCCGCAGATTCCGCAGAGTCCACCGATTCCATTGCCCGGAGTCCGGACCCCATCTGCGTAATCTGTAATACAAGGGCGCAACAACGTCGTTTTCGCGAAGATGTTTCTCGTCCTCGCCTCTGTCCTGAGGTCGCCGAGTTCACGACAACCGCCAGTCAATGCCGTGCACGGCGACGCAGGAAACTGGCTCGTTTCGGGACTCAATTCGTGTGCATCTGCGTTCATCTGCGGTTCAATCCGGTTTGGCTGCGGCCGCCGGGCCGCGCTAGGTAATCTGCGGACTTCCTGCCCTGTCCTCGATTCTGGACTCTGGATTCTGGATTCTCAGTTCTGGACTATTCGTCCCCGCCATCACGCCTTCATTTCCTTTATCTTGGAACGCAGCGCGGGCACGACCTTGTGCAAGTCGTCCACAATCCCGTAGTGTGCGACCGCGAATATCGGGGCCTTCGGGTCCTTGTTCACCGCGATAATCGTATCCGCGCCCTTCATTCCGGCGATGTGCTGGAACGCGCCCGAGATGCCAAGCGCGATGTAGAGCCTCGGCTTGATAGTCTTGCCCGACGACCCGACCTGCACTTCCTTGGGCAGCCAGCCCGCGTCCACCACCGGCCGCGAAGCGGCAAGCACCGCGCCGATGTCGTGCGCGAACTCCTGCACCGGCGGCAGGTTCTTCGCATCCTTGATGCCGCGGCCGATCCCGACCACGATAGTTGCCTTGGTAATGTCGATGCCGGTGGTCGGCACCTCCTCGAGGCTGATGAACTTCGTCTTCGTCCCGGATACCACGTCCCCGGCGTCCCATTTCTCGACTGTCCCGCCGAGGCTTGCCGACTCCGGCTTGAAGTTCGACTGCCTGACCATGATGATGGCGGGTTCCGAGGGCATCGCCCAGTCCGCAACCAACTTGCCAGCGTACATGCCACGGGAAACCGTAAATCCGCTGTCCTGCTTCGTGAACGCGACTACGTCGGAGACAAGACCGGCATTCATGGCGACTGCCAGGCTCGGCCCCAGGTCAGTGCCGAACGCCGAATTGGCAATCAACAGCACCGACGGCTTTCGCTCGGACACGAGCTTCACCAACGCCCTCTGGTACGGCTCGTAATTGAACTCCTTGAAGGCAGGCCCGGAAACGCAGACGACCTTGTTCGCATGCGGAGTGACCGCCGCTGCCAGCGCGTCGTTCTCGGCCAGGAGCACTGCCTCAACGCTCCCGCCCATCTTCCTCGCCGCCGTCAGCATCTCGAACGTCACATCCCTTACCGCTCCCTGCCGATGCTCAACCAATACCATCACGCTGCTCACGACAGCCTCCGCCCGACCGTCATGTCGAGCGAAGCCGCAGTCATGTCGAGCGAAGTCGCAGTCATGTCGAGCGAAGTCGAGACATCTCTCCTATTCTGAGAGACCCGTTCGACTCGTCGGACTCGCTCCGGGTGACACTGCAGCCAATTCTGAATTCTGGTTTCTGGATTCTGGATTCTGAACCGCCCGGCTCCGGCATTTTGCACTTTGCATTCTGCAATCTGCCTTTTGAATTGCCCGTATTTCACACCGCCCCCTTCTCCTTGAGCAGTGTGGCGAGTTTCGCCGCCTTCTCGTCCAACGTCCCTTCAAACGTCTGCGCCGCTCCCACCACCTCCGGCACGTAGACCTTGACGAGCCGTGGGAAAACCGGGGCTGCACCCGCAGGGGGCCGTACCGGCTTCCCCGTGACCTGGTCAATCGGCTTTGCCCCAGCCCGCTTGATGCCCATAATCGAGGCGTAACGCGGCGTGTTCCCACCGGTCTGGATGGTGACCACGCACGGCATCGCCAGCTCCTTCACTTCGAGGAACCCGCCTTCGAGCTCGCGCTTCACCACAAGCTTCCCGGTCTGAATGTCGAGCTTGGTTACGTAGGCTGCGTGCGGCAGGCCCAAGAGCTCGGCCAGAGCCGGCCCGACCTGCGAGTTGCCGTCATCCGACGCGATGGCGCCGGTGAAGATGAGGTCGAACTTCTTGTCCTTGAACCACGCAGCAAGCACGCGAGCGATGCCGATGCCGTCGGCTTCTCCGAGTGATGCGCTGTCGATTCTCGCCGCCGCAGTCGCGCCCTTGGCGAGTCCCATGCGCAGCACCTCTTCCGACTCCTTGGCGCCGACCGAGACGAGTGTCACATTGGCGTTGTGCTTCTCCTTGGCAAGCAGCGCCTCCTCAAGCGCGTAGTTGTCCGACTCATTGATGGTGAACGCTAGCTTGTCGCGGACGATGTCCTTGCCGCTCGCGTCCACCTTCACGTCGGCCTCAACGGTATCCGGGACCCGCTTCAGGCAAACAGCAATCTCCACGCTAGCCTCCAATCTCCAAAGCAAGGGACGCAACGGCTGACGTGGGCAGCCTTACATAGCCGGACGCCATCGGTTGCGGATAAGTAGTCGCCATTGGTTCAGTTGAGCGGACTGAAAGGATAACCCAAAACTACTGCTGGTCAACAATCTGCAATCCTGACCCGGAATGCAGAACGCCCTTGGCCGCCGCCACCCGAAATCTACACCTGCCGAGAACGGCGGCGTGTAAGTTCGCGCCGGAACTCGGCGAAGCCTGCTGCCCGGCCTTCGGCCCGCGACCACCGCCCCACTTCGCGCGTGCTCACCCGCTGCGCCAAGCATACCAGGATCGCCTGCTCAAGCGCCTGCCTGTCTTCCCAGTAGTAAAACGCGGCCAGGCGGTCTTTCACGCAGTCCGTCGCCGAGAGCATGCGCAAGTAGCAGCCGGACACAGCGCGCCGTGGCGGCGGCTCGAGTATCTGCTGTCCAACCGCGACCGGCCAGCGATTGCCGACATCAACGGCCATGTCCAATTCCGGATGGACGTAGACCCGACCCCCGGCCCTGAATCCCAACGCAGCCAGGGCCGTCTCGACAGCCTTCAGGCGGTCGGAAGGCGACAGGACGAAGTCCAGGTCCTTTGAGACGTACTTACCCCCGGCATATATCATCACGCACGCGCCGCCAGTAAGAACCGCCGTGAATCCGCGCCGCTCTAGTGCGTCGCAGACGACCGCCGCCAGACGCTCGGTTGTCAGACGTGAGAGCTTCACCGGACCAATGGCTTCCCGGGCTTGCGGGGCCGCAGCCGCGGAACGTAGAACCGCTCGCGCTCCGCTGCGGGTAGGGCCTCCAGCGCACGCCGCAGCAGGGCCTCCAATTCGCGCCGGAACGGATAGCGCAGGTTCAGGCTGTAGAGCCTGGTCCTTCCCCGCATCCGGCTGTAGACGACGCCGCCGTCCTCAAGCGCCGAAAGCTGCTTCTGCACTGCCAGCAGGGCAAAGCCGAGCTCCTGAGCCATTTCCCGCGGGTACGCGTCGCCGCGCGTCAACAGACACAATAGCAGCCACTCCTTGAGCGTCGACCCGAGCAGAGGTCCGAGCAGAGCCGACCGGCCGGCCGCGCTATGATTAGTCATACAACTACCTGTGGTAGTCATTGTACGGGAAGAGAGCGCCTTGTCAAACCGATGCAAGGCCGCCAACCAGCAATCGCGAATCCGGAACCCCAGCCCCGTTCCCGCCCATCTCCGACTTTCGGTCCGAAGTCGTAGTGCTTCGGGCGGCCAACCGTTGGCCGTCAGCCGCAGGCCAGTCTCGGGCGTGTCAAATGGGCAGGTGGAATCCGTGCGTGTATTCGCGTCCTTGACGCACGTCGGAGTGCATTTGGCGGGGTGCCCCGGAAGCTACGCGGCTGGATGGCCTCAGTCAGCTTGGCTTGACCGACCGCGACGTCCTGCTATTCTGCTTCAGATGCCCACGATCCTACTGATACTCGGCTGGCGGTTTTACTTCTACTCAAACGAGCGGAACGAACCGATCCACATCCACTGCAGCAAGGCCGACGCCGAGGCGAAATACTGGCTCGATGTCGGCGCATACGAGATAACCGAGGCCTACGCCTACGGCGTGAGCCCGGCCGACCGCAGGACGGTGCGGAGCATCATCTTCCAGCACTTCGACTACATCGTAGCGGAATGGAATCGCTTCCAGGAACTCAAGGATGAATAAGGCACACGAGATCCGCGATGCCAAGATGAGCGGAACGACGCTGACGATGGTCGTCGACGGCCGGCCATATCGGTTCGACGTCGCGAAGGCGTCCAAACGGCTCGCCCGGGCAACCCGAACGCAACGGGAGAACTTCGAGCTCTCGCCGTCAGGCTACGGCATCCACTGGCCGGAAATCGACGAAGACCTATCGATTGACGGCCTGCTCGGCATCGTCCACGCGCCCGCGACCGAGGCCGCAACCACCGCGGCCGACCGGCCTCGCTCCTAGCCCTGCCCGCCGCCGGGCAGTTATGACCTCCTATCGCTGACATCTGAATCCTGGCTTGTCCCATTGACCAGGCTTCTGCAACCCGCCAACCTGCGGACTGGACACTGGTCACTCACGCCCATGGCGCGTGGCGTGTCAAACGGGCGGACGGAACTGGGGCGTGTAAAACTAGCCCTTGACGCGACTCATGATCTGCTGAGCAGAGTCACCGCGAAATCCCGCGTTTTCACTACTCCGACTCGATGAGGATGCGTCGGACCTGCTCGACGAGAACCGGCACCTTGTTCTGCAGGACGTCCCAGACGATATCCACATCGATGCCGAAGTAGTCGTGGATCAGGATGTCGCGTAGCCCCGCTATCTTCTTCCACTCGACCTCGGGATGGTCGCGTTTCACCTGGGCCGGCAGCTTCTTCACTGCTTCCCCGATGACCTCGAGGTTCCGGACGACGGCGTCGCTTGTGCGCCGGTCCCTGGCCAGCTCGCTCTTCCCCATTCCCGCAACATACTCACGCACAGCTTCAGCGGCGTCGATGATGTCTTCGAGGTAGAGCCTATAGTCCCGGCGCATGGACGGCTTCAGCCAGAATTGGCTCGCGGAGCCGCGGCTTTACCGCGTCCTTGAGCACAAGGTCAACCGGACGGCCGAGCAACTCCTCGAGGAAGAACTTCAGGTCCATATAGTTGTCGAACGTCTTCCGGTCGAACTCCACAATGAAGTCCAAATCGCTCGCCGCCGCGGCTTCGTCGCGCACGGCTGAACCGAACAGGGCCAGGCTTCGGACGCCGAACGAGCGTATCCGTTCCCGGTTGCTGGCCAGCAGTTCGAGCACCTCGCTGCTAGTTCGCGTCATGGGTCATTATAGCGCAGTCCAGCCATTTGTCACCCCGCGGCCCTCGCGCGCCGCGCCAATCCGCAACCGCAACCTGCTTCAGCAATCTTGGCGGCGAGCGGCAGGCGGGACGAACCTGGAACTCAGCGGGTCACGGACGCTCGGGTCTCGCGGGCGGGCGTGTCAAATGGGCGGGCGGAATCGGGGCGTGGCTACAACTCGCTCCATTCGCCGTACTGAGCAGGACGGGCGGTTCTTGGATAGCGGTACTTACGACGGGTCTTGAGGGCAGCGTCTACGTAGCGGTCGACGAAGAGTCGGAGGGCCTCAATCTGCTCGGGGCTGAAGACGGTCAGGTCCGGGCTGCGCGTGACCTTGGTACGGAACCCTGGCCGCAGGAGATGGCCGGCGGCCTCGAGCTTCTTGAGCGCCGCGCCCACCGCCTTCGGATTCGGACAGCGTTCGTTCAGGAACAGGTGCTTCTTCCCGTGTTCCTTGCGGTACTCGCGGTCGGCGAGCTTGAGTACGTCTCGGAGCGACATGATCTTGAACCCGCAGCCGGGCACGCCCTCCTTGGTCACCCTGGAACAGACATAGACGATACCCTCGCAGAGCCTGGCAAGCTCATCATCGCGCAGCTCGTGTGCCATCAGGCAATGCTAGGACTCGCGGGCGGGCGAGTCAAATGGGCGGACGGACTCGCGACTCAGCAGATCACGTCCGCAGCGTCGTCCGGGCGTTTGTCGTCCTTCTAGCCAAGGCTATCTTTGAACCTATCCAGGTACTTCTTCTCGATCAGGGTAGTATCTTCAAAGCTATCAAGCAGGCACCTGTCGTCTTTGCGCACCACCAGCATCAAACCGGCCACTGTGCCGTTCACCGCCACGTGATACTTATCGAGTTGGTTCAGACTGACTCTGTCGGTCCAGTAGCGAAGATCCCAGAACAGCATGAGCGCGAGCAGGGACACTACAATGCCAAGCTGGCCCAGGGGGCATTGTGGCAACAAGGAGAACCAGTAGAGCCCTAGGAGGAGAAGGCAGACTAATACGGCAATCGGAAGATTGACGGAGAACTCCACAAACCGCCAGTACTCCTTAATCAGGTAGTCCAGCAACGACATGCCCTCCAGTCCGGTCTGCGCGCCGGTCATCAACGGCGTGTGAAGATTGGTCCAGCTGCACTTGATGTCGGGCATCCCTTCGCGCCCGGCGAGTGCACGGCGCTTGGCCTCCTTAAGCTTGTCCTTGGCGGTCTCGTCTTTGTCGCACTTTTTCTCAAGCGTCTTGATGAGCCCATCCAGAGCGCCCCAGCTTGTTGGGCGAGAGCGGGCCTTCTTCTCTGCCTTGGTCATAGTAGTAGTAGACCCCGTGCCTCCGTCCAGCTTCAGCCCCGGCAGGACCTCTTCGACCAGATACTGCCACGTGTCCCGCAGTCGCTTTCGCCGCAGCAGGTGCCAGTAGCCCCAGACAGTAATCGTGCAGCCCAGCAGCACTATGAGGACGAGCCAGACGAACCAGTGCTTCTCGTCCCTCACGGTTTCGATGTCCTGCGCGACCCTCAGCTTGGCCATCTGGAACTGTACGGCCGTCGGCGCGTTTCGAAGGTCCAGCTGATCGTAGCAGACGGTCGGCTGACTTGCCGCCCAGAGCGAATCGCGCAGACGCAGCACGCGCACCCTGAGGTTGAGCCTGGTTTCGGCCTTAGCCAGCAGGCAGTCCGGCGTGTTCAGGACTGAGGCGGGACCCAGTTCAGGCATGAAGGCCGCGTCGGGAACGGCCCGTACCTGGTCGGGCGTTACCCTGCCCGCTCCGACCACCGTCTTCGCCGGAATCTCGACTCGGGTCGTGAACCGGGCAACGAGCAGCATGATGCCGAAGGCCGCCACGCAGCCGGGCACACCGATCGAAAGGACCCGCCCCAGATTGAGGACGTCGGTCAGTTTGTCCGCGATGTTCGTGAGGACAGTGAGTTTCGACGGCTGAGTTCCGGGAGCCCCGGCGGCTGTGAGGACGCCGGGGGTCACGGGCGGTTGTTTCCCATTCCCGCCCGAGGGAGGGACTTTCGCGCCCTCGCCGTCTGATGGTAGCTTGTCCCCTCCCTTGTCGACTGAACCCGAGGGACCAGCCGTCTCGGAGGCTGTCGCAAAGCTGAAGGAGAAAGCAGCCTTGCTGGTGACGCCTGCCGGTTCTTTGTTATTGTCGCCGGAGGTGCCGCCCTCCTTGTCCTTGTCGTCTAGTGGGGGCATTTCTCCACCGTTGCTGCCCGTTCCCATAGAACCTCCCTTTAGTGCTGACCCGACATCGCACCAGAACGAGCCAGGCCGCTCTTTGCAGACTCCCCGCTCATCTACTGCGGCGGATTGTGTGGGCTGGCGTCCTGTCTCCACGCTCATCCCGCACGCTTCTGACGGTATTGTAACCCCGCGGAACGCGCTGTCAAGATAGCTGTACTGCTGTACTGCAGCAGTAGCCAATAGGCGAAAACGCCAGAAGGGAGATTCTAGTTGTGTTTCACAATCTGTCTGGGCCGGCCTGGCAGCGCGGGTTCGGAATCCGCTCGAGACTACCAGCTATCTAGGCCGGAGCCAAGCCGTCGCGGGCGGGCGTGTTAAATGGACGGGATGACCGGTCATTTGCCTCGCGACGAAGCCCCGTTGGACTCCAAATCTAGCGGGGTCAGATCTAGGACGAGAGGCCGCCGCCGCCCTGTTCCTCGGTCGTGTACGCGCTCAACCAGCCGGTTTCGCGATAGATGCTGATTGAATCAGGAGCGATGCGTTTGCGGAAGTCTGTGGCTCGAGGTCGGCAAACTGGTACCAGCGGGCACTCACGCAGTCCCGGAAGCAGCGCGTTCGGCCCGGTTACGTACTTCGACTGCTGAATGGCGACCACGCCTTTGTCATGGGTACAAGGCAGGTATTTCCCGACCGTCACAAGATGTCCCCGAGGTGCGCCTGGGCACATACGGCACACCTTCCTCTTCGCATTATGCCAGAACAAGACATGCGACGCGTCCTTATCGCATCGCTGCTCGACCAAACCCGCGTCCCTGCAGAATTCCCTGCCTACGACGCCGTACATGAAGTAGTCGAGCAGTCCGGGATACGCAGGGCAGGTCGCACTGTGCAGCGTCCGCCACTTCTCCCAGACGCGACGCCACGCGTTGGCGTTCCACTTGTCAATCAGCTCGTACTGATAGCAGAACACGTCGAGGAAACTGGAGAGCAACGGAATGGCCGTCGATAGTATTCGAGAACGCAGAGCAACCCTCATCGTGTTGGAGTCGCTGGCAACGTCGATGCACTCGACATGACTCAAGTCCCAGACCTTCCAGACGAGCATGTCGCGCAGGAACATGTCACATTTCTTGTAGCCGAAACCCGAGCCGACGTTCTCCTCGGCAAGGAAACGGCGCAGCTTTGCCGCGCTGCCACCGAACCTCTTCGGCAGGTCGAAGGCATCGCAGTCCAGACGGACAAGCATCTCGGCGCATGTCTTGGCGAACTTCTCGCGTGCCGAACGTTGCTCGTTGACTTGCGCCTGTGACATGAAGGACGTGAGAAAGGCGCCGACGTCCTCCAGAATCATCCTCGGGCTGAAAGCCTCAGGGTCGTTTCGATAGGCCGCGATTGCCCTTACCAAGTAAGTAGACCCCCGGAAGTCCTGCGGCGCAGTGAAGAAGCGGACTTGGGCCA
>Ga0172366_10000984_pt1 | contig 21774 bp, 20 predicted proteins | sample LakKivSesite69cm_FD_114533 | JGI IMG/M metagenome (GOLD analysis project Ga0172366, IMG submission 114533) | Sediment microbial communities from Lake Kivu, Rwanda - Sediment site 69cm | ecosystem: Environmental > Aquatic > Freshwater > Lake > Sediment | place: Rwanda: Western Province, Lake...
ACCCTGCCCGAGGCTATCAGCCTAGAGAGCTTGCGTGCAGTGATCCCTTCGACCCTTGCCAGCCGCCCCAGTTCAGTTTTCAGATCGCTTGCCCTTGCCCTCATGACCAAGGTCGACAAGTCTTCCCTCTCTAGCTCCCTTTCGTCAACCTCGAAGGAACGAATATATCTCTTATCCATACACGCTGCGATGGCCGTGCGTCTAGAAAGATCCAAGAGGCCCCTGCCATAACGTGACGCGACGAAGGGATTCCAGGATGGAGGCAACCCACAGGCCCAACGGACTGAAGGTGGATGCACGCCAGGGCGAGAAGGCCAAGAAGCTCCTGATCTCTTTAGGCCTTCTTGAGGGGTCGAAGAGAATCGTCAGGTGCGATGGGGACCTGATCTTCCCGCTAAAGGAGCAGGTGGAGGGGCGGTTGCAGAGCCTCCGCCTGCAGGGTTCCGAGCTGGTGAGATGCGATTTTCGGGCCAGGTCCAACCGCCCGAGGAGCCTCCAAGAAGCCCTTGGCCGGATCCTGTCCAAGGATGACATCTCCCTCTTGGGGCGATCATACGACATCATCGGGCACATCCTGGTCATAGCTCTCCCGGCGCCTTTGCTCGACAGAAGGCACGAGATAGGCAGGGCGCTTCTACTCTGGGCTCCCGTGGAAACGGTCGCCCTCAAGACGTCGGCGGTCTCGGGAGATGAAAGAGTGAGGGGATTGGAGGTCTTGGCGGGGAAACCGTCCCTTGAGACTGTTCACAAGGAGAACGGACTGCAGTTCAGACTCGACCTCGGGAAGGTGTTCTTCAACCCGCGGCTGTCGGCGGAGCGCGCGAAGGTTGCGGAGATCGCCAGGGACGATCGCGCCATACTTGACATGTTCGCAGGCGTCGGGCCATTCTCGATCGCCATCGCAAGGGCGTCCAGATGCGATTCCGCGAGGATCTATGCACTGGACAAGAACGAGCATGCCGTCAAGTACCTGCTTGAGAACATCCGGCTCAACAGGGCATGGAAAGTCGTGGCCAGAGTCGGGGATTCCGGGGTCGACGCACCTAGGATTGGAAAGGAGGTTGGCAAGTTCGACAGGATCATCATGAACCTGCCCGGGTCATCCTTCGGATTCCTGCGATCCGCCGTCGCCTCCCTGAAGCCCGGAGGCCACCTCCACTACTACAGGCTTGCGCCAAGGTCAACAGCAAGACGCCAGATCGAGAACGAACTCGGCGCGGGAAGCCGGTTCCGCGTGGAGGAGATACGAGAGGTTGAATCCTATTCCCCATCGAAATCCATTTTCGTTGCCGACGCGGTCATGATGAGCTCGGCTAGATGATGAAGAAAACGGCGATCGACGCCAAGCCGCCCCCAATCGTGGACACCAGATTCACCTGGGAGTTGGACATCTTCCCTTTGAGCTCGAAGACGGCCCCCAGGACGCTGTCGAGCGTGCAGCCCACCATTCCCCCCACAACGCAGGTCAGCATGATTGCGAGAAAAGTCCAGCTGGCTTCCATGCCCAGCACCCAGCCGAGAACCCCGAGGACCAGGCAACCCACAAGGCTGGCGGCAGTCCCCTTCACGGAGATGGCTCCGTGCGTGCCGGGTTTCACCCTCCTGAAGTTGATTATGAGCCAGGGGTGGCTCTTACTGGTCAGACCGATCTCGCTTGACAGGGTGTCGGCCATGGCGGTTGAGACAGCCCCGAGATATCCGGCCAGGAAGACCGCCCCCGGATGGACGAACTCCGAGATAACGAAGAGCAACGGAGACATCCCGTTCGCCAGGACGTTCTCCCACGATCGGGCCCCGAGCCTCTCCTCGGCCGCGCCCAGCTTCTCCTTCGCCTTGTACTTGTACTTCGTGGCCGCGGCAGCCGAAACGAAGAACATGAGGATCAGCAGGAACCAAGATAGATCGCAGAGCAGGATTATGAGGAAGCCGAACACCCACGACAACGCGGCCCCGCTCTTGTTCAGGGCCCTCTTTTTGTACCCGCCGTACGCCAGGGCCGTGCACAGAGCGATTCCGGCAACTACCTTCGTCCCGATATCCCCGACTAGGGCCCCCGAGGCCAAGTAGATCACTGCTTTCCGCGCACCGTTTCCTGAGAGACACATATAAAGGTTATTTTGGACCGGTTCGAACGAGTGGCGAATGGAGAGCTCTGCCTTCGAAAAGGACCAAGACTACGTCAAGATAGGGCTCGAATGTCACGTCCAGCTCACAAAACTCGAAACGAAGCTCTTCTGCGGCTGTTCGGCCGACTACAGGGGGCTTGAGCCCAACACCAGCGTGTGCCCGGTCTGCCTGGGCCTGCCGGGAACGCTCCCGGTCCCGAACAGGAAGGCCTTCGACCTTGGCCTCATGATTGCAGGTGCGCTCAACTGCGAGGTGCCCGGGGCATGCTCCTTCTACAGGAAGAACTACACCTACGTTGACCTGCCCAAGAACTACCAGATCTCGATGTACGAGGCCCCGGACGGATCGAGAACCCTGGCCAGGAAGGGATACCTCACCCTGAAGACCAACGGACAGAAGAAGAGGATCGGGATATGGAGGATACAGCTCGAGGAGGACCCGGGAAGGAACGTCTTCAAAGGCTCCATCATCAGCTCTCCTGATACGCTGGTTGACTACAACAGAAGCGGCATCGCGCTCTGCGAGATCGTCACCGCACCCGACATCTCGTCCCCAAAGGAAGCTAGGCTCTTCGCCCAGAAGCTCAGGAGCATCGTGGAACACCTGGGCGTCACCGACGGAAGCCTTGAGGGCTCCATGAGGTTCGACGCCAACATATCGGTGGGAGGCGGCAAGGTCGTCGAGATCAAGAACATCACAAGCTTCAAGGCCGTCCAGAAGGCGCTCGGGTTCGAGGTCACAAGGCAGAAGAGCCTGCGCAAGAGGGGCGCGGTCGTCGGCAGGGAGACGCGGCACTACGACGAGCTCAGGAAGATCACCGTTTCGCTCAGGTCCAAGGAGACCGTGGAGGACTACAGGTACTTCCGAGATCCCGACCTGATGCCCATCAGGATCACCGACGCGATGGTCCAGTTTGTCCGAAGCAGAATGCCGGAGCTCCCGGACTCTCGGGCCGATCGTTTCGTGTCCCAACATGGTCTTCCGGAGTACGACGCCGGCGTCTTGACGGCGAGCAAGCGGCTTGCCGACTTCTTCGAGAAGTGCGTCGAACTCTACAACCAACCCAAAAAAGTCTCCAACTGGCTCATGACCGAGCTGCTGGGCTTCCTGAATGAGAAGGGACTTGAGATCGACGAACTCAAGATCTCCCCCCGCCACATCGTTGACATGATTAGGCTGATAGACGAGAAGACCATCAGCGGCAAGATAGCCAAGACGGTCATGAGGGAGATGCTTGAGACTGGCAAGGACCCGGGTCACATAGTCGAAGCCGCGAAGCTCACCAAGATCAGCGACATGTCGCGGCTCAGGGGGATAGTCGACGAGGTCTTCGCAGAATTCCCGGATGCCGTACAACAGGCCCTAGCCGACGAGAAGATAAGGAACCACCTCGTTGGCCAGGTCATGAAGAAGACCGGGGGCAGGGCCGATCCCATCACCACAAACCGGCTCATAGGCGAGAAGCTGGACCAGATGAAGCGGGCATAGGCGCAGCTGCGAAGCCTCCCATTTTTCGGCCGTCCTCTCACGAGGCATCTGGAATCCCTGATTTACACGCATCGAACCTTTCCTTGCGCAAAACATATCAAACCCCGTCTCCACGGCGTGCCGAGGGCATGGCCATGAAGAAAGCGATGAATGCCTGGGGCTTCCCGGGCGGCACGAGCTTGGACGAGATGCTCCGTCTGACCAAGGACGCAGGGTTCGAGGGGATAGAGTTGGCGATCTCCGAGGAAGGCCTACTCACCCTCAGCACTCCAAAGAGCACGATCAAGTCCTACCGGGACAAGATCGAGAGCTTCGGCCTAGAGGCGCCAAGCTTGGCAAGTGGGCTGGGCTGGAGGTACCCCCTATCCTCGCCGGATGCCGCGACGCTCAAGAAGGGGATGACGGCGGTTGAGAAGAGCCTTGAGGCCGCGTCCGCCCTAGGGGCGAAGACGGTGCTCGTGGTGCCCGCGGTAGTCACCGAGGAGGTCGGATACGCCCAAGCATACGAGCGATCCCAGAAGGCGATCCGGCAGCTCGCTCCGAAGGCCAAGGACCTGGGAGTCAACATCGGGGTCGAGAACGTCTGGAACAAGTTCCTCCTTAGCCCCCTGGAGTTTAGGAGGTACCTGGAGGAGATCGGGAGCGACTTCGTGAGGGCCTATTTCGACGTCGGAAACGTCCTGCTCTTCGCCTACCCCGACGACTGGATCAGGGTGCTTTCCGAGTACATCTCCTGCGTCCACGTGAAGGATTTCTCCACCAAGATAGGCAACATAACCGGGTTCACCTACCTGCTCCAGGGCGATGTCAACTGGCCCAGGGTCATGGAGGCATTCAAGGCCGTGCACTACAATGGCTTCATCGTCGCCGAGTTGGGGGCCTACAAGTTCTTCCCCACCAAGATGATCTCCGACACGGGTGCCGCCCTGGCCAAGATCCTAAGCCTATAGCTGTTCCAAGGCATGTCAATTGGCGGGCGATGGCCAGGGAGAACTCCTGGCCTGCATGGGTAGCCGTGGGACGATCTTCCCACTCCCCAGGGAACGCGTCCACAGGGACGGGGTGCACCACCTAGTCGTGCGAGTCCTTGCCTTCAACCGAGGTGGGAGATTCCTCGTTCAGCGCAGATCGCTGAGCAAGGAATCCTGCCCAGGGGCCTACACCGATTCGGCGTCCGGACATGTCTCGTTCCGACTCCAACTGCTGTTCGATCTGCAAGGGGTGCTGCGCGAAGAGGCGATCCGTGAACTGTACGAGGAGGTGGGGCTGTCGGTGATCGACCGGGGCGGACTCCTCATCAAACCGTTCCACAGGCCGCTGTACTCGCCAGGCGCATACGAAACATCCCACTGCTTCGTGGCCGCCGTGCAGGGAAGGCTGAGGCCGAGCGATGAGATCGATGCATCCAAGACCGCATTCGTCGGGCGAGTTGGGCTCGAGAGGATGCTGGAGCGTGAGGAGTTCGTGCCGGTAGCCAAGGAACTCTGGAAGGGACTCCTGCAGCATCTGGGAACCCGGGAGCCGCTGAAGGCCCTGTTTCCGACCTAGAGAAGGTCGGTGCTCCCGACTGGGAAGCCTTGCCCTGCACGCCCGCCCCAAGACCGGGACGCCGATACCTACCGCCCTGTTGCCCATGGATGCCTAGACGATGGGGCCCGATTCCGGCAGGAGAACGAGCAGTTCACAGAGATCCCGGATCAGGTAGTCCGGCAGTACCCTGCGAAGGTCGCTCGCAGCTTGGACGCCACCCGAGAAGGCTACCGTCTTCATGCCGGCGGCCTTCCCGGCCAGAACATCGTAAGCGGTATCGCCTACTGCAAGGCATTTCCCTGGCCCCAATCCGAGTTTCCTTGATGCAAGGAGGAAGAGGTCGGGTTCGGGCTTGCCTCTCTTGACTTCATCCTGGCTCGCAATGGAGTCGGCGAGGTGGTTTAGCCTCACCGCTTCAAGGCTCCGAGTGATGATGCGGGTGGGATTTGACGAAGCGATCGATATCCTGTAGCCCCTTGCCTTGAGGCCCGCGAGCGTCTCCAAGGCTCCCCTGACCGGTTTCAGCTCGCTCGGCAGTATCCTGAGGTAGATCTCATCCTTAAGGCGAAAGGCTGTCTCAACATCCCGATCATCCTTCCTGCCAAGCAAGGCACGCGCTATGTCCTCGCTCGATCTTCCCAGGTGGGGCCGGATGTCCCCCTCAAGCGCCTTGATGCCGAAGGAGGCAACGGCACTGCTCCAGGACTTGATATGGGCCGCATACGACTCAACAAGAGTCCCATCCAAGTCGAATACAAGGCCGATGATCTGGGCAAGGCTGCTCTCCAAGTGCAGACTCCTCCAAAACAGAAGGGCTTTCCTGGGCTCCCGGTGCCGCCCCGCAGGGCCTTTAGACCAGCATGCGCGGAGCCTTGAGAAATGTTTGCCGTTGCTAGCCAGATCGTGTCTGGCGAAGCTACGCAGAGCTTCTTGATTCCAGAATGCTGTGGACACCCTGGGCATCTCGAGCCATGCGCCTCCACGGGTCCTGGATCGCCCTCAGACGCTCCGGGATTGACCTGATGTCGAACTTCCTCGGATCTATGCAGGACTCGCACTCGTCCCAAGTTATCGGGGTCGAGACCGTGGCCGCCGGCGTCGAACGCAAGCTGTAGGCCGATGCAAGCGTCCGGCCCCAGCCATTCTGGGCAGGGTCGAAGAACACCCTCCCCTTCTTGTCCTCGGCTCTCCGGCTCATGGTGAAGGCCTTGCCCAGCTTGGACGCCAGGTGCTCGCCCACCTGGGCAGCAAACGACCGCGTCTGTTCGTACGTGAGCTCGCTCTTTATTGGCAGGAAGAGATGGAGGCCGCGCTTCCCGGAGGTCTTGACGTAGGTGCGAAAGCCAACGTCCGAAAGCGTGTCATGCAGCATGAGAGCCACCCTGCAGGCATCGCCGTACTCCGCCGGGCTGACCGGGTCGATGTCGAATATCACGAAGTCCGGCCTATCCGGTTGATCCCATCTGGACAGCCCGGGGTGGAGCTCGATGCAGCCCATGTTCGCAAGCCAGGCCAGGGTCTCGGCATCCTGGCACAATATGGAGTCGATCAGCGTGTGCTGATCGCCATCGATCTGCCTGGACTCTACCCACCCCGGGGCGAAGGCCGGGCGGTTCCTCTGAAAGAAGCTCTCCCCGGTGATGCCGTCGGGTTGTCTGTAGAGTGTCAGCGGCCTGTCCTTAAGGTGGGGGAGTATGGCCTCGGCCGTCCTCATGTAATATTCGAAAAGGTCAGCCTTGGTGTATCCGGTCCCGGGCCAGAAGATCTTGTCCGGGTTCGACAATGACACCCGTCCCTTCCTTCCGACCCGCTCCGGCGGTTCCACCGGGGGCCTCGTGGACAGGATGACATCGCTCGGCTCCTTGTCAGGACGGAGCCCCATGAAGACCGGGAACCGAATGGCGCCGTCCAACCTCTCTGAGAACTTCACGTCGCAAATCATCCTTGGTTGAGCCCACCGGGCATCTGGCTCCCCTGGATCCTCAACGAAGGGCCGGACCTCCGTGGCCAGATCGCCCAGGCTCCTGCGGATGCCAGCCAGTTGCCTGCCGTCAAAACCCGTTCCCACCTTTCCCGCGTAACGGAGCTTGCCCGCTTCGTACTGGCCCAGCAGTAGGGCACCAAAGGACCGGCTTCTGCCTCTCTTCCCCGGGGTCCAACCGCCTATCACGAAGTCGTCCCTTGTTTCGACGCGGATCTTCAGCCATTCCGCGGACCTCTCGCCAGGCTCATACCGGCTGCCCTTCTTCTTGGCGATCACGCCCTCGATCCCCTTCTCCTTCGCAGCCGAGAACCAGGCCTCGCCATCGCCCTCGACATGGTCCGAGTACTTCAACCGCGGGGACTCCTTGAGGATTTCCTTCAGGAGGCGTTTCCGTTCCTCAAGCCTCTCCCCCATCAGGATTCGGCCATCGAGGTACAGGAGATCGAACGCGTAGAAGGTAGCCGGCAATCTCTCCGCGGATGTCTTGATCTGGGATTGCGAGACAAGGTTTATCCTAGTTTGGAGGAGCTTGAAGGAGGGTATCCCGTTGGCGTCCAGAGCGACGATCTCGCCATCGATCACGGCCAGTCGTGCCTCGATGCTGGCGGCGATCTCCTCCAACTCTGGGTAGGTCCTTGTCATGTCCTTGAGGCCTCTGGATTGTAGCCTGACCTTTCCGGAGGACAGATGGACGAGGCACCTCACGCCGTCCCACTTCACTTCGAAGAGCCATCCTGGGTTTGAGAACGCCCCGGCCGCGACCTGGGCCAGCATTGGCTTCGTGGGCCAAAGGGGCCATTCGTCAGCTCCCACCCCGCACCCCCCCGGTCCCTCGTCTGCGGTGGAGCCGGCGTGCCAGATCCAGGGCTGCCCCCACCAGGATGGACTCGGTTCCGGGTCCAACCCGGCTGGATCTGGCCAGGGTGGTCTCATAGCCGCCCTCAACAAACGCCTTGTCGGTCGGCAGGTAGCCGACGTAATCGTTGGCCAGCTCAGCCACTGCTGAGAAATCGAACGGGGAGCCAACCTTGATCTTCAGCCCGATCTCCACAAAGAGCTCGCCCGGAATGCCAAAGAAGGCCGTCCCCCCGATGTTGATCGCCTGAACGGACGTATCTAGGAACCGTCGGGAATCGGTCGAAAGCGAGACCGCCTCGCGGGCAAACACGGCATCTGCCCCGGTGCCCTTCCCCGCTCCAAGGATCGTCCTAGCCCGGTCAAGATCCGCCCGTAGAACCCTTCGAGCGGGGAGCCTGACATTCTTGGCAAGTCCCCCTACATCAGGCTGCGACCATGCCCCGTTGTTGCCCGCCATCCCAATGAGATCCCTGAAGAGCACGCCGGCCATCATCCCGCTCTGTGATGGCCCAGTTTGACCGGGCAGGCCCCGGATGTTGATGTGGTTCACATCGCCGCACGCGCCGTTGAGGTACACGAGATTGGAGGAGTCGCCGAAGCGCTTCCTGAACAGGCCTGCAAGCATCCCGGGGTAGTCCGGACTGATCAGCGTCCCGCCAATGACATCCACGTGGTTTGAGTAGTTGAAGATGCAGCCCATGATCTTGTCCTTGGCATCGCGTATCAGCATTGCCAGTATCTCGGGATCGACCGGCCCGGCCGGCTCCACCACCGCGGGGTTGCGCACCCCCGGGTTGGTCCTGACCGACCCATCCTTCATCCTGAAACGCCGGTTGAAGATCAGGGAGGCATCGCTGCCTCTAGCAGTCCTCACGGATGCCGGCCGCATTCCATCGTGGGCATCCGCAACGCTTCTTGCGATCAAGCCAGGCAAACGCGAGAGGTAGTTCCCATCGGCATTGGAGGAGAAGATGCTGGTCGTGCAGGGCCCGGTGTGGATGTGGGTGCAGGCTATCATCACCCGTTCCGGAGGAAGTCCAGTCTCATCTTGCACAAGGCGCTTGCTCTTCTCAACCCAGACGCCCGGCAGTGCTATCAAGTCGCAGGAGACCAGCGCAACCTCTTGTCCACCCGACGAGAAGACGGCGGACGTTGCGTAAAGGGGATCTGCGACGCCCGTCGATACCCTTGGTTGAAAGTAGCCTATGAGCTCAGAGCCCACCTCGGGGGTGATCTCGACGCGGGATGTACCTGCCAGAAACCCATCATCCAAGGTGACGCACCAGCCCCACCATCCTCACGGACTCAAACCGGTCGGAGGACAATCATCCCCACGCCGTTAAAAATGTCCGTCGCTTCCCGGGATGTCCGGGGCTACCATGGCCTTTCACACGCATGGCAGAGGGGTGGCTCCCATATTTCAGGGCAAGGGGCGCTCAGGGATCGCATGAAAGCAGGTAGCTGGAAGGTCCGCATCACTCCTCCCGTTGGCTCCCCCTTGGCGGGATACTCTAGGCGAGCCTGCTTCTCGACCGACATACACGATCATCTCCATGCCCGCACGGTTCTTCTTGATGACGGCGTGGCCCGAGGTGGGATCGTGTCCTGCGATCTGATAGGCGTTTTGCCCGAGACAACCGCTGCCATCCGGGATGCCGCCGGGAAGCTGGGGTTTCCGGGTTCAAGCATCATGGTATGTGCGTTCCACACGCACTCCGGGCCGGTGCCCGACCTTGGCTATGGCAGGATGGGGACCTGGATGAGGGAGATGTCGTCCGGGATCTGCAGATCCTTGTCGAAAGCAGCCTCGCGCCTCGCAGACGCCAGCTTGGCCTACGGTACGTGCACGATGGAAGGGCTGACCATGAATCGGAGGCGCCCCCGCGATGGGCCCGTGGATCCAGAGCTTCTGGCCGTCAGATGGCGATCAAGCGAGGGCGCGATGACCCATCTTCTGAACTACACATGCCACGCGGTCGTACTGGGGCCGGACAACTACCTGATCTCGGCCGACTATCCGGGGTACGCCATGCGAAGGATCGAGAGGGAGACGGGCGGCACATGCCTCTTCACCAACGGAACATGCGGGAACATCAACCCCCTCACGGACAGCTTGAGATCAAGGCTCGAAGCCGGGGGCGATGTCTATGACAGGACGGGAGGGACATTTGCGGAGGCAAAGAAGCTGGGCCACAGACTAGCCTCGGCCGCACAACGGGCTCTCTCCAGGGCACGCGACATGGAAACGCCCGATCTGCGCTTCGCAACCTACGACCTGGAGATCCCCGTCCAACCGAGCGTCTCCGAGAAGAAGATGGCCAATCGCATAGCTGAGCTTGAGTGGAGCATACCCATCATGGAGAGGGACAGTGCTTCCCCCGACATGCTCTACCGGGCAGGACTGGAGCTATCCTTAACGAGAAAGGCCCGCGGCTACCTGAAGGAGGGCTGCGCGCGCAGCGAGATCCAGGGAATTAGGGTCGGTGACCTCGCGCTCATCGGGCTTCCCGGCGAGGTCTTCGTAGAGACGGGCCTCAAGATAAAGTCGCGCGCCAAGTCCCGGGGAATCAAAGCCATCGTGGTGGAGCTGGCCAACGACTACCTCGGCTACATGCCCACCGATCAAGCCTTCTCGGAAGGCGGCTACGAGGTCGGGGTGGCCAAGAGCTTAGGGTTCGGGCCGGGCCTGGAACGGTTGTTGCTGAAAGGGGCGGATGCGGTCCTGAAGGATCTGAGCTAGCCCGCCAGCCACGATCTCCCGCGGATCGCCCCCAGCCCTCCCGTGGCCATTGAGCCTGGCTATCCTTGGACAGGCAACCCTTGCCTTGCCTGGGTGTTCGCGAAGCCCCCAACGAATGGCGCCTTGCGATTCCCCGATGCTGTCGTCTTGGGACGGGGGACCTTGATGAGGTACCAGCTGTCGTCCCTCATCTCCTCGTATAGCCCGTACAGGGACATCAGGAAATGGTACCGATCCGGCCTGCTCCGCACTGGCAATGACTCGTGGTCATTCCTGATAAGGCCCCCGGGTCCTCAGGCGGGCTGCCTTGGACTTCTCGCAAACCGGGCTAGATCAGGGGTAGCTCGATGACCTTGCCCGTCGCAGCCGACATGTTGGCGGCGATGCATGCCTCGTGGGTGTTGATGGAATCCTCCAGGCTGCAGTGGCTTTCCCTCCCGCTTTTGATGCAATCGATCAGGTGGTTGATCTCGGGCTGGAAGGGATGATGGGTCACCTCGCCGCTGTCGGGCAGTACCGTCGGAATGGTGATGAAGTCGGTCTGCCCCGGGAACTTCCTCGAATAGACCCTGTTATCCTTGATCGTCCCCTGGTCGCCGAATATCTCGATCGGGAACCGGTAGGGCATCACGCAGTCCCAGTTGGACGACACTTTGGCTATGGCGCCACTCTTCATCTCCATGATGGCCACGATGAAGCCGTCGTAGTCGATTTCTCCCTTGCTGCGCCGGTATCCGCCCGAATAGGCATGCACCTGCACGATGTCCATCGTCTTCTCGGCGCCCTCGCCCGCGAACCACCTCAGGGCGTCCACGGCATGGCACCCCGCGCCAAGGAGGCTGCCCCCGCTCAGATCGAGCTTGCTGTACCACTTCCAGCCCCTGGCCCACGCCCCTATGTTATGCTGGTAGTCGGCTTCCTCGTAGTATATGCGGCCCAGCGCCCCGTCGCTGATCAAGGACTTGACTATATGGAACAGGGGATTCCATCTGAGCACAAAACCAACCACCGTCCGGACCCCAGAGGACCTCACCGAATCGCGGATCTTGGCCAGTTGGCCAAGCTCAAGGCTTGCCGGCTTCTCGATCAGCATGTGCTTGCCCGCCTCCGAAGCCTTGAGCACCTCCTCGAAGTGCAGATTGTTCGGCGTGGCTATGCACACTATGTCCACGTCCGGCCTCCTGAGCATCTGCTCGTAGGTCCTGCATACCTCGGCGGACAGCTTCATCTCCCGGACCTTCGCCTTTGCGCTCTTCAGGGAGCTGCTGCAGATGGCCACGACCTTGGAATCCGGGTTGGACTGAAAGGCCCTGATGTGCTCACTCGCAACCCAGCCTGCTCCGACAATTCCGACTCCGTACATTCGATCAACCTGCAGATCCGCTGGTCGCCCATTTCCTCTCTTAATGATTGTGTCTGGAAGGCTTCCTCGGGTGTCGGAATGGGCCTGCGATTAATGCAATCTGTGCCCCGGGGTCTCGGGCTTATTTAATAGACTTCTCCCCTCCTTGAGGGTCACGCAGGAAGGATCCACTTGGATTTCCACGCCACGGTGCTTGAGGTCGTGCTCATAGCCGGGGTAGGCGCATACATCGGATTCCTGATTGGCCTAAGGTCCGGCATACACCTGGCCGCAACCAGCGGATCCCACGCTAGACGGGCCAAGGCCCCCGCCAAGCACTCAAACAAAGCCAAATCCGGGGAACGCTCGACTGCCTCGGCCAGCTAGAGCCGCTTAGGGCACTGACATGCCGGGTAGGAAGTCACGGAAGTCTGCTTCATTCATCACCGTGCTGGCTACACCTTTGCCAAGCCTAAGTAGCCCTTTGGCAGGCAAGACTCCCTGCGTTCAACTGAGGTCACGGAACCCGCACCAGTCCCGCACGAAGTCGTAGAGGGCACAGGCCTCGAGTGCAACATCCCCCATCTTCACCCTCTCCCCGTTTGAGTGCGCCTGCTCAATCGAGCCTGCGCCGAAGACTATGGTGGGCATTCCGCCCACCTTGTTGAAAAGCCTGGCATCGCAGCTGGCTATCAGTCCGCGGATCCTTGTCTGGATGCCCACCCTTCTGCAGGACTCAGCCATTCCCAGCACCAGGGGATGGGCGACCGGTATCTGGTATGAGTCATTGTGCAGGGCCGGGAACTCGATGGTGGTGTGAGCCGCAAGCCACTCATCGCCGCCAGCCGCAAGGGAGAGAAGCTCCCTCTTGATGGTCCCAATGTCCTTGTTGGGCAGAAACCCCACCCCGCCCTCCATGACGGCTAGGCCGGGGACCGTCGACGGCCAGTCCCCAGCCGTCAGCCGCCCGACGTTGACCTGCACAGGTTGCTCGTATTCGGCGAACAGCGGCTGGCCCTTGCTCTCCTCGGCCAGTCTAGCCTCGTACCCGTACAGAAGGCGTATCAGCTCGACTGACTTGTCGATGGCGCTCACCCCGCTCGTCTTCCTAGCCATGTGAACCGGCTTCCCTTGCACCGTCGCCCTGAACCAGATCGCCCCGCGGTTGGCCGGGCAGACGGTCAGGTCCGTTGCCTCCAAGACAACGACTCCGTCGGCCGATTGACCTTGTCTGATCAGGGAAAGGGTACCGTTCCCGCCTATCTCCTCCTCCACGACTATCTGCGCAGCCGCGCGCGCACGGGGTTCGACCCCAAGCTCCTTCATCATTCGGAAGAGGAGGTACAGGGCGGCGATCTGGCCCTTGCAGTCCACCGCTCCCCTTCCGACGACGTAATCCCCGTCCGCGGTCGGGTCAAAAGCTGTGGCCCAGGACCCTGCCGGGACGACATCAACGTGCGTGTTCAGTATGATGCTTCGCCCCTTCCCACGGCCGCCGGCAAGGACCAAGATGTTCGGCCTTCCCGCATAGGAGACCGGCTGATCCGGATGGGAGTACTCGGGATCCCGGCGAAGGGCCTCCCTGATCGGAACCTGGCGAACCTTGCATCCGATCTTGCGGAAGGAATCACCAATGTAGCGCTGGGCCTCTGCCTCCCTCCCATGGACGCTTGGAACCCTGAGCAGATCAAGAAGGAAGTCCCTAGTTTCGTCCAAATGGGATGCTGCACACTGGCGTAACTCCGAGCTTGGGATGAGGGCCATGATTGTGTTCCGGCGCTTGACGTTTTTCTTGCTTTCGGCGTCCTGTCCTCCTGCTACTCCGATCGGCATCAGACCAGGGTCAGCAAAGGTCCCGACGGTCAGCGAAAGCCCTTTGTGCGGGTCGCGGCGACCTCCCGATACAGGCGCCTCTTGATCATGAGAGTCCATAGGACGGTCCCGGCAATCATGCTGACCGCAGTGACGGCCAGCCACTCGATCACATAGACCCAAAGGAGCGCTGCGTCCTTCAGCTTGAGGGCCCGCTGGCCGACTTTGATCAGGGCCTCCTCGCCCTGCGAGATGTACTCCTGTGACTGGGAGAACTCATGGATGAGGTAGGCCTCGTTGGCCTGTTTCTGCAGCGTGTTGGCAGCCTCCATGTCCCTCCAAAGCGGTCCGGTGTTTGCCTTGAACCTCTCAGCGAACTCGATCAACCCGATGCTTACGGCCTTCCTGTCGTTGAACTCGAGGAATCGCCTGCGCAGATCGTGGAGCATGAGGATGTCCTCGGCAAGGGGTTTCCCGAGGGAGTAGTAGATGATGTTGCAGAGGATGTCCACCCCGTAGGGGTTCTGGGTTGGAGGGTTGTAGAAGCCGTACCACCATTTCACCTCCATGTCATCCGCCGCAACCCAGAAGAGGGTCTGCTTGGTGCCGACCTTCCAAGAGACAAGCCAAGGCCAGCCGTCCGGGGGCGGGTTGGGGATGTTGGTGTCGTACAGCGTTCCCCATATGGTAGTGCCCTCCTTCGGGTAGAGCTGGCCCACCCACTGTCCCTGGAACTTCTCGATGCCCAGGGTCAGAAAGGCCGTCAGGACGGGCGGAAGGTCCGGATTCCTGCTTAACCGAACCTTGTAGACGTACTTGGAATCCATCTGCCTTGGGCCCGTGAGATCGACTGGGTAGTACTCCTCCATGGTGGATGCCAGGATCTCATTCACCATCGTGGTTTCGGAGCTCCATATGCCCGTCGCGTAGATGGGCATACCGCCTTCGCCGACTGACCACTTGATGTCCTCCACCTGCTTTGAGGTAAGCACCGGCATTGAGGTGTCCCAGTCGGTGAGCCAGGAATCGATGAAGATGTACTGGTCGTACTTGCTCACCAGCTCCTCCCTGTTCCTGGGAAGATAGATACGTATCCATCGCCTCATCTCCTCCACGCTCATGACCTTAACATCCTGCTTCGTCACAACTAGGATGTAGTCAATATCGGGCAGCGCCGAGAACCAAGTGTGGAGGGGGCAATCCTTGGGCCCGACCTGGCCCATGGCGATTATCGTTATCACGTCCTCGCTCAGCGCTGGCTGTGGGCCTATCAGGAGGGCGACTATGGCCAAGGTGGCAAAAAAGGCAACGGCTGTCCGCAACGCCACCTTCCTCGCCCGTCCAGCATAAATCTTTGCCCCCGTCTCATCCCTTGACCTAGGGCCGGATGCGAAAACACGAGGTATGCCGAAATCCTTTTTCAGCGCGGGGCAGTTGGCCTGCGTACATGGACAGACTGCCCACGACCAGGATCGGTGGCATCAAGGTCTCGAAGATCGTATGCGGGACAAACCCGTTCTTCGGGTTCTCCCACTTCACCAGGGCTCGTGACCTGTGGATGCGGGAGTACTTTACGGACGACAGGATCAAGCAGATCATGAGAAGGGCTTGCGAGCTGGGCGTGAACGCCGTGGTCAGTGGGGTTCAGGATCGGCTCCACGCCATCCTCGGCGATCTACGTCGGGAGGGGCTGGAAATGCACTGGGTATGCACCCCTGGCGGAAACAACGCAAAGGAGGTCGAGGAGGGTGTCCTGTGGTGCAAGGGGCACGACGTGGATATCTGCATGCCCCACCAGATGTACACCGACAACAACCTGCTGCCGGCCCAGAATGATCTGCTGGGCTACGATGGTATCGCAAGCAAGATCCGGTCTCTGGGCATGGTGCCGGGCCTGAGCACCCACAGGCCTGAGACGATCGTAACTGTGGACAAGGCAGGAAAGGACGTTGAGGGCTATATCCTGCCGCTAAACCCCCTCGGTTTCCTCTGCCCCTTTGAAGTTGAGTGGGTCCAGAGGATCGTCTGCAACACCCCCAAGCCCGTCATCATAATCAAAACCATGGCAGCCGGCCGAATAACGCCCGAGATCGGCCTGCCGTTCGCCCTGCGCGCAGTCAAGAACACAGACCCCCTGGCCCTGGGCTTCTCCAGCATTCTCGAGGTGGAGGAGGACCTGCAACTCGTCCGCTCCATACTGTCGGGCCGCGCAGAGGAGATGCCATTGACGACCTCAAGGAGCAAGGCCGTACTGGGGGGCTAGGCCACCCTATTCAGGCCGTTTGTCTGGATCCGAGCGAGCCGTTCCGACAAGGCCGTGGTTGCAGGACTACTCCTGTTTCTCGAACTCGTCCTTGCCCGCGCCGCAGACGGGACAGACCCAATCCTTGGGCAAGTCCTCAAAGGCAGTGCCGGGCTCAACGTCAGAGTCCGGGTCACCCTTCTCGGGGTCGTACACGTAGCCGCAGACCGTGCATATGTACTTGTCTGTCTTGCTCATCTTGCTGCACCAACTCTTCAGCTATGCTGCCGACCCACAGGGGCCGGCGCCTCAGGACCCTTGCCTACTCCCTCTTGCCAAGCTCGCGATCCAGCATCACCAGGCCGCTGCCGGAGGGTCCGATTCTCTCAAGCATCTGGACGATCTTGGACGCGTTGGCCTCCTCCTCGACCTGCTCGGTCACGAACCACTGCAGCATGATCGATGCGGCGTGATCGCCCTCGGCTACAGCCAGCTTCACCAGCTCGCCTATCTTTGCTGTGATGAACTGCTCGTGCTTGTGGGCCGCCTTGAATGCGGCAAGGGGCGATTCCCAATCCTTCTTGGGCTCCGGGAGGGCCTTGAGCTCCACCCTGCCCTGCCTGTCGGCAATGTGGTCCAGGATCTTCATTGCGTGGTTCTTCTCCTCCCGCGTCTGGACCCGCATCCAGTGGGCCATTCCATCCAGACCATTGTCGTGGAAGTAGGCCGACATGGACAGGTAAAGGTAGGCCGACTCCAGCTCGTTCTTTATCTGTTCGTTCAGCGCGTCCTGCATCTTCTTTCCGATCATTCCATTTCCTCCGTCATTCCTCTTTCCGTTGTCGCATCAAAGTTTCCTGTGGCAGAACCACCAGTCGTAGCACTTGTATGTCTTGACCCTCTGTTTGGCCTCCGACTCGCTCTTTGGCGGGGAAACAATCACCTCGTCGCCAATAAGCTCGTTGTTCGGCCAGTTGGCGGGCAGGGCCACCTTCTCGGCATCGGCTGTCTGCAGGCCTTTGACCAGCCTCAGGATCTCATCGATATTCCTGCCCACGTTCATGGGGTAGTACAGCATGGCCCTGGCAATTCCCTCCGGGTCCACGACGAAGACGGTCCTCACGGTCTGGGTGCCGCCAGCCTCTGAATGGAGCATGCCAAACATGGACGCTATCTTGCCTGTGTTGTCAGCGACGACCGGGAACGGGATCTCAACGCCCAGCTTCTCCCTTATCCACTCGGTCCACTTCATGTGGGAGAAGACCTGATCTATGGACAGTCCGATGAGTTGGGTCCCCAGCTCCTGGAACTTGCCCCACCTCTTGGCGAACGCGACGAACTCGGTCGTACACACCGGGGTGAAGTCGGCGGGGTGACTGAAGAGAACCACCCACTTCCCCTGAAAATCCTGGGGGAAGTGAACCTCTCCCTTTGTCGTCTGCGCAACGAACTCGGGGACCTTGTCTCCGATCAAGACGGGTCTGGATGCATCACACAAATATGATCACCGTGTGGGCTCCGACCTTCGTTTGTCTTTTTAAACTTTCCAAATGAGGGCGCCAGTGCACCTTTGGGGAAAACCAACTGAGGATGGGTCAGACCCCGCCGGTCTTCTGACAGACATGTCCGGCTGGGAGGTCTCGGCTACCTGCTGTAGGTCTGCACCAACTTCCCGCTGGGGGAGAGGACATCCACCGTCAGGGGCATCCGTCCGACGGCGTGGGTCGAACAGGACAGGCAGGGGTCGTAGCAACGGATCGCCGCTTCGAACTTGTTAAGGACCCCCTCCGAGAGCTGACCCCCGTCGATGTACTGCCTGGCCACTTCCATCACCGACCTGTTCATGGCGAGGTTGTTGTGCCCCGTGGCAACGATCAGGTTAACCCGGGTGATGACCCCCCTTTCGTTGGTGTGATAGTGATGGATCAGGGTGCCCCTCGGAGCCTCGGTGACGCCGATTCCCTCAGTGTTGCGGGGCTGGGATGATCGGACGATGTCGGTACTGCATATGGATGGGTCCTCCAGGATCTGCTGGGCCTTCTCCATGAAGTGCACAAGCTCGATCATCCTGGCCCAGTGGTAGAACATCGTTGAGTGGACTGGGCGATTGCCTCCGGCCGCCTTGAACTCCTTTGCAGCTCCCTTGGCAAGAGGAGTGTCAATGCCGTCGCAGACATTCAACCGACCCAGCGGGCCGACCCGGTACATGCCATCGGGAAAGGCCTGCTTGGAGTAGTACGGGAATTTGAGATACGACCAACCCTCGACGCCCTCATTGATGATGGAGGCATACTGCTCCGAAGGAACTTCCTCCAAGATCTTGCCGTCTGCCGATTTTAGCCGCAGCCTGCCGTCGTAGACCTCAAGATTGCCCCCGTCGCCGACCAAGCCCATGTACATTGAACGGAACTTGGAGAAGCCTTCAACCTCCCGCCCCCCTTTCTCGATGTAGTTCCTCGCCAGCTCCAGGCCGGTGACCGCCGCCTTGAGCTGTTGCTTTGCCTCAGCCACAAGGAAGTCACGGTCCTTTGCAGACAGGGACCCGCTCACCCCTCCCGGGATCGGGTAGTCGATATGGATCCTAGCCCCGCTCAACCTCTCGAATATCGTCTGGCCGAACCTCCTGAGCCCTATCCCCATCTTGGCAAGCTCGGGGCGCTCATCGATGATGCGGAAGACGTTCCTATCCTTAGGGTCGGCGTCCATGCCGAGCAGAAGGTCGGGGCTGGCTAGGTAGAAGAAGTGCAGTGCATGGGACTGTATCAGCTCGCCCGCCTGCAGCAGTTCCCTTAGTTTCCTTGCGGTATCCGGTATCTCCACCCCAAGGATCGCATCGCAGGCCTTGGCGGATGCCAGGCCGTGGCTTATGCTGCAGATGCCGCAGATCCTGGGCATTATCGAGGGCATCTCCCAGAAGAGGCGCCCCTCGCAGAACTTCTCGAATCCCCTGAACTGGGTCACGTGGAATCGGGCGTTTGAGACCTTCCCCTTCTCGTCTAGCTGGATCGTTATCTTGCCGTGGCCCTCCACCCTCGTGACCGGATCTATGACGATCTCCCTTGCTGTCACTTGGCATCGCTCCTGACCTTGATTCTGGAATCGAAGTGCAGTAGCTCCCGCGGCAGCCTCGGATCCTTTCCTTCCAGCAGACTTGTGACCACGTGCAGGATTGACTCCGGGTGTGGGGGACAACCGGGTATGCTGTAATCCACCTGCACATGGGCGCTCAGGGGCGTCGCCTGCTCGAGAAGCCTGGGGACGTGAAGGTCCGTGGGGACGGCCCCATCCTTGGTGGTCTCTGTCTCGACGTACCCCCTTCTCAGGACATCCTCGGGGTCGAAAAGGTTCCTGAACGAGGTCATCCCTCCGAACACGGCGCAGTCCCCCAGAGCTACGAGGATCTTGCAGTTGGCCCTCAACGACTTCAGCGTCTCGAGGTTGTCGGTGTCCGAGACGGTGCCTTCGACTATGGCTACGTCGCAGGGCTTGAACTCCTTGGAGTCGACGATGGGACTTCTCACGAACTCCACCTTGCCGGCCAGATCCACCAGGGCCTCGTCGATGTTCAGGAAAGACATGTGGCACCCCGAACACCCGGACAGCCAAGCGGTGGCGATCTTGACCTTGTTCATGCCATCCCTCCCTTGCGCTTCCGAGGCTCAGGCCCTCCCAAGCTTCGTTCCAGCCCGCGTATTGCCTCCTCGTCCGACACGACCCCCTCAGGTGCAGCCAGAACCGGGCTAACCTGCCTTACAGTACCGTCGATGTCGGTCATCGAACCGGATCTCGCGGCCCAGGTCGGCGAGGGAATTACCACGTCGGCCTTCCCGCTCAGATCGGACTCAAAGGATGCCTGGACGATGATTGCATCAAGTCCCCCAAGGGTGGCCGCATCAACAGCCGCCGGTTCTTCGTCGGAAAGCAGGGCGTAGGCTGCCCTGATGCCGAGCTTCCGAAGGTCGGTCGGCATGCTTCTGGCGGTGGGACCCAGAACGCCAAGGGCGCCCCGGATGTTCCCGCCTGACCCAAGGAAGATGACGCGTACTGATCCTCCCTCGGCTTTGCCCAAGGTGGCTGCGAGCAGGGCAACGGATCTGACCAGAGCTGGATCGGGGTCGATGCCCCCGCCCGCGATCGTCACCACCTTCTTTGCCCCGCGAACAAGGGACACGAAGGCAGCCAGATCTGCAGGGCGGATGCCTGAACTCCTTCCCATCGCGTTGTCAATAGCGATCTGGTCTCCCTTGGCAAGGGCGTTGGTCACGTTGATCAGGGTTTGCACAGCAGGCGCGAGCGTCCCCTTTGTGCTGCTGATCACCAGACTGGCGCGAGCCGATAGTGCGTTCTCCGCACCCCCGACGCTCACGAAATGCGCCCCTCGGTTCAGTGCCCTTCTGATGTTGGATGCGATGATGGGATGCGGCTCGGCTGCCCCGAGCCCGATCGCCACGATCAAGTCAGCATCCAGTAGGTCGCTTGTCTTGCAGTCTGAGAACCGCCCTAGGCCTTCTTTGTCAAGGGCTCTTGCGATCCCCTCGCTCAGCACTCCGATCTCGGGCTCCCATATGAAGACGTTCTTTGTCTGCAGCGCCTTCTCCACGAAATCCTTGAACGCCTTGATCGCCTCGTTCGTACACCGCGGGGAAATGATGCCCGCCACACCATCCTTCCCGTGCTTGCGCTGGATTGTGCGCAGCAGGTTAGATGCTGCCTCCAAGGCGCTGGGTAGATCCGTCTGGGTCTGGCTCTTTCCTTTCAGGATCCGGGGCCCGGCTATCCTCTCATGGTTACGAGCCAGCAGGTCGAACCTGCCCACCTTGCAGAGCTGTCCCCCGAACCTGCCCTTCAGGCCTCCGCCCGCGATGAGGACGACGTTGTTATCCCGCACATACACGGTGAGGTCACAGCCCATGGGGCATTCACAACAGCTGGTCCTCAGGACCTTGCACTGCGCCTTCCTCCCCTTGTAGCTGCTCAGCTTGCCGAAGATGGCGCCCGTGGGGCATACCTCGGCACACGCCCCGCACTGGACGCAGTTCGACTCGCCAAGGGGAAACAGATCCGGCTCGTTGATGACCGTGTTAGATCCCCGCTTTGTGAAATCAAGCGTGTTGTTGCCCACGATCTCGCTGCAAACCCGGACGCACCTGCCGCAGAGGATGCACCTGTTGTTGTCTATGGCCAGGGCCTCCGCGCTGGCATCGAGGGCAAGCGGGGGAAACATGGCGGGGAAGCTCATGTGGTCTATGCCGAACTCGTAGCAGAGCGACTGCAGCTCGCAATCCCCGCTCTTCTCGCAGAAGAAGCAGAAGTGGTTGCGTTCGCTGAGCAGGAGCTCCAAGGCCATGCGGCGGTAGGCTGCCAGCTGCTTGGTGTTGGTGACGACCTTCATGCCCTCGGCGGCGGGGGTCATGCACGCGGGCACCGGCCTCTTCTGGCCCTCCACATCCACCAGGCATAGCCGGCAGCCCCCGCTGCCCGAAAGGCCATCGATGTTGCAGAGCGTGGGGACGTATACATCGTTGGCTCTGCAGATGTCCAGGATGGTGCTCCCCTTGCCACCCTTTACCGCCCTGCCGTCGATGCTGAGATTGAGTTCGTCCATGGGCATCCCTCAGGATTCAAGATCGCATCTGAGGCACCTCGCCGCC
>Ga0172366_10000986_pt1 | contig 21770 bp, 22 predicted proteins | sample LakKivSesite69cm_FD_114533 | JGI IMG/M metagenome (GOLD analysis project Ga0172366, IMG submission 114533) | Sediment microbial communities from Lake Kivu, Rwanda - Sediment site 69cm | ecosystem: Environmental > Aquatic > Freshwater > Lake > Sediment | place: Rwanda: Western Province, Lake...
CACGGCCATGCCTAGGAGGAGGATGGCGGCTGGCTCCGGCACGGCCAACGACCACTGCCTGAGCCCGTCGAAGAGGCAGGGTTCCGACAGCATTATTTACGGAAAACGGAGGTGGCCGGGCCAGGGATGCGCAGTCCTAGTACCCACGGACAACGACTGTCTCATCACACTCTTTCTGCACGAGGCCGGCAACAAGTGATTCGTCAAGCCGGGCATTCACCGAATCCTTGAGCAAGTATGCACGATGGCGAAGCAAGCAGTGTGGCAACTTGAGGGGATTGTCCCAGCGGGATCGCTGGACTACTCTGAGGGCAGCGCAGATAGGAGGATCAGTGTATCAGACCCAGATCTAGCTGTACTTGCTTGCCAGCCTGATGTCCTCTTCGATGACCGTTTTCCTTCCCGCATGCTTGGCCAGGAGGACGGCCCTCTGGGCGATCTTGGTTCCCTCGTCCTCCATCAGCTCGGCCAGCGCCCTAATGCCATCGGCCCCCACCCGGTCGATGTTGGCATTGTCCTTTATGACCCGCTTCACCGCCGCAAGCGGCAGTATCGCCAAAATCCCTCACCTCAAGACTCAAATGCCGGTTCAAGGCATCCTAGACGGCCAGTTCATCAATGAAAGACGCGTCCCTGCGATTTTCGCCGCTTTCCCTGCTTAAATATGTTAGATTTCCCGCCAAGGGCCCAGTTCGGCCTTTTCCGGGCGTGGGGAATCCTGTCCTGTCGCCAATATCATTGAAGCGGTTGGGCTGCCCGGGAGGATCGGAACCCGAAGCGGCTGGCCCATCTGCCTCTTGAAAAAGTTAAGAAGACCAAGCGGAAGCTGGAACCGTGAAGGCCAGAGCCCCGGTAGATCTCCTCATCGCTGGTGCACGCCTGGCAACGCCAAGGGGGGTGGTGAGGGCCAGCCTCTCCATCGATCGCGGTAGGATAGTCAAAGTCGGCAAGCCCGGTGCGATGCCACGGGCATCCGAAACCATCAACCTTCCTTCATCTTCGCTGGTCCTTCCCGCCCCTGTGGACGTTCACGCGCATCTGAGGGATCTTGAGCTGAGCCACAAGGGGGACTTTGCCTCGGAGACCCAGGCCGCAGCCGTCGGAGGCATCTCCTTCGTGGTCGACATGCCGAACTCAAGGCCGCCAACGTTGACCGCCTCTGCCTTCGACGCGAAGAAGCAGAGAATGCCGGGTCGAATAGCTGTCGATTTAGGGCTTAACCTTGGAGTCCAGGGGAACGATGAAGAGCTGGAGAAGGTGAAGGACAACATCGCCTACGGCGAGATTTTCGTCGGCCCTTCAACGGAGGGGACGCTTGTCGGGTATGGGGAGTTGGAGGCGGCCCTCAAGATCATAGCCCGAACCGGCAAGGTCGTCTGTATTCATGCGGAGGACCCCGCCCTATTCCGGGACCAGTCTGCGGGGAAATACGACCATGGCTCTGCGAGGCCCGCGGAGGCCGAGGAAGAGGCGGTCTCCAGAGTTCTTCGCCTGAACGAAGGGATCGGGGCAAGGTTGCACTTCTGTCACGTGTCCACGCGGAGGAGCCTGCGGGACATAGCCGCGTACAAGTCGAGGAAGATGTCAGTCACCTGCGAAGTGACCCCTCATCATCTCATCCTTTCCAGCCAAACGTATGAGGACCTCGGGACCCCAGCGAAGATGAATCCCCCGCTGAGGGAACCTGGGGATGTTGAGGGCGTGTTGGAGGGGGTGAGGTCGGGCGTGGTGGATGTGATAGCTTCGGATCATGCTCCCCACGCGCTTGAGGAGAAATCCTTGGGCGAGCCCGATGCCCCGGCCGGCGTCCCAGGGTTCGAAACGCTGGTGCCAGCCGTTCTCACCCACTTCGAAAGAAGCGGCCTATCACCCTCCACCTTCGTTCGTCTGACCAGCCTGGCCCCGGCATATGTCTTCAACGTCCCGGGCAAGGGCTTCGGCATAGGGCGGGACGCGGATCTGGTCGTCGTGGACAGGAAGAGGAGCAAAGTCGATCCCGACAGCTTCCTCTCCAAGGCCAAGTACTCGCCCTTCGCGGGGATGAGCCTCAGGTTCTGGCCGAGGATGACGATCCTACGCGGGATTGTCATCGCAGACGGTGGGGAGGTAGTGATAAAAGACCGCGGGCGTTTCCTCTCCCCAGCTGGTGAGTACGATGGATGATGATATCGAGGCAATACGCGACAGGAAGAAGCGAGAGATGCTTGAGCGCCTGTCCGGCAAAGCCAAGGGCGATCCGACGCCCTCTGCCTCGGATGAGGTTCTGGAGCTGGACGACGCCTCCATTGGGGCTGCCGTCAGGTCCTATCCATTGCTTGTGGTGGACTGCTGGGCGGCATGGTGCGGCCCGTGCAGGATGATGGCCCCGGTCATAGAGCAGCTAGCCAAGAAGTACGAAGGGAAGGTGGCCTTCGGCAAGCTAAACGTGGACCAAAACTCGGACACGGCCGCGCGGTACCAGATCATGAGCATTCCGGCCTTCCTCGTGTTCAAGCAGGGCAAGCATGTCGACACGATAGTTGGCGCGATGCCGGCCCAGCAGTTCGAACAGAAGCTGACAAGGCACATCTAGGGAATCGGCTCCCTTCGGCCGCACACGTCCCGCTTGAAGAGACCGAACTCGGTCTGCTTTAGTTCCTTCCAGAAGAAGACGGGACCGTCCTTGCACACAGTCAGGCTGCCGAGGGCGCAGCTGCCGCACAGGCCGATGCCGCATTTGAAGTACCTTTCGACCAGAAGCTGGCACTCAACCCCGGCCGCCTCGGCCATCCTGCCCGCGGCCGCCATCATCGCCTCAGGCCCACAGGTGAACATACAATCGAATCTGGCAAGAGGCGGGAGATTGTCCGTAACATTTCCGCCGAGCCCAAGGCTGGCATCGACCGTACAGGCCTGGGTCACGCCGAAGCGCTTGAACTCGTCAACGTAGATGGCATCGCTAGCAGTGTTGAAGCCGAGCAATATCGTTGGACGGTCCTTGCTGAGGGCCAGGTTTGAGGCCAGATACAGCAGGGGCGACGCGCCAATGCCGCCCCCTACTAGGATGGGCTTTCGAAAACCAAGGTCGAAGGGGCGTCCGTAGGGTCCCCTTATGCCCAGCATCTCACCGGGCTTGCAGCGAGCGAGTGCCTCGGTGAAGGGACCGACCTTCTTGACGGTTATGATCAGCTCCTCGTCCGAGATCCTCGTCACGGCCATGGGCTTCTCGTCTGACCCGTTCCACACCATGATGAACTGGCCCGGCCGGGGCATCTGTTCAAGGGCATTCTCGACCCTGAGACAGGCTATGTTCCGGGCGATCTCCCTGGCCTCGATGACCCGGGCTGGCCTCGGCCTCTCCATCTAGGCACCCCCGTGGGCCGATCCTACGATGTCCCCGTGGGAGAGGCCATGGTCCTGCAGGAAACGCTCTATGCCAGCTGATACCTCCCTGAATGCCCCAAGCCCTCGGTTGTAGACCGCGGTTCCTATCTGAATCCACGTGGCTCCCGCCTCCATGAGTTCCACCGCGTCCTCGGGCTTGGAGACGCCGCCGACGCCGATGATCGGGATGTCCACCGCTTCGTAGATATCATAGATGCACCTCACGGCGATGGGCTTGATGCACGCGCCCGTTAGGCCCCCTCTCAGGTTCGAAAGGATTGGCCTCTTGCTTTCGATCTCGATTGCCATACCCGGCCCGATGCTGTTTATCGCGCAGATCGCGTCAGCACCGGCGGCCTCCGCCTGCGTTGCGATCTCCTCTATCCGAGGGACGTTCGGGCTGAGCTTCGCTATGACCGGCTTGTTTGTCCCATCCTTGCAGGACTCAACGATCCTCCTGACTAGGCGGGGATCTGCGCCGACAGCAAGTCCATAGTGCTTCGAATGCGGGCAGGACAGATTCAGCTCAAAGCCGTCCACCGCGGGCTCAAGGGCTCTGAGGGCGGTGCAGAACTCGCGGGAGTTGGCCCCATAGATCGACGCAACAAGCGGCACCTGGAAGGGCTCCTTCGATATCCCGTCCCGGAGGTCTTCAAGGAAGCATTCAACGCCCGGGTTGGCAAGGCCAACTGCGTTCAGGAAGCCTGACTCGACCTCAACGAGTATGGGGCCACGGTACCCCGGGTTGGGCTTGGTCCCCAGCGATTTCGTCACCAGGGCCCCGGCGCCCTCTTTCTCCACCCTCTTCAAGGATCCGTAGGTCTCGCCCAGGATTCCCGCAGCGAGCATCACCGGATTCCTGACCTTCATCCCTGCAACCGATTGCCAGCGAACCAAGAGGTCCACCCTAGCCCTTCTTCCTCCAGCTGAACGCCAACGCCCCGACGAGGAGAGTCAGGCCCCCGTACGCCCCAACTGAGACCAGGTTGCCAAGGGCTTCACCAAGCGTCGAGTCCTTGATCATCCCGGCCTTGAGCAGGTCCGCGACGTAGGTGATCGGTACGTATCTGGACGCCTGCCTCACCACGGATGGGCTGAGTTCGAATGGGTAGAAGATCCCCGAGATCATAAGCATGATGAAGCATAGCCCAAACGAGGCCGTCAGGGCCTCCAGCTCGGTCTTGCTGACCGCGGAGATGAGCAATCCAAGCCCCACGAATCCCACGGATGCATAGAGCCCGAAGAGGAAGGTCTTCGGCAGGTTGATGATGTAGATATCGAAGAGCAGCACCGCGCAGGCAGTCAGGATGATGATCTGCACGGCCGCGATCCCAAGGCAGACGATGCATTTCCCTCCCACGTAGGTCCATCTGCCAACATTGCAGACGAAGATCCTGCGCAGTATGCCCTTCTCCCTGTCCCTGACAACGCTAAGCACCGTGTAGACGAGAACCGAGAAGAGTATCCCGAAGGCAAAGATGCCCGGGGAGATGTAGTCAACGTACCTCTTCGTCTCGCCGAAGTAGAGGGGCATCTCAGTGAGGTAGAGCGGAGAGGTCAGGAACGCCTTCTCCATCCCGCCAACCTTCTCCACGAGCCCCCTGCCCTCGGTGACGAGCTGGGTGAGGTTGACCGACTCGAGCTGCGTTCGAATCCCCGCCACGCGCCGGCTTAGATTCGCTATCTCCGACTCCCGCTCGATCACGACGTCCATCAGGCCTGAGGCACTGCCCAGGACCATCTCGGCAGTAGCGCTGATCTCCTCCTGGGTTCTGTTGGGGTCCTCGCTGGAAAGCGTCTCGATCAGCCTGTCCCTCAGAAGTGGCAGGGCCATCTTGATGGTCATGGCCTGCGTGGAGTCTATCCGAGAGAGGTTCCCCGTGAAGCCGGAAAGATCCTTGGCGATCTCCGAGGGAAGCGCACCGGGGTCGCCCAAGTGTGGATACGCATACCTGAGGAAGTGGTAGCAAGCGTCAAGGAGAGGCTTTGAAACGGAAAGGCCCCTCAATGTGCCTACCACCGCTGATTGGTCTATCATCGAGATGAGGACCTTCTCGTTCCACGTGCCGTTCAGCATGATCTCCTGAAAGGCGGCCTCGGTCGCGCCGACCATCGACCGGATCGCTTCATCGTCCACGGATTCGATCCTTGCCAACAGGTCCAGGGCATCCTCGATGTCTTCCCCGGATTGGCCGCGCTCCAGCATGCCCTCCACGCCTGCAAGGGCCTCGACGAGCCCAGGGACAACCTCTTCCTTGACGATCTTCACATACTCCCAGGCCAGTTCGTCGACCACATCCTCCTTGGCCTGCAGCATCGTCACCTCTATCGCCGCCGTCAGGAGGGGCCTGGTCTCGTCCGCGTGGATCCGGATCCAGCTCCTCTTGAACTCGCTCATCTTCTCAGTTATCCAAGGGTCGACCTCTATTATCGAGTCGATCTTCTCGGCGACGAGGTCCTCTCTGGCATCCTCAACCGTTTCGTAGACGATGGCTATCGCGTTTTGCTGCTCGATCCCATCCACGATCATCTGGGCATAGGTCGAGTTGCGATCCTTCACCACCCCGATCGCTAGCTCTTTCTTCTCGAACTGCTGGTAGCCCAGGCTGAAGGTGATGCCAACGACGATGACCACGATCACCGGGAGGGCTATCGTCAGCACTATGGTCCGCCTCTCTCGGGCCATCTTCCTTGTATCGGTCAATGCGATCCAGAGGGGCTTCCAGCTAGCTGACAATCTTTTTGCCCTCCTTGTCCTGGGTGAGGACGTCGAAAACCTCATCGGGCGGGGCCTCGAAGGAGATCGAGTATGCCTCGACTCCATTCGCCTCGAGAAGGCTGGCAACGGCGAAGGCGTCGGAGCGTGATTGGACCAGGACCTGCACTCCGCCCACCGTGGAAATGATCTTCCTCGGAGACACCAGATGAGCCAGCCTGCCCTCTTCGGCCTTGGGAACCCCCTTGATCAGGAGCTTTGCCTGGGTGGCAGAGCTGATCTCCCCCCACGTTCCCTGGGATACAACCCTTCCCCGATGCAGGACCGCCAGACGGTCGCACAGTCGGCTTGCGTCCGAGAGGTCGTGTGTGGTCAGAAGGCAGGTTATTCCCCTCTGGCGGTTCATCTCCAGGATCATCTTCTCGACCTCCCTTTTCGTTCTAGGGTCGAAGCCCGCCGTGACTTCGTCGACCATGATCAGCTGCGGCGAATGGACCATCGAGCATGCGAAATGAACCTTCTTCTTCATCCCAACGGAATACGTCTCGACCGGATCGTCCTTGCGCTCGAGCAGCCCCATTAACCGGATTAGACCGTCGACCCGTTCCCCCAGAATATCGGACGGGACATCCAGAAGTCTTCCGAAGTACCTCAAGTTCTCCTCGGCGGTCAGCCTTTCCTCCACGCTCGTTTCCTGTGATATGACGCCGATGATCCTACGGAGCGTGGCCGCCTGGTGTATTGGATCCAAGCCCAGCACCCTGATCGTCCCGGAGGAGGGTTTCACAATTCCGGACAGCACGTCGATGAGTGTGGACTTGCCCGCCCCGTTGGTGCCGACGATCCCGAAGATTTCGCCCTTCTTGATCTCGAGGTTGATATTGCTCAGGGCTTGGACCTTGCCGAAATTGACGGTGAGATTGACGACGCTTGCTGCTGCTTCGGATCCTTGAGCTTCCGCCATCCGGATGCTTCTGTGGAATGCCAGTTGATTAATAGGTTTTGGGAGTGTGACGATGGGACACGGGGGCCAGTGCCTGGCGTTTCGCCGATGCTTCCCACGCAACACAGTTTAAAGGGGCCGGAGTCGAATCCGAAGTGACCGTTATGGTTCGCGCAGTCATCATCAAGTGCGGCAACATCGCGACGTCCACGATGGTCGACCTCCTTCTTGACGAGACGGCCGCGAGGGATGATCTTGAGATTACCGTCATCGGGTCAGGGCCCAAGATGACGCCCCGAGACACGGAGCGCATAGCCATGCTCGTACCGTCCCTGGAGCCCCAGATGGTGGTCGTCTGCGGCCCCAACGTGGGTTCGCCCGGGATGGTCAGCCTCCGCAAGGCACTCGCTGGCCTTGACGTTCCCAGGATCATCATAAGCGACGGCCCGAGCAAGAAGGTCAAGCAGGAGCTTGAGAAAGAGGGATTCGGGTATCTGATAATGGACGCGGATCCCCTGATAGGGGCCAGGCGGGAGTTCCTGGATCCCACGGAGATGGCGATCTTCAATGCAGATGTCATCAAGGTCCTGGCCGTGGCCGGCAGCTTCAGGGCCGTCCAGGAGGAGCTGGACAAGACGATAGAGGGCGTCAAGAAGGGCGAGGTCTACCTCCCAAGGGCTGAGGTATCCGATTCGTACTCCCTCCCCAAGGCGGGCTTCTCCAACCCCTACGCCCGGTCCAAGGCCGCCGTTGCCTTGAGGCTGTTGGAGGCCGCTGCCCAGATGAACTACCGAGCATGCTTCGTGGAGAAGGAGTTGAAGAAGTACGTCCGTCTCGCGGCCTCCGCCCATGAGGCCGTGCGAACCGCGGCGAGGATGGCCGACGAGGCCCGGGAACTGGAGAAGGGGTCTGACGCCGTCTTGAGGACCCCGCATTCGAGATCCGGTAAGATTCTAAAGAAGAGGCTCTTGCTAGCAAAGCCCAAAGAGGGCGCGCCATGAACCCGCAGATCGTGGAGGACACATTCGCCGAAGCCTTCCGCTCGTACTTCTGCCGCATGATCATCACTGCCGCAACCCCTGAGTTGGCGGTCGCAGCCGCCTCCTCCTCGACAGGCTTTGCCACCTCAGCCCTGGGAGGCGGAGCCGAGGCTGGCATTGAGGCGGACGTGCTCGAGAAGGATACCCCGGACGGACGACCCGGAGTTGTAGTCCAGTACCACGTATGGAAGAAAGACCCCAAGAAGCTCTACGAGGTCCTTCTTAACAGGGTCGGCCACTGCGTCCTCACGGCACCCACCGCTGCCGCCTTCGATGCAACGCCCAAGCCGCTTGCCAAGATAGACCTGGGGGCGAAGCTTCGATTCTTCGGGGACGGCTACGAGAGACAGGGAAAGATCAAGGATAGGGATGTCGTGATCATACCGATCATGGGGGGCGAGTTCGTTGTGGAGAAGGAGGTCGGGATGTCCAAAGGCATCTCGGGGGGCAACCTGTGGCTGATGGGCTCCTCGCCTGCCGCGGCGATCAACGCGGCCAAGGCGGCGGTCAAGGCGGTGCACGGAGCCGGGAAGGTCATAACCCCGTTTCCGGCGGGGATATGCAGCTCCGGCTCCAAGATCGGGGCAAGGAAGTACAAATTCCTGGCCAACTCGACCAACGATCCGTACTGCCCGACCCTCAAGGGGCAGCTCCCAGGGTCGAAGGTTCCGGACGGGGTGAACTCGATAATGGAGATCGTGATAAACGGGACCAGCTTGGCATCCGTCCGGAAAGCGATGGGAGCTGGCATCAGGGCTGCCGAGACTGTGGAGGGGATCGTCAGGATCTCGGCGGGCAACTTCGGTGGGAAGCTGGGCAAGTTCCAGATCCGCCTCAGGGACGTATGAGGGGGGTCTTTGCTGCCGGGACTCCGGATAGACGCCAGACGATGTCATGGATGTTGCTCGTGCATAGTTGCCTGTCCGGTCACCGAAGAGATCTGGCCGGGGGCAAGCTTCGGCAACGACCCGTACCACCCCGATCTCATAATCCTGGTCCGGAACGGGGTCGCCAAGGTCAACAACCTTCAGAAGTGTACCTTCTGCGGGGAATGCGCGGCTGCCTGCCCCGGGCTCGCCATCACAATCGAGAAGTAGTGAGGCTTCGACTTGGACCTGACGCTCATAACTGGCAGGACGATCAACCAGGGACGGGGCACGATGACGGACAGGCTCGGGGGTTTCCACCAGAGGAACTCCGCTGTGATCCAGATGAACGGTGACGATCTCAGGGAGCTCGGACTAGACACGCGATCTCTGGTGCGGGTCACGAGCGCCTTCGGCCAGGTTGTCCTGAAGGCGGAAGAGGCCGAGGAGGAGCTTCCGAGGGGGCTGGCCTACATTCCGTATGGGCCCTGGGCCAGCACGCTAGTCGGCAGCGACACGGGAGGAACGGGGATGCCATCCTTCAAGGGGATGAAGGTGAGGGTCCAGAGGGAGGCCGCGGCGGATATCAGACCCGCGACGGCGCTGGGAGGCCGAGCTGATGGCTAGCATGGTCCCGGATGTCACCTGCCCATTCTGTGGCTGCCTGTGCGACGACGTAAGGGTCGTGCTCGAGGGGGGCAAGGTGAAGGAGATATACAACGGTTGCGCCCTTTCCCAGAGCAGGTTTGCCGAGGTCAGGCGAACCGAGAACAGGAACCTCCAGCCGCTGGTCAGGAAAGGGGATACCAAGGTCCCCGTCAGCTACGACGAGGCTTTGAACAGGGCCGTCGAGATCCTGGCAGATGCCGACCATGCCCTCCTGTATGGCTGGGCCAGCACCTCGTGCGAGGCCCAGATCGCGGGCATCGAGCTGGCCGAACTGCTTGGCGCCTCGATCGACGATACATCCTCCGTGTGCCATGGGCCCAGCACCATAGGGATACAGGATGTGGGCTACGTCACGGCCACGCTGGGAGCGGTCAAGAACCGTGCCGATGTGGTGATGTACTGGGGCTGTAACCCGTTCCATGCCCACCCGAGGCACATCAGCCGCTACACGGTCTTCCCGAGGGGCTACTTCAGAAAAGGCAGGGAGGACCGGAAGCTGGTAGTGGTGGATCCCCGGAGGACCAGCAGTTCCAGGATCGCGGACCTCTACGTCCAGCCGGAGGTTGGCCACGATTACGAGATCCTGAATGCCTTGAGGGCCATGCTGCGGGGCGCCAAGGTCGCTGGCCCGACGGTCGGCGGCGTTTCAATCGAGACGCTTCAGCAAATGGTTGAAATGATGAAACGTGCCGAATTCGGAGCGCTCTACTTCGGCCTGGGCCTGAGCATGAGCCGGGGCAAGCACAGGAACGTGGAGGCCGCCCTGCAGCTCGTGCGAGATCTCAACGCCCAGGCAAAGTGGGTGATAGGCGCAATGAGGGGTCACTACAACGTCGCGGGTTTCAACGAGGTCTGCGCCTGGGAGACCGGATTCCCGTTCTCCGTCGACTTCACGCGTGGCTATCCTAGGTACAATCCGGGCGAGACCTCGGCCGTCGATCTGATCTCAAATGGTGAGATCGACGCGATTCTGACCATAGCGTCCGATCCCGTTTCGAACCTCCCGGCTGAGGTTGCCGGGAAGATACGCACGATGCCCGCGATCGCGGTCGACCCGTTCAAGACGCTCACGACTGAGGCGGCTGACGTCGTCATGCCCTCGGCGGTAACCGGGATAGAGGGCCCTGGCACGGCGTACAGGATGGACGGAGTCCCCATCGAGCTGAGACGGATATGCGAACCTCCGCAAGGACTCCTCAGGGATGACGAGATCGTTCAAGGGATGCTTCAGAGACTGAAGGGGATGGGGAGCCGATGAAGGCCGAGCTGGTGCTTGCCAATGGGACCGTCTACGATCCGGCCAACGGGATCGCGGGGGAGCGGATGGACATCTGCATCCGGGAAGGGAAGATCGTGGAGCGGGTCTCCGAGGGGGCCCAGAGGCTGGACCTTGCGGGCAAGGTCGTAATGCCCGGCGGGGTCGACGTACACACGCATGTGACGGGTTCGAAGGTGAACGCCGGCAGGATCATGAGGCCGGAGGACGTGAGAAGCAACGTCTCGCCCCGCACGCCCCTCACGCGGTCCGCAAGCGGATTTACGGTGCCGAACGTCTACCAGATCGGCTACACCTACGCTAGGATGGGTTATACGACCCTCGTGGAGGCTGCCGTGCCGCCCCTGAAAGCGAGGCACACCCACGAGGAGCTGTCCGCAATCCCCATCCTTGACAAGGCTTCGCTAGTCTTGATGGGCAACAACTGGCTGATCATGAAGTACCTGTCGGAGGGCAGGGACGATCTGCTCAGGGAGTACGTCGCCTGGCTGCTGGAGGCAGCAAAGGGATACGGCATCAAGATAGTCAACCCGGGCGGGACTGAGGCGTGGGGATGGGGAAGGAATGTCGAGGGAGTCCGGGACAAGGTGCCCCACTTCGGCATAACTCCCGCTGAGATAATCAAGGGCCTGCTCCAGGCAAACGAGGGTTTGAACCTGCCCACTTCGGTTCATCTGCATGCCAACCGCCTCGGCAAGCCCGGCAACTACTCGACCACCCTTGAGACTATGGAACTTGTACGGAATGCCACGACCAGGATGCCAAGGGGTCAGGTCCTGCACGTGGTCCATCTGCAGTTCCACAGCTACGGCGGCGACGGCTGGCGCAACTTCCGCTCCGAGGCCGACAAGGTGGCTGCGGCGGTCAACTCCTCATCGAACATCACCGTGGATGCGGGCGCAGTCGTCTTCGGCTGGTCTACCACCATGACGGCCGATGGACCATTCGAGCATGACCTGCAAAGGCTCACGCACCTGAAGTGGACGAATGCCGACGTCGAGGCCGAGACCGGCGCCGGCGTGGTCCCCCACTTCTACTCAATGAAGAACGCTGTCTCCGTCGTGCAGTGGTGCACAGGACTGGAGCTGCTGCTCCTCATCAAGCCGGACAGGATATTCCTGACAACGGACCATCCCAATGCAGGCTCTTTCTCCAAGTACCCCCAGATCATCCACCTTCTCATGAGCAGGAAGTACAGGGATGCCATGATGGAGAAGCTCAACCCTGTCTGCAAGAAATCCGTGCTCGCCTCCCTGGACAGGGAGTACACCCTCTACGACATCGTGAAAATAACAAGGGCCGGGACCGCGAAGGCGCTTGGCCTTTTGCAGAAGGGCCACCTTGCGCCGGGTGCGGACGCGGACGTGGCGGTCTACGACCTGAAACCCGATTCCACCGAAGGGCTGGAGAAGGCCCTCTCCTCGGCCCACCTCGTCTTGAAGGACGGGACAACCGTCGTGAGGGACGGCCGAATTCTCGCGGCCCCGATCGGGAGGACCTACTGGGTGAAATGCCCGCCAACCAGCAAGAGGGATGAGATGATCGATGGCCTGAGGGAGCATTTCAGATACTACACCATCCAGCTGGGGAACTACCCTGCCTCGGAGGAGCATCTGATGCGCAGCAGTCCCGTCGTGCCCGAGGTGTCCAGTTGAGCATCAAACTTGTAGTCAAGAAGGTGCCGGCAGTTGGGCTGGAGGCTGATGTCATCGACCCCGCCGCCTTGGGGAAGAAAGGGCTCAGTGAAATCGGCAGGCTACAGGTCTGGGCGGGGCGAAGGACGATGCCCCTTGCGGACCCCTTCGACATATCGGTGCAAGTCCCGGAGGAGAAGGTCGAGATCCACGGTGACGCCTCGAGGGTGAAGAGGATAGGCCAGGGCATGGCATCCGGGCGCATAGACCTGTTCGGGGACGCTGGAATGCATCTTGGAAACCGGATGTCGGGCGGGGAGATCCACGTCTCCGGGAGCGTCTCGTCCTGGTGCGGTTGCGAGATGCAGGGAGGCTCCATAACGATAGCCGGCAACGCAGCGCATTACCTGGGCGGCGCGTATAGGGGCAGCTCGGCCGGGATGCAGGGGGGAAGCATAACGGTGAGCGGAGCGGCCGGGGGCGAGGCAGGATGCAGGATGGCTGATGGAGTCATCACCATAGGGGCCGGGTGCGGGGACTTCGCAGGGGTCCATCAGAAAGGTGGAGTCATCGTCGTGCACGGCCCCTGCGGTGCAAGGCCCGGGGCCGGGATGACCGGAGGACAGCTGATCCTGAACGGAAGGGTCGAATCCATCCTCCCCGGCGCGGCCTACCTGGAAGAGGTTCAAGAGGTGGAGGCAGCCGGAACGAAGCTGAAGGGTCCGTTCCTCAAGTTCAAGTGCGATTTGGCGGAGGAGACCCAAGGCGAACTGCTCATACTGACAGAGCCAAACAAACACCTGCGTGCGTGAGCTCCGAAAGTGGCAGATCAACGTCCAACCGGCAGGGTTGGAAAGCTGGGGGACATGAGCACTGTAGCCCCATCAGCTACCGGTAGGGGACCTCGACGGTGAGCCCGTCTTCTCCAACGATTGCCCCTGGGAACTCCAGTTCCCTTTCGATGGCCTGCCGATCGTACCTGGGCGAGAAGTGGGTCAGCAGAAGCCTTTTGGCGTTCGCCCGCCGCGCGATCTCGCAGGATTGCTTGACTGTGGAGTGGCCAGTCTCCCGTGCCCGGTCGGCAAGGTCCTCGCAGAAAGTTGCTTCGCAGACGAGGAGGTCCGCGTCCTGACAGAGTGCAACGGCCCGATCCGAGGGAAGCACATCCCCAAGGTAGACGATCTTGCGGCCCGGTCTCGAAGGCCCCAGAACCTCACTTGGCCGTATCGTTCTGCCTTGCCACCTGATGGCATTGCCACCCTGCAACTCCTTGTAGAGACGTCCCTCCGGAATGCCTAGTTTCCTGGCCTTCGAGAGATCGAACTTGCCCGGCCTCTGGTCTTCCTCCAGGCTGTAGCCCACGGTGGGCACGATGTGTTCCACGACTTCAGCGCGGACGATGTAGTGATCGCATTCCACGCGCTCGCCCGGGCCCAGGTCATGGCCAACCACGTCGAAGGCGGGAGCGAAATTGCCGATGTTGGCGATCGCCCTTGATATCCGGTTCATCCCTCGGGGTCCGTACAGGTCGAGGGGGCGCTCCCTGCCGAAAAAGGACATGCTCTGTACCAGCCCGAAGAGCCCCAGGTAGTGGTCGCCGTGATAGTGTGTCACGAAGATCCTGTTGACCTTGCTGAAGCTGAGCCCGAACCTTATCATCTGCCTCTGGGTGCCCTCCCCGCAGTCGAAGAGCATGACCTCCCTTTCCCTTCGGACTGCCACGGCGGGGAGGCCTCTTTCGGGGGTGGGGACCCCGCAAGAGGTGCCGAGCAAGGTTACCTTCATGGCCGGAAGGCACCATTCCGGCACCGGCTGATTAGTCTTGCGTCAGGAGCTCGGAGCTCGGAGGAGAGAGCCGCCGATCAGGGGGCACACCGTTGGACCTCCCGCCACATCGGGACCCGATGGGTGAGATCCCTGCCGTGGTTGTCCCACCCCCGGAGTCCGCATCTAGGAGGCTTCGGATCCGGGCAACCTTCGCCTGAAATCCTCCAGGGTTTGCCCCAACAGCTCCTCAAGGCGACGAACGTGATTCTCCCATGTGAGGTCCTTGACGCTCTCGGCGGCATTGGCGGAGATTCCCGCCCGCTTCGAGTCATCGAGCAGCTCCCTGATTCCCTGAGACAAGGAATCAGCGTCCCTGTGTCGCAGCAGGCAGTTATGGCCGTCGACGAGGATGGTGTCGTAGCCGAAGTCGGGTGCAACGATGGGCAGGCCACACGCAAGCGCCTCGTAGCAGATCATGGTCAGATCCCGCCTGTATTCGTTGCCTATGAACAGGAACAGATCGCTGCTCGCGAAGGCATCCTCCACGTTGCCCAGGAACCCTCCGACGTATGTGAGGTTTGGCGCATCAAGGTCTTCCACGAATCCCCTCTGGGGGCCATCCCCGGCCACCAAGAAGTGCACCTGGTCCCGCAGCTGGTTCACGATCCTGACCAGTATGTCGATCCCCTTCTGGTAGCTCAGCCTGCCAGCGAAGAAGACGACGGGTTTGTCATCCGGCAATCCGAAGTCCACCGCAGGCTTCCTGCCGGGCCTGAAACGCTCGTGGTCTATCCCGAATGGGATGCGGCTGTATTTCGTGAGGCCGAGCCGTTCTAGTTCCGCGCCCACCGTCCTGGACTCGAGGAGCAATGAATCGCATTTCATGTACATCCTCTTGGAGTAGAAGTCCATCACCGGCTTCCAGGGGACGAAGAGCGAGCGGAAGGCGGCCCCCATGCTGACCGACTCCAGGCAGTGCAGAAAGGCCACGATGGGCCTTCGGTTGTTCTTGGCGGCGAAAAGGGCTATTGAGCCGAGAGGAGCCAGCGATTGCAGGAAGACCATGTCATAGTTCATGACCACCTTCTTGGCCTCCCCGTAGGCTGGGAACGTGAAGTCGTACCCATGGACCTCGATGTCGATGCTCCTCAGCCTGTGGACCTGCAGCCCGTTGGGGTCCTGGTTGTCCGGTTCCGCGCCGAACATCGGGGCCAGCACGCCCACCTCGTTGTGGCGCCCCAGGAGCTTTGAGGTTTCGTCGATGTATCTAACGACGCCATCGATCTTGGGGAAGTAGGAGTCGGTGGCGTACAGGATCTTCATTCCTTGCGCCGGAGTTTGGCCGACAAAAAAATCTTATTTCCGCCCACCTATGAAGGGGACATGCGCCTCCGCCTCAACGCCCGGAACCAAGGCAGCGTAGCGAGACGAGCTAGGTCCATCATGCGTAGTGGGGGCCTGGTCGTCTACCCAACGGACACGGTCTACGGGCTTGGGGCAGACGCGACCAGTGAGGAGGCGGTGAACGCGGTCTACCTTGCCAAGGGCCGACCGTCGGACAAGGCGATATCCGTCGCCGTCGCAGGCTTGGACCAGATCAGGCAACTGGCAGGACTCGACCCCAGACTGGCGAAGGTGCTCTCGAGGATTCTTCCAGGGCCCTACACCGTTCTACTACAGCCGACCGGCAAGCTTCCGCACCTGTCGGCCAGCGGGAAGATCGGGATCAGGATCCCGCAGCATCCATTTGCCCTAATGCTCTGTCGGGACTTCCCTGTCACCTGCACAAGCGCCAACCTTTCGGGCAAGCCCAGCCCCAGGGTGGCCTCCGAGGTCACCGTTGCGGCAGATCTGATCATCGATGGCGGGCCCTGCCCCTTGGGCCTGGAATCCACGGTGTTGGATTTCTCATCCGATCGGCCGAGGGTCTTGAGGAGGGGCTCTGGCGACCTTGGCCCGATCAGGCAAGCCCTCATCGATTCACTCCTCCCGGGCTTTGATGAGTAACGGGCCGCCGGCCCAGTTCGGCCTCTGCTTGGGGGGACAAACATCAACGACGGCCCTTCACCCGCTTGAAGGCCTCCGCCAATGCCGCAGCGAGCGAATCCGCCCCGTCCCGGACTACAGGCGTCAACGCCTCGCCGAATTCACAGCTCTGGACCTGCACACCGAGGATGAAGACCTCCACAGGACGTCTGGTCTGGCTCGAGACCATCCTGCAGAAGAGCGAAAGGGGAAGCCTGTGGGTCGATATGGCATGTTCCGAGATCTCATCTCCCTCAACTAGGACCAGCTCTCCAGGACCCAGCTCGGCATGGGCCGCATCGACCAAGATCAGATGCGATGGCGCATGGGCAACCACCTCGGAGAGGTAGTTCTCGGGAACCTCGCCACATGCGATGACGGTGACGAAGCTCGGCGTGCCCAGCGCCGAGAGGCGCCGGGCGACGTAGAGTCCGACGGCGTCATCGCCGCGAAGCTCGTTGCCGACCCCGCAGACAACAACCCTCGCAGCCTTGCGGAGCCTTCCGGACACCGCTGCAAGGAGTCCGTCCTTGTCAAGGACCTGCACGAACCGAACACCGGCGACACTCGGAAAAATGTGACCCGGTCGCCCGTCGACGGCCCCGCTCCAAGCCGGCAGCATGCGTGTGCACGAATCCTATAAGTACCTGGACGTGGTTGCCTGTCCGGATGGGAAAGCAAGCGCACAAGTGTCTGGGATTTGACCCCGGCAGCTCATCCTGGAAGATCGCCGTTCTCGATGACCAAGCTGTGATCCAAACCAGCAAGATCGCCACCGAAAGGATATCCCGGGATCCGAGCATCATAGGGGCCTTGGTGGACGAGCATCGAGCGGGCCTCCAGGCCATCGCTGCGCCCTCTGGCTTCGGCTTGCCGGTCACCTCCATCGACAGGGTCGGGAAGAGGGAACTGGCCCTGATGACGCTGAAGAGGAACGGACCTAGCATCGTGGGGCTGGGACAGGCAATCCAGACGTTGAAGGAGATCCAGAGGGAAACCGCGGTCAGATGCTTTGTCCTGCCTTCCGTCAAACACCTCCCGACCGTCCCGGTATGGCGCAAGATCAACCGCGTCGACCTTGGCACCACCGACAAGCTGTGTGCCGCGGCCCATGCGCTCCAGAAGATCGTCGAAAGGGGCTCAATCTCATATGACGGGATATCTTTTGTCTTGGGCGAGGTCGGCAACTCCTTCATCAGCTTGGTGTGTGTGAGGAGAGGAAGGGTCGTCGACGGCGTAGGGGGGACGAACGTGGGCTTCGGGACGGGCGCATCGGGCGCCTTGGATGCCGAACTTGCCCACGTCTGGTCCTTCCCGGACAAGCCCGGTCTCTACAGCGGCGGGTTGGTTCATGTGGCGGGCATGTCGCTGGAGGGGATCGAGGAGAGCTTGTCCGGAGTCCCGACTCGGCATGTGAAGAGGGCCTTGAGGAGGCTCACGGAGTCTTTCGCTTCCGATGCTGTCGCCATGGCGTCCAGAAACCAGGTCAAAGCCCTCATACTCTCCAGCGCGCTGGGGCCGTCGATCAACAAGCGCATGGAACAGGCAGTGGAGCGAGTCGGGCTCGAGATCATCAAAGGAATCAATGATGAGATGTCGGCCAGCATCGGGGCGGCGTACCTAGTCAATGGCCTCATAGGCGGGAGATACCGTGGCCTCTCGAAATCATTGGCCATCGCGGAGGCAAAAGGCTCGGTCTTGGACCACATCTTCTACGCCGGTGGACCGGCCCTGCCATAGTCCAAGGGGAACTGCGCTATTGATCGATCTTGAGTGCGAGGAAAGGAGCATAGAAGAGCAGATACGCTGGGTAACCGAATCGGATTCGCGCGTGGACTCAGAGGCAAAGAGCGCGCTGCGGAAGCTCGAGGATCAAAGGAAGGACCTTGAGTCGGAGCTGCACGAGCTGAAGGACCGGAGCGACTACCTGATGGAGGTCATCGAGGGCAAGATCCGGCCAGGCGCGGTCGACCTTCCGGAGGACGAGGCACAGAACATCGGCACTAAGATCAGGCTCAGGCTCAAGGGCGTAAGGGGGCTTGCAATCGATAGGGCAAGGGATGAGCTTGGCCCGCTGGAGGAGAAGATCGAGACCACGGAGGGCAGGATTGCCGACATTGGGGAAAGGGTCGAGAAGCTAAGGAACCGCCAATCCGAGGCGAAGGCCCGCCTGGCTGAGCTTACGGAGTCCCTTAGGGATCGGAGGACCCTCATCAGGCAGACCTCATCGATCACCTGCAACCTGTCGGCCGTGACCTCGGTATTCGGCTGGTACAACCCATACCTGCTCGGCCGCAAGTGCTTGGACGAGATCATGATCACCATGCAGAGCCTGTTCAGGCATAAGTTTTCCGCGCAGAGAAGATCCCAGGAGATCAGTGAGCTCGACCGCAGCATAGCCGAACTCAAGGCGAATCTGAAGTCCGTCCTCGGCGACGCCTACGAGGGCTCCCTGATCCCCATCGTCTTCAAGGACGGGGCGAGCCCGGAGGGCAAGAAGTTCCTCGAGGATGAACTGACCTGCGAGGACGTGAAGTCATTGAACCTTTCCAGCAAGATCTCCCATCCGAAGACCGCCCACGGAAAGGCCGATAGGCTGAGATCGATCCTCTGGGACAATAGATCCCTCATATCCGAATCGCTGGCGCAGATGGGCCATTTGGTCGAGCTGAAGCTGAAAGCTAGGCAGCTCCTGGAGGCGAGCGGAGGGCATGTACAGGCAACGCAGCGAATCCTTGATTCCAAGACCCAGCTCTTCGCCCAGGTGATGGGGGCCCCGGAGGGCTGTCTGGAGATCCAAACGTTGTGCTCTGCCTATGAGGAGCGGTCGATGCAGGCGGCCGCGAGGAAGGAACGGGCGCTCGTCGCGATCGGCGCGTTCGGAAGCGATTTATAAGACATCTGGCCCGTTGAGGCTGAGTGCGGCCCGACGACAAGAGATGGGCAATCGGGATAACGGTCGGCATCGCGGCCTTCTTCGCCTTGGTCATATTGGCGGGCAGGGTCTACTTCACCGACCTGGATCTTTCGTTCACGATCTCGGATGCCTCGGAGAAAATCGAGGCCGGGCTAACGATCTGGCTGCTGAGAAACGACTCCAAGAACATTCCCATCCAGATCAACCCTCCGGTTGAGGGAACCATCGAGTTCGGGGGACGCAAGGTGTACATCCAGAAGGAATACATGGCAGCCAACAGCCAGGCAACCCTGCAGATGAGGAGTGCAAGGCGCATTCTGGTTAACTCGGACTCACCGCCCACCAGCACCCAGCTGGAGGTCGAGGTTCTTCACTTCAAGGCGCCCACCCATCGTGCGCTCATCGTGGTGGATCCCGATCCGAACATGACCAGGTCCACTGAGCTGTACTTGGACGAGATCGAGGCAACGAGGGTTCGATACGAGACGATCGATCTCCAGGCCAAATGGACCAAGGAGCTCTTTGGGCAACGCTACTCCGCGAAGCTGAGGGAGGAGTTCTTCACATTCTCGGGCCAGGATGACCTCTGGAGGGTGGATGCCTTCGATAGCATATCCCAGACGACGGAATCCTTCAATGCCATGGCCCTGTTCAAGGTCAGGGTGAAGCTCACCCTGGCATGGGACGATGGCACACAGGCCAGCACGGACTGGATGGAGACCCAGTTCTTCGCAGTCGACCTAGTCTGACCGGCTGACGGGCGCAGGGTCCTTTCCCATCCGCAACCTCAGTGGATGATGATCGGTAGGTAGGCGGCCATCGAGCCCGCGAAAACGAACGGAAGCGCCGGAACCATCCCCTTCTTGTCCGAGACGATGACGGCTAGCCCCAGGCCCAACGCCCCCCCGAGCGCCACCCACAACGCGCTCACTATTGAGCCGGATAGGGCATTGGAGGCAACAAGCATCGAGGGCACCGCGAGGTCCGAGATGCCAACGGCCGACTCCATCCCGGGCAACTCAACGAGAAACGAGGAGCGGCTCCCGCGTACGTTCTCAACTACATTTCTCATGTGTGTGCTGAACCGGACTGCCACCACGTCGTAGACGGACAAGAAAGCCATCAACGCGATTATGGGGAGGGTCCCGAGCGATACCCCCATTATGCCGCCGACCGTGGCAGCAGTGAGGACGGAAAGGCTGCTGACGAGCAACCAGTGGGGGTATGCCCTCTTCAGGGCCGCAACGGCGACCCCCATGCCCAACCAGACCAGCGGGCGTTCCGGGTAGACGGAGAAGAGCAGCAGGAACATCGTCACGAAGACTATCACCGACTCCAAGTTCCTGAAGAGGAATCTACCCAGCCCGAGCTTCATGGCCACGGCTATCGTTGCCACCCCGGCCATGAGGAATACGTAGATGTAGAGGGAGGACTCGATCGTCTCCCCGCCCTCTAGGTAGCGAACCCTTGGCTGTCTGGGTTCCGCAGCATCGGGGCTTGGAACCGTCACCAGGCCCACTATCACCACGGTCGCGACCTGGGTCAGGTAGAAGACGGATAGAAGCCCCGCGATCGTCTTCTTCACAGAGCCCTCTGTCCGCTTGCGGTGATAAATTGCTTCGCGGATTGACCATCAATCCTGCAAACCGATGCTCTGCGGTCCATGGCCCTTGCCATGAGTTCAGAAGAAATATATAAGGTGAATCGGGCCCGAGACCCCGATGGAGCCTCCCACGCCGAAGGCCCGCCTCAAGTGCGTTCAGTGCGGATACGAGGCCGAGGTCACGGCGCGCAAGGACCTGAATGTGGGCAAGATGATCCCTGGCCTCTGTCCAGACTGCCAGGGAAACATGATTGTGACGAAGGATATCACCGGCACCCAGCACGTCATGCTGACCGACAAGGTGCTGGAGATCGTCAAGAGCCACTTCCCCGTACAGAAGATCGAGGAGGGCTACAACCACCTTCGCATTGATGTGGGCGACCCGTACAGCAGGGGATCCTTCCCACAGACACTTGGGCAACTTGAGTCCGCGGGCTTCCTTGCCATCGTCCGGAAATTCGGCGACAGGAACATCATGACGGTGTTTCCGAAGGTGCAGGAGGCCAACGTGAGGGTGCGCAACAACCTCATCCTGCTCGGCCTGACCGTCCTTTCGACCTTCTCGGCCGGGCTTTTTCTCACGGGGTTCCTTTCCGGGGCCGCCATGTTCGAGGTGGCCAAGTGGGATGCCATTCTGTACTCGATCGGGATCATGTCCATACTCGGCCTTCACGAGATGGGACACAAGCTGGGCTCCATGAAGTACAAGGTTGAGGCCACATACCCGTACTTCATTCCCGTTCCGTGGCCCTTCATCCTGGGCACGATGGGGGCGATCATCAAGATGAAGGGCTCCCTCCCGGACCGTAACTCAATGCTCAGGATAGGTGCGGCCGGTCCCCTCTGCGGCTTCCTGGTGGCCATACCTGTGACCATGATCGGGCTCGCCATGTCGACGCCGGAGGTGGCCGCGGTACAGGGCGGGCCCAGCATCCTTATCGGCGCCTCCCC